>Ga0164296_1002737_pt1 | contig 17191 bp, 17 predicted proteins | sample GEODES057metaG_FD_113533 | JGI IMG/M metagenome (GOLD analysis project Ga0164296, IMG submission 113533) | Dystrophic lake water microbial communities from Trout Bog Lake, Wisconsin, USA - GEODES057 metaG | ecosystem: Environmental > Aquatic > Freshwater > Lake | place: USA: Trout Bog Lake... | reverse complement strand
TGCGATTACCAGTTGGAGTGCCGTGGATACCAATGCCGGCGTAACCAACGGCCAGTCGACCTTCCCATTCTTTCCATTGCTTACCAACCAGCCACACACTGCCACACATACCTTGTGAAAGGCCGTTGTTGTTAAAGGCAGGTTTCATCGCGTTTGGATAAGCTTTGAGGTCAGTCATAGGCATGTAAGCGGCACGGGCAGCGGGTTCCATGGCCTCCATTTGGTTGGGTGAGTAACCGCAGTAATGATCTGGACACTCGCCGCGTCCGTTTACGTTATCTCTTGGATCCCAGCCACCATTGCCGCCGTTGACGATTTTTGTAACCTCATCACTGTGCCAGGGCCCGTTTTCAGATATGTAAATATCGTTTGTACCTGGACGGAAAGAAATGCCCTGCGGATTACGGAAACCGTATGCAAAGATACGCTTATCAAAGCCTGCGGGGGGGTGTTACCAGGAGCAGCTTTTCCGTCACGGTCTACACGCAACACTTTACCTCTAATTTCGGTTGGACTTTGGGGTCCGAGGTTATTGTGGTTATCTCCAGTAGTTACATATAGATAGCCGTCTGCTGGATTAAAGCGAATGCGTCCACCGTTATGAGCGCCAGGTCCACCAAAAGGATGGTTAGACTTAAGGGGTTTGTAACCAATATCGTTGATGATTTCTGTAATGTCGGAAACACCGTCAAAGGTTGAATTCACTTTCATCCGCATCACTATGTTGTTGTAACCACCATAAGTGCGGTTAGCGACCTTAGAGCTAGAGTAAAGGTAAACAAATCCATTTTTAGAGAACTCTGGGTCAATTGCAACCCCTTGCACTCCAGCTTGTCCGTCGCAAAACAAATCTTCTTTAACTGCAGAAAAGCCCTTGCTGCCTCCTACGCCCAACAATGGGTTAACTTTTCCAGAAGTCATACGAACGGAGAGTCCTTTACATTTTTCAGAAAAGAACATGGTTCCGTCTTGCAAAAACGCCATATCCCATGGCGACTCTGAGGTCTGGAAAATCTCGGCTTTAACTGACAGGGCCATAGCTGATTGGCCGGTTAATAAACCAGAGGCAGCGATTCCCAATGCTACAACTCCAAGCTTAAACGTTCTAATAAATTTCATTTTTTCTACGAATGTGTAATGGTTTTTTGAAATCAATGGATGATTCCAAAAGGTCTAACATACACAAAAACCAACGGAATTTTAGAGCTTTCCTTTACAAGTTGCTTAAGTATTTGCACTATGACAAGAATGGCAATCCAGTGGACTGTCATAAAAGTTTCTTTAAATTTGCATTTTTCAATTTGACTTATGCCTTATGCCTTATGCCTTATGCCTGCAAGGCGCTTGATATTTTGGTCTTAGAGTTAATTTTTCCCACTTATCATTGTTTTTTAATAAAGCGCCATCACCTCGCAAGTTAAACTGCTTGCTTCGCATTTAACGTAGGTTAAATGCAATTGCACATTGAAACCGTAAACCAAAAAATAATGTTTTTAAACAATTCCAGTCTTTTTTTTATGCTTATTACTAGAGGCCTCTTATTTTTGGTCCTATGTGCTTTTAAATGCAACGCTCAAAGTACTGCAAATGCATGGGTCAAGGATATGTACGATCACAAGCATGCTCTAATAATGAGGCACTCAAAAGCACCGGGGATAGGGGATCCAGCGGGATTCAAAATTGAAGAGTGCACAACTCAAAGAAATCTTAATGAGGAGGGGCGCATCCAGTCCATCGAGACGGGAGAATGGCTTAAAAAGCAAGGGTTAGAGCGTGCTGCTGTTTACTCAAGTCCTTGGTGCAGAACGCTCGACACTGCAAAGCTGCTCAACATGGGGGCAGTAAGCGTAGCGCCTGAGTTGGCCTCGACGTTTGAGAATAAATTACCTTTTGCAAATAAAAAAGAAGACTTGCAACGTTTTATAGTTAATTATTTGCACTCTGACCAGAAATTGCCTCTAATTTTGGTAACGCATGAGGTTAATATATTTTCATTACTGGGCGTCCAAACCGGCTCTGGAGAGATGGTTGTTTTAGAGCTCACAAATGATGATCAAATAATTGCTGCTCACAAACTTATTAAATAAAAAGGGGATTTTTTTAAAGAATCATTTAAGTAACGATCAAGTCAACTTTTAAAGTTAGGTTGTCAATTTGATTTTCCAACTTATTTTTTTACAATTTAAATACTGCTTTCAAAAAGTCTACTTCAACTGCATTGCTTTGTTGTAATAAGTTGAGTCGTAATACTTTAACGGATCATTAAGATCTTTATGGGGCAGGGCATACTTAGACCTAAGGGCCAATACAGTCCTAATGCCAGGAACATCGATGGCGCCCTTTTTGAAAAAACCTGAGCGAGGATTAAGAAGTTCCGCGTAGGTGTTTTCCGCTAATTCGGGTGTAAGAGTGGGCACATTTGCACGTAATATTTTTACCGCTTCATCGTGATTTTTAGGCTCATACAGCCAATCAATTGCTTCAGTGTAACTGCGAATAAAGGCGACCAATTTATCACTATTTTTTTCAGCCCAAGAACGCCTTGTTGCTGCTACATTTCCCTGGTAACTGCCCAGCACATCAATGGCGCTTGCAAGTTGGGTGTAACCGTTTTGTTTGGCTAATATATTAAAGGGCGCTGAGAGCATTGTGCCTGTATGTTTTTTATCAAGCAGAGAGTTATAGCGCTGTGTCATGCCCCCTGCCGTCTCTACCCCGTAGTCGCTAGGATTTAAATTGTTTCGCTCCAAGATATCGAATAAAACGAAAGCGTACCCAGTTGTTCTCGCGTCTACAGATAGAGTCTTTCCTTTAAGATCTGCAAAAGTTTTGATGTCGGGAGTGCACACAAGGCTAAGAAAACTGTTGTCGCTACCTAAGATGGCCACAAATTCTGGTTGAGGGCCGATTGGCGCCTCTCCTTGTCCCTCAACGTAGGCGACGACATTGTCGATTGCGGTCATCGCTATGTCAAACTTCCCTTGGGATAGATCCGTCATTTGAAAAACGGAGCCTTTAGTGCCTTGAACATTTACCTGAAGACCGCGGCTCTTAAAAATGCCAAGATCCTGGGCCACATAAGTAGGCCAGTTAAAACCACCAGGAAATACATTTAAATTTATTTCAGCTAATTCTGCTGCTTGAGCGTGATGCAAGTTTTGAATGAGGGGTATAAATAGTAGGCAAGCAAAGGTAAAGACCGGTAGGTTAATGTGCAATAACCTTAGTTTTGCTACTTTAATTAATGAGTTCAACAACATTGCTATTTTCACTTTGGATCCATTTAATGAAGGGGTTCAATTGTTAAGCAAGTTTGTTGCCTAAAAGAAATCATGTTAAATTAATTTTATGCTGAAATAACCAAGCACTCAAAACATTTTGGTGCCAGTCGTGCACCAAGATTGATCGAAAACTATTTTAGACAAAAAGTCATATTAATTGATTCGGTAATATACTAACGCCTAATTCAAATATGCATTGTGTCTATGCAAAGAATACCCTTCGCAAAATACTTATCCTTACTATACAAGGGATTTAAATGACTCAAATTAATTACGTTGTCCCCCAACCTGTCCAACCCTCACTGGAGGTGAGTGGCAACTCTGGGCGTTACCCTGTTAGAAGGATCTATTGCATTGGACGCAATTATTTAGCGCACATACTTGAAATGGGTGAAGCTGATGAGCGTGACCCTCCCATATTCTTTCAAAAACCAACGGACTCAATTGTGGAGGAGGGCGGGTATCTCCCTTACCCCTCGGCCACCCAGGACTATCAGTATGAATGCGAATTAGTGGTAGCAATTGGCTCCAAAGCGAAACATGTTGAAACAGCAAAAGCCCTTTCTCATGTTTACGGATATGCAGTTGGTTTAGAGATGACGCGTCGTGACTTACAAAGAGCAGCAGCCAAAGCGGGTCACCCCTGGGAGAATGGAAAATCTTTTGATCACTCCTCCCCGTGCTCAAAGATTTACCCAGTAACTGAGGTAGGTCACCCATCAAAAGGACATCTGAGTCTTAAGGTCAATGGTGTACAAAAACAATCAACCGATCTATCCAAGCTGATATGGAATGTGCCAGAGATTATTGCCCAGTTGTCTAAACTTTATGAGCTTATGCCTGGTGATCTCATTTTCACGGGTACTCCAGACGGAGTCGGACCCGTACTGCCGGGCGATAAATTGGAGGCTTTCATTGAAGGAGTTGGAAGTTTTTCAATGACCATTTCAAAATAAAGCCATATGTTTGAAGTTCTGCTTAATTTCAAAGGAAATTGAGTAGAGAATCCAGATTCTAAATTTATAATGGAAGATATTAATATGAAACCCCGCGACAGACTCAATTACTCTCCAATTAGTTCTCGCCCCAAACTAAAGCTTCCCGGTGGTGCCAGAATGGCTGTTTGGGTGATAGTCAACGTGGAGGAGTGGGATATCGATCAGCCCATGCCCCGTACAGTTTTGACCCCACCCGCTGGAGGCTCCCCCTCACCCGATATTCCAAATTGGGCCTGGCATGAGTATGGAAACCGGGTTGGCTTTTGGCGGATGTTAGAAGTTTTTGATCAGTTCCACATACCCGGTGTATTGGCTGTCAATGGTTCCTGCTTGGAGACCTATCCAGAGATTGCTCAAGCTGCGATGGAGCGAAAGTGGGAATTTTTAGGTCACGGCTTTATTCAAAAGAATATGCAAAAAGTGGAGAACGAGCTTGAGGCGATTCAAAAAACAAGCGCCGCCATCAAGAAGTTCTCTGGCAAAGCGCCTAGAGGTTGGTTAGGCCCTGGACTAACCGAGACTTGGGAGACGCCTGATTTGCTGCAAGAAAACGGCTATGACTACGTCTGTGACTGGGTACTTGATGATCAACCCGTTCGCCTTAAAACCCGCTCAGGGAACACGATTATGAACATTCCCTATACACAGGAATGTAATGACGTTGCGATGATGTTGATTCAGCACCATACAGCGCGTGAGTACTATGACCGCGCTATTGATCAGTTCGAACAACTCTACGCTGACTCAAGTGACTCGGCCCGCGTTATGGCCATTGTGATTCACCCTTACATTATGGGTGTACCTCACCGATTGAAATGGTTTAGAAAGATTTTTGAGCGGCTAAGTGCAAAAAAAGATATCGTTTTTTGGACTGGCGAGCAGATCCATGATTGGTACAAGTCTGAAGAAGTACGCTTGGGTCTATGAGGCGGACTGACTTAGGGCCACACAAACTAATAAAACTTACCTCAGACATAGAACACCTGGTACTGCGAACCTGTAATCTTTTGACCCGATGAATCTCACTATCTTTCAATTGCTAAACGGTCTCACTTTTGCGGCGTTACTTTTTATTGTGGCTAGCGGTTTTACTTTAATTTTTGGATTAATGCGAATCGTTAACCTTGCGCACGGTGCCTTTTATCTTTTAGGTGGCTACTTGGCCTATTGGCTGGCAACTTGGAGCGGCAGTTTTTGGATTGGTATATTGGGTGCAGCCTTTTTGATTGCCTCTGTTGGATGGATTGAGCAAAAGATACTTAGACTTGTCAAAGGCGTTGAACTACACCAAGTACTGCTGTCTCTTGGGTTAGCGCTGATGATTAACGACGCATCGCTCGTTGCATTTGGGGGGGACACTTTGAGCGTCCCAATTCCAGACATTCTCAAAGGACCTATGCCGGTTTTTGGTATGCTCTACCCCAAGTATCGGTTATTTGTCTTTTGCGCCGGTGTTTTTGTATTCATTGCTCTTTGGTTGATTATTCAACGAACCAAGCTTGGAGCCTTAATCAGGGCGGGGGTGGACGATGCAGAGACCATCGAAGCCCTTGGAATAGATATTAAAAAAATATTTATCTTTACCTTCATGTTGGGAATGGCCCTGGCCGGCATCGCTGGGGCTTTAGGAGGTGCTTTTTTAACACTTTACCCAACTGCAGACTCGGAGATCTTGGTTTATAGTTTGGCTGTTGTCATCATTGGCGGGCGTGGGTCTTTGGTGGGTGCAGCTATAGGCAGCTTTGCAGTCGCGATGCTAGCTACTTTTGGACAGGTCTGGTTTCCAGAATTGTCTTATTTTGTCATTTTTGGACCTATGGCATTGTTGCTTGCGTTTAAGCCAACTGGCTTATATGGGAAAGCTTAAAAAACACATCTAACAGTATGAAGAAAGTGCCACTGACCCTTACCTTTAGCGGTGTTTTGCTGGTGTTGGCGCTCGCCCCCACTGTCTTGGATAGCTATTATTTAGGTCTTTTAACCCTGATTTTGGTCTATTCGCTTTTAGCAATGTCAGTTGATGTCATGGCTGGTTTTGCGGGAAGAACGCCGCTGTGTCATGGGGCCCTCTTTGGATGCGGTGCCTACGCAGTTATGTACTACGTGGCCACCTTGGGTGGAAGTCCAATCTGGGGAATCGCTTTTGCTCTAGGTTTAGTGCTACTGGTGTCTTTAGTCTTTGCACTCCTCGCGGTGCGCACCAGCGGTGTCTATTTCCTCCTTCTTACGCTTGCTCTAGGTATGATTATTTGGGGAGTTTGTTTGCGCTGGACCTCTGTGAGCGGAGGAGAAAACGGACTACGAGGTTCCATTCGCCCAAATTGGCTTTTGGATCCTATGAGGTTTTATTACTTCGTATTCTTGTGTTCAACTTTTTTGAGCTACGCTCTATACCGTTTTGTAAGCTCTCCTTTTGGACTTACTCTCAAGGGCATACGTGAGAGCGAGAGCAGAATGCAAAGTTTGGGTTACAACACCACACTACATTTGACTATCGGATTTTGTTGTTCCGGTTTATTTGCCGGAACGGCAGGTATTATGTATGCGTTCTTAAATAGTTTTGTAAGTCCATCCTCTGTTGCGTTAACCCAGTCAGTTAAGGGGCTTTTAATGGCCATCATAGGAGGAGTTGGGACTCTTTTCGGAGGAGTTGCGGGGGCCGCCATTATCATAGTTTTAGAGAACTTGGTCAGCTCAATGACTGAGCGTTGGTCCATGGTTTTGGGCGGGTTATTTGTTTTTACGATGATTTTTGCGCCAAGTGGATTGCTCGGAAAATTTAGACAAAAGTAAATTAAAGAAAATTAAACAAAGCTGAGCACTGCCAAAGCAGGTCCAGACAGACTGAATTATTGATTGTGAGCAAATTTTTTCTTAAAGGGGAATTTAAATGAAACGTAGACAACTCATAAGTGCTGGGGCATCCTTGACAGGTTTGGCCGCTCTAGGTAGTTTTGACCAAGTGTTTGCTCAAAGCAAAGAGCCAATAAAAATTGGCTTACTCGCTCCCTTGACGGGTGTAGTTGCAGCAGGCGGTAAAGAAATCGTCGAGGGCTTTAATTTGTACTGGGACCAGGTAGGCAAAAAAATTGCTGGTCGGGAAATACAAATAATCGTAGAAGACGACGGCTCTAATCCAGATATCGCTTTACAAAAAGCTCGTAAATTAACGGAGCAAACTAAGGTTGATTTTTTAATTGGCGACTTGCTCGCTAACACAGGCTTGGCTGTAGCCGAGTATGCTAAATCGAACGGTATCCCATACTTCATTCCAGTTATTGCTGCGGATGATTTAACTCAGAGGACCCGCATACCCAACGTAATAAGAGTAGCCGGATTCAGTGCAAGTCAAATGTCGCATGCCATGGGGGACTATGCGTTCAAGAAACTAGGCCACCGAAAGGTCCTCACCATCGCACAGGACTACGCTTTTGGACACGAGCAGTGCGGAGGCTTTGCGCAGGTCTTTACTGAGTTGGGAGGCACCATAGTCTCTCAACTTTGGAACCCTTTAAACACCCAAGACTTTAGCCCCTATTTGGGACAAATAATGTCCATAAAACCAGATGCTGTGTTTGCGATGGAATTAGGTGCAGACGCTACACGCTTTATCCAGCAGTGGTCAAGCTTTGGCCTAAAGGGTGCGATCCCCTTGATAGGATCACAAAATACGACCGACCAATCGGTTATCAGAAACTTAGGGGCTGAAGCTGAGGGCATTCTTTCATGCGGACAGTTTGTGGAGGGAAGTACCAACGCCGTAACGAAGAAGTTTGTGGCCGATTACGAGGCCGCCTATAAAGAGATTCCTTCTTTCTACGGCTTTTCACATTACTTAGCTGCTATGTGGTTGGCAGATGCAATGACAAAGGTGAAAGGTGATGTGGAAAATAGACCTAAGTTCTTGGATGCTGTGAGGGGTGTGGTGCTTGAATCTTCCCCGCTTGGGCGTCCGGTTAGCTTGGACAATTACGGGAACCCGGTCTATGATGTGTTTTTCAAAACGGTGGCCAAGCGAGCTGACGGTAAATACTGGAACGTTGCAGTGGACAGCTACCCTAAGGTCTCTCAATTTTGGAACTACAAGCCTGAAGAATATCTTAAGCAGCCTGTGTATTCTCGTAGCTTTCAAGGTATCAAAAAGTCTTAATGTCTATAGCGTTACTTCAGCTGAGCGGGGTTGGAATTTCCTTTGGAGCCCTACAAGCAGTTAATGGTGTGAGTCTCGAGCTGAAGGCTGGCGAGCGGGTGGCTATATTTGGTCCAAACGGTGCAGGCAAAACAACGCTTTTCAATGCCATCACCGGGATGACCCCCGCAACTCACGGTACGATTAAGATGCAAGGGGTCGATATCACCCGAGCGTCGCCTCACAAAAGAGCTGAGTGCGGAATAGCTCGTACATTTCAGATCACCAATTTATTTTTTGGATTGAGCGTTGAGGAAAATTTGCTTCTCGCCTCCAGAGGCCTTGGGGTCAGCAAGTTCTCATTCTTTGGTTTTGGCGGATCCACTGCAGCTGAGAATCAAATCGTGGATTCGGCAATGCAACGTTGTCACTTACTAGAGCGTAGATCTGTGTTGGTCAAGCATTTGGCTTATGGTGAGCAACGCCAACTTGAACTTGCGATGTCTTTGACCAGTTCGCCCAAAGTGCTTTTGCTTGATGAACCCGCAGCAGGGCTTTCTGCCGTGGAGCGCAAAGTAATGGCAGACGTCATAAAAGGACTCTCCAGGGAAATGGCTTTCATCTTAATCGAGCATGATATTGAGCTTGCCCTGTCGCTGGTTGAGCGAGTGATTTGCATGTACCAAGGCCAAATCTTTGCCCAGGGCTCTCCCGATGAGATTCGGGCCAACGAGGGTGTGCAGGATATTTATTTGGGGAGACGTCGCCGTGCTTGAGCTTAAAGGAGTTTGCGCCTCGTACGGGGAAGCAAAGGTTTTGCATGACGTCTCCCTTGAAGTTAAGCCCGGGGAAGTGGTTGCCTTACTCGGACGCAACGGAATGGGAAAGACCTCTTTGGTACGAACGGTCATGGGCCTTGGCTCACCCCATCAAACTCGGGGTGAGATCTTTATGAACGGAATAGCATTGGACGGTATGCCAGCGTTCAAGCGCTCCCAAGAGCGTATTGGGTACGTGCCACAGGGAAGGCGTTTATTTGCCTCCTTAAGTGTGTGGGAGCACCTGAGTGTGTTGGATCAGGGCAAGCTCGGTGCGTGGACAATTGATCAGGTCTTTGAAACTTTCCCAAGACTCAAAGAGCGGATCCATCACCGAGGTAATCAATTATCTGGAGGTGAGAGGCAGATGCTAGCGATTGGACGCTCTTTGATGATCGGTCCAAAGGTACTACTGATGGACGAGCCCACAGAGGGATTAGACCCTGTGATGGTTGAATTGGTCGAGGGTGTGCTCAGAAAACTAAAATCTGCTGGACTAGGCATTTTGTTAGTCGAGCAAAATCTCTACAGCGCATTAGCTGCAGCGGACAGGGTCTGTATCTTGGAGGCGGGTAGTGTGGTTTGGGTTGGTTTGCCGTCTGAGTTGATAAACAACGAAGAAATACTCCAAAAATATTTAGGCGTTCATTAATTTCAATTTAACTCATTGCGAATAGACCGGAGTAGTTATGTCAAATTTACTTAGTTCACGTGTTCCGTATTCTGCGATTGTGGACAGACCTGCTTTTAGACTTCCAGATAACGGTAGAGTCTTGGTTTGGATCATCGTCAACGTTGAGCACTGGAGTATTGAGCGTGCTATGCCCCGCACTGTTTTGAGTCCACCCATGGGCCAACCCTTGTTGCCTGACCTCCCCAACTGGGCGTGGCATGAATACGGAATGCGAGTTGGTTTTTGGCGTCTTTTTGATGCGCTCAATGAACGATCAATTACGCCCACCATGGCAACAAACGGTATTGTTTGCGATACTTATCCTAGGATTGTTGAGGCAGCACTAACCAAGGACTGGGAGATCATGGGGCACGGCTACATTCAAGGGCCAATGCACAAAGTGGAGGACCAACAAAAAGCGATCGATCAAACGCTCAGCACGATAAGGCGATTCACCGGTAAAACTCCAGTGGGTTGGGAGAGTCCCGGTTTGACAGAAGATGACAAGACCTTGGATTGTCTGTCTGCTGCAGGAGTTGAGTATGTGGCCGACTGGGTTTTAGATGATCAACCCGTCTGGATTCAAGCTAACCCCAAGCCAGTTTTATCCGTTCCTTACACGGTTGAGATGAACGATATTCCTATGATGCTGCTGCAACAAAACAGAGCCGACGAAATGTTCGTACGCGGAGTGGATCAATTTGACCGGTTATGGGCCGAGGGTGAGTTTATCCCCAGGGTCATGGCCATCAGTGTCCATCCCTATGTGACAGGCGCACCCCACCGTATTAAATATTTTGAGAAACTCCTTGATTACATACAGTCCAAGCCAGGTGTTTTGATCCAAACAGGGGAGAGTATTTCAAACTTGTACCGCAGTCAGATAAAAAGTTAGAAAAATTTTAATTCGGACGCGGTACTTTGTCCCAGTTAAAAGATCAACTGTTTACCAACACCTTTGCTGTATCTGCTGAACGTTCAATTGAGCAACAGATTCCTTTTTGAAGCGGTTTGAATTTATCTTTTATTTGGCACGCACAATGCCACAACCGTGGTGATCCAACTTCCCTTCAAGCCATCAACGGCAATCCCTTAAATCGTGCAGTAAATCAAGTCGTGTCATTTTGGTGCATTCATCATGCACCAAAAAGAAATCAATGGACTTAAGGTGAATAGACTTTGAGTGGATTCTCGTCCATGAATTCAAATGTTTCCTTAAAACCAAGTGAGCCGAGGATGTGGCACGAAGCATGCAGTGACAGATCAATTCAATTCAATTCAATTTGGAGTTTTGTCTATGCCGTCTGTTTTAAAGAAAATACCCACTTGGCTTTTTGTTCTGCCCTTGACGCTTGCCATGTGTTTACAAACCGACTTACATGCCGAGACAGTCGCTCGCTATGGGATTTCGATGGCAGATATACCGCTTACCACAGGCCAACCCGATCGCGGCGCGGGCGCTTACCAATTCACCGGGCACACCCTGTATGACCCATTGATTGCATGGGAAGCCAATATCGCTACTCGCCCTGGCAAGTTGGTTCCAGGTCTTGCAACTGCATGGAAGGTAGACCCTAAAGATAACAAAAAATGGCTGTTTACCCTGCGCAAAGGCGTGAAGTTTCACGATGGCTCGGACCTTAAAGCTTCTGCGATCGTTTGGAACTTAGACAAAGTACTGGCTGATAAGTCTCCCCAATTTGATGCCAAACAAAGCGCGCAAGTCCGCCCTCGTATCCCCTCTATCGCCTCCTACCGTGCCGTCGATGACTACACCGTAGAGATCACGACCAAAAACGTAGACGCACTCTTTCCTTATCAATTACCCTGGTTCTTGATCGGTAGTCCCGCACAGTGGGAGATATTAGGCAAAGACTGGAGCAAGGTTGCACTACAGCCTTCTGGTACAGGCCCTTTTAAACTTGATAAGCTCGTGCCACGCGAGCGCGCGGATTTAGTAAAGAACACCTCCTATTGGGATAAAACACGCATTCCCAAAACCGACAGAATAGTTTTAATTCCCATTCCGGATGCGATGACCCGTGCCAATGCCTTGCTAAATGGCCAAGTCGACATCATCGAAACACCACCACCAGACGTGTTACCACAACTCAAGAGCTCCGGGTTCAAACTCGTGACCAACGTCACGCCTCATGTTTGGCCTTATCACTTCTCTACCTACCCAGGCTCACCTTGGGCTGATATTAACGTGCGCAAAGCTGCAAACTTAGCAATTGACCGCAACGCCATTGTTAAGCTCTTAAACGGTTTGGCGACTCCCGCCAAAGGTCAACTCGACATCACCAGTCCTTGGTTTGGCAAACCCGCCTTCAAAATCGGCTACGACTTACCCGCAGCCAAAGCGCTGATGACGCAGGCCGGTTACAGTCCTAGCAAACCCCTCAAAGCAAAGATTATCATCGCTCAAGGCGGAACGGGTCAGATGCTGTCTTTGCCTATGAATGAATTTATCCAACAAAGTTTGGCAGAGATTGGTATTCAACTCGAGTTCGAAGTCGTTGAATTGGAAAATCTCTACCTCCACTGGCGCGGCGGCGCCAAAGCGGATATGAACGCTGGCAAAGGTATTACGGGCATTAACTTGGGTTACGTCACAGCTGATCCCTTTCTTGGGATTACCCGCTTTGTCGATAGTCGTTACACCGCGCCCAACGGCGTGAACTGGGGTGGCTACAACAATCCAAAGATGGACAGCACTTTGGACACTTTGCGTAACAACTTTGACACCAAGGTGCAAGATGCCTTACTTGCTGAAGCTCATCAAACCATGGTTGACGATGCTTTGATGTTGTGGGTTGTGCACGATGTCAACCCACATGCTTTGTCACCCAAAGTGCAAGAGTTTGTGCAAGCACAACACTGGTTCCAAGATTTAACCACCATTCGCATGAAGTGATGTGGGTCTACATCCTCAAACGACTGCTGTATGCACTGCCCATTGCCTTAAGCGTTACGGTGATCTCCTTCATGCTGGTCTATCTTGCGCCAGGAGACCCGTTGAACGCCATAGCTCCTGCTGACGCGCCTGCTGATGTTATCGAAGCACTCAAAAGCGCTTATGGCCTAGACAAGCCAGTGCCGGTGCAGTACGGCCTGTGGGTCTGGCGTGCGGTGCACGGCGATTTAGGTACCTCAATTGCTTCTGGTCGCGCCGTACTCACAGAGGTGATGGGCGCTGTCAGCAACACCTTCATGCTCGCGACCATCGCCTCTTTGATGGGGGTAAGCATGGGCTGTGTTCTTGGTGCATTGGCGGGGTATCAACGCGGTAGCTTGACAGACAAGATTGCAACTACCTTTTCAGTTATTGGCGTGAGTATTCCGCACTACTGGCTGGGGTTGGTCTTAACAATTGTGTTCTCCATCAACTTAGGATGGTTACCTGCCATGGGCGCTGGTCCCGGTGGTTCCACTGAATGGGTATGGGACTTAGAACATATTCGCTTTTTGGTGCTACCAGCAATCACGCTGTGTGTGATCCCCATGGGCATCATCACACGCACAGTTAGGGCTTTGGTGGCAGATATGTTGGAGCAAGAGTTTGTTATTGCGCTGCGCGCTAGAGGATTAAGTAGCGTGGCTATTTTTAAACATATTGCTAAAAACACAGCACCCACCGTTTTAGCGGTAACGGGCTTACAAATTGGTTACTTGATGGGAGGCTCCATCCTGGTCGAGACCGTGTTTGCTTGGCCTGGCACTGGTTTTTTATTAAACACAGCCATCTTTCAACGCGATATTCCTTTACTACAGGGCACTTTACTCGTGCTTTGTATGATTTTTGTAGTATTGAACTTACTCGTCGATATCTTGCAACCTTTGATTGATCCTCGTATGGGTCGCACCTAAAAGGCAAGCACAGTGAGAGATCATACTCAACCCCCTCAATCCCCTCAAGCTCCTCAGGCCCCGCAAAGCGTTGGATATTGGCGCGCGGTACTGCGCCGTCTCAAGCACGAACCACTGGCCATGCTAAGTGCTGGTGTTTTATTGGTGCTTGTGATTTCAGCTGTATTTGCACCTTGGCTAGCTCCTGGCGATCCATTTAAAGCCAGCATGCTCAAGCGCTTGATGCCTATTGGCAGCCCTGGCTATTTACTGGGTAGCGACGAATTGGGACGCGATATGTTGACTCGCCTGATGTATGGCGCTCGTTTGTCTTTGGTAATGGGTGTCGTTCCTGTATTTTCTGCCTTTTGTATTGGAACCACCTTAGGTTTATTTGCCGGCTACCTTGGTGGTCGCATCAATATGGTCATCATGCGTATCTTAGATATTTTTTATGCTTTCCCGTCTGTGCTATTGGCTGTGGCGATCTCTGGAGCACTTGGTCCAGGTTTGAGCAACAGCTTGATTGCACTGACATTGGTATTTGTTCCACAAATCGTGCGCGTGGCAGAGAGTGTGACCACACAGGTGCGTCAACTCGATTACATAGAAGCTGCGCGTATGAGCGGAGCTAATGCTTTCTCTATTATTCGCGTGCACGTTTTAGGTAGCGTGCTGGGACCCGTGTTTGTCTACGCGACTGGGTTACTAAGTGTTAGCATGATCTTGGCATCAGGTTTGTCTTTTTTAGGTCTGGGTGTAAAACCACCAGAACCTGAGTGGGGGTTGATGCTCAACACTTTAAGATCTGCGATTTATAACAAGCCTTTTGTTGCAGCACTTCCAGGAGCGTTTATTTTTTTGACGTCCATCGCTTTCAACCTATTAGCTGACGGTGTACGCTCAGCTATGGATATCAAGAAATGATGAGCCAAGAAACTACTACCCCCCTCAACACGCAAGACCGCGGGGGTCCTGCGCAACCGATTCTTGTGGTGAACAATCTTAAAAAGTATTTCCCCGTCCGCAGTGGTCTCTTTGCTAGAGAAGGAAAGTTTGTTCACGCCGTGGACAACGTCAGCTTTTCTGTTGCAAAAGGCAAAACTTTGGGGATTGTGGGCGAATCGGGCTGCGGTAAATCTACAACTGCTAAATTAATTGCACGTTTGATCAACCCCGACAGCGGCAAGATGGTATTTGACGGAGACGGGGTGGCTGAGTACGGTGGTATTGCGCTCAAAGAGTTCCGTAAAAATCTGCAAATGGTTTTTCAAGACTCTTTTGCCTCACTTAATCCACGCTTGACAATTGAACAAACCACTGCCTATGGCCCCACAGTGCATGGAGTATCTAGGGCCCAAGCATTTGCTCAAGCCAGATCTTTGTTGCAAAGAGTTGGTCTAGCACCTGAACAATTCGCCACACGTTACCCGCATGAGCTCTCTGGTGGGCAGCGACAACGCGTTAATATTGCGCGCGCCTTGGCTTATCAGCCGCGTTTAGTCATTCTGGATGAAGCAGTTGCAGCACTTGACAAATCGGTACAAGCCCAAGTCTTGAACCTGCTTCAAGAGCTTAAGAGCGAGAGACAACTGACTTATCTTTTTATCTCCCACGACTTGCATGTAGTGCATTACATGAGCGATGAAGTGATGGTCATGTATCTCGGCCAAGTTGTAGAAAAAGGCCCCGTTGAGCGAATATTTAGTCATGCTGCGCATCCCTACACACGAGCACTACTGTCGGCGATTCCGTCGATGGACCCAGCAAAACGGACATTAAAATCACCCCTGGAGGGCGATCCACCAAACCCCATTAATCCGCCTGCTGGGTGTCGTTTTCAAGACCGCTGTCCCCTAGTGAAAGACATCTGTCGCAGCGTCTCCCCCATGCTTGCACCAGTGGGTGTAGTGTATGACCATACTGTGGCTTGCCACCTTAACCTTGAGCCGCCTCCCCATGAGTAATGCTTTACTTCAGGTCAAGGATTTGCATGTGCAATTCAATGGTCAACGAAAAGGGCAAGCCCTAAGCGGCCTCAACTTTGAGGTCGCTGCTGGAGAAGTGCTGACGCTACTGGGTGAATCAGGCTCTGGCAAAAGCGTCACGCTGCGTACGCTCCTACGTTTACACCCAGAAAAAAATACCCTGATTAAGGGAGAAATAATATTTGATGGCCAAGACATCTTATCTTTAAACCCAAAAGCTATAAACCAATACCGCGGTCGTAAAGTGTCGATGATCTTTCAAGAGCCTGGCCTCGCATTTGATCCGGTCTACACCATAGGCCAACAACTTACAGAGGTATTGCGCACGCATGAGCAATTGGACGCCAGTGCAGCGCAAATTCGCGCTCTAGATATGCTCGAACGCGTTCAAATTCCCCAAGCGCGTAAACGCTTCAATGCTTATCCGCATGAACTATCCGGTGGCATGCGCCAACGCGCCATGATTGCATTGGCATTGGTTTGTAAGCCACAACTTTTACTTGCAGATGAACCCACTACTGCACTGGATGCATCTGTACAAATTCAGATTTTGTTGTTGCTGCGAGAGCTACAAAAAGAAACCGGTATGTCGGTGATATTCGTCACTCATGACATTGGTGCTGCCGTAGAAGTCTCAGACCGAATTGCTGTGATGTATGCAGGGCGTATTGTTGAAATCGGTAAGGCAGTTGATATTGTTTCCAAGCCACTCCATCCTTACACCCAGGGCTTACTCGCCTCAACTGTAAGGCACGAGAACCGAGGAAGTCCTTTGGTCACCATTACAGGTTCACCACCCAATTTAGCGCATCTTCCTAAGGGCTGCAGTTTTGCTCCGCGTTGCTTAAGAGCTCAAGTCAATTGTTTGTCTGAGCAGCCTGAGTTGGCAAGTACTGATTCAACTTCTTTTGCGTGTTGGTACCCAAATTCGTGACCCGAGCTGCTCCTTGTAAACTGGAGTCTATGCAAAATGTCCACCCTTATTTTTAATTTGGTCACCCCAGCATAGAACTAAAGATTAGATTAAATCATCAAATTAAGCGCAGGACATGAGACCACCACCCACTTTATAGACAATGGTATAGACCTGCTCATGGAGTAAGTTCAATCAATACAAAAAAAAGTGAATATCCGCAAAGAATAAAATGCGCCGCCTAGGAAATCCTTCAGCTCAAGTGCTCAAATCAGTTGGGCAACCTTATCACCACTCGTGATGTCGTGATTGACGAGACCCCAATACGCCAATACCCTAATACCAGCCTACCCTCAGATAATCCTTTGTATGGGAGCGGCCAATAGATATATCGATAAGTTCGAGCGGACCAATCAATTTGACCCATCAAATGTAGTTAATCGAAACTTGGCCTTTGCGGGCGGAATACACACTTGCGCTGGAGTGGGGCATGCACGATTAGAGGGGGAGACGGCGTGAGGCGCATTTTTTAAAAGATTTCT
>Ga0164296_1002735_pt1 | contig 17196 bp, 14 predicted proteins | sample GEODES057metaG_FD_113533 | JGI IMG/M metagenome (GOLD analysis project Ga0164296, IMG submission 113533) | Dystrophic lake water microbial communities from Trout Bog Lake, Wisconsin, USA - GEODES057 metaG | ecosystem: Environmental > Aquatic > Freshwater > Lake | place: USA: Trout Bog Lake... | reverse complement strand
CATCTGATATGAATCGGGAATTATTCCATCTTTTCACCCTTAGCCTGACCAGCATTCTGCTTGTAAATTTTTCCGCTGCGGCTCAAGGAACTATCATCTGGAGCGGCCCGACCATCGCCTTCACCAACACAACGGTTACAGATGTGGATCAATTAGTTTCCGATGTCTGGCTCACACGCTCATCCAGCCAGGGAATTTTCAATACCGCGCCAGGATTGGAAAACAGTTATCAAACCGGCGTCAGTCCCGCCGGCACGCAATGGGCGTTGGGCCAACTTGCCAACTACGCAGCACTCACCTACTCCGATTGGGCCACCTGTTATGGCGGGCAGCACAACCTCGCTAACAACATCGTTGGCAGCGATGCCGTCGTGCATCTCGTCAACAGCGATATCTATCTCGCCGTTAAGTTCACTTCGTGGGGTGGCAATGGCGGCGGTTTCAGTTACGTGCGCTCCACGCCCACCGGCACGCCCGAACCAACCACCACGAGCATCGCGCTGACGGGACTTCTGTTAGCCGGAGTCTGGCAAAGGAAAAACTTTGCCGGCAATCGTTGAAAATAATTTTCTACGGCGGCGCGATTAAATTTTTCGCGCCGTTTTTATTTTTCATCCCTGTGAATCTGTGTTCATCTGTGGCTAAACAATTATGAAACCACGCGTTCGTTTTGCTCCCTCGCCCACCGGCTATTTGCACATCGGCGGTGCGCGCACAGCTTTGTTCAATTGGCTTTACGCCCGCCACACCGGCGGCACGTTCGTCCTCCGCATCGAGGACACCGACGACGCGCGCAATTAGCAGGAAGCCGTGGACGTCATCCTCAACGGCCTGCGCTGGCTGGGTCTCGATTGGGATGAAGGTCCCATCACCGGCGACGCCACCGGCCCGAGCAAAGGCGACCGCGGGCCGTATTTCCAATCGCAGCGGAAGGAAAATTATCAGCGCCGCATTGAAGCGCTCCTGTCGCGCGACCTCGCTTACCAGCACGCCGACGGCACCATCAAGTTTCGCATGACGCGCGAGCCGATTCTCATTCCCGACCTCGTTGTTGGCGATGTGTTGCGTCCGCTCACCGACCGCGAGGAACTAGATCCTGATTGGGTGCTCGTCCGCAGCGACGGCCAGCCGGTGTTCCATTTCGTCAACGTCGTGGACGATTTAGAGATGGGCATCACGCACGTCATTCGCGGCGAAGATCATTTGAGCAACACCGCCAAGCACATCGCGCTCTTCCGCGCGTTCGGCGTCGAGCCGCCGCATTACGCGCACATCCCGCTCATCCTCAATGCCGACGGCTCCAAGATGAGCAAGCGCGACAAGGGCGCGTCGCTCACCAGCTATCTCGACGACGGATTTCTGGCCGAAGCCGTGAACAATTATCTCTGCCTCCTCGGCTGGTCGCCCAAGGACAATCTGGAAAAAATGCCGCTCGCCGACGTCGTCGAACGCTTCGACCTGCCGCAGATTCTCCGGCACAACGCCAAGTTCGATTACGAGAAACTCACCTGGTTGCAGGGCGAATACTGCCGTGAACTCGCGCCCGACCGTTTCTACGAACTCGGCGTGCACGCGTTTGCCAAGGCCGGCGTGGATACGAACAAGCTGGACGTCCACTACGTCAAAGCCGCGCTCGACACCTGTCGCGGCAAGATCAAGACCTTCGCCGAACTGCCCGCGTATGCCGGGTTTTATTTCACTAACGACATTGTTTACGACGCCGAAGCTGCCGCCAAAGATTTCGTGCCCGAGAACAAGCCGCGCTTGGAAAAACTCCGCGACGCTTTTGCCCACGCGCCTGCGTTCAACGCCGAAACGCTCGAAGCCACGCTCAAAGAAACCGCGAAGGTAATGGGCGTAAAAGCCGGAATACTGGTGCATCCGTGCCGTTTGGCCGCGACCGGCAAAACCTCCGGCCCGAGCCTCTACCACCTGCTCCAAGTCCTCGGCAAAGAACGCGTCATGGCGCGGATTGAGCAAGCGCTCGGACAGATCCATTAAAATATGGCGCGCCGGATTTATCAGGCCTTCATTGAGAAGTTCAAGTATCTGACCGCGTTGTTTCAGGTCGAGAGCCATCGTCTGGCATATTTGAAAGCCGCCTTTCAATACGGTTTCGGGCGAAAGATTCTTTTCCCGGAAACCATCGTCCGGCTGCGTGGCTCCCGGTTTGCGGCGCGCAAAAACAGCATGGACATTGCGCATCTGTCTAATTACTTCGAGCCGCAAACGACCGCGTTTTTGCTGAAGCTGGCGCCGAAACAATTCATTGATGTCAGCGCGCACGTCGGCCGATATTCCGTGCTGCTGGCGCAATCAGGCACCAACGTTATCGCCTTCGAACCGAACGGCGGCAATTACCAACTCCTGCAGGAAAATATCCGATTAAATCAACTGGCAGATAAAATCACGGCCTTGAATCTCGGATGTTCTAATGTCGCGCAACAGCGAGAACTGTTTTGTTTTCCTTCCAACGAAGGCATGGCGTCTTTCATCAAGCGGGACGGAGCGGAAACGAAAGAGGTCTGCACATTGAAAACGTTGGATGAAGTGTGTGGCGACTTGGATGCGGTGGACGCCATCAAGATCGATGTTGAGGGACTTGAATTGGAAGTATTGCAGGGCGCAGTGCAGTTGCTTGCGAAAAAAAGTCCGCTCTTGATTGTCGAAATCTTCGGAGCGCAAAAGGAAAAGGAGATTTCCGCTTTCCTGAATCCGTTGGGTTATGCCGTCAAAGGGATTTTGGATTCGCGCAATTATTGCTTCGCTCGTAAGAAATAAAATAGCCGTAACGCAGTTGGTTGCAATCGGCAACCAGTTCGGGCGTAGAATGGGAATTGAACGCCCGGCCGCGTCACGGCCAATGTCGTTTGAAACTCAAACGACTCACTACTTTAGCTGTAGCGTAAAACAATCTTCCATGGGGTGTTCACCCCATCTAAAACAACTTCACGAGGATAGTGGAAAACTCCGTCCGTAATGTTGCTTTTCATCCGCACTCAATCGTGTAAATCTGTGGTGAAATATGGCAACTGAACGTCCCATTATTATTTGCACACGCGGCAGTGCGCTTGCGCTCGCACAGGCCAACTTCATCGCCGCGCAATGCCGCGCCGCGTTTCCCGACTTGGGCTTCGAACTGAAAATCCTCAAGACCACCGGCGATAAATTGCAAACGGCCTCGATGTCAAAGCCCGGCACGACGCTGCCGAAAGGTCTGTTCACCAAGGAACTCGAAGTTGCGTTGCTCAATGGCGAAGCCGACCTCGCCGTGCACAGCCTGAAAGATTTGCCAACAGATTTGCCGCCCGGCCTGATGCTCGCCGCCACACCAAAACGCGAAGATGTGCGCGATGTTTTGATTTATCGCTCGGCGGGGCAAATTGATTTGCGCGGCTTCAAACCGGATTTGAAACTGAAAGATTTTCCCGCAGGCGCAACCATCGCCACCAGCAGCACGCGTCGAAAAATGTCTTTGCTCGCAGCGCGACCGGATTTGAACATCGTCGAGATACGCGGCAATGTTTCCACGCGTTTGCAGAAAGTTGCGGAGCGCAGCGAATTTGACGCGACGGTGCTGGCATTCGCGGGCATGCGGCGTTTGCATTTTGAAATCAAGCCAGACGGCACGCTCGTCGGTGACGCTGTGCCGAATGGTTTGTTGGCGACGGTTTTGGATCTGGACGTGATGTTGCCGTGCGTTGGCCAAGGTGCGATTGGCATTGAAATTCGGGCAAATGACGAGCGCATCAGCAAGATTGTCGCGCGCCTGAACCATTCTGAAACGTTCCACGCCGTGACAGCAGAGCGCGCATTTTTGCGCGGCATGGGCGGCGGTTGCCAAAGTCCCGTGGGCGCGCACGGTGAAATTTCCGGCGACAAACTCTCGCTCAAGGCGGTTTCATTTTGCGGCGCGACCGTCAAACGTGCTGAAGGGAAACGGTCAATCACGGAGGCCGCAGCGCTGGGTGAACAGTTAGCGGCGGATTTGAAATAAAATTTCTTGGGTTTTCTGCTTGCGGACTTGGGTTGCGGATGAATCGTCCTGACCAAATCCTGCTCGACGCCCAAGCCCTTCACGGCTAATTTGCCGTCATGTCAAAGGATTCACCAGTCCCGCAGAACAAGATTAATCTTCGCCGGCCGGACATCATGGAAGCCGTGCAGGCCCAAGTGTTGTCGCATTATCGCAGCGAAATCGTCGAGAGCATCCGCGCCAACGGTGGCGTGCTTTCCGCCGATGGTCTGACCGTGAAACTCGCGAAGGAATTTGGTTTCTGCTACGGCGTCGAACGCGCGATTGACCTCGCCTACGCCGCAAAAAAATATTTTACCGACGTTTCTCCGCACACGCCGATTTATCTGCTTGGCGAAATCATCCACAACCCGGAAGTGAACGACCAGATTCGCAACATGGGCATCCAGATTATTTCGCCCAAACCGACGGACGAAGAATTGGAAGGATTGCAATCCGGCGACGCCGTCATCATTCCCGCCTTCGGCACCGAAGTCAGCACTCGCAAAAAACTGGAAGCGAAAGGTTGCGCGCTCGTGGACACAACGTGCGGCGACGTGATGAGCGTGTGGAAACGCGTCCGCCAATACTCCAAGGAACACGTCACCAGCATCATTCACGGCAAGGCCAAACACGAGGAAACTAAGGCCACGACGTCGCAGGCGCGCGCGTATGGCAGCGGACATTATCTCGTGGTTTTCAATCTCGCGGAGACGGATTACGTCTGTAACTACATTTTAAATGGCGGCAACAAAGAAGAGTTTCTCAAAAAATTTGAAGGCGCGTATTCCGCTGGCTTCGATCCCGATTTACATTTGCAAGCCGTCGGCGTAGCGAATCAAACCACGATGTTGCGCGGCGAAACCGAAGAAGTGCAACGTCGCTTCAAAGCCGTCATGGAGAAAAAACATGGCGCAGAAAAAGTCCCGCAACATTTCCGGTTCTTCGACACGATTTGCGGCGCGACGCAAGATCGTCAGGACGCGCTGGAAAAAATGCTTTTGACCCCACCGAATCTGCTCATCGTCATCGGCGGATACAATTCCTCCAACACGTCGCACCTCGCGGAAATGGGCGAAGCTAAATTGCCAACTTACTTCATCAAGAACGCTGGCAAAATGGTATCGGACAAACTCATCGTCCATTACAACCAGCACAAAAAAGAGGAAGTAGAAACTGCTGACTGGTTGCCTGCCGGCACAATCACCGTCGGCATCACTGCCGGTGCGAGCTGCCCGAATAATTTGATTGAAGACACAATCCGCCGCCTGTTCGAACTGCGTGGCATCTCGGTTCAGGAACTTTTAAAAAAATAAAACATCATGCCGCGTACGCGTCTGGAACTTGAAAATTTTGAACGCCAGTTTCTCGCGCCCTACGCGCAGTTCAGCGCCGACACCCGCGGCCGTAAATACAAAGAATCGCCGCCGGTCTGGCGCACACAATACCAGCGCGACCGCGATCGCGTCATTCATTCACGCGCTTTCCGTCGCCTCGAATACAAGACGCAGGTTTTTCTCAACGGCACGGGCGACCACCTCCGCACGCGGCTCACGCACACGATGGAAGTCGCCGCCATCTCGCGCAACATTGCCAGCGCGCTGCGGTTGAACACCGATCTCGCGGAAACCATCGCGCTCGCGCATGACCTCGGCCATTCGCCGTTCGGTCACAAGGGCGAAACTGTGCTCGCGCGGTTGATGAAAGGCAAAGGTGGTTTCGAACATAACCAGCACAGCCTCCGCATCGTCGAAGAACTCGAACAAAAGTATCCAAAATTTTCCGGCCTAAATCTCTCGTGGGAAGTGCGCGAAGGTTTGGCAAAACATCACACCGCCTACGATCATCCGGGTCGGCGCAAAGGTTTTGACGCGAAAAATTCTTCACTGGAAGCGCAGATTGCGAACCTTGCGGATGAAATTACTTATTACAGCCACGACCTCGACGACGGACTGGATTCCGGTTTGTTGTCCGAAAAAGAATTGGCGAAAAACGTCCGTGTCTGGGCGCACGCGGCAAAGTTGGTTAAGAAAGAATACGGAAATCTGGCGGATGAATCGCGCCGCTACTTCACCATTCGCACCATTATCGATATGCAGATTCGCGATGTCGTGGAGACGAGTGAACGGCTCATTCAACAGGCGGGCGTGAAATCCGCCGATGACGTGCGCCTGTGCTCCAAGCCGCTCGTGCAGCACAGCGCGGAACGCGCCAAGCTGAATCTGGAACTGCGCCACTATCTTTACAAAAATTTGTATTACAATCCCGTCGTGCATCAGCCGAATTTGCGCGCGGTGAAACTGCTTGGGCAACTTTTTAAATACTTTCTCGCGCACCCGAAAGAGATCGGCGAGAGCTCGCGCAAACGCATCAAGAAATTTGGCCTTCGCCGCGCCGTATGCGATTACATCGCCGGCATGACCGACCGCTATGTGATGCTGGAATGCGAGCGGATCTTCGGCAAAAGTTTCGAAATTTAATTTATGCGTTTCCTCCCCATTGGTCTTTTCGTCATGACCTCCATCGTCTTCACCGCCGTTGCCGAAGGGAAAAATTCTTCGCTCGCGAATTTTCAAAAAGCCGCCGCTAAATTTAATTCCATCGTCACGGTTCCGACTTTTGAGGCAACGACAAATGAAGTCGCCGCGACCGTCGCCAAAACCATTGCCGAGGGCAATTCCGCCCTTGATACCATTGGCAAACTGACGGCGACCCAAATTAATTTCACCAATACTTTCATCGCGCTCGACGATGTGAATTTTCTTATCGGTCGCACTGCCGACCGGCTTTCGCTTATCGAGCAGACTAGCACGAACGCCGACGTGCGCGACGCCGCGACGGATGCCATCAAACAGATTTCCGAATGGTCGGTCGACATTGATTATCGCGACGATGTTTATCGCGCGCTGAAAACTTTTGCGGACACCAAACCTCAGCTTGCCGGCGAAGACAAAAAACTTTTGGACGACACGCTGCGCGATTATCGCCGTGCCGGATTGGATTTGCCGAAAAACCAACGCGATGCCGTGGAAAAACTTCGCAAGGAACTGACCGCGCTGGAAACGGATTACGAAAATAATGTCACGAAAGCGCACGCGGAATTGAAATTTTCCAAAGCCGAACTTGCCGGCGTGCCGGAAGATTTTTTATCGCAGCAGGGCATCAAGACGGGCGCGGACGAATACACGCTCAAACCAAACATCACGTTCCATTACATCATGGTCGAGGACAACGCGAAGCTCGAAGCGACGCGCCGCCGCATGATGACCGCGCAATGCACCCTCGCGCGCGAGGCGAATATTCCCCTGCTCCAAAAAATTCTCGTGTTACGTGACACGATTGCGACGAAACTTGGTTACGCCAGCTACGCGGATTACGCCACGGAAACGCGCATGGTGAAAAATGCGGCCACGGCAATTTCATTTCTGCAAAATCTCAAAACCGGTTTGCAGCCGAAATACGACGCGGAGCTGAAGGAGTTCCGCGATTTGAAAATCGCCGAGACGGGCGACACAAATGCCGTCGTCAATGCGTGGGATTGGCGCTATTACGCGAACCAGTTGAAGAAGACGAAATACAACGTGGACGCCGAACAATTGCGCGTTTATTTCCCGTATCAAAATGTGCTGAACGGGATGTTCGCGATTTACCAGCGCATCTTCGGCCTGAAGTTTGAGCGCGTCGAAGCGCCCTACAAATGGATCGGCGACTTGCAGCTTTACACCGTGTCTGACGCGAAAACGGGCGAGCCGATGGGCTTGTTCTATCTCGATATGTTTCCGCGCGACGGCAAATACAATCACTTCGCGCAGTTCGGCATCATCGAAGGAAAATTGTTGCCGGACGGAAAATATCAGCGTCCCGTTTGTTGCCTCGTTTGCAACTTTCCACCGCCGCAGCCGGACAAACCGTCGCTGCTCTCGCATGACGAAGTGGAAACCATCTTCCACGAGTTCGGTCACGCGATGCACACGATTCTGACGCGCGCCAAATACTCGCGTTTTTCCGGCACGAGCGTCCCACAGGATTTTGTCGAAGCGCCGTCGCAGATGCTGGAGAACTGGCCGTGGGACAAAAAAGTCTTGGACAGCTTCGCCGCCGACTACCGCGACCCGAAGAAAAAAATTCCCGCCGATGTGCTCGCGCAATTGAAGACCGCTCGGCTCGCGACGGAAGCCACGCGCTATCGCCGGCAACTTTCGTTCGGCCTGATGGATTTGACGTTGCACACGCAAATCCATGCGACGAATGCGGACGATTTAGTTCCGCTCTCCAACAAAATTTTGAGCGACGTCTCGTTTCCTGTGCCGCCGGACACGGCATTTGTCGCTTATTTTGGCCACATCATCGGCTATGGCGCGGGCTATTACGGCTACGCGTGGGCGGATGCGATTGCGGCGGACATGGCGACGAGCTTTGAAAAATCGCCCGACGGATTTTTTGACAAAACCACTGGGATGCGGATGCGCAATGAGATTTACGCCGTGGGCGATTCGCGTGACATCAATATCTCCATCGAAAAATTCCTTGGTCGCCCGCGCTCGCTCGAACCGTTTCTCAAACGTATCGGCGTGCAGACGACAAAATAATTTTTCATGAGCGACGTCGCCCCGACAACGAGCCGTTGGCCGCGCCAGATCAAATACATCGTCGGCAACGAGGCGTGCGAACGCTTCAGTTATTACGGCATGACCGGCATTCTCGCCGGCTACATCAGCGGTCAACTTCTTGCCGGAGGACTCGGCAAAAGTGAAGACTATGCCACGACCGTCATCCACGCCTTCAAATCGGTAAATTATTTTACGCCGCTACTCGGCGCGTGGCTATCGGATAAAATTCTTGGCCGATACAAAACAATTTTCTGGGTCTCACTGCTTTACTGTCTCGGCCACGGCACGCTCGCGTGCAGCGATTTTTTTGGCCCAGCCGGAAAACTTAATTGCCTCTTCATCGGCCTCACGCTGATCGCATTCGGCTCCGGCGGCATCAAACCGTGCGTGTCCGCGTTCATGGGCGAACAATTCACGCCTGAACAATCGCACCTGATGCAGAAGGCCTACGGCGCATTTTACGTTGCCATCAACTTCGGCTCATTTTTTTCGTTTCTCGTCTTGCCATGGGTAAAAGATCATCACGGTTACAGCCTCGCCTTCGGCGTGCCAGGGATTTTGATGGCCATTGCGACTTACATTTTCTGGCGCGGAAAAAAGTATTACGTCTTCGTGCCGACCAACCGCGAGAAGAAGCACAATGGTTTCTTCAAAGTTGTTTTCACAACGCTGTTCACCAAACGCGAAGCTGGAAATACTTTTTGGGAAACTGCCCGCGGGCGCTTCACGGAAAACGAAGTTTCCGCCGCGCGCTCCGTGTTGCCGATACTTTTCGTCTTCGCGACAATCCCGATGTTTTGGGCGCTTTACGACCAGGGCAATTCCACCTGGGTTTTGCAGGGATTAAAAATGTCGAACGTCAACATCCTCGGCCTCGACGTCGGCGCAGAACAAATGCAATCGCTGAATCCATTGCTGATCATGCTATTCGTGCCCATCTTCACGCTGTGGTTTTATCCGCGCATGGGACGCTTTGCCGCGCCACTCAAGCGCATGAGCTATGGACTTTTTCTTGCTGCACTTTCATTCGTGCTCGTTGCACTGCTGCAAAAACGCATCGATGCCGGCGCGCATTTGAACATCCTGTGGCAGACGTGGCCTTACATTGTCATCACGGCAGCGGAAGTTTTGGTTTCGACAACTGGACTTGAATTTGCCTTTCGCGAAGCTGCGCCAGAAATGAAAAGTATGATCATGAGTTTCTGGCTACTCACCGTTGCCGTCGGAAATCTCTTCGTCGCGCTGCTCACGGAATTATTGCCGCACACCGCCGGCACGAATGCCGAGGACGCCTCCGTCAGCCCCGAACGATTCATGCTCTACGCCGGCATGATGTTTGGCGTGGCGATACTTTTCAGCCTCATTGCCTCGACTTACAACTACCGCGACAAGGCAGCGGCAGAAGGAAAATAGCCCATTGTTTTGAATCTGTTTTACGGCTCACGCCCCACGCGCTATCCTGCAACCAATGAACATTGCTTTCACCAAATATCACGCACTCGGCAACGACTACATCGTCATCAATCCAAAGGATTTGACCGCGCCACTCACAACTGAACAAGTGAGGACGATTTGCCACCGCAATTTTGGCGTTGGCTCGGACGGTATTTTGCTCGGACCGCTGCCCTCCACTTCGGCAAAATGTGCGCTGAAGATTTACAATCCCGACGGCAGCATCGCTGAGAAAAGTGGCAACGGAGTCCGCATTTTTTCGCGTTATCTCTGGGACACCAAGTTTGTCGGCAACGAAGAATTTGCGCTCCAGACCGACGGCGGCATCGTGCGCTCAACCGTTTTTGACGGTGGCCAGATGGTGCGAGTAGAAATGGGCAAAGTCAGTTTCGACAGCGAAAAAATTCCTGTCACCGGCGCGAAACGCGAAGTCATCAATGAAAAAATTTCCGTCGGTGGCCGTGAATTCACTTTTTGCGCCGCGACGATTGGTAATCCGCATTGCGTTTTGCCCTTGCCGGAAATTAGCGCCAAGCTCGCGCATGAATTCGGGCCGTTGCTGGAAGTTCACACAAATTTTCCCCGCAAGACCAACGTGCAATTTCTAAAAGTCCTCGACCGCGCAAACATTCAAATCGAGATTTGGGAACGCGGCGCGGGTTACACGCTCGCCAGCGGCAGCAGTAGCAGCGCAAGCGCGGCGGTTGCGCACAAGCTTGGACTCGTTGACAAAAATATTTCCGTGCATTGCCCCGGCGGACTCATCCAGATCGAAATCCGTGACGGCTTTGACATCCTGATGACCGGCAGTGTGACGCGAGTCAGCGAAGGCGTCATCAGCCCGGAAATCTTTTCAGTCAAAGTTTAATCTCGGCGGTGGCGACGAAATCAAAGCGCGGCGAGCACTTCTGCCGCGTGTTCTTCTGGCTTCACGGTCGGCCAGATTTTTTTGATCTTGCCATCCGGTCCGATGAGAAACGTCACGCGATAAACCCCGAGATATTTTCGGCCCATAAAACTTTTTTCGCCCCACACGCCGTAAGCTTCGACGATTTTTTTATCTTCGTCGGCGAGCAACGTGAACGGGAGTTTGAATTTCTCCACGAATTTATCGTGCGACTTCACGGAGTCCGGGCTGACGCCAAAAACGACCGTGCCCTTCTCCTTGAATTGCGCGAACTCGTCGCGGAAGGCACACGCTTCCTTCGTGCAACCCGGCGTGTCATCGCGCGGGTAAAATACAAAATTACGTTTTGCCCTTTGTAATCAGCGAGTGAGATTTTCCCGCCGCCGCTGGTCGCCACCGTGAACGCCGGAGCTTTGTCGCCTTCTTTCAATTTCAATTCAATTTCTTTTGCCATAAGTTTTGTCCGCAGATTACGCGGATGCCGCAGATTTGAAATGAAATTTTGACACGGATTGCGCGGTTTGGCACGAATTCTAAGTCAATGTTAAGTGCTTCTCCACTTGGAGATTTTTGCCGCTAAATCAGGATTCTCATTGTCGGCATACACAAATCGAGTAGCTCCTCTCGAAATAATTCCGTTATAAATATCGGGCTTGGTGAGTTTGTAATGAGCAAATTCATGTGGCCACCTATCATCAATGGCAAGCAACCTCGTAGGACAGATAGGAAATAATATGCTGGTTCCAGGAGTGCCAAACCCAAAGTATGTTTTTGCAGACAATCCTCTACAAAGAACGACTGGACAATCAGAAGTTATGAATATTGGTGAATCCGAAAAAATAATTCCCCAACGGCGTTTAACTAATACGTTTGCAATGTCCATTACTGTATGAGGCATATTTCTCAAGTATTGGCTTTGGATAGTATCTCGGTCATCGCTTGCTAACTTGAGGACTTCATCAACTCGTATAGATATGCTTTTACCCTCAACAACGAACTCCACTTCCTGTTCCGGCGGAAGTCCTGAAACAGTCTCGCGAAATAATTTATTTACTGTCCGAACGGCCTGCTTTTCTTTGGGATGACGAAGAGCCATTAAAGCAATGAACCGGGCTAGATTTTCGCGTGTTTTAAGATTTTCAGCTCGATCAAATATCTTGGGCCAAACCCCTGCATATAAACTCTCGATTTTTTCTCCCAAAAACTTTTCTGTTTTAAGCGGTGGCACTTCGTCTTTGGCGGGATGCGAGTAAAGACCTCGTTCAAAAGCAACATTATCAATGGAAATGTGGATTGGTGCAGAACCGTCCATTTTGTAGCTCCAAATCTTTTCATTGGAATCAGTCCATTCTCGAAGATAAAATTTTGGGACGTAATGTTGTTTTGTATTGCTCATTGTCTAGTGTCTTTCTTCCGGTAGATAAACCACCAGAACCAGAGCGTGCCCAGCGCGCCGCAAACCGCCGCGCCGATGAAATTTGCCTGCGGGCTTACGCTCCACAGCCATGCGCCAAGAAAAGAGCCGCTCGTCACCGTGCAATCACGGATGAGATAATACGCGCCGTAAGTCCGAGCGCGCAGTTCTGGCACCGCTTCGCCGATGATAAGTGCCTTGCGCGCTGGCTCGCCAAATTCTTTCAGCCCGCGCACAACAAACGCCAGCGCGAGCCATTTGAAATCGTGCGCCCAGAGCAGCGTTACCGGAAACAGCGTGAAGAAAACGAAAGTTATGAGCACGAATGGACGGCGACCATATTTATCCGCGAGATGCGCGACGGGAATGTAACAAAACATCGCCGTGACCATTTCAAACGTGATGAGATAACCAAATTGCTGCGCCGTGACGCCGCCGCGATTCATCGCCCACAAAATTATAAAGGCATAAGGAATCCGTTCGCAAAAGCGGATGAGGATGTCGCTCACGAGCAATTCACGGAGCGCGGGTGTGAAAGTTTTGACGACGCCGAGAAATGAAATTGCGGGCACGGAAGAATTTGGGGTTTTGTCAGCGGCAGCTTGGCCGCTAGGCTCGAACATGAACCACTGAAACGCGAGCGTCAGCAAACTCATCGTGATGCACAGCGCGAGCGCATAGCGCACACCGTCCGTCCAACCGAAGCGCGTGAGCAGCCAGCCACCGATGAGCGGACCTAGCATCATCGGCACCCGACGGAACATGGATTGCACGCCGACGCCCATCGTGTGGCGGTTACTTTTCAGCGTCGTGGCGATGACGGAAAGCGTCGCGGGCAACGACAGCGCACTCCACGCGAGAAATAAAAACGAACCGAGCAGCAGCGCGAGCCAGCTTTGCCAGACCAAAACTAAAATGTAACCGGCAATGGAAATTACGCTGAATAGGAGTAACGATTTTCTTTGTCCCCAATGATCCGTGAGCCAGCCACCAGGATAAGCGTAAATTGCGCCAAGAAAAGTTTGCAGCGCATCGAAGATGCCGATGACTAAAATGATTTGTGCCGCCGAGAGGACGCCATGAGCCAGCACTTCAATATATTTAGGTGCAAAACCGAGCCAGAGCTTTTCGCCCGTGCCCGCGAGCACAAGCGCGACGAGCAGCAACGAGGTGTTACGCCGCAGCGCGAGGAACTCAGAGATTTTGTGCCAGCGGTTCACGAATCCATCTTATCCGCCAGCACCAGAGAAAAGGAAACGAGAAAATTTTGGAATGATGACATTTAACAATGCGGTTGCTATAATTTCGTTGATGAGTGCAAACACGAACACACCACAAGTTGGTATTTTGATGGGCAGCGATTCGGATTGGCCGACTATGAAGTTGGCCGCCGATGCGCTGAAAGAATTCGGAGTTGGCAGCGAAGCAAAAGTTATCTCCGCCCACCGCGATCCGCACGGACTGGAGGAATACGTTTCCGGCGCTCCGGCGCGCGGCATCAAAGTTTTTATTTGCGGCGCGGGCGGCGCGGCGCATCTGGCGGGTGTCACGGCAGCGTTCACGACTTTGCCGGTCATCGGCGTGCCGATTTTGGGAAAATCTACGGATGGACTCGATTCGCTGCTCTCGATGGTGCAGATGCCGCCGGGCGTGCCGGTCGCCACGGTCGCCATCAACGGCGCGCGCAATGCGGGCATTCTCGCCGCGCAAATCATCGCCACGGGCGACGTGCGGTTGCAGGAAGAATTCAAAAAATTCAAGGTGCGGCTGATGGAAGAATCACGCGCCAAGAATAAAACGCTCGCACAATAATATAATTCTTCATGCAACGGCTCATCGAAGGCGTCCATAAATTCCAAACCGACCAGTTTGGAAATTACCGGAAGCTTTTTCGCAAGCTGTCGCAGGAAGGGCAGAATCCGCACACGCTGTTCATTACCTGCTCGGATTCGCGCGTGCTGGCGGAACTCATCACGCAAAGCAAGCCGGGCGATTTATTCGTTGTCAAAAACGTCGGGAACATCGTTCCGCCCGCGAATGTGCGGGGCGATACAAATTCCACCGCTGCCGCCATTGAGTTCGCCGTCGAGACTTTGCGCGTGAATGACATCGTTATCTGCGGTCATTCGCAATGTGGCGCGATTTCTGCGATTCTCGGTAAAAATCCCGTGAGTAATTCCACTCCGCATTTATGTGATTGGCTGAATCTCGCCGCGCCGGTGCTGGAGACGTTGAATAAAGATTACGCGCATCTGCACGACGCCAGCGAGCGCGAAACTGCCGCCGCCGAGGAAAACGTCTTGTTCGGTCTTGATAATTTGCACAGTTACTCCTGCGTGCAGGAACGGCTGATGGACGGTTCGTTGCGGTTGCATGGTTGGTTCTTCAAAATCGCTACGGCGGAACTGTTTGCCTACGATCCAGAGACTCGACAATTTTCGCCGCTCGTCAGTGAGGCGTAAGTCGCCGGTTCGCTCCCATTTTCCCCTTTAACGTTTTTTTCCGCTCCGAGTCCGGCTTATTGGACACTCTCTGTCACATAAAACGACAGCAAGACGGCTTCCCCACCGCCAATACCATAAAAAGGGTATTTTCCACTATTGCAAAGGCTGGCTTAACAGTTGCTTAGCCAAGGTGTTCGTTCTGTAAACCGAACGAAGTTTTTAGTCAGAAGTAACAAATGAAACCCGTAAATTCAGCGCCCAAACGGGCGGTAGCAATGTTCATCACAATTTTGATGAACAGCTTTTCTATTCTTGGTGCGACCACGGCTAGCCAACTCATTTTCACCGCGCAACCGGTGAGCACCGTCGTCGGCGCAAGCATTACCAATGTCGTTCTGCAACTGGTGGACAAAAACGGCACGAACGTCGCGCAAAGCGGTGTCGCGATCACACTCACCTTGAACAAACCAGGTTTGACCGGCACAACCAATTTGACCACGGACGCGAGCGGTAAAGCAGCTTTCACCAATTTGAAAATCACGCTCGCCAACAACGGCGATGTCTTGACGGCTTCGGCCAGCGGATTAAAAAACGTCGCCAGCAGCGCGTTCAATGTCAGCAAAGGTAGCACCGTCACGTCAGTCACAGCTTCGACCAATTTTCTGACTTACGGACAGAGCATCACCTTCACCGCAACCGTTGGCGTCGCAACACCCGCCAGCGGCACGGCAACTGGCACGATCACTTTCAAGGATGGAACTGCGACGCTCGGCACTGCGACGCTGAATGGTTCCGGTAGCGCGACATTCACCACCAACCGCATTTCCGCCACGACGGTCAGCCACACCATCACCGCCGTGTATGCTGGCGACGCCAATTTTTCCACCAGCACTTCCAGTAATCTTTCGCTCACAACCGGAAAGCTGGCGTTGACGGTTTCTGGCGTCGCGGCGAACAATAAAATTTATGACGGCACCACCAATGCCACTTTGAACTTCAGCAACGCCGTTCTCGCCACAATTGTTTCCGGCGACGTGGTTACATTGAGCAGCGGATCGGCCAAAGGCACATTCGCAAATAAAATTGTGGGCACGAGCAAAACCGTTTCCGTGACTGGCCTCGCTCTGGCGGGCGCAAGCGCAGGAAATTATTCCATCACGCAACCCACTGCGACCGCGAATATCACTGCACGCGCGCTCATCATCAGCGCAAAAGGCGTGAATAAAATTTATGACGGAACAACGAGCGCGACTGCCACACTCACCGACAACCGCTTGGCTGGCGACAACTTTACCAACGGTTACACCAGCGCGGCATTCACCAATAAAAACGTTGGCACAGCGATTTTCATTAATGTTTCCGGTCTTGCCATCACTGGCGCAGACGCGGGGAATTATGCTTTGAGCAACCTCACCGCAACGGCTTCGGCGAACATCACGCCGGCGGCGCTCACAGTTTCCGGCATCATTGCCAGCAACAAGATTTACGACGCCACAACCACGGCGACTTTGAATTTTGGCAATGCGACGCTCGCTCCGATTTTGGCTAGCGACGCGGTTGCGTTGAATTCCACCAGCGCCAAAGGAACTTTCGCCAGCAAGGCGATTGGCAGTGGCAAAACAGTTTCGGTTTCCGGCCTCGCTCTAGCCGGGACGAACGCCAGCAATTACACCCTGACATCGCCCATCACGACGACGGCAAACATCACCGCGCGCAGCCTCACCATCACCGCCAAAGGTGTGAACAAGATTTACGACGGCACGACGAATGCGACGGTCACGCTGACGGATAACCACGTTGCCGGCGACGCGGTGACAGACAGCTACACGTCTGCTGCGTTCACGAATAAGAACGTCGGCACGGCAATTACCATCAATGTTTCCGGCCTCGCCATTGCTGGCAATGATTCGACCAACTACATTTTGACAGCGACGAACACCACGGCTGCTGCCAACATCACGAAAGCGGCGCTCGCTGTTTCCGGCGTCGTGGCGAACAATAAAATTTACGACGCAACGACCACGGCTACTTTGAATTTCAGCAATGCCGCACTCGTCACCATTTTCTCCGGCGACACCGTGACGCTGAACACAGCCGCTGCCAAAGGCGTGTTCGCCAGCAAGGTTATCGGCACAAATAAGACTGTGACCGTTTCCGGATTGACGCTCGGCGGTGTGAGTTCAAACAACTACGCTTTGACGCAGCCGGCCGCGACCGCGAGCATCACGCCGCGCACGCTCGTCATCACCGCGAAGGGCGTGAACAAGATTTACGACGGCACAACGAACGCGACCGTCACCCTCACCGACAACCGCGTGACCGGCGATGCGTTGACGGACAGTTACGCTGCCGCT
>Ga0164296_1002733_pt1 | contig 17199 bp, 16 predicted proteins | sample GEODES057metaG_FD_113533 | JGI IMG/M metagenome (GOLD analysis project Ga0164296, IMG submission 113533) | Dystrophic lake water microbial communities from Trout Bog Lake, Wisconsin, USA - GEODES057 metaG | ecosystem: Environmental > Aquatic > Freshwater > Lake | place: USA: Trout Bog Lake... | reverse complement strand
ATCCGAGCTGCGGCTTGGCCCCACCGTTCGTTCCCGAGCACCAAAGCCGCCTCGGCCAGCACCGAGGCGGCCATGGCGTTCCACTCGACGAGCACCTTGTCATCAACGGTGGGTTGTGGGCGATGGCCCCGGGCGGCGAGCAGTGCTCGGCGAGTTGCCTCCTCCTCGGGACTGCGGAGCAAGGCATCACCGCGCGAGCGTGCGAGAACGCTCGCCCCGTGCTCGAAGGTCCCCTCGGGGGTAACGCTGTAGAAGGCCATGGCGTCATCCGCAGACAGCACACCGGCGACGCCGTCAAGCGCCGCGGTCACCTCGGCGGGAGTGAAGACCGCATGGCTTCCCTCGACACCGTCCGCATCGGCGTCGATCGAGGACGCCAAGCCCCCGGACTTCGTGGCGAGATCGGAGAGCATCCAGTCGAGGGTCTCAGTCACCACCTGGACGTAGTCCGCCCGGCCGGTCGCAACTGCCGCGTGGAGGTAGGCGCGGGCGAGCAGCGCCTGATCGGTCAGCATCTTCTCGAAGTGTGGGACTCGCCACCGCGCATCAACGCTGTAGCGAGCGAAGCCACCGGCAAGGTGGTCGTAGATCCCTCCTGCGGCCATCGCGTCGAGGGTCGACGTGGCCATTGTCAGCGAGTCGAGGCTCCCGGTTCGGCGATGGTGGACGAGCAGCGCCTCGATGTAGCTGGGCCGCGGGAACTTCGGAGCACCGCCGAATCCGCCATCGTGCTCGTCGAAGCGTTGGGCCAGCTCATGGGCCAGTGCGTCGAGCACAGCATCGAGGTCAAGGTCGCCAAGCGGCGCCTCTGGACTCAGCGCGTCGACGAATCGGGCCTCCTTGGCTACCGCCTGCGCGAGCTCGTCGGCCTGGTTCTCGACGGACGCCCGCTGTGTCGCCCAGGCATCCTCGAGGGCGAGGAGCACTCGGGGGAAGCCCGGCTGACCGCCTCGGTCGGTCGGAGGGAAGTAGGTACCGGCGAAGAAGGGTCGACCGTCAGGCGTGGCGAACACGGTCATCGGCCAGCCACCGTGTCCGGTGGCGGCCTGGGTGGCGGACATGTAGAGGGCATCGAGGTCGGGCCGCTCCTCGCGATCGATCTTGATCGGGATGAAGGACCGATTGACGAGCTCGGCGACGTGCGGATCCTCGAAGGACTCGTGGGCCATCACATGGCACCAGTGGCAGGCGGCGTAGCCGATCGAGATCAGGAGGGGCTTGTCCTCGGCCGCAGCAAGCGCCAGCGCCTCGGCGTCCCATGGCTGCCACGCCACCGGATTGGTGGCGTGCTGGAGCAGGTAGGGGCTGGTCTCATTGGCAAGCCGGTTCTCGATCACCAAGCCAGCGTAGCGATGCGGGGGTTCACGGCCTCTCGATCGTTGGATGCAACGTCCGCTCGAGTCGCCGGCTGATCCATGGGCTCGATCGAGACCAGAGGATGCCGGCGGGGGCGAAGCCGGCCTTGCGAGCGAGGGCGATCGACGCCGTGTTGCGAAACGTGGTCGTGGCGATGACCCGATCGGCCGCACCGCTGGCGTCGATCGCATCGACCAGCCCGACCAATGCCTCGGTCCCGATGGCTCGGCGACGGCGTGACGGGGCGACCGTGTAGCCCACCTCGACCGACCGATCAGGACCGGGGGCTCGGTGAGCACCGATGTGCCCGACGATGGCGTGATCATCGCGCTCGACGATCGCCCGGAGCGTCCATGTCTCGTTGGCGGGATCCTCGCGCAGGCGTCCTGCGAAGAAGCCGGGGAGCCATGCCTCCTCGCCGAGGAAGAGCTGATCAGGGTTCGACCATCCACGGTGTGCGAGCAGCGAGGCATCACTCGAGGACTCGCGCAGCGCGTCGAGCTCCGAGAGCTCGAGGTACACCAGCTCAAGTCGGTCGGTCCCGATCGCTCGAGGAAGGGCCTTGCTCATCGAACGGTGCCCCTCATCTGCGCATGGGCGCACACGTGGCTCATCCGTCGAGGGGACGTTGTCCCCATGCACTGATCATCGGCGGCTGGACGAGGTCGATCTCGCCTGCCCTCACCGCAGCGCGGTGGGCGTCGAGGTCGGTGGGGTCGACCTTGCCCGCATCGAGGAGCTGATCGCCGATGAGGTCGAGGGTCGCGAGCTCGAGTGCGGCGCACGCCGGGTGCACCATGGGGAAGTGCGCCTCGGAGCGGACGTCGCTGAGGCCGACGGCTCGCAGTCGTCGCGGAAGGCTCCGGCCAAAGGCAAGATCCGCCCCCCGGGCGGCCAGCAATGAGCGAAACCCGCTCCGAATCTCATTGGCTCGGTGCTCGGGGAGGGTGCTCGGGTCGATGCAGGCCAGCGGCTGGAGCCCGGGGTCGGCGTCTTCGAGCACCAGCCACCCGCCAGGGCGCAGCCTCTCGACGAGCGAGCGGACCACGGCGTCACGTTGCGGGAGGTGGACGAGGAGGAGTCGGGCATGGATGAGATCGAAGGCCTCGACGGGAGCGGCGTCGGCCGCCACGTCATGTCGGCGGACCTCGAGGGCGCCGCTGGATGCAGGAAGCGAGCGGAGATCGAGGTCAGTGGCCAGCACGCGACCTGTGGGCCCGACTGCCTCGAGAAGGCGGCCGATGAGCCCCCCACCTCCGGCACCGACCTCCCAGCACGCCCACCCCTGGGCAATGCCCACCGTCCTGAGCACCGCCATCGACCACGGATCGAAGAGCTCGCCGAGCAGCACATGGCGACGAGCGACTGGGTCGGTCGGGCCAGCGAGGAGGTAGTCCGAAGGTGACGCGCTCATCCCTGCACCGTAGCGATGGGCTCACGCGATGTCGCGGTGCCTGATCCCGACCAGCGAGGTGAAGGCGAGCCCCACGGAGATTCCGATGAGCACCAAGAGCGGGAGGACGTGGATCACCTGCGCAGGATCCTTCGGGACGTGGGCGAAGACTGAAAGGCCTAGGAGGATGCCAGGCAGGCCGAGAGCGGACCCGAACAGCATGATGACGAAGGTGGCAGCGACGATCGGGAGGGCGACGACGCTCCAGCGGGGGATGGTTCCGACCAGGGCTGCCGTCACGGTGACGAGGACCCAGATCGCCGGTAGCTGAGCGGCCGTGGCGGCCAGGACGTGGGCGAGGGAGACCGTGGCGCCCGTCGTCGAGGCGCCGATGCCGAGTGCCAGCCCTCCGGTGGCGATGGCGAGCGAGGCGGCGATGAGGGCGAGCACGAGCTGGCTGACGAACCAGCGAGCTCGGGAGAGTGGTGTGGCCAGGAGAATCTCGACGCGGCCCGCCACCTCCTCGCTGCGGGCCTTGAGCATGATCTGTACGCCGACGATGGCTGCCATGAGGGCCAAGATCGACAGGACCTCGCCGACGAAGAGATCCGTGAGGCTCCCCGCGCCGTGGACGAGGAAGGCTCGAAGTGCGCTGTTCGTCGCGAAGAGCTTCGTCAAGGAGGGTACGGCGGCACCGAAGACCGCACCGAAGGCGGCGAGCCCGACCAACCAGAGCATGCTCGAGGTGGCACTGAGCCTCCAGGCCAGCCCAAAGGACCCGGCGAGACTCCGGGGAGCGGTACCTGGGCCGGGGCGTGGCTCGAGCAGACCCGACCCCACGTCTCGCCGGCTGAGGAACATCGCGGAGGTTGCCAGGAGCACGGCGCCAAGCGCCAAGGGGAGCAGGGCCACTGCGGTGCTGTTGGTGGTGAACGGGGCAGCCTTCTCGATCCAGCCCAGAGGGGAGAGCCACGACAGCCAGGCGGTGCCGGTGGCATCGCCCCACGCTCGCACCAGGTACGAGAGGGCAAGGATCCCCAGGGCTGCACTGACGGCACCACGGGCGAAGTTGGCGATCTGCGAGGCAAGCGCGGCGACGCCGGCGAAGAACACGCCGGTCACCGCCACGAGGAGCCCGAAGCACGCCGCGCCCCGGAGCGGCGCGCCACCCGCCACAAGGCCCGCGGTCGTCAGGGCGCCTGCGGCCACGCACACCATGAGGGCCAACGTCACGCCTGCGGCCGCGAGAGCGAATCGGCCCACACCGGTTGAGCCCAGAAGGTCAGCTCGACCCGCCTCCTCTTCAGCGCGCGTGTGGCGGACCACCGTCAAGATGGCGATGATGGCCACGAAGAGGCAGGAGAAGACGCCAGTTCGCCATGCCGTGAATCCTCCGGAGGTGGTGAGCGACCGTCCCGTCCCGTAGAGCAAGAGGAGGGCGGGGTTGGCGGAGAGAGTTCTTGCGATGCTTGCTCGACTCGCTGGCGTCGAGAAGAGACCTTCGTAGGAGCGATAGGTGATGGCAGGGAGCAGTGCGATGGTGATCACCCAGACGGGCAGTCGAAGCCGGTCGAGCCTGATCGCCTGACCCAGAAGGATCCCGTAGCCCGCGAGCGGCCGCTTCATGGGGTCGAGCCCGGAGTCCTGGTGTACTCCTGGAGGAACAGCTCCTCAAGGGATGGTGGCTGGGCGCGGAGCGACAGGAGGCCGGCTGCTGCGAGGGCCGTCATGGTGCTCGTCATCTCGGTGTCGTCGACGTCGAAGGTGACCTGCGGGCCGTGGTGGCGAACCGAGTGCACCCCCGGCCACGAGGCCAGGTCGTCAGGGACGGCCTGCAGGGTCGCCGTGACGGTGGTGCGCGACATCGTGCGCAGCTCGTCCATGGAGCCGTGCTCAACGATGACGCCATCTCGGATGATGCTGACGTGATCGCAGAGCGCCTCGACCTCCGAGAGGATGTGGCTGGAGAGGAGAACGGTGGCGCCGTCCCGTTGGCGCTCCTCGACGCATCGCCGGAACGTCTCTTCCATCAGCGGGTCGAGGCCCGCGGTCGGCTCATCGAAGATGAACAGGTCGGCGCGAGCAGCGAGCGCAGCGACGAGAGCGACCTTCTGTCGATTCCCCTTGGAGTAGGCACGGCCTCGCTTGGTGGGGTCGAGCTCGAAGCGCTCGATCAGCTCCGCTCGTCGCTCAGGGTTGAGCCCGCCGCGCAAGCGACCCAAGAGGTCGATGACCTCGCCGCCGGTCAGCTGCGGCCAGAGGTTCACGTCGCCCGGGACGTAGGCCAGCCGTTGATGGAGGGAGCCAGCGTCGGTCCACGGGTCACCGCCCAGCAGGCTCACGCGTCCTCGGTCGGCGCGGATGAGGCCCAACAAGATCCGGATGGTGGTGGACTTGCCGGCGCCGTTCGGACCCAAGAAGCCATGGACCGATCCTTCACCCACTGTGAGCGAGAGTCCCTGGAGGGCCTTGGTCGACCCGAAGGACTTGTGCACGTCGTCGATGACGATGGCATCGCTCATGAGTCGCCGGGATGCGTGGCGTGCCCGATGACCTGCCGACGGGTCGCGGCACGACGGTGGGATGGCGAGAGGGGACTCCGGCGTCGCTCGCTGGTGGGCATGATCTGATGATGCCAGAGGTCGATCAGCTCGACACGGGCCGAAGGTCACCGGTGTCAGGTCGTTCTGGTCGGTACCCTCGAGGCATGGTCCCCACGCTCGCCTCGCGAATCGAGGGATGTCTTGTGGGCGGCGCCGTAGGCGACGCACTCGGCGCCCCGTTCGAGTTCGCATCGTGGACGGAGATCACCCGCGTCGTCGGCGAGGGGGGGATCACGAGCGTCCAGGCGCCTGGCCACTTCACTGATGACACCCAGATGACGCTGTTCACCTGCCAGGCGCTGCTCCACGCCAACTTGGAGCTCGAGCCGCTCGGGACCTGCGATCCCGTCGTGCGGCTCTATGACGCCTACCTCGCCTGGTTGGTCACCCAAGGTGCGAGCTTTCAGCAGGTCCGGCGCCCGGACGGACCGTCATCTCCCGCAGGGTGGTTGGTGGGTGTGCCGCTCCTTCATCGTCGAGAGGCGCCCGGGATGACGTGCGTGGGCGCACTCGAGAGCGGCCGATGCGGCACGATCGCCTCACCGATCAACGATTCGAAGGGGTGTGGCGGAGTGATGCGAGCTGCGCCGGCAGGCATCTTGACGATTGCGGCTCCACCGGGCTCCGCACCCGAGGAGGCGTACCACCTCGGGTGCGAGGTGGCCGCCATCACCCATGGGCACCCCGAGGGCATCCATGCCGCCGGATGCCTTGCCGCAATGATCCACGTCCTCCTCAACGGTGCCGCGGTCTCGGAGGCCGTCGAGGTCTGTCGACCGCTCACCACCCCGGTGCTGCGCTCGGTCCTCGACCATGCCGTCGACGTCGGAAGCGATGGCCCCCCGGGACCGGAGCTCCTCAATGAGGAGCTCGGTGCGGGTTGGGTGGGGGAGGAGGCCCTGGCCATCGCCGTGGCCTGCGCTGTTCGCGCCCCATCCTTCACCACTGGCGTCCTGGCCTCGGTGAACCACTCGGGTGACACCGATTCGACCGGATCGATCTGTGGAAACGTCCTCGGCGCGCTGCTCGGGATCGACGCGGTCCCAGTCCCGATGATCGATGCTGTCGATGGGATGTCGGTCGTCGAGCAGGTGGCGGCGGACGTGACCTCCTGGGTCACAGAGCGTCCGAGCGCGGTGGAGCCGAACGAGGCGTTCGGCGACCTCTTCAATCGGTATGTCGCGGTGGTTGACCGACCGGCATCCATGGGTGCAACGGAGGTGGACCGGCTCGATCGGTGAGCCATCCCGCCAGGGCCGTGATCGAGGTGCGGTCGGTGATGGTGGCGAGGCACTCGTCGACGAGGATGGCGCTCATCGCCGGTGGCCAGGCATCTGGCTCGAAGCCGATCCCGAGATCAGTGTGGTGGAGCACGACCTCCCGCTCGCGACGACCCAGGACCGTGATCCCCGACTGGAGCTCTCCGCTCGACGAGGGGGTCTCGAACTCCCACGTCGCCGGCGGGAGTGTGGGGATGAGCTCATCGAGCGCAGCGGCGGACGCGATGACGTCGAGGCGAAGCACCTCGTAGGGCCGCCGTGCCCCTGCCTCGATCTGTTCGGCGCGTCCCGCGAGACCCCCGTCGTACTGCTCGATCATGGTGCCAGTCGCCGATGCGCGCAGTCGGCGCACGACGCTGTCGGCGTTCCGAGCGAGGTGGGTGAGCAGATGACCGATGGTCCAGCCCGGCAGGCGGCTTGGGCTGGTCGCGTCGAGCTCCTGGGCCAGGAGGTCGGCGATCAAGACGCTATGGGCGGCACGGACTTGATCGTGGACGAGGGCAACGTCATCGATACTCGGCCTCGGTCGATCCTATGGCTGGTCAGTACGATTGGCCCATGGAACTTTCGATGGAGCACAAGGTTGCGCTGGTCACAGGCGCAAGTCGCGGGATCGGGCTGGCGATCGCGGCCCGATTGGCGGAGGCGGGCGCCGATGTCCTCCTGGTGTCGCGCAAGCCCGAGGGCTTGGCGGCAGCGGCGGAATCCCTCGCCGGTCTGCCCGGACAGGTGTCCTGGTTCGCGGCGCACGTGGCTCGAGAAGAGGAGGCCCATGCCGCGGTTGGTGCGTGCCTCGAGCGCTATGGCCGACTTGATGCGCTCGTGAACAATGCGGGGACGAACCCGTACTTCGGGCCGATGCTCGACATCGATGCAGCCCGGATCCAGAAGACCTTCGAAATCAACCAGGCCTCGATCATCTACTGGAGCCAGGCGGCATGGCGAGCGTGGCAGTCGGAGCACGGAGGCACCATCTTGAACATCGCCTCGATCGGCGGTCTTGGCCCCGAGCCCATGATCGGTTGGTACAACGTGACCAAGGCGGCGGTGATCCACACGACGACGCAGCTCGCCTATGAGCTCGCCCCCAAGGTTCGCGTGAACGCCATCGCACCAGGTCTGGTCAAGACCGAGCTCGCCCGAGCCCTGTGGGAGCCCAACGAGGAGCGCATCGCCAGCCACATCCCGCTCAAGCGCCTTGGCGAGCCCGATGACATCGCCACTGGCGCTCTGTTCCTCCTCAGCGATGCCTCATCGTGGATCACCGGGCAGACCCTCGTGATCGACGGCGGGACCACCAACCAGCCGACGGGCGGCGTCAGCTGAGGAGCGCGCGTCGGATCTTGCCGTTCGCTGTCTTTGGAAGCGTGTCGGTGAGCACGAGCTCCTTGGGTGACGCGTAGGGAGCGAGCTGCTCTCGGACGACACCTTGGATTGCAGCGAGCGTCGGGGGCTCGCCCCCGGGGACCACCCACGCAACGACTCGCTCGCCCCAGACCTCGTCGGGGCGCTTCCAGACCGCCACCGACTCCACCCCGTCGAGCGATCCGATCACGCGCTCGACGTCGACGGGGTAGACCTTCTCGCCTCCGGTCACGATGACCTCGCTGAGCCGGCCGCGGACGCGGAGGTGCCCGGTGTCGTCGAGCTGGCCGGCATCGCCGGTCGCCAGCCATCGTCCGGACCCGTCGGGGCCGGCCACCAAGGGGGCAGGCCGATCGCGATAGGACCGCAGGGCGGTCGGAGAGGCGATCAGGACCTCGCCGAGCCCGTCACTGTCGGGCGCCTCGATTGCCAGCTCGACGCCTGGCAGGGGCAGCCCGTCGTAGACGACGCCGGATCCCGTCTCCGTCATTCCGTAGGTGGTCACGACATTGCGTGGGAGTGCGGCGGGTGGTGCCGCGCCACCGAGGAGGATCATCTCGAAGATCGTGGGATCGATGCGCCCAAGCGCGGTGGTCACGAGCGAGGCGTGGGTGGCACCCCGGCGAGCAGCCCTCTCGAGCTCTGCGGGATCCGGTCGGTCGATCACGTCGCATGGCGTCCTGGTCACGAGGGAGCGGGCCATGACCGACAGGCCGCCGATGTGGACTGCGGGCAGGCAGCAGAGCCACCGGTGCTGACCGGGGTCGATCCCGAGAGCGTGCGTGGTCATCTCCGCCGATGCGACGACGGCCTCCATCGTCAAGATCGCCGCCTTCGGCGCAGACACCGATCCGGAGGTGAGTACGACGAGCGCATCCCCGGCCTCGGTCCCGATCCCATCGTCGAGTCGGTGGACGCCGTCGTGGTCGAGGCGCTGCGTCGGTCGGAGCGCACGCATGGCGGACTGGCGAGCCTCGGTGCCCCAGCGAGGGTCGAGCACGGTCACCGCGTGACCTGCCTCCCAGGCATCGGCCAGCGCGGCAAGCATCACAGGACCTTGGGGAAGGTCGAAGGCGATCAGTTCAGGCACCAACGAGAGCCTATGGCCGAAACGAGGGCTGTCGGCGTGTCGACCGGTAGCGTGGGCAACGTGACAAATGAGACCCCCACCACCGTGATCACCGGCCCCCCTCACGACCCCGTCGACGATTTCCGAGGCCTGCCCGCTCCCTCGTGGGAGCGCAGCGGCGACTATGGCGACATCACCTACGACGTTGCTGAGGGCATCGCCAAGATCACAATCTGTCGACCTGAACGGCGCAACGCGTTCCGCCCGCAGACCCTCTTTGAGCTCACCGACGCCTTCACGCGTGCTCGCGACGACATCAGCGTCGGGGTGATCGTGCTCACGGGCCAAGGCCCCGACGCCTTCTGCTCAGGAGGTGACCAGACCATCCGCGGCGACGATGGCTACATCGGCGATGACTCGGTGGCGCAGCAGGGGGTCGGCCGACTCAACGTCCTGGACCTTCAGGTTCTGATCCGCCGGATCCCGAAGCCCGTCATTGCCATGGTGGCCGGCTACGCCATCGGCGGGGGCCACATCTTGCATCTGGTCTGCGACCTCTCGATCGCCGCCGACAACGCGCGCTTCGGGCAGACGGGCCCGAAGGTGGGGAGCTTTGATGGCGGCTACGGCTCAAGCCTCTTGGCGCGCGCCATCGGCGTGAAGCGCGCCAAGGAGGTGTGGTTCCTCTGTCGCCAGTACGACGCAGCCACGGCCCTGGACTGGGGTCTGGTCAACACCGTGGTCCCGCTTGGCGATCTCGAGGCCGAGACGGTGGCGTGGTGCCGGCAGATCCTGACCCTCTCGCCACTGGCCCTTCGCATGCTCAAGGCTGGCTTCAATGCCGCCGAGGACGGGTTGGCAGGCGTCCAGCAGCTGGCGGGCGACGCCACCATGCTCTTCTACATGTCCGAGGAGGGGCAGGAAGGTCGCAATGCCTTCGTGGAGCACCGCAAGCCTGATTTCTCTCGGTTCCCGCGCCGGCCGTGACGACGGCCCCGGCGGCCGGGAAGACGCCTGGCCCGATTGCTCGGTGGGTCGAGGGTGCGCGGCCGCGCACCCTGCCTGCGGCGATCGTGCCCGTCGTGGTCGGCACCATGGCCATGCGGCCGGGAGAGATCCTCTGGGGGCGGATGATCTTGGCGGCGATCGTGGCACTGGGCATGCAGATCGGCACCAATTACGCCAATGACTACTCCGATGGCATCCGGGGGACCGATGAAGTTCGGGTTGGTCCTGTTCGTCTGGTCGGCCAGGGCCTCGCCTCGCCATCGAGCGTTCGGTTCGCCGCGGCAGCGTCGTTCGGCATCGCAGCGGTCGCTGGGCTGGTGCTGTGCGTCCTCGCAGGATGGTGGCTGCTGCTGGTCGGGGCGGTCGCCATCATCGCCGGGTGGCTCTACACCGGCGGGCCTCGTCCGTATGGCTACCTCGGTCTCGGGGAGGTCTTCGTCTTCGTCTTCTTCGGCCTGGTGGCGACGGTGGGCTCGGCCTACGTGCAGCACCGTGCGGTTCCCGGTGTGATCTGGCCCGCAGCGGTGACCGTCGGACTCTTGGCCACAGCCCTCCTCGAGGCGAACAACCTGCGAGACATCGACGGCGACCGCGAAGCGAACAAGCGAACCCTTGCGGTTCGGCTGGGTCGGGACAGGGCGGGCTGGTTGTTCGTGGGCAGCTACGTCGGTGCCGGTCTTGGCGTCATCGCCTGCTCGCTCGTTCGACCAGTGGCGCTGGTGGCACTGGTGGGTCTGTTGGCTGCGATTCCCTCGTGTCGGTTGGCGCTGTCCTCAGAGAGAGGGCGAGCGCTGCTTCCCATGTTGAAGGCCTCTGGGCGCGCCCAGCTCCTGGTCGGTGGGCTTCTGGCAGTCGGGCTGGCCTGGGGCTAGTGATCGGTGGAGGCGAGCCAGGACTCGATCGCACGGCTGGTGGTGCTCGGAGCCTCAAGATGGCAGGCATGACCCGTGCCGCTGACTACGACCAGCGATCCATCGGGAACCGCCGCCATCATGCGACGACCGACGGCGCAGAAGCGATGGTCGCGTGCCCCTGCCACGAAGAGCGTTGGGACCTTGATCTCGTGAAGCCGGCCCCAGGACGGCTCCTGGGTGCCCGTGCCCATCGTTCGAAGGCTGGCGGCCAAGCCAGCCGCGTCATTGGTCATCCGAGCGTCACGGGCGCTGTCCTCTGCGTCGAGCGAGGAGAACAGTGGTTGGTCCAACCACCACGTGAGGAAGCGTTCGAGTCCCTCGTCCTCGAGCTGGAGGGCCAACCGCTCGTCGGCGGCTCGGCGGTCTGCTCGTTGTCCAGCGCTGGTGAGTCCAGCGGTGGCACCGATCATCACAAGTCGTCGGAGAGTGGGGGGATGGCGCAGCGCCATCGTGAGGCCCACGCGCCCACCCATCGAGTACCCCACCAGGTCAAAGGGGTCTGCACCCATGAGGTCAAGGATGTCCTCGGCGGCCTCTTCCAGCGTGCCGGTGACATGACTCGAACCGCCATGGCCGGGAAGATCCACGGCGACGACCGTGCGATGCTCGCCGAGGAAGGTGCCGAACGGCCCCCAGGCCGCAGCGTTCTGGGTGAACCCGTGGCAGACCACGAGCAGCGGGCCAGATCCCCACGAGGTCGAAGCGAGAGAGGACACCACCGGTGAGCGTAGCCAGCGGGGAGACCCAGGCAGCCTTCTGCGACACCCTCGTCGACGAGCTGATCCGGGGCGGGGTGACCGATGCCGTCATCTGTCCGGGATCGCGTTCGACCCCGCTGACCCTCGCTATCGCTCGGAGCGAGCTTGTGGCCCATGTCCGACTCGATGAGCGATCGGCGAGCTTCTTTGCTCTCGGAATGGCCAAGCGGACCCAACGGGCGGTGATCCTCGTGGTCACCTCGGGCACCGCCGCTGCCGAGCTGCACGCCGCGGTGGCGGAGGCGAGCTTGGATGATGTGCCGCTGGTGGTGGTCACGGCAGATCGCCCGCCGGAGCTCCATGACATCGGTGCACCGCAGACGATCCCGCAGGGTGGGATCTTCGGGAGCCTCCCTCGCTATTCGTTCGACCCGGGGTCGGTGGTGGCGTTGCCTCCACGCGCGTGGCGGAGCATCGCCAACCGACTTGTCGTGGAGGCCATCGGTGTCAGCGGTCCGCCCGGACCGGTGCACGCCAACCTGGGGTTCGTCGAGCCCCTCGTGGCGCCACCGTCCGAGGGGCCACCCGGTCGGCCGGATGGTCAGCCGTGGGGAGTCGTCGAGGACCTCGGTGGGATCAGGTCGGACGGATTCGTCGAGATGGACCGCCGCCGAGGCATCATCGTTGCTGGTGCTGGTTGCGGGAGCGCCTCGCTCGTCCTCGAGGCGGGTGCGACGCTCGGCTGGCCAGTGCTCGCTGATCCTCGCAGCGGTCTTCGGTGGCCTGGATCAGGCGTGGTGCGCTACGCCGATGGGATCCTTCGCACCCACAAGGCTGACGATCTTCGGCCCGAGGTCATTCTCCTGGCCGGTGCGCCGCCGGCGTCGAAGGTCCTGACCGAGTGGATCAGCACCTCAGCCGAGGTGGGCGCGACCGTTCTTCGACTCGGGCCCCATGGCCCGCGCCGCCACGCCAGCCGCGCCGCCGCACGCTTCCTTGTGGGCCCACCTGACGTGCTCTGGCGTTCGATCACGGCATCTGGAGGTGCGATCCCATCGGGATGGCGCGAGTCGTGGCTGGCGCTCGACGAGGCGGCGGAGATCGCCGTGGAGCACTTCGTGGCCACGCAGCCACTCTGCGAGCCGGGCGTGGCTCGGACGGTGGCGTCGAGCCTGAGTTCCGCCACCACGCTGGTGGCATCGTCGTCGATGCCCTTGCGGGACCTCGAGTGGTTCGGTGGTGCGGTCGCAGCTGGAGCCCAGATGCTCTCGAATCGGGGCGCCAACGGTATTGACGGGGTGGTCTCGACAGCCTTGGGCGTGGCATCGAGCGGCAATGGCCCCGTCGTGGGCCTCGTTGGTGACCTCGCCTTCCTCCACGACGTCTCGGCTCTGGTCGATGGCCTCGAAGGTGACGCCTCGTGCGTGCTGGTAGTGGTCGACAACGGTGGGGGAGGGATCTTCTCGTTCCTGCCGCAGCGGGCAGCTCTCAGCGACGACGACTTCGAGTCGTATTTCGGCACCCCTCGGCGCCCCTCAGTTGCCGCAGTGGCCGCTGGGTTCGGCCACGACGTGGCGTCGGTCGCCTCGAGCCAGGAGCTCGAGCAGGCGCTCGCCTCGTCGATCGGGATGGCGGGCATCACGGTCATCGTGTGCGAGCTGCCGGGTCGCGACGACAACGTGCTCGTCCACGACCAGATCAACGAGGCCATCGCCCACGCCCTCGAAGGCAGCGAGGGCTAGCGGAGCGCTGCAGGCTCGAAGAGCCCCGGAGCGCCGAAGACGAATCGCTCGGGAAGGGTGATGGCGGACTGCGGCGGCGCTGCAAGCGATGACGCATCGAGGATGACGAGCGTCGATGCTCGAGTCTCGGCATCGCTGCACACCACGGCGAGCCATCCCTCATCGTCGGACCGTCCCTCGGCATCACGAACGAAGATCGGCTGGTCGGCACGAAGGTGGTCCTCGAGCTGATGGCGGGTGGCGTCACCCGTGCGCAGGTCGTACTTGATCACCGACCGACCGCCGTCGCCTGCCGCATAGGCATAGCGGCGATCCGCCATCTGCGTGGACAGGTCGACGCTCAGGCCCGGCAGGTCGGTGTCGTCGAGCGGCACCGCCGTGACGAGGCCTCGCTCGGCGTCGACCTCGAGCCGCTGCAGGCTGCCGTGATCTCCCCTGGGGCGCCACGAGGGGTCTCCGGATCGCTCAGGGGAGGATCGAAGCACCACCAGATCGGCGCCGCGGGTGGTGTCGGAGATGCTGGCCACCGCCGATGTGTGCCCAGGTTCACTGGCGCACCAGGTGATCTCCGAGCCCGCATGGCCGCGGGCCAAGAGCCCGACGCATGGGCGACGATCCGGGTCGAAGCTGATCATCGAGCGCTCGTCGTCCTCGCCTTGCGGTTCGTGCGCAAGCAGGCTCGACTCGACGACGGCCAGGGTCGTGGAGGAGGCGCCGAGGGCGGGCTCTGCGCCGATCGCTCCGATGGGCAGCGGGGTGTTGAGGGTGACCTGTCCGTCCCCATTGACCTCGACGTAGCGAAGTGACGGTCGACGTCCTGGCGACCACGAGAGGAAGGCGGCGCCGCCGGTGGCGGGGTCGACGACGACATGGACCCCCATGGGTGTCTGGAGTGTTGCATCGAAGTCCTCGACGGCAGCGGTGCCAAGGCTCGAGAGAATCCGATAGCCGAGCCCTCGTCCGTCAAGCGCAATGAGCCTCCTGGCGGCGAGGACAAGCCGACGATTGGCGCGCGGTCCCGCTGCACTCAGTGGACCGGGAGGGGCGAGGAACCCAAGCGCATCGACGAGGTGCGACGTCACGACCAGACGCGCCCGCTGCGAGGTCGGGCTTCCGCCGGTGATGCAGAGCTCTTGGAGCATGCCATCGCCATCGATCGGGTCATAGTCGTCCGGATCCTCGACCGAGATGGGGTTTGGAGCGACCCACCGAAGCGATCCCTCGAGAGCGGGCGGGATCGCTCCGGTGACGCCGAAGGGTCCGTCGACGCTGAACTGACGGCGCAGGGGAGCGCGAGCGCCGGTCAGGGCCGGATTGCTCGTCGGCGCGATCGCCGGGAGGTCGAAGGAGAGATCAGGCGAGGCCACGGCCGAACGCTATCGTGCGCGGACTTGGCGGCTGGTCGCGCTGTGGCAGGCTTGGGTCCCATGGTGACCACCTCTCACGACCTGCGCGCCCGGGGCCTGATCCACCAGGTCACCGACGAGGCGCTGCTCGAGCTGCTCGATGCAGGGGGCGTGACTGCGTACATCGGGTTCGATCCCACGGCGGATAGCCTCCACGTCGGGAACCTGCTGCAGCTCTGTACGCTTCGTCGCCTCCAGCTCGGCGGAAATCGACCCATCGCCCTGGCCGGCGGTGGCACGGGCATGATCGGCGACCCAGGCGGCAAAGACGCGGAGCGCAGGCTTCTCGATCACGATGAGCTGGCATCCAATGTGACGGCCATCCGGGCGCAGCTCGGACGCTTCTTGGACTTCGATGAGACCGCCGGTGACTCGAGGGCACTGCTCCTCGACAATGCCGCATGGCTCTCACCGATGGGGCTCTTGGAGTTCCTCCGAGAGACCGGCAAGCACTTCACGGTCAACCAGATGGTGGCCAAGGAGTCCGTCAAGAGCCGACTCGAGCGTCCCGACCAAGGCATCTCGTACACCGAGTTTTCGTACATGCTGCTCCAGGCGTATGACTTCCTGCGGCTGCACGAGGACCAAGGGTGCACTCTGCAGCTCGGTGGGTCGGACCAGTGGGGCAACATCACGATGGGAGTAGAGCTGGTGCGCAAGCGCGCAGGAGCGCAGGCCTTCGGCCTGACGACGCCCCTCGTGACCAAGGCCGACGGCACCAAGTTCGGGAAGTCAGCGGGTGGCAACGATCGCGTGTGGCTCGATCCGGCCAAGACGAGCCCGTTCCAGCTCTACCAGTTCTTCTTGCAGAGCGAGGATGCGGTGGTGGGGACCTACCTGCGGTTCTTCACCTTCCTCGACCTCGAGGCCATTGCAGAGCTCGACGTGGCCACAGCCGAGCGCCCTCAGGTTCGATTGGCCCAAAAGGCACTGGCGGCATCGGTGGTCGAGCTCGTCCACGGGATCGACGAGCGCGTTGCTGCAGAGGAGGCATCCGCCGCACTCTTCGGCGGTCGCCTCACCTCGCTCGGCGAGTCCTCGTTCCGAGAGGCAGCAGCAGAGGCTCCGTCGCTGACGATCGATCGGGCCGCCCTCGAGGCCAGGCCCCTGCTGATCGATCTGCTCGTCTCGACCGGCCTCGTCGGGTCCAAGGGTGAGGCGCGGCGGGTGATCGAGCAGAACGGTGCCTTCGTCAACGACGTCGGCCGGTCGGGTCTCGATGCCTCGATCACGACCGACGACCTCCTGCACGGCCACTTCGTGGTGCTGCGCAAGGGGAAGAGGAGCTACGCCGTGGTGAGCGTGGCGTGAGGCGATTGGTGATGGTCGCCGTCGCAACGCTCGTGCTGAGCACGGCGGGATGCTCGAGCCACCACGACACCAGCCCAGCCGCCAGTGCCGCTGCCACGGCCACGTGGGCCAAGAGCACGGGACTCGGCTCGTCGATTGCCAGCCTGCGCACCGACCTCGCCAAGTCGACGGCGCAGCTCAACTCTCCGAGCTCGACGGTGAACAAGGACCACACGATCTGTGCGGCGATGCTCCTCGACGCGGACCAGGCCAACTCGAACCTGCCTGCCCCGGACGGAACGCTCTCGAGCCTGCTCTCCAAGGCCTACGGCGACATCGGGACTGCTGCCAACGCCTGCTACGCCGCCGCGGCGAACCATGCCAAGCTCCCGGCGTTCGATGCGGCGAAGTCGTCGGCCCTCTCGTACTTCGCGGAGGCTGAGGCGCGGGCGCAAGAGCTGGTTGGACCAGGTGCGCTCCCGACCGGGACGACTGCGCCCGTGGACAGCGGTGTATGACTGACCCCGATTCGGTGATCACCGGGCGACGCGTCCTGTGGAGTTTGCCGACCGGTCTCTACCTTCTCGGATCGACAGGTGACCCGACGGACGGTCCATGGAATCTGATGACCACCAATCAGGTGGTGCAGGTCGCCACGGAGCCTCGCGTGATCGCCGTCAGCGTCGAGCAAGGCTCCCGGACGAACGAGCTCGTTGCGACGACGGGGCTCATGGCGCTCTCGGTCCTCCGGCGCGAGGACAGAGCCGTGGTGCGTCGCTTTGTGAAGCCGATCAACGATCTCGAGCTCGATGCCCGCGCCCGACCGTGCCGGGCGAGTGGTGAGGTGATCCATCTGGCGCCCAATGGGGCACCCGTCCTCGATGCGGCGCTCGGCTGGTTGGCGATGTGCGTCGTCGCATCGAAGGACTTCTCGAGTCACCGGGTCTACTTCGCCGAGGTGACCGACGCTGGCGCGACGCCAGAGCTGCTGTCGGCTCCGCCGTCGGACAAGTCCCTCTCCGTGCTTCGGATGGAGGACACCAGGATGAACTACGGCGGCTGAGCCGCCGAGGCT
>Ga0164296_1002731_pt1 | contig 17204 bp, 20 predicted proteins | sample GEODES057metaG_FD_113533 | JGI IMG/M metagenome (GOLD analysis project Ga0164296, IMG submission 113533) | Dystrophic lake water microbial communities from Trout Bog Lake, Wisconsin, USA - GEODES057 metaG | ecosystem: Environmental > Aquatic > Freshwater > Lake | place: USA: Trout Bog Lake... | reverse complement strand
GCTGCTGTGGCCATTGTCCTCGTTTTGGGACTTTTCAATATGCTGCGGGGAGGAAGCTCCGCTCTCTCGCAAAAACTGATGCGTTGGCGCGTGATTTTGCAGTTTTTTGCGATCGTCATCACGATGGGTGTCATTTGGCTTAAAAGCCGTTCATGATGTTTTCAAAAATACTGTGACGTGACCTATCATATTCCGGAAATACCGCTATTTTGGGTTTAAGCACCTCGTCGCGAGGGCAAGAGTTTAGGATTGATGTGATGATTTTGTCGGGGTTTGGTCGGGTTACCGTTTTCGCTGCGTTGCTTGCGGGTTCCGCATTGATGGCATCGGAAGGGGCGCGTGCTGGTTCGGCAGATGCTTCAGGTACCGAAGTCCGGATTGGAACATTTTATCACGGCTATCAGGGCCGCGAGGCGGGCACGGCTGATATAGCGATCGATGCGCTATTGCCTGCCTTTGATCTAGGAAAATCGCCTCTCACTGAACGGTTTTCTTTGCATCCTCAAATTGGTGCCGACCTCAATACGCAAGGCAAGACAAGCGCTGCTTTTGCGGGATTTGCAGGTGTGGTCGAGCTTCCCGGAAATCTGTTAATCGAGGGTGATCTCGGCGGCTCCGTCAATAATGGTAAGACGACATCGCCGGATGATGACGGTCGGGCCGAACTTGGCTGCACGACCTTGTTCCGTGAGGCATTCGGGATCGGTTTCCGGTTCTCCAAACAGGCTTCGGTGATGGCCGTTGCCGAACATATGTCGAATGCCAATCTTTGCGCGCCAAATAACGGCATTACGAATTTCGGCTTGCGGTTCGGTTATAATTTCTGATCCTTTCAGCATGCGGCAGCGTAGGCTGCTCAACACAGTGTTGTCGTCATAACCGACTCTCGTGCAGGGTCGGGAAAAAGAGCGGGTTGAAATGGTCGTTTTAAATCGAATTTACACCCGCACCGGTGATGACGGCACGACGGCTCTTGGAACAGGGGCCCGTCGCCCGAAATATGATTTGCGCGTCGCAGCCTATGGGACGGTGGATGAAACCAATTCGACGATCGGAATGGCCCGCCTTCACACGAGCACCAGCGAACCGCTTGTTGATGCGATGCTTGGCCGTATTCAGAATGATTTGTTTGATCTTGGCGCCGATCTTTGTACCCCTGAGACGGGTGAAAAATTAGCGTGGGAGCCGTTGCGCATTATTGCGTCGCAGGTCGAGCGGATTGAGGCTGAAATTGATACGCTCAATAAGGAGCTAAAGCCTCTGCGTTCCTTCGTGTTACCGGGCGGCGCGCCAGCGGCAGCCGCTTTGCACCTGTCCCGCACGGTTTCCCGCCGCGCTGAGCGCTTGATGGTGGAATTGGCAAGCCTGCCGGACGAGACGGTGAGCGAGCCTGCTCTGCACTATATTAACCGCCTCTCGGACTTCCTGTTCGTCGCCTCGCGCTATGTTAATCGGCGGGGTGAGGGCGACGTGCTTTGGGTGCCCGGCCAGAACCGATAAACATCGGTATCCAATTTCCGACAAACATCGTCGCGCTTGGTCTATTGTTTGACGCACAAAGCGTTGACAATATGCGCCATCGGTTATTAGGTCGCCGCGTCTTGTGCGAAGATCGCAAAGCCTGAGACATTGTCTCGGTTTGGATCTTAACGAAGGTTCTCGCTCGGCTCTTTAGGATGATGATGATGAAGATAATTGTGCCGGTTAAACGGGTCGTCGATTACAATGTGAAAATCCGCGTGAAGCCGGACGGCTCGGGCGTTGATCTTGCCAATGTGAAAATGTCCATGAACCCCTTCGACGAAATCGCCGTCGAAGAAGCGCTTCGTATCAAGGAAGCAGGCAAAGCGGATGAGGTGATCGTGGTGTCGATTGGACCTGCGGGTGCCGCTGAAACGCTCCGGACCGGGTTGGCCATGGGTGCGGATCGCGGCATTCTGGTTAAGGTTGACGACGTCGTCGAGCCTCTCGCCGTTGCCAAGATTTTGAAGGGTGTTGCGGAGGCCGAAGGTCCGGGTCTGATGATCCTCGGCAAGCAGGCCATTGACGATGACGCAAATGCGACGGGCCAAATGTTGGCCGCCCTTTTGGGTTGGCCGCAAGGAACCTTCGCCTCCAAAATCGAAATCGGCGATGGCATGATTACCGTGACGCGCGAAGTCGATGGCGGCTTGCAAACGGTTGAGTTGAAATCGCCCGCCATTGTGACGACGGATCTTCGGTTGAATGAGCCACGTTACGCGTCCCTGCCGAATATTATGAAGGCTAAGAAAAAGCCAATCGATGAAAAGACGCCTGCCGATTATGGTGTTGATGTCACGCCCCGCCTGAAAGTGGTAACCACCGCCGAGCCTCCGGGCCGCAAAGCGGGTGTGAAAGTTGGCTCTGTTGCCGAACTCGTTTCAAAGCTCAAGACCGAAGCAGGAGTATTCTGATGGCTACGCTTCTTCTCGCCGATCACGATCATCACTCGGTCAAGGACACGACCGCCAAGGCACTTACAGCAGCGCTAGCGCTTGGCGCGCCGGTGCATGTCCTCGTTGCAGGCCATAATGCAAAGGCAGCCGCTGATGCTGCTGCCAAGCTGAATGGCGTTGCCAAGGTTTTGCTGGCGGATGATGCGGCTTACGCCAATCAGCTCGCCGAGCCTGTTGCAGCCCTTGTCGTATCGCTTGCCTCCGGTTATTCGGCGATTGTTTCGGCCTCGACAAGCTCTGGCAAAAACATCATGCCACGCGCAGCGGCGCTATTGGATGTGATGCAGATTTCTGACGTCATCCGCGTGATTTCGGCTGATACGTTTGAACGTCCGATTTATGCAGGTAACGCATTGCAGACGGTGCAATCTTCCGACGCGATTAAAGTGCTAACGATCCGTACGGCTTCTTTCGCGTCTGCTGAAGAAGGTGGATCGGCTCCGGTTGAAGCGGCGTCTGCTGCTGCCAATCCGGGCATTTCGAGCTTTAAGGGTGAAAGCCTCGCCAAGCTTGATCGGCCTGAATTAACCTCGGCCAAGATCATTGTTTCGGGTGGTCGTGCGATGGCCAATTCGGAAAACTTCAAGACCTATATTGAACCCGTTGCTAATCGGTTGAATGCAGCCATGGGTGCCTCGCGTGCGGCTGTGGATGCGGGCTATGCACCGAATGATTGGCAGGTCGGACAGACGGGTAAAGTTGTGGCGCCGGAACTCTATATCGCCGTCGGTATTTCGGGCGCGATCCAACATCTTGCCGGCATGAAGGATTCAAAGGTTATCGTTGCCATCAACAAAGACGAGGAAGCACCGATTTTCCAAGTCGCCGATTATGGCTTGGTGGCTGATTTGTTTACGGCTTTGCCAGAACTTGACAATGAGCTTGCAAAGGCGAGTTAATAGCCTGAGCGTGGATGCAGGAGCAGCCGAATTCATTCTAAAATAGAGGCGGGCTTGTCGATGACGAATACGATCCAATCGGTCGGTATTATTGGTGCGGGTCAGATGGGGTCGGGCATTGCGCAAGTTTGCGCACAAGCCGGCCTGTCCGTAGTGCTCCATGATGTCAGCGCGGATCGAATGTCGGCAGGTCTTGCGACCGTTAATGGCAACCTTGCCAAGCTTGTTGCCAAAGCCTCGATGACCGAAGCGCAGCGTCAATCGGTATTGGGTTTGATCAAAACGGGCGCCGAGTATTCCGATCTTGGCGGTTGTGATCTTGTTATCGAAGCGGCAACGGAAAACGAGGATGTAAAACGCAAGATTTTCGTTGCGCTTTGCAAGGCTTTGCCCGCGCGTACGATGGTGGCGTCCAATACCTCCTCGATTTCGATTACGCGCCTAGCTGCTGCGACCGATCGGCCTGATCGGTTCATTGGTATTCATTTTATGAATCCGGTGCCCAAGATGCAGCTCGTGGAATTGATCCGCGGCATTGCTACGGAAGATGAAACCTTTGAGGCAGCGAAGGGCTTTATCGCCCATCTCGGCAAGACGGTTACGGTCTCCGAGGATTTTCCAGCCTTTATCGTCAATCGTATTTTATTGCCGATGATCAATGAGGCAATTTATACGCTTTACGAGGGGGTGGGCTCCGTTGAGGCGATCGATACGGCGATGCGGCTCGGTGCCAATCACCCGATGGGTCCGCTGCAATTGGCTGACTTTATTGGCCTCGATACCTGCCTTTCGGTGATGCAGGTGCTGCATGAAGGTCTGGCCGACTCCAAATATCGGCCATGCCCACTGCTCGTCAAATATGTCGAGGCCGGGTGGCTGGGCCGTAAAACCGGCCGTGGATTCTATGATTACCGCGGCGAAGTGCCCGTCCCGACCCGATAAAAATCGCAAAAAACGATTTTTTTCACCTCGCAACATTCCGGGCTTCACAATTCCGACACACCACCTGTAGATTATCTCCATCGACAGATTCGTTCGCTGTCAGAGGAGAGGAGCAGGCACGTTGACGATCCACGTCACTCCGCCCGTTTCGCCGGAGGCGTGTCCGGCGTTGGTCCTTAACGCCGATTATCGGCCGTTGAGCTACTATCCCTTGTCGCTATGGAGCTGGCAGGACACGATCAAGGCGGTGTTTCTTGATCGGGTAAACATTGTTTCCTTTTACGATAAGACGATCCGCAGCCCGAGTTCCGAACTTCGCCTGCCGTCTGTGGTCTCGCTGAAATCCTATATTACGCCCTCGCGGCATCCGGCGTTTACGCGGTTTAACGTGTTCTTGCGCGATAAGTTCTCGTGCCAATATTGCGGCCATCGCGATGAGCTGACATTTGATCACGTGATCCCGCGCTCAAAGGGCGGGCAGACGACATGGGAAAATGTCGTTGCCGCTTGCTCGCCTTGCAACCTTTCCAAGGGCGATAAACTGCCGCGTCAGGTCAATATGTTTCCGCAGCAAAAGCCCTATGCGCCATCGGTTTATGACCTACATCAGAACGGTCGGTTGTTCCCGCCCAATTATTTGCATGAGAGCTGGCTGGATTATCTCTATTGGGATACCGAGCTCGAGCCTTAAGCGCGCTTGGATGCCATGCCGATGGCGGCGAGGAGCGTAAGCCCTGCGGAGATGATCGCGTTCCAGCTTGCGAGCGATAGGCCAAAAATGCGCATAGCGACTTCATCGCAACGAACAACTTTAACCGTTTCAAGCTGCTTTAAAAAATCCTGAATGGCGACAGGCTTTTCAATCGCGCCCGTGCAATCGGTGGGACCCTGGAAGACGCCGAATTCAACACCGGAATGATAGACAGCGATGGCTGTTCCGGTGAGAAAAATGAGCGTGAGCAACGCGAGTAAAGCGCGGCCTATGGATTTTGATGGTGATGGTCTGCCCGTGATAAAAACAGCGAGTAACGCGACCGCTATTCCGGCATAATGCGGCATGCGACCGATGAGGCAGAGATGGCATGGCTTTATGCCAAGCACGAGCTCGATAAACCATGCGCCTAAAATGGCAAAGAGCGAGCCGATCAGGACCAGCAGAGCCATTGAGCGAGGGGTTATCAAGCGATGCAGTGACACGGTACAATCCTCAAGCCAATTTGGCAGCGACAATCAGCCCTAAAACGAACAAGGCAACCATGCCTGATACCACGAGACCTAGACGGTTTTCGATGAAGTTACGCATGGGTCCGCCGAAGCGGTTTAACAATCCGGCAAGCAGGAAGAAACGCGCGCCGCGGGTGATGAACGATAAAATCACAAACAGCGGAAAATTATAATCAAGCGCACCGGAGACGATGGTAACGAGCTTGAACGGAATAGGCGTCAGGCCTTTGAGCAAAATGAGCATTGCGCCCCATTTCGCGTAGGCTTCTTTGACGACCTCGACTTTCGCGCCATACCCATAGAGATCCAAAATCCACATGCCGACGGAGTCAAATAAAAGATGTCCGATGGCGTAGCCCAAGATACCGCCCGCAACCGATCCGAGCGTGCAGATGAATGCGTACCGAAACGCGCGTTCAGGTCGGGCGAGTGCCATAGGGGCCAACATCACGTCCGGCGGAATGATGAAGAACGAGCTCTCGGCAAACGCAACAGCGGCCAAGGCCCAAGGGGCGCTTGGGCGGGCGGATAGGGCGACAATCCAGTCATACAATTTACGAAGCATGTTTCTCTCGTAACGAAACCGTTCTGTGAAGTCCATCACATCGCGGCATGGGACTTAATTTTGCTCCAAGAGCCTGCGGAGATAATCGCGTTCTTCTTGTGCGCGCTCCGGCTCGCTTAAGCGGCGGCGTAATTCTTCCAACACTTCGCGGCTGCGCTTTTCGAGGCTGCCGCCTTTGCCGCCTTGTTGAAACGCACCGTCGCCGGAATCGAAATTTTTTGTGGCGCGTCCCAACGGGTCTTGATCATTAGCGGAACCATTGCCTTCACCGGTTTGGTCTTGTCCGCGCGTGCCTTTGGCTTGCCCTTTGCCGGGCTCATTGCCTTGCAATTCTTTGACGAGCGCTTGCGCGCCGCGCCGCAACGCATCAATCGCCTGACCTTGCGCGTCAATCGCATCGCGCGTTTCGCCATCGGTGATCGCGCCTTCAGCTTGTTTCATGGCTTCATCGGCCTCATCAAAAGCCTTTTGATCGGGCGCGCCTTTTTGTTTTAATCCGTCACGTAAAGCATCAAGGCGCTGCTTCAATTGGCTCTGTCGATCGGACAAGGTCTTTTGATCCTCAGACGAGCCATCCTTCGGATTGGATCGGCCTTGCTTAAACGTATCGTCGCGCAGGTTACGTTGATCGCGCATCATGGTGTCGAGCTCATCCAGTGCGTAGTTCATTTCGCGCTGCGAAGGATCGGCCATTTGCGGCTCGGCGGTTTGAAGTTGATCGATAATATTATTTAAGGCCTCCAGCATGCGATTGGCGTCATCGAGCGCGCCTTTCTTGGCGAGATCATTCATCCGATCCACCATGGCTTTCAAATCCTCGGGGCGGATCATTTTGCCATTAGCTGACTTGCCCTTATCGCTTTGATTTTTAGTGTTGCGGGATTTTGCTGCGAGCCCTTTTAAATAGGCATCAAGCGCCGTCTTTAAGCGATCCGTAAGCGCCTTGATTTCATCGGGCGATGCGCCGCGCTCGAGCGCTTTTCTTAAGGCTTCACGCGCGGCGTCGAGTGCTTTTTTGCCATCACCCTGTTCATGGTCCTCAATCGCTAAAGCAATCGACCAAAGCTCGTTTGTCACATCGATTAAATCGGAATCTGTTTTTGCGATTTGAAGGGTTTTTGAAATGTCACGTAAAGCGAGATAGGTACCCGCTTCCGGGATGAAGAGATCAGGCGCAATCATCAAAGCGTAGAGTGCTTCCGATACAAGGGGTCGTGCATTGGGGTTCAATGCCAAGATGCGCCTTTGTTCCACAAGCGCGCGGGCAAGGCTGTTGCTAAAGAGGCGCTGTGGCAGCGTAACTTCAACCGGTGGAGTGCTTGCCTCTTGTCCTGCATCATCTTTGGCTAAGAGTGTGAGTTCGAGTTTTATTCCAGCCCATGGGCTTTCGGATGGTTCAATCAATGTCTTGCCGTTACCATCATGCAGATCGGGCGGCAGTGCGAGCGCGATATGGGGCGGTGGAACGAGAGGCGCCTTGCTACCCCAATAGCGATTTTCACCTTGAGGTTTTGCCAGTCGTGCTTCACCGCTCTGAACGCCGTAATCATCGCTCATATGATAGGAGAGCGAAGTGCCACTAGACGACGCGGTTGGCGGTTCGTTCCAGCGAATGGTGGGCGCTTGGTCCGGAATGGCTTCAATGACAATAGGCGGCAAAGGCATTCTGCCCGCACTCAGCTTTACAGTGCCGCCCGATTGAATTGTCCAATGCGTTTCATTGCCTGCAGCAGTCGTCGCTTCCGTTGACGCTTGTTTAGCAACGATACCGCTCGTTACCTCTACTCGCAGTTCGCTTGTATCGGATGTGCGGATGACCAAGTCCGAACCCGCAGGTACTTTGACATGTTTGCCGTCCTTGGATGTTGCTGATTTGAAGTCCAATAAAACAGGCGGTGCATGGGTGTAGTTTGGCGGATTGATCCAAACATCAAGCCGCGCGGTTACGGTTTGATCTATAGGCGTATGCCAATCGAAAGCCGAACTAAGCAAGGTATCGTGTTCAGGATAGGCGACGAAGAAACCTGCCAAGGCTAGGAGTAGGACAATAAAGCGGAGGCCATAGGGATCGCGTTGGTTTAGGTCCAAGCGCGGCCAGCCTACGCTAATGTTTGTAACTTCTTTTAACGCTAAGCGACGATGCTGCTGCCATAGAGCGAGTGTAAGCGCATCGGTGCTTTGTGAGGCGGGTTGATCAAATACGGTTGTAAAGGGTTGGTGCTGTTCGCCCGAAGAGCGATCAAGTCTTTTGATGCTTTCGCTCAAAGTCGCGCGGGCCGATTGAATGGCCATTAGCAGCGCAATGAGAAGGCCAAACAAGAAGAGGAACACGCTCACCATTTTTGCGACGAGCGGCATCAGGATAAAAAATCCAAGCCAGGTCAGTGCTAAAAAACTTGCTGTGATTGAAACGGATAAAATAAGCCACGGCCATGCGCGTTCAATCGCCAGGTTTAAACCAGCGCGCACGAGTTTTATGGTTAGTCGATCAGACGATTGTGCGTTCTCGCTTTGATGGGGCCGATCATTGTTTGGCTTTGCCATTTCGGCGGCCTTTCTGCCCATCTGCACAATCGATCTCTTTATCCTATAGCCAGTCAGGAACGCGATCGAGCCCAATCAGTTCATCATAGCTTGGACGCGCACGAATAACAGCGAAGCCCGCCTCTTTTACCAGAACCTCAGGAATCAAAGGACGCGAATTATATGTACCGGATTGAACGGCACCATAGGCACCTCCTGACATCACCGCCAATAGATCGCCTGCTGCAGCTGTGGGTATATCCCGACCAAGCGCGATATAATCGCCTGATTCACAGACGGGACCAACGATATCGGCTACGATATGGGCCTGATCAGGCGATGGTTCGCGAACAGGTTTGATGTCATGAAAGGCTTCATACAGCGTTGGACGAATAATATCGTTCATGGCTGCATCAACGATGACAAAATTTTTGCCCTCGCCTGATTTCACATAGATGATTTTGGTGACCAAGATTCCCGCATTGGCGACAAGCAAGCGACCTGGCTCCAACACATATTTGGTCTTTAAATGTCCAAGACGCTTTTTGATGATCGCTGCATAATCATCCGGATGGGGTGGTGGTGAATTATCAGGGCGATATTGCACGCCAAGCCCACCGCCTAAATCGAGATGGTCGATATTGTGTCCATCGGCGCGGAGTTGCACAACAAACTCGCTCAATAAAGTGAACGCATCGTCAAAGGGCTGCAGATCGGTGATCTGACTGCCGATATGCATATCTACGCCCGAGACGATGATGCCGGGCAATGCTGCTGCTTCGCGATAGACTTCGCGGGCGCGGGAGATGGGCACGCCGAATTTATTCTCGCTTTTGCCGGTTGAGATTTTGGCATGCGTCTTTGCGTCCACGTCTGGATTGACGCGGATGGAAATTTTGGCCTTCACGCCTTTTGCTGTTGCGAGCGCCGAGATATGAAGCAATTCGGGCTCGGATTCAACATTGAAGCAATGAATCGCTTGGTCGAGCGCGTAATTGATTTCGCGGTCGGTTTTGCCTACACCCGAAAAGGTGATTTTCGATCCCGGAACGCCCGCTGCTCGCGCGCGGCGAAGCTCGCCTTCGGAGACGACATCCATTCCGGCGCCAAGTCCTGCGAAGGTTTTCAAAACGGCCTGATTGGAATTGGCCTTCATCGCGTAGCAAACAAGGGCATCCGTACCTGCAAAAGCACCTGCGAAGACTTTGTAGTTTCGTTCAAGCTCGGCTGTCGAATAGCAATAGAACGGCGTTTCCACAGCAGCAGCGATCGTGCGGACATCGACTTGCTCAACATTTAGAAACTGGTCGCGATATGAAAATGCAGACATTACAAACCTTGAGCCATTAAAGGATAAAATCGAGGAAGAATGGTTTGTTCGGAACCACAGGCGCCGTTTTTGTTTCAGCCGGTTGTTTAGGCATCGGCGAAACAACCGCTTTCTCTTCGGCTTTTTTCGTCTCCTCCGCTGTTGGCACTGCCGTCGTCGGTGCTTCGAGCGGGCCCTTACGGCCACACCCTGCCAGAGCGAGCGCGAGCATCAAGGCAAGGGTCGGAATTTTCAAATCATTCAGGCGCAAAGCTTGTGTCTCCATCCGAAGCACGATCATAGCCTTATTTAGGCGTTGAGCGAAAGCGCAGCGTTATCGCTTTTCGCGCGACAATTTGGTGATCCAGCGTTTGGCTTCTCGGCGGACATTGGCGGGTGCTGTGCCGCCAAAGCTTGTGCGGCTTTTCACCGATTTGTCGACGCCCAACACGGCAAACACATCGGCTGTGATCTTGGGTTCAACCGATTGCATCTCTTCAAGCGATAATTTCTCGAGTCCGATCTTTTTGGCTGATGCCAAGCCGACAATGCGTCCCGTCACGTGATGAGCATTGCGGAACGGCATTTTGAGCGTGCGGACGAGCCAATCGGCGAGATCGGTCGCGGTGGCGTAACCCGAGCCTGCGGCCTTTTTCATGGCTTTGGTGTCGGGCACCATATCGCGCACCATGCCGGACATTGCGGCGAGACAGAGCGAGAGCGACTGCAACGCGTCAAACGTGCCTTCTTTATCTTCCTGCATGTCTTTGGCGTAAGTGAGCGGCAGGCCCTTCATGACGATGAGCAAAGCGGTCAGCGAGCCGATGATGCGGCCCGATTTGGCGCGTACCAATTCGGCGGCATCGGGATTGCGCTTTTGCGGCATAATCGACGAGCCGGTGGTGAATTTATCCGATAGCGCAACAAGGCCGAATTGCGGCGTTGTCCAGATGACGATTTCCTCCGCAAAACGCGAGAGATGCATGGCGCAGATGGAAGCGGCGGAGAGGGCTTCCAGCGCGAAATCGCGGTCCGAGACGCTATCGAGCGAATTGGCGGTTGGGCGATCAAAGCCAAGCAATTGAGCCGTCATATGCCGATCAATCGGGAAGGAGGTTCCGGCAAGTGCTGCCGCTCCGAGCGGGTTTTCGTTCATGCGCTTGCGGGCATCTTTGATGCGGCCGCGGTCGCGACCCAGCATTTCGACATAGGCCATGAGATGATGGCCGAAGGTGACGGGCTGGGCGGATTGTAAATGCGTAAAGCCGGGCATCACCGCTCCGGCAAATTCCAGCGCCTTTTCGGCTAAGGCGGATTGCAGATCGGCCATTTGCGCGTCGAGTGCATCAAGCGTATCGCGCACCCAGAGCCGCATATCCGTGGCGACTTGGTCATTGCGCGAGCGCGCGGTGTGGAGGCGGCCTGCAGCGGGGCCAACGATTTCGGCAAGACGGGATTCGACATTCATGTGAATGTCTTCGAGCGCGCGGGAGAAGGTGAAGCTGCCGGAGGCGATTTCGGCCTCGACCGAATCGAGCCCCTTGGCGATGGCTGCGGCGTCACTTGCCTCAACAATGCCCTGTTTGGCGAGCATAGCGACATGGGCTCGCGATCCTGCGATATCTTGTCGCCACAAGGCCTTGTCGAATTCAATCGAGGCGTTGATATCTTCCATGATCGCGTCGGGTCCCGATTCGAACCGTCCACCCCACATCTGATTGCTCATCATCTAGCTCTTTCTTTTCACCGAACGGATCATGCCGATGCCTGCGCGCTTTTCTCTTTCCAGACGATCCATCGCTGCTTTCGCCGTGCTGGCTGTGCTTGGAATAGCGGTGCTTGCCCTCGTCCTATACGGGAAAGCAGGGGGCTCGGGCAATCAGGCGGCGGGAGAATGTCGCGATTCAACGCAAAAATCTGCGGCTTTAACGCCATTGATCAAGGGCGATATTGCCGCTTTGCGTCTTCTAAAGACGCCTCGACCCGCGCCGGAACTTGAATTTGATGGTCCCAAGGGACCCGTGAAACTCGCAGATTTTAAAGGCCGAACGGTGCTGTTCAATCTGTGGGCCACATGGTGCGTGCCGTGCCGCACCGAAATGCCGTCGCTGGATCGATTGCAATCGAGCCTTGGGCGTGGGGATTTTACGGTTGTCGCCTTGAATATGGACACCCGCAACATCGAAAAAGTGCCGCAATGGATGAAAGAGAACGAGATTGCCGCTTTGTCGCTCTATACCGACCAGCAGGGCAAGGCATTTCAAGCCTTACGGAAAGAAGGGCTTGTGACGGGTCTGCCGACGACGCTTTTAGTCGACGATAAAGGCTGCTTGCTGGCGGAAATGGCCGGGCCAGCGGATTGGGCTGGAGCAGAGGCGGTGGCTGTGTTGAAGGCGGTGGTGGGGAGATAGATTATTTAGGCGGGATCGATTTGAGCACGGAATGCCGCAAACTCTTTTTCCGCTAGATTCAAATATAGTTCAGCCGCTTCCACAGCAGGCAATGCACGAATAGGCTCGAAATCGTCGTAGCTGTGCATGGCGACGTGGCGAAACGCTAATAGCATACGCGCAGCACCCCGCAATTCATGGCTGATTATTGCTGGACGATCGCCTGCCATGGAGGTGGCAGCGCGATCCAATAGCTTTGCGTGCCAGTCCCGCCCGACGGGTAACTGCTCGCCACACATTAACAAGGTTCGCTCTAAAGCTGCTTCAAAGGACGAATATCCGGATTGCATGGCATGCTGAAAAGCCATAGAGGCCCAATAATCATCTGGCTCAAGCCGAGCTGGGCTTGCACGCATAGCACGAACGGCTTCGGAAAAATGCTTTCGAGCCGAGGCAAGGTCAGCGTCGATATCCGACCAGCGAGCGGGATTTAAGGACATGACCGCCCCGTCGCTAAAGCCCGATCGCGAAGTGCATTTGACGCCCAAATCATGGGGCGGATATCCGGTTGCAAGCTCAATTCAAAACAGACCTTTTCGGCGAATTCACACGCTGCGAACACCTTCTCTCGCGGAAATTCGACCAGAATATCGACGTCGCTGGCGTCGTGAATAGAGCCATTCGCTGCCGATCCGAAAAGATAAAACGCACCACTGTGCTGATGGCCATAGCTGGCCAATTGCATTTCGAGCTGCGCAACATGGGCAGCAAACAAACGCTTGGCTTCTGTCTCTCTCTCGGAAAGTGTTTTCCAATGCGTGGTCATTATCATTTACCAATACAACAAGGCCCGCAGAATACACCAAATTGGTGTCTACTGCGAGCCTTGAGATTAGTCTGAGAAAGACGGGCTAAGGTTAAGCCTTGGCTGGCATTGTTGCTGCAATGCCATGCTCGTTCAGATGGGTAACGAGCTCGCCGGATTGGAACATTTCCCGCACGATATCGCAGCCGCCGATGAATTCGCCCTTTACATAGAGCTGCGGAATGGTTGGCCAGTTGGCGTAATCCTTGATGCCTTGGCGCAGATCGGCGTCTTCGAGCACATTGATGCCTTTGAAGTTCACGCCGATATAATCGAGGATCTGGACCACTTGGCCCGAGAAACCGCACATTGGAAACTGATGCGTGCCCTTCATGAAAAGAACGACGTCGTTGGATGTGATTTCTGCTTTAATTGTATCTTGAGCGCTCATCGGATGTGTCCTTGTCGAGTGAAAGGATAGATTTGAAATTAAGCTGCAGGTGCCGAAGTTGTCAAAGCAAGCGCATGCAACACGCCGCCCATATTGCCTTGCAAGGCGGCATAGACCATCTGATGCTGAGCCACGCGCGTTTTGCCGCGGAAGGCTTCAGACACGACGGTTGCTGCGTAGTGATCGCCATCGCCCGCTAGATCCTTGATCTCGATAACGGCATCGGGGAAGGCCGCTTTGATCATGGTTTCGATTTCAGAGGCTTTCATCGCCATGGTGTCGTTATCCCGTCAGAGTTCGCCAGCCATATAGGATGGCAGCCAGTTTTCATGCGCATTGTGCAATTCCGACAAGGATATGGGCATTTCTCCGGGCAGCGTCAATGCATCTCCGCCGGTCTTGCCGATGACCGTCATGATCACAAGCGCTTCGCCGGTTGCAACGACGGCTCCAACGCGGCGCGATAGCTCGTCGAGCGCGTCTTTGTTTTTGACGGTTACAACATAGCGGGCCTGATCCTCACCGAAGAGTTCGGCATGCGACGGAAGTCCGAAGGGAAGAGCGGCAATCGTGGCACCAACGCCGCCTGCCATTGCCATTTCAGCGACGCCAACGGCCAATCCGCCATCGGACAAGTCGTGGACGGCGGTAACGAGGCCGTCTTTGATGAGGCCCAGCACCAGCTCGCCAATGAGTTTTTCCATCAAAAGATCAACCGGCGGCGGTGCACCATCTTCGCGGCCTGCGATTTCGGCGAGCCAACTTGAGGAGCCAAGCCATCCGGTGGTTTCACCCAATAGGACGATGATTTCGTCTTCCGCTTTGAAGGCGAGAGTCATGGATTTTGTTACATCGTCGATAACGCCGACACCGCCGACGGTTGGCGTTGGCAAAATGCCGCGACCATTGGTCTCGTTATAAAGCGAGACATTGCCGGAGACGACGGGGAAATCGAGTTCCTCGCAAGCCGCGCCCAATCCGCGGATGCAATAGACAAGTTGGCCCATATATTCAGGCCGCTCGGGGTTGCCGAAATTGAGGTTGTCCGTGATGGCTTTTGGCGTACCACCAACGGCAATAATGTTGCGGTAGGCTTCGGCCACCGCCTGTTTGCCGCCTTCAAACGGATCGGCCTCGCAATAGCGCGGTGTCACATCGGAGGTGAGTGCTAAACCGCGCGGGCCTTCGCCCACACGCACGACGGCTGAATCGCCGCCTGGCTGTTGCACCGTATTGCCCAAGATCAGATGGTCATATTGCTCCCATACCCAGCGCTTGGAGGCAAGGTCGGGCGAGCCGATGAGTTTGAGCAAGGCCTCGCGGTTGGACATCGGCGAGGCGATTTTCTTGGCGTCGAGCACAGGGCGCTTTGGTGTCTCGACATAGGGGCGATCATAAAGTGGGGCTTCGTCGCCTAGTTCTTTAATCGGCAGGTCGGCCATCACCTCGCCTTTGTGTTTCACCACAAAGCGCAGCGTGTCGGTTGTCTTGCCGACAATCGCGAAATCGAGGCCCCATTTGACGAAAATCGCCTCGGCTTGTTTTTCTTTTGTCGGATCAAGCACCATGAGCATGCGCTCTTGGCTTTCCGACAGCATCATCTCGTAAGCCGTCATGCCTTCTTCGCGGCAGGGGATTTTATCGAGATCGAGTTCAATCCCGAGATCGCCCTTGGCGCCCATTTCAACGGCGGAGGAGGTAAGGCCAGCAGCGCCCATGTCCTGAATGGCGATGACCGAACCCGTCTGCATCAGCTCAAGGCAGGCCTCTAACAGAAGTTTTTCGGCGAAGGGGTCGCCGACTTGTACGGTTGGGCGCTTCTCATCCGCGGCGTCATCGAAAGCAGCTGATGCCATGGTCGCGCCATGGATGCCGTCGCGGCCCGTTTTGGAGCCGAGATAGACGATCGGGTTACCGACGCCTGTGGCTTTGGCGTAAAAAATCTCGTCGGATTTGGCGATGCCGACCGCCATCGCATTGACGAGGATGTTGCCGTCATAGCGGGTATGGAAACCCATTTGCCCGCCAACCGTCGGCACGCCGAAGGAATTGCCATAGCCGCCAATGCCCGCAACAACGCCCGACACGAGGTGGCGCGTTTTGGGATGATCGGTTGAGCCGAAACGCAGCGCGTTGAGCGTTGCAATCGGGCGCGCACCCATGGTGAAGACGTCGCGCAAAATGCCGCCGACGCCCGTCGTCGCGCCCTGATAGGGCTCGATATAGGACGGGTGGTTGTGGCTCTCCATTTTGAAGACGCAGGCCAAACCATCGCCGATATCGATGACGCCCGCATTTTCGCCGGGGCCTTGAATAACCCAAGGCGCTTTGGTGGGCAGGCCGCGCAGATGCAGGCGCGAGGATTTATACGAGCAGTGCTCGTTCCACATGGCCGAGAAGATGCCGAGCTCGGTCAGCGTTGGCTCGCGACCAATCAGCGTAAGGATCCGCTGATATTCGTCGGGCTTCAGGCCGTGCTGGGCGATGAGTTCGGGTGTCATGGCAATGGCGTTTTTCATCAGGCAGCGCCCCGAAGGGTGGAGAGACTTTCAAACAATCCGCGGCCATCGGTGCCGCCGACTAGCGTCTCGATCAGATTTTCGGGGTGAGGCATCATGCCGAGCACGTTGAGGTGTTCTGAGTAGATGCCAGCGATATCGTTGAGCGAGCCGTTCGGGTTGCCGGCTTTGGTATCGCCTTTAGCGGTGCAATAGCGGAAGGCGACGCGGTTCTCGCCCTCTAAGCGGGCAATCGTATCGGCATCGGCAACATAATTCCCCTCACCATGGGCGATGGCGACCTTGATGATTTGCCCTTCATGATAGGCGGAGGTGAAGGCCGTATCGGCGCGCCCCACTTTAAGGTGTTGCATCTTGCAGATGAATTTTAAGCCTGCATTGCGCATCAAAACGCCGGGGAGAAGGCCGGATTCGACCAAAATCTGAAACCCGTTGCAAATTCCAAGCACCAGACCGCCTTTAGCGGCATGGGCGCGCACCGCATCCATAACGGGAGCGCGGCTCGCGATAGCGCCGCAGCGCAGATAGTCGCCATAGGAGAAGCCGCCGGGGAGCACGACCAGATCGGTGCCTTTCGGCAATTCCGTGTCTTGATGCCAGATGGAGGACGGCTCGTGGCCCGTCGACTGGCGAAGTGCGCGAATAACGTCGCCTTCGCGGTTCGAGCCGGGGAATGTGATAACGGCTGATTTCATCGCCTTAAATCCCTTTAGCCGAGGATTTCGACGCGGTAATTTTCAACCACCGTATTGGCCAAGAGCTTTTCGGCGGCAGCCTTTAACAGCGCCTCGGCCTCGGCCTTATCCGTTAGCGAGAGCTCTATATCGAACACTTTGCCTTGGCGCACGCTATCGACGCCTTCAAGTCCGAAGGATTTAAGCGCGCCTTCGATGGCTTTGCCCTGGGGATCCAGCACGCCGTTTTTGAGGGTGACGGTAACGCGGGCTTTCATGGGCAATACTCTCGTAAAATATAGGTTCAGGGAAAACGCGACTCAGCTTCGATAGTCGCCATTGATTTCGACATACTCTTTCGTGAGATCGCAGGTCCAGACCGTGAATTCACCTTTTCCAAGGCCAATATCGATCCCGATGTCGATT
>Ga0164296_1002728_pt1 | contig 17212 bp, 21 predicted proteins | sample GEODES057metaG_FD_113533 | JGI IMG/M metagenome (GOLD analysis project Ga0164296, IMG submission 113533) | Dystrophic lake water microbial communities from Trout Bog Lake, Wisconsin, USA - GEODES057 metaG | ecosystem: Environmental > Aquatic > Freshwater > Lake | place: USA: Trout Bog Lake... | reverse complement strand
TCATCCATCGCGGCATTGCCGATGGGCACGGTTTCATCAAGCCGTCCGCGCGTGAGCACAAAACCGCCAACATGTTGAGAGAGATGACGCGGGAAGCCTTGAATCTCCATCGCGATATCAACTGCGAGACGGATCATCGGATTTGTCGCATCAAGTCCCGCTTCACGAATATGTTGATCTGTTAATCCTTTGCCCCAAGAGCCCCACACCGTATTGGCAAGCGCGGCGGTGACATCTTCGGTCAAGCCGAGCGCCTTGCCGACATCGCGGATGGCACTGCGCGGGCGATAGGAAATCACCGTTGCAGCCAGGCCCGCACGCTCGCGACCATAGCGTTTGTAGATCCATTGAATGACTTCTTCACGCCGCTCATGCTCGAAATCGACATCAATATCGGGCGGTTCGCGCCGCTCGGCTGAAATAAAACGCTCAAACAGCAAATCGATTTCGGTCGGGTCAACCGATGTCACGCCCAGACAATAACAGATCACCGAATTGGCCGCCGAGCCGCGCCCTTGACAGAGAATATTCTGCGAGCGGGCAAAGGCGACAATATCATTCACGGTGAGAAAATAAGGCGCGTAATCAAGCTCTGCGATAAGCGCGAGTTCTTTGACAATCATATCGCGTATTTTATCGGGCACGCCTTGTGGGTAGCGACGGTTGGCGCCTTCCCATGTTAAATCTGTGAGATGCTCTTGTGGCGTTTTGCCTTGTGGTACAGGCTCATCGGGATATTCATAGCGCAGATCGTCAAGTGAGAAGGTGAGACGAGAGAGAAACCGCATCGTCTCTTGGATGGCTTCAGGATCAGCTTGAAAAAGCCGTGCCATTTCATGCGCCGGTTTCAGATGACGCTCAGCATGCGCTTCAAGCCCACGACCAATCGTGGCGATGGTTTTGTGCTCGCATATGCATGTGAGCACATCCTGAATGCGTCGTCTCGCAGGAGTATGATAGAGCGTGTCATTGAGTGCAATGAGCGGAATATGATGCGTTTTTGCGAGTGCTCTGAGCTTGGCGAGCCGTTGTTTGTCACGCGCGTGATAAAGCCGCGTGAGGCCGAGCCATAGTCTGTTGGCACAGATGTGTTTGATGCGATTGAGGGCTGTTTCTGTTTCAACACCAATTCGCTTTGGCGGCATGAGGATGAGGCAGAGTCCTTCGCAATCCTCAATGAGATCATCAAGCGTGAGATGACATGCACCCTTCTCGGCGCGGCGCTTGCCGAGCGAGAGCAATTTCGACAAGCGCCCATAGGCCGCGCGATCTTCGGGATAGACGAGAATATCAGGCGTGCCATCGGCAAAGACGAGGCGGCATCCAATAGCGAGTTTGAGCCCTGTTATATGCGCGTCTGTCTCTTTCAACGCGACATGCGCACGCACGACGCCGGCGAGTGAATTGCAATCCGCAATACCGATCCCCGCAAGCCCCAAACGCGCGGCTTCTGCAACATATTCCTCCGGATGCGAGGCACCACGCAGAAAGGAGAAATTCGTCGTGATTGCGAGTTCGGCGTAAGCGGATGGCATCATCCGAAAAGCCCGTGCATGAACCAGCGGGGGGTATCGGTTTCGCGGGCGTAAAGCCCTTCGCGAAAGATCCAGAAGCGCAGGCCATTTTCATTTTCGATGCGGTAATAATCACGCGTTAACGGCATCGTCTGTCCGGTTGCGCGCCACCATTCGGGGGCGATGCGTTCGGGCCCTTCTGCTTGGATGACAACATGAAACACACGTCGCCAGCGCAAGCGGATGGGCGGGCCATCAGGCACTTCGGCGATCACGTCAATTGGCTCTGGCGGATCAAGCAGACGGATCGGTCGCAAAGGCGGCTCGTCAACCGTGTGCCACATTTCCCAATCGGCCTTTAAGGCGGCATTGCCATCTTGGGCGGCAATGCTGATCGCAGCGCGTTCCGGCATATGTGTGTCTTGTGGCAAGAGACGCGTGATGCGTTGCGGGTTGAGCTTCACGCCCAGACGCTCAACAAGAGCGGCAAGGTCTTCGGCCAGATCATTGCGACCATCGAAATCCGGCTCATGCGCTGTCTCTTGCTCGACAAGCGGAGCAGTCAACCGAATGACATCAAAACCGAAACCGGGATCGAGTGGATCAGCCAAAGCCTCGAGCCTGTCTCGAAACAGGCGCATCACAGTTTTGGGATCACGCAAGGGCCGCGCGGTTTCGATACCGATGCGGCGTGTGGCACCATCGGCACGGAAAAACAGGAGTTCAAAGCGCCGCCCGCCTTGGCCTTGTTTCTCAAACAGACGTGACAGATCAGCGGCCAATGTTAAAATGGTGCGATGGACATCATCCTCATGTCCAATCGGCTCGGCAAAGCGTCGCTCTGTCATGAAAGGCGGAACAAAACGGCGTGGCGTGATTGAGCTGTTGTGGAGACCGCGTACTGAATCGAGCCGCGCGAGAAGATCAGCACCAAAACGCGCTGCCAAAGGCGCGCGAGGGCGCGAGGCAAGATCATGGACCGTCTTCAAACCAAGCCGCGCCAGCGCGACAATCTCGCTTTGGGGAAGGCCCAGCGCGGCGACGGGCAAATTTTGAACAGCGGTTGAATCCTCTCCCGGCGCGACAAGGCCACCCTCTCCAAACCGCGCGATGGCCGACGCAGTTTCGGCTGTGCCCGCAATCGCAGCCATCGCCTCAAAGCCTTGCGCATGAAGGCGCGTGAGACAATCGCTGAGCAGCTTGTCTTCGCCACCGAAAAGATGCGCGGCCCCTGTGATATCGAGTGCCAAAGCATCAGGCGCGAGAAGGCCGACGCAAGGCGTATAACGCTCCATCCAATCGGCGATGCGGGTGAGCAGCGCGAGATCATCGCTGGCCGCGTGTTCAGCCACATCGAGCGACGGACATAATGCGCGCGCGGTCGCGAGCGTCATTCCGGTGCCGAGACCGAGCTGCGACGCAACATGATCAACCGCGACAATCACAAGCGCGCCCTTCACCGTATCGACGATGACGAGCGGCCTGTCAGAGGGCGCGACGAAGCCGTATCTTGCCCGCCGCTTCAGCCGATCCGTCGGCAGACGGGGAAAGATGACCGACAGAATACGCCGGCCGGAAGAAACGCTCATCATGACTCCACTCCACGCTATAGGTTCCGCCGGGACCTCCCGCTCCCGATTGGCGGTTGAGAACAAGAGCAACAGACCAGCGCGCGCGGCCTGTCCCCTCACCGGGTTCATTGGCAATTGCGGTTGTGACCCATCGCGTGCGCGCCGCTCCCGAGGCGTTTTTTCCGCCGCTGCGCAACAGGATGAGCGGTACGCCGCTGTCCTCTGCCGCAAGGGTCAGTCGTCGCGTCGCAGTGAGATCGAGCGCTTTCGGGTCACCCCAAGGTTCCAGCAGCACGGCACCAAGGGCGTTGCAGCGTAAGGCATCCTCAGCGGCTTTCAGCGCGTCTTGCGTGTCGCGCGTTGTCACAAGAAGCAGGCGGGCGGGATCAAGCCCAAATCCCTTCAAGCCCGGGCCATAGGGCTTTCCAGCCTCGCGCGTTGTCTGATCCTCCCGGATCCAAATCCAGTCACCCGGCCCGGCCAATCGCCTGACAAGACCTAGCGCAAAACCTGTGGCGGCGGCCAAATCACCCGGTTTTTGAGGCAGAATTTCATGCAAAGCCCCCGAAATGAGGCCATTGCCGAGGATTGCGTCGATGTCGCTATGGCCCGTTAAAACCCGTTTCCGGCTCTGGCCCTCGTCGCGGCGCGCACCATCCCGACCAATCGCAGCCAGCGTTTGGCGCAGGGAATGGAGGGTGGACGACGCAGGCAGCATCGGACAATTCGCTTTCAATGTTCACTATTTGTTCTCATAGATTCCGCAGAACAGGCGATGAGTCAAGCGAAGTCACAGGCGGAGTCGGATGATGTGCGCTGGCAGAGGGACTGTTTTTGATGTATATTGATAATCAATATTTCAACAATGAGGTCAGTTATGCCGCTGCAAATCGCCAATCCGCAAGTTGTTGAGAAAGTCGAGACACTGGCCCGTGCCACAGGGCTCACGAAAACGGCCGTTGTTGAGCGCGCCATGGATCTGCTGGCCGAGGATTTGGCGCATCATGACGTCCATCAGAGGGTTGCCGCGATTTTGGCTCTGATTGACCGCATACCGGACCGCCCCGATGCGTATGATCCTTTGATGTGGGATGAACACGGATTGCCGCAATGATTGTCGCTGACACATCCGCCATTGTCGCGATTATTTTGGCCGAGCCGGAGCGTCAGAGCTTTCTTGATGTAATGCTCCGCACGAAACGTATTTTGATCAGTTCGGTGTCCGTTGTTGAAGGGCGCATGGTGGTGCATGCGCGGCGTGGCGAACGCGGCGTGATTGCTTTGAATGATTTTCTGCGCTTGCCCTTTTTTGAGATTGTCGCACCCGGTCCTCTTGAAACCGATGCGGCTCACGCGGCTTTCGTGACTTTTGGTCGCGGCAGCGGTCATCCCGCCGCACTCAATTTTGGCGACCTCTTCAGTTACGCGCTTGCGAAAACGCGCGGTTTGCCGCTGCTTTTTAAGGGGGATGATTTCCGCGCGACCGATCTTGTTTCAGCTTTGGCCGAGCCCCTGTAGCGAATTTTCCCACGAATTGCCGCCATTCGCCAGCGCGCAAGCATAACAATAAAAAAGCCGCCGCAGATGCGGCGGCTTGTTGAGCGCTATCAAAGCGCAAGTCTTTAACTTAGCGCGGTGCCATGATCATGGTCATCTGGCGGCCTTCGAGCAGAGGTTCCGCTTCGACCTTTGAGACTTCCGCCATTTCTGTTTTGACCCGATCAAGCAATTTCATACCGAGATCTTGGTGGGCCATTTCACGGCCACGGAAGCGCAGCGTGATCTTGACCTTGTCGCCTTCCTCAAAGAAGCGGCGCACAGCCTTCATCTTGGTCTCGTAATCATGGTCATCAATGCCGGGGCGCAGCTTGATTTCCTTGATTTCGACCACTTTCTGTTTCTTGCGGGCTTCAGCGGCTTTCTTTTGTTCAAGAAAGCGGAACTTGCCGTAATCCAGAATTTTACAGACGGGCGGCGTGGCATTCGGAACAATCTCGACCAAGTCGAGTCCGGCCTGCTCAGCCATCTCCAAAGCATCAAAAAAAGCGACGACCCCTCGGTTGGTTCCGGTATCGTCAATGAGCTGAACGTCGCGCACACCCCGAATATCACGGTTGGCGCGGGGCCCGTCTTTTACCGGAACGGGAGCGGTTCTTATCGGCCTGCGAATGGGTGTTATCTCCTCTGAGAGCCGGTCCGGAGGGCGTCACATGACGCGAATCCGAAAGACGGCATAGGGTTTCATAGCGGAACAGGAAAATTGCAGAACGGGCGCATAAGTCAACTCACCATCTGCGTCTCAACGCGCTTTTTTGGCTAAGAGTTGCTGATAAACATCAAGTGTTGCGCTTGTCATTGCCTCAAGCGAGAAATGAGACACAACATGGGCCCGCGCACGCTGGCCGAGCGCCGCACGCGCGGCTTGTGGCAGCGACAGCGCCTCAGTGAGTGCCGCCGCCAAGGCCTCTGAGTCACCTGGAGGGATAAGCCAGCCCGTCCGCGTGTCTCGATCATCACCCACCACAGTCTCCGGAAACGCTCCAATCTGCGAGACGATCACGGGCGTCTCGAGCGCTTGGGCTTCGACCGCCGTGCGTCCGAAGGTCTCCGGCTCGGTCGATGGCATCACAACCAGCGCGGCGGCTTTGCAGGCAGCGGCCATATCGGTGATGTGCGGCACGATCTTGACGCGATCTCCGAGTCCGAGTCTTGCGATCATCCCACGGATTTCATCGACATAATGATCGCGCCCGCGCGTATCGCCCGCCATAATGAGAACACTATCCTGATTGCCTTGCGCGATGAGGGCTTGATAAGCGGCAAGCAACACATGATGGCCTTTGAGACGCGTAAACCGCGCGGCCATCAGAATGATGCGACGATCTTGTGGAACCTGCCAGGTCTGCTTGAGCGCTTCCACCCGTTCTGCACGGACCGCATCAGGCGAAAAGGCTCTAAAATCTGTGCCGCGATAGATGGTATGAATTTTTCCGCGCGCGAAAGGATTGGCTGCTTCAATCGTGCGCGCGGTATAGTGGGAATTCGCAATCACCGCATCGCTGCGCGCCATCACAGAATTGTAAAAACGTTTTAGCGCCGAATGGCCTGAATAACTGCCATGATAGGTGGTGACAAAGGGAAGACCGCGCAGTCTTGAAACCGCAAACGCTGACCATGCGGGCGCACGCGAGCGCGCATGGATAAGATCAATATGCTCCCGCGCACAGAGCGTCATCAATCGGGTGACATTTAATCCCATCGTTACGGGATTTTTCGATGCCATTGGCAAAGCCACATGAATCCCGCCTTTGGCTTCAAGCTCTGCGATGAGACGCCCACCTTCGGTTGCAACGAGTGCGCGACCGCCGGCTTTGACGATGGCTTCTGCCATATCGACCGTCGTGCGCTCGGCCCCGCCAGCATCAAGCCGCGGAATGATTTGCAAGATCGTGCGGCCGTGAAGCGACGTGTCATCAAGGGGGAAGGAAAAGGATGCGCTCATGTTAAAGGGTTTAGGCAAAGTGCAAGTCATTGGCAATTTAGAGAGTTGCCAAAGGCACAACGGTCACGCCGTGACTTGATCGGAAGTGACTGTCATGGGTGACAAATACATCGCATTCCTTCTCGATCGCGGCAAGAAAATGAACCGCATCAACCAGTTTCAGTCCGATTTCAGCGCCTAATTTGGCAGCGAGCATCAGCCGCTCGCCATTGACGGGGCAGAGTTTGAACAGCGCAATATCATAGAACATTTCGTTATAGAGCGCTTCGAGCGCTTCGCTGTTGCGCTTAAACGCGCCGTAGAGGCATTCAGCAACACCAATTTCGCTGCATATGAGTTCGATCTTGTTTTGATCAGCATAGGTGATGAGATCGGCGATTTTCTCTTTGAGATCATCGTCGCGTTCGATGAAATAGATGAGACAATTCGAGTCGAGATAGAGTCGCTGAGCGGCCCGAATGGCCTCATTCATTGCCACGGAAATACCGGCTGCGGGCCGTCAGTGCTTCTGCGGAGATGGGCCCAGCCGCTCGGGCTCCTGCGCCTCCAAGGGCCAACAGCCGCGACAGAGCACTTTGATCACCCGTCTTCTCATCACCGGCAAGCGCATCGCGCAATTCAGGAATTTCACGGGCGCGATCAATGGAAATGGTCACCAAAGTTTGCCGACCATGGCTTGTATGCACGACCGGCTCCCGGCGCGCTGCTTCGGCAAATGCGCCATAGTGATCTTTGATCGCTTTGGATGACATCTCAATCATGACGCATTCTTTCCGTGTCCAATAGAGCTATTATAGCTCGATTGAACCGGCGTATCAATGGCGAGTGAGGATGCCATCGGACGATGCATGCGTGTTTAATGCAGGCTGACCGTTTCGAGCTCATGCTCCCAAGCATTGGCCAGAGCCTGATCGCGGGAATCCGTGATCAGAATGGGCGAGCCATCGGCGGCCAAGAGTGCGAATAGATGCAAGCCGGGCGCGATCTGGGGTGCGCCGGGAAAGAGATTGCTTAAATCATCCGACAAAATCGGCTTCAAATAAGCAAGCTTGCCGCCACCGAGCGCGGCCAATTCTTCTGGCGTGATCGACAAAGCGCCTGCCTCAATGCCGACCTTTGTCGAAGTGTCGTGGGATGTCGTGTCTTTTTTCATAGCACCCTCCAAGAGCGGTGGAATTGTTTCAGAATGTCAGTCAGTCACGGCTTTCGATCGTAATCTTTTTGACCATGCGCTCGGGCTCGGGCCTGATCAGATCAATGGCGAGCAGGCCATTGGCGAGATCGGCCCCGCGCACTTCCATGCCATCCATCAGAAGAAAGCTGCGTTGGAATTGCCGGGCCGCGATGCCGCGATGCAGATAGACGCGGGATTTGTCGTCATTCTGCCGCCCTCTGATCACCAATTGACTGTCTTCAAGCGTGATCTCAAGCTGGTCGCGCGTGAAACCTGCAACCGCCAAAGTGATCCTGAGCCGTTCTGGCTCGGCCTCAGTGGCAGCAACCCGCTCGATATTATAAGGCGGGTAGCCATCAGAAGCGGATTTTGTAATCCGCTCCAAAGCGCGTTCAAATTCGTCAAAACCGATCAAAAAAGGCGAGTTTAACGTCGTCATCCGTGTCATATTGCGAAGCCCTCATCTCTGGCACTTCGATGGGGAGCCCGCGATGAAGCAGCACTCCATGACCTTGCGGCCATGACGGAAATATGGTCATCGCTGAGCATCAGTGCAAGAGCTTGTCGATGACAGGCGAAACAGGAGACCCGCGACCATGACGGCACCGAAATTCGATATTTTGGCCATTGGCGAGCCGATGGTCGAATTGAACGAGGATCGTTCAGGAGCGGAGGCCGTTTATCGGCCCGGTCATGGCGGCGATACGTCGAATGCGATTATTGCCGCCGCGCGTCAGGGGGCTAAAACCGCCTATTTTACCCATTTGGGCGATGACACATTCGGACATCAATTTCTTGATCTTTGGGCGAAAGAAGGCGTCGATTCATCGACAGTCGTGATGAAGTCGGGTTTGCGCACCGGCATTTATTTTGTCACCCATGGCCCTGACGGACATGCGTTTAGCTATTATCGCGCGGGTTCGGCTGCGAGCCTTGTGGGCCCCGCAGATATGCCTCAAGCTCTCGTTGCGCAGACGGCTATCCTGCATGTCTCCGGCATCAGTCAGGCGATCTCCAACAGCGCCTGCGACATGGTGTTTGATGCAATCGCGTGCGCCCGCAAAGCCGGCAGGATTGTGAGCTATGATACCAATCTTCGTTTGCGCCTGTGGCCCATCGAGCGCGCCCGCGCCATCATTCATGAAGCGGTCAGCCAAAGCACCATCGTCTTGCCGGGGCTTGATGATGCCCGCGCCTTGACGGGATTGGACAGTCCCGAGTCGATTTGTGATTTTTATCTCGGCCTTGGGCCGGACATCGTGGCGCTCACGATGGGCAAAGAGGGGACTATGGTGGCCGTCAAGGGCGACCGCCGCCATATTCCAGCGCGTGTTGTCACCGCGGTGGACGCGACGGGGGCGGGCGATACATTTGACGGCGCTTTTCTCGCAGAATGGCTAAGGGCGCGTGATCCGTTTGCGGCAGCCGATTATGCCAATGCCGCCGCCGCATTATCGACACAAGGCTATGGTGCGGTTGCCCCCATCCCGAAACGCGATCAAGTTGAAGCCTTTATGACGCGGAAGCCTTTATGAATCGGACGCCCGTTGGTTAGACAATCCGGCGTGTAACATTCGGGTCACGACGGACGAAGAGACAGTGAAGTGAGTATGATCACGGCATGATCAATCGCAACGCGATGATTGTCTGCCACCAGACTGGAGAGCTGCCATGTCCCGTTTCTCGTTTCCTACGCCCAAAGGTTCGGAAATTACGCCGCGCGATATCTATCTCAATCGGCGGCAATTGATCGGAGCGGCTTTGGCCAGTTCGGCGGTGCTGTCTGGTTTTGGCAGTGCCTTTGCTGCTGACCCGGCGCTTACTTTTGCAAAGAATACCGTTTCGCCGCCGAGTGATCCCGTTACCGACCAGAAACTCGCAACCACTTATAATAATTATTACGAATTTGGCACCGGCAAGGCTGATCCGGCGCGCTATGCTTCGACCTTGAAAACGCGGCCTTGGACCATCGAGATTGGCGGCGAGGTTTCAAAGCCGAAAACCATCGGCATCGAAGAGCTTTTGAAATTTGACCTCGAAGAACGCATCTATCGGCTTCGCTGTGTGGAAGCGTGGTCGATGGTGATTCCTTGGATTGGATTTCCGCTATCGAAACTGATCGCGCTTGTTGAGCCCAATGCGAATGCAAAATATGTTCGCTTCACCGCGGCAGCAAAGCCTGATGAAATGCCGGGCCTGTCTTATCGCGTTTTGAATTGGCCTTACTGAGGGATTGCGGATGGATGAGGCGATGCATCCGCTGACTTTGCTCACGGTTGGAATGTATGGCGAGGTGCTGCCCAATCAGAGTGGTGCGCCAGTGCGTGTTGTTGTGCCATGGAAATATGGTTTCAAAAGTGCAAAATCCATTGTCCGCATTGATTTTGTTAGCGAACAGCCCAAGACGGCCTGGAACGACGCAGCACCGCAGGAATATGGCTTTTATTCCAATGTGAATCCGGAAGTGGATCATCCGCGTTGGAGCCAGAAGCACGAGAAGCTGCTGCCAGCATTTTTCTCAAGCCGAGCGACAGAAAAATTCAATGGCTATGGCAATGAGGTCGCTCAGCTTTATGCGGGCATGGATCTCGCGAAATTTTATTGAGCGATGCAATCATGGCTAACGTGAACATCATCAGCGCGCGGGCGTTTCACTTCATTCCTCTGCTCAAAATCATCGTCTTTTTAGCGGGGCTCTTTCCTGCAAGCGGGATTGCTTATCTCATCCTCTTCGATCCCCTCTCACTGGGGGCTAACCCTGCTGAGGCGATTCTGCACATGACGGGTGATTGGGTGATTTACTTCTTGCTAATTACACTTGCCGTTACGCCCATTCGCCGTCTGACGCGGTGGAATGATGCGATCAAATTTCGCAGGATGTTGGGCCTCTATGCCTTCTTTTATGGTGTGTTGCATTTCTTTTCTTATCTCGCCTTCGATCGCCTCTTTGATCTTTCCGATATGGCGCATGAGATTGCCAAGCGTCCCTTTATTCTCGTTGGCTTTGCCGCCTTTGTGCTGATGATTCCTTTGGCTATCACATCAACGCGCAATGCGGTCTTGTGGCTCGGGGGACGCAATTGGCAAAGGCTGCATTGGGCGATTTACCCGATCGCGATTTTGGGCGTGGTGCATTATTGGTGGTTGGTAAAGCGTGATATTACATGGCCCTTGGGCCTTGCGCTTGTGTTAGCCGGACTTCTCGCTTATCGCGTGGTGGTGAGAGGCCGCCGAAGCGGCAAGAGACCACAAGTCCGGGGCGCGGTATGACGGAAATAGCCAATCGCTTTTTGAACAAATTCGCCGTTATCACCGGCGGCTCGCGCGGAATTGGACGCGCGATTGCCGAGCGCTTGGCTGCAGAAGGCGCGACCGTCTCGATCAATCATTATCATGATAAGGCAGAAGCCGAGGCGACTTTGGCGAGTCTCGCGCGCATCAGCGATGCGCGCGGCCATGGAACGAAAGCCCATTGCGGGTGGGATGCGGATGTCGCTCAACGCGATGAAGTCCATGCTGGCATGGAGGCCTTGATCGCGCGCTGGGGCCAACTCGATATTCTGATCAACAATGCGGGGATACAATCCGAGACCCCCGGTGATGGATTTGATGCGGATGCGTTTCAACGCATTGTGGCGGTCAATATTATGGGCGCGGCCTACGCCTCTGAAAAAGCCATCGCGCATTTTCTGGGACGCCCCGGCGGCGGCGTGATTGTGAACACAACAAGCGTGCATGAGATCATCCCCAAGCCTGACTTCTTGGCCTATTCGGTCAGCAAAGGCGGGTTGGGAAATATGACACGCACTCTGGCACTTGAATTCGCCGATCGAGGGATCCGGGTGAATGCGGTGGGGCCGGGTGCTGTGTTAACCAGCATGAATGACGCTTGGCGCAATGACCCCAAAGCAAAGCATGGCGTCGAAAGCCATATTCCGATGCGGCGAGCGGCTGATCCGGAAGAAATTGCCTCGGTTTTTGCGTTTTTGGCCTCTGATGATGCCAAATATATCACCGGACAGACGCTTTATGCCTGTGGCGGCCTGACGCTTTACGGTGATTTCAAGGCCAATTGGTCGAGCTGATTCGGCGGGAACCGGCAAATAACCTCATGAATTTGTGACAAAGAGCGCCGTTTGTCATCATTGCGTCAAATGATGAGGGGCATGACTGGAGTGGTATGATTCGTTTGCGGGAGGCAAATCTTGGCTGAGATACAAAGCCGTCATGTTCGCACGCTGTTTTTGTCGGACATTCATTTGGGAACCAAGGGCTGCCAAGCCGAGCTGTTGCTCGATTTCCTCAAGCATATCGAAGCGGATACAATTTACCTCGTGGGTGACATCATCGATGGATGGCGTCTGAAATCGGGGTGGTATTGGCCGCAGGCCCATAATGACGTGGTGCAGAAACTCATGCGAAAGGCGCGTAAGGGCGCGCGTATGATTTACATCCCCGGCAATCATGATGAATTTTTGCGCGATTATGTCGATCACAATTTCGGCGGTGTCGAGATCCATGAAGAGGCGATTCACGAGACAGCGGATGGCCGCCGTATCTTGATTTTGCACGGAGATAAATTTGATGTTGTGGTTCGCAACGTCAAATGGCTCGCGCATCTTGGTGATTGGGCCTATGATTTGGCCATTGCGGTGAATATTGGAGTGAGTTTCGTGCGTCGTCGGCTTGGCTTGCCTTATTGGTCTTTCTCCGGATGGAGCAAACAAAAGGTGAAGCGCGCCGTGAATTTCATCGGCGATTTCGAAAACGCTGTTGCCAACGATGCGCGCAAGGCCGAAGTGCAGGCCGTGATCTGCGGCCATATTCACGCACCGGTGATCCGCAAGATCGACGAGATCGAGTATATGAATACAGGCGATTGGATCGATTCATGCTCGGCCCTGCTCGAACATCAAGACGGAACCTTTGAGCTTGTGCGCTGGACATCCATTCAAGCCACAGCCGATTCAGAGGCGCAGGCTGAAGTACCCATGAGGTCCGCAGCCTGATGCGCATTGTTGTCGTCACAGATGCGTGGCGGCCGCAGGTCAATGGCGTCGTGCGCTCACTCGAGCAGTTAGCGGCTGAGGCGCGCCGTCTTGGCGATGAAATTGTATTTATTACGCCTGACCAATTTCGAACCGTGCCGATGCCTGGCTATCGCGAAATTCGCCTGTCTCTCGCGCGCCCGCGTATTTTGGCACGGTTGATTGAGGCCGCGGAACCTGATGCGATCCACATCGCAACGGAGGGCCCGCTTGGCCTCCTCACGAGGCGCTATTGCCGTACGCGCAACTTGCCCTTCACCACCTGCTATCATACGCGCTATCCGCAATATGTGTCAGCGCGTCTGCCGGTGCCTGAGCGTGTGACTTATGCGCTGTTGCGGCGGTTTCATAACAGCGGCGCCGGAACCATGGTCGCAACCGAAGCGCTGGCGCGTGAATTGACCGACGCAGGCTTTGAAAATCTCATGCTGTGGTCGCGCGGTGTTGACACGGACCTTTATCGTCCGCGCGATGAGCAGGTTTTGGCGTTTGAACGCCCGATCCATCTGTGCGTCGCACGGCTTGCGGTTGAGAAAAATCTCGATGCATTTTTGCGCCTCGATCTGCCAGGCACCAAAGTGATGGTGGGGGATGGCCCCGATCGCGCGCGTCTGCAAAGCACCTATCCGGATGTGCAGTTTTTGGGCGCTCGCTTTGATGACGACTTAGCTGCCGTTTATGCCTCGGCGGATGTATTTGTGTTTCCAAGTCGCACCGAGACTTTTGGGCTTGTGTTGCTCGAAGCGCTCGCATCGGGACTTCCGATTGCGGCTTTTCCCGGCGAAGGGCTTTTGGCTGATATTGCTGAGGCCGGAGTTGGTGTGCTCGATGATGATCTTGCTGAAGCGGCCCGCAAAGCACGTCTCATTTCGCCAAGCGATTGCCGCGCCTTTGCGTCGCAATATTCCTTCGAGCGCTCAACGCAACAATTCTTCGAGAATGTGCGCCGCTCATTGCGATAGACCGATCCGTTATACCCATCCGTTACATGGCAAAATAAAAAGGGCGCACCAGAGTGCGCCCTTTGAATTATTTTGATGGGAGGCTTGATGGACTTCTTAGAAGTCCATACCACCACTCAGATCGGGTTTACCCGATCTGAGCATTTTAAGTGATGGGGGGGTTTTATGGACTTCTTATCAGAAGTCCATGCCGCCCATGCCGCCGCCTGGGCCGCCCATTGGCATTGCAGGCTTATCCTTTGGCACTTCAGCGATCATCGCTTCTGTTGTGATCAAGAGACCAGCAACGGAGGCTGCGTCCTGAAGGGCTGTGCGAACAACCTTGGCAGGATCGACGATACCGGCTGAGAGCATGTCAACATATTCTTCGGTCTGCGCGTTGTAGCCGTAGGTCTGTGACTTGTTCTCATTGATCTTGTTGACGACGATCGAGCCTTCAACGCCAGCGTTTTCGACGATCTGACGGATCGGGGCTTCAAGCGCCTTCATCACGATGTTGATGCCAGCCTGAACATCCGGATGATCGGACTTCAGCTTGGCAACCGCAGCCTTCGCACGCAGAAGCGCGGTACCGCCACCTGGGACGATGCCTTCTTCAACGGCTGCGCGGGTTGCGTTGAGCGCGTCATCAACGCGATCCTTCTTTTCCTTCACTTCGACTTCCGTCGCACCGCCGACGCGGATCACAGCAACGCCACCGGCGAGCTTGGCAAGACGCTCTTGGAGCTTCTCGCGATCATAGTCGGATGTGGTTTCTTCGATCTGAGCCTTGATCTGGTTGACGCGGGCTTCGATGTCTTTCTTCTTGCCGTTGCCGTCGATGATCGTGGTGTTTTCCTTGTCGATGCGGACGCGCTTTGCACGGCCGAGCATCGGAAGGGTGACGGATTCGAGCTTGATGCCGAGGTCTTCCGCAATCATTTCACCAGCGGTGAGGATCGCGATGTCTTCGAGCATGGCCTTGCGACGGTCGCCGAAGCCTGGAGCCTTCACGGCTGCAACCTTGAGGCCGCCACGGAGCTTGTTGACGACGAGGGTCGCGAGCGCTTCACCTTCAACATCTTCCGCGATGATGAGCAAAGGCTTGCCCGTCTGCACAACGGCTTCGAGCACTGGCAACATCGCCTGCAGCGAGGAGAGCTTCTTCTCGTGAATGAGGATATAGGGATCGTCGAGTTCGACGGTCATCTTGTCCGCATTGGTGATGAAATATGGCGAGAGATAGCCACGGTCGAACTGCATACCTTCGACGATATCCACTTCGGTGTCAGCGGTCTTGGCTTCTTCAACCGTGATGACGCCTTCATTGCCGACCTTCTGCATTGCATCAGCAATCATCTTGCCGATATGCGCATCGCCATTGGCCGAGATCGTGCCGACTTGGGCGACTTCGTCCGAAGACTTCACCTTCTTGGCGCGTGCCTTGATGTCCTTGATCGCGACATCGGTGGCCATATCAACACCGCGCTTGAGATCCATTGGGTTCATGCCGGCGGTAACATATTTCACGCCTTCACGAACGATGGCTTGCGCGAGAACGGTTGCGGTTGTGGTGCCGTCGCCCGCGACATCATTGGTCTTGGAAGCGACTTCGCGCAGCATCTGCGCGCCCATATTTTCGAACTTGTCTTCAAGCTCGATGTCCTTTGCGACCGTCACGCCATCCTTGGTGATGCGCGGAGCGCCGAAGGACTTGTCGATCACGACGTTACGACCCTTCGGGCCGAGCGTCACTTTGACGGCATTGGCGAGAATATCGACGCCGCGCAGCATACGATCGCGCGCGTCTGAGGAGAAATGTACCTGTTTGGCAGCCATTGTCTGAGTTCCTTGGATTAAATGTCCAATAAGAGTGAGGGCGGCTTACTTGCCGATAATGCCCATGATGTCGGATTCCTTCATAATGAGGACATCCTGACCATCAATCTTGACTTCCGTGCCCGACCATTTGCCGAAGAGCACTTTGTCGCCCTTCTTCACGTCGAGGGGAACGAGCTTGCCGCTTTCATCGCGGGCGCCGGAACCGACGGCGACGATTTCGCCTTCTTGTGGCTTTTCCTTGGCGGAGTCGGGGATGATGATGCCGCCTTTGGTCTTCTCCTCCGAGTCGAGGCGGCGGACGACCACACGGTCATGCAGCGGACGAAATTTCATGGATCGCTTCCTTGGATAATGGAACGTTGATCGGTTTGAGAGGGGATTGCTCCCCCGATGAAGGCTGTTAGCACTCAGATTAGATGAGTGCTAACACACAAGAGGGGAAATAGGAGTGGCCCGGGCCGATGTCAAGGAGCGGGCGTTGAAATTTTGGGGGCCTCGTAAAGCGCCCGGTCAATTGCCCAATCGATGAGCGATAATTATGCTCAGCTGGGAATGTAGACGGGGCAATTCTGTCTGAATGGTCCGCCAAACGATTTCAAAATCGACTTTGAAATAGCCGTGCGACAGGGCGTTCCGCATGGAATAGGCAAAAGAGAGGGGGAGATCAGCGTTTTGGGTCACAAAATCAGGATAATTTTTCATGATTTTGTTGCTGGCTTCGCCGATAATCTCCAAATTCCGGATCACGGCATCCTGAACCAGGAGGTTCTTGAGGAATTCCACCTCCTCCATGTCATCAGTGTAATGGCTGATCCGCTCAATCGCCTCTTTGATATGCCCGAGATAATCGAGCAATCTGTCGGGGCTAAGGCTCATATGGCCTCGGCCTGCGCTAACACCTCATGCCGGAATGTTTCCGGTAACGCGTTCGGTGTCACAATATCGACTTTGACGCCCAACAGTGCGTTCAAATCACGGATCATGCCGCCAATGTCAAAGAGAGTGGTTTCAGGCGTCGGATCGACCAGAATATCGAGATCGCTGTTCTCCGAATCGTCTCCTCGAAGAACCGATCCAAAGACACGGGCATTTTCGGCGCGGTAATGCGTGACAACCGACCGAATGGCTAGGCGGTGACGGGCCAGAGCCTCAGAGGGTCTCATTTTCCTGCCTCCTAAAAACACGCGAGAGTTATCGTAGTAAATTGGTGTCCATAAGGCAATAAGTCGCCAGTCTCACACGCCTTAAACCCTGTTCTGCCGCAGCAGCAAAAACGAGGCAGCCATGATCAAGGCGCCGCCAAAATAGACGCTTTGTTCAGGCCATTCGGCGAAAAAGACGGTGCCGATGATGCTCGCCCAAATCAGGCTCGTGTAATCGACGACGCCAATCCGCGCGGCAGGTGCTGCGCGCAGCGCCGTGGCCATAGCGAATTGGCCGGCGGTGCCGAGCACTCCAATCCCCAGCACCAAGGGCCAGTCCGCAATCATAGCGGGGATCGGATCGCTCTCGATCAGGGCGATGGGAATGACGATGGATGCGGTTAAGAGATTTTGCAGGACAACGATGGTCGCGAGCGGGTCGCTGCCCGTGCGGGCACGAAGCAGAACGCCGGAGAGC
>Ga0164296_1002727_pt1 | contig 17214 bp, 13 predicted proteins | sample GEODES057metaG_FD_113533 | JGI IMG/M metagenome (GOLD analysis project Ga0164296, IMG submission 113533) | Dystrophic lake water microbial communities from Trout Bog Lake, Wisconsin, USA - GEODES057 metaG | ecosystem: Environmental > Aquatic > Freshwater > Lake | place: USA: Trout Bog Lake... | reverse complement strand
GGCCCATGCAAGCCCCGATGGCTACACATTGCTCTTTGCGCCAAGCACCCTGGTCTTGAACCGGGTGCTCTACAAGAGCATTCCATTTGATCCCATCAAGGATTTCTCTCCCATCTCTGTGGCCGCGACTGTGCCCAATGTTTTGCTCGTCTCTCCACAAGTGCCTGCTCAAAATTTGTCAGAATTCTTGGCTTTGGCCAAGAATCCAAAAGTTCCATTGACTTATGCAAGCGCTGGTGTGGGTACCTCGCCGCACATGTCCATGGAACTTTTAAAGAGCATGGCTGGCTTGTCCTTGGAGCACATCCCCTACAAGGGCACATCTGCTGCGATGACGGATGTGATGGGGGGGCAGGTGGCTGCGATTTTTGCCAATGCGCTGGAGGCGATGCCCCTTATCTCGTCAAAACGCGTGCGCGCATTGGCGGTGAGCTCAGACGTCCGGTTGGAGACTTTGCCTGATGTGCCCAGTGTGTCCGAGGCGGGTGTGTCAGGTTATGCCTCGATGCAGTGGTACGGCATGCTAGCTCCCGCAGGCACACCTCAGTCGGTCATCGACGTCGTGAATGCTGGAGTGGTGAAAGCTTTGAAATCAGCACCGATCAAGGAAAAGCTCTTGGCCGATGGTGCTCAAGCCGTGGGCAACTCTTCGCAAGCTTTCTCGCTACTCATCAAAAACGAACTAGAGAAATGGACTCGCGTGGCCAAGAGTGCCGCCATAGAACCTCAATGAAAGTGCATTGAGGCTCATTGGGGGGAGAACTACATTTTCTTGAAGTGAATGTCGTTCAAAAGCTTGCCCCATTTGATGAAGTCTTGGTTCAAAGTTTCGGCGAAATATTGAGGTGATTCGACATGGATGTCGAGGCCCAATTTTTTCATGCGATCGGTCACCTCGGGTGTGGCCAAAACGGCGTTGAACTCTTTGTTGAGCAAATTCACGATCTCTGGCGGTGTGCCAGCTGGTGCAATCATGCCAAACCACCCGCCAGAGGTGAATCCAGGTAATGTCTCAGATAGGGTGGGTACATTGGGATATTCGGGCAGTCTCGCATCTCGAGCGATGGCCAACATTTTGAGTTTGCCTGATTCAGCCAAGGGCTGCACCGCCACAAAGGAGGTGAAGGTGGCATCGATTTGTCCTCCAAACATTTCAGTAAAGACCGCTGGCATGCTCTTGTAGGGGACATGGAGGTATTTGAATTTGGCTTGAATGGCCAGTTGTTCGGTGGCCATGTGAATGAAAGCGCCTTCACCGTTGGTACCGAAGGTGACTTGCCCCGGATTTTTACGGGCAAATGCAAACAACTCTTCTGTCGTCTTAAAGGGTGCATTTGGACTCACGACCAAGGCCAAGAAGTTTGAGCCCATGAGAGAGATGGGTGTGAAGTCCTTTCGCGCGTCGTAGCTTACCTTTTGGTAAGTCAAAGGCACAATGACCATGTTGCCGCCTTGTCCACAGCCCAAGGTGTAGCCATCGGGAGGCGCTTGTTTGATCAGGTTCAGACCCAATTGACCCGAGGAACCAGGGTGGTTGTCAATCACAATGGATTGACCCAAGCGCTCTGAGACTTTGGGGCCCAAGATCCTGAGCATCGTGTCACAACTGTCGCCTGGTCCTGCAGGAATGATCACTTTGATGGGTCGACTGGGATAGGGTTGAGAATCGGCAAAAGCGGTTTGATGCAGTGACGCACCAAGACCCAGGGCCAAAGTTGCACAAAAAGCTATGGATTTGATTGTGTTCATGGGTGTTTGCTTGAAAGGGGGCTTTGATGGGTTAAATGTTTGAGAGCAAAGCTTCGCGAGTTGGGGGGCATTTCTATTTCAGTGTTGTTCAGACTCGACTTTGTTGATGAAAGAAGAGATGCGAACGGCCAAGGGTTCTTCAAATTGAGCCCATGCAGAAAAAGGCAAAACATCAACATCTTGGTCTTCAATGGGGAGTTGAAAGAGTTCAGAGTTCTCGATGAGTTCTGCCGTGGCCAAGCCTCCCTTGGAGTCATGCGTCTTGTCATTTCCTGGTACCACCAAAGTTGGAACTTTGATGGAGCGCAAATGCTCCACCTTCATGCCCAACACGGGGGATACGGGGCCTGACTTGAAAATCGCGAGCCAATGCTCCATGGTTTTGATGTAGTCTTTGGGATCCATGGCCATCAAACGCTCTAGATTAGAGGGATTGGCTTGGATGCGTTCTTTGTATTGCTCGGTTTCACAGACGGCTTTCATGCCTCCGCTTTGACAAGCCTTGATGAACTGACCGTAATAATTATTGGGAAGTCTTCCCGCTGCGAATTCTCCTCCCGTGATCCTCATCAGGACCAATGCCTTGACGAGTTCGGGGTGTCGCAAATAGACCAACATCGAGAGTCTGGCACCAGAGGATGTTCCGCCCACATACGCTTGATTGGCACCCAGTGCCTTCAAGAGGAGCGCCAAGTCATCGGCCCAAATCTCCTCCTCTCCGTCTTGTCCTTGAATCAAAACGTCTGAGGCACCGGTGTTTCTGCGGTCATGAAGGAGAACGCGAAAACCTTTGGCAGCAATTTTTTTGGCGAACTCATTGAATTCAGTAAACCCTCGTCTCCCACCTGTGACCAGCACCAACCAAGGGCCACTCTCGCCAGTGATGCTGTAGTTCAAATTGACGTCTCGAATTTTGATGGTTGGCAAAGGAAAAGCTCCAAATGAATGAGAAAAATGAAATTGGGGTGTTGCACGTTTGAGCTGCAAAACCTCAAGGAATAGCCTCTTTTATGGGGTGTGGGAACCCCAAAAGCCTCTTCAGCAGAGTTCTTTTGAGAGAACGCACTCTTGGCTTTAACCCACAAAAAGTTTGTTGAGACAGAGTAGGCCAAGCTTGAGCGCTTTACACAAACAGCGACTAATGTGGCACAAGCCGAGGTGAAACTGTTAAAGGGTTTTTCCCGATCGGGAGAACCTCAGGGTTCGAATTTTGATGCTGCTTTCGAAATAGAATCCTTCCTCAAATCGAGGAAATATTCTGTCTCTTGAGCTCTAGAGGTTTCAAAGAGTCATCATCACTTTTAAAGCTTTGAGATTTAAAAGCACATTTAACCATTTAACAAAGGTCTGAAATGAGATTAGGTTACTTCACCATGCCCTTGCACCCCTTAGAGCGAGTGCTGGCCGAGACTCTACAAGAGGACAGAGAGACAATCATTTATGCCGACCAATTGGGTTTTTACGATGCCTTTGTGGGCGAGCATTTGACCGATAAAGCAGAAAATGTGACCAACAGTTTGATCTTTTTGGCCTCCATCATTGGCCAAACCAAAAACATCAAGTTGGGATCGGGCACTTCAAACCTCTCTCACTCACATCCCACCTTGATCGCCTCACAAGCTGCGATGTTCGATCACCTCACCAAAGGTCGATTCATCTTTGGTATCAGTCCAGGAGCTTTGTCCTCGGACGCGGAGGCCTTGGGTATTTTGGACCAAGATCGAAACAAAATGTTTGCCGAAGCCATCGATGTCATCCTGGCCATTTGGGACAGAGAGCCTCCTTACAACATCGATTTCCCCGATAACCGATACAAAGTGAGCACCCAAAAAACGCAGGTTTTGGACATTGGCAAAGGCATCATGATGAAGCCCTATCAATCACCACGGCCCGAGATTGTGGGCACTGTGGTGGCACCGCACTCCAAAGGTGTGATCGCCATGGGCAAGCGAGACTTTCACCCCATGTCTGCCAACTTTTTGCTTTCTCATTGGCTCCCCAGCCATTGGCAAAACTATGCCCAAGGCAAGGCTGAGGTGTCACAAGTGGCAAATCCCAGCGATTGGCGTGTGGCGAGAACCATTTTTGTTGCCGATGATTCTAAGACTGCCAAAGCCTATGGCGCTGAGGATGCAAAGAGTCCCTACCGCTTTTATTACCAACAAATGCTCACCAAGATGAAGTTGGGCAATCGCCACGTGATCTTCAAAAAGCACGAGAACGAAGACGATGAGCATGTGACCGTTGAGCGACTCTTGGATGAGTTGGTCATCAAAGGCACCGTCAACGAAGTGGTGGATCAACTCTTGGCCTTGCGAGAGCAAGTGGGTGAAATAGGGGAGATCGTGTACGCGGGCATGGACCTGGTCGATCCAAAACTTGGAAGACGCTCCATGGAGCTCATGGCCAATGAGGTCATGCCTCGTGTGAATGCTGCCATTGGTTTGGGCTCTACGATCAACGCCAATCCAAGGTTGGAGAGTGCTACGGCCTAGGCCTACAAGTCCCTCAACCAAGCCCAAAGTCACTTGATGTGCTTTGGGCTTTTTTTATGCGTGCACTTTCATTGAAGCGTGAAGTGTTCATGATTTTTTGAGATCAAAAGAAGCCTTTTTTCAATATTTTTTCATCGCAGATTGAACTCTCTTTTCTCACATGATGAGTCATGTTTGAAAAGAATTTAAAACCCTCTCGTAAATCTGATGAATCGGGCATCTTGCCCACTGTCATGAATCCTCATGAGCGTCGCACCTACAGCGACTTGGTCATGGAGTCCCGAGTCCAAGCGGCTCGGTGGTTTTGCTTCGCTTTGGTAGAAGGTTTGGTCATATTGACCTTGGGAGTTGGCATCGATTTGATGACGCCACTGGTCAAGACGGTGCCCTATATGGTGAAAATCGATGCTGACTCTGGACAAGTTCTCGCCAAACCCGTTGCTGCAGAGCCCTTTGTCGTAGAGCCCAGATTTGTTGCAGCGGAAGCCAGGAGTTTTGTCCGCAATTTGATGTCCATCGATCCCTTTTTGAGTCGTCGGGATTTGGAGCATGTATCGAATCGAGTAGCGGGAAAGGCCAGTGTTGAGTTCAAGGAATTCTTGCTTACTGAGCGTCCCTTTGAGCGCATGGCCAAAACCCCAGGGCTCATCAGAACAACCGAGATCAACAGCGCCGATGCCTCACAAAAGAACATTGTCTTTGTGTTTGCGCAAACGAGCGAACGAATCTCGGTTGGAGCCCCAATTGTGACCAAGTGGAGATTCACGATTCATTATGTTTTGGACACTTCCCTCGATCAAAAGGGATTCGAAGAAAACCCGCTCGGATTTGTGGTCACACACTTTGAGAGATTACAGGACAACGTGCAATGAAGTGTTACAACATGGGCACTTTGCTGTGCATGGTTTTTTATCTGCATTGTGCCTATGCACAGCCCACCCTTGTCAATGCAGATACTCGCTTGGTGACTTTTGAGTTCGATCCAGACCAAAGTTACTTGATCCTCACGCGTCCTAAATCTGTCACTCACATTCAACTGGGTGTCAACGAGTTGATCAACACCGCCGTAGCGGGGGACACCTCCAACTTCAGTGTGGTGGTCACTGCCAATCGCTCGAGTGTTTTGGTTCGCCCCAAGTACGAAGGTCTCACCACGAGTTTGACTCTCATCACCAACGCCAGAAGTTACCCCATCGTACTCAGATCAACGCCAGAGGCCACAGGAAAGTGGTACCAAAGGGTAGGTTGGCATTACGCAGAAATAGAGTTTGATTCTTTCAACTCAGGAAATAACTCAAGAGAATCGATTTATCCCATTTCACCCATTTCTCGTCCAACGTTGAGCTCAGATGGGGCCACACAGTCACTTGCATTGCACTCCAAGGCTTTGCAAGCCCAAGAGCCTTCAATCGAATCTCAAAGCTCACTGCATTCAGATCTGGCACTTGAGATTCAAACTCCTATGGGGTTGGATTTGGATCGACTCTCACAGTTGAGGAGTTCGTACGAAATCACTGGAAGTTCTGAATTCAGGCCGCTGCAAGTCTTTGATGATGGTCAAAAGATGTATTTGCACATGCCCCATGAGATGCAGAATTTCCCGGCCATTTTTGCGCTCGAACAAGAGCATGCGCAGTTGATCAATTTCAGTCTTGCCAAGCACTTTGTGGTGATACAAGGCCTTCATTCGGAGTTGTTGCTCAAAAATGGCTCACTTGAAGTCACGGTCAAGCGCTTGCAAGAGCGTCAGGGGTTTTGGGGAGGACTCTTCCATGGAAACTGATGATTTGATGAAGCCCAGGGTTGAACAAGCGCGTGGCGTTCCACCCAAAAGGGTCGTTGTTCCTGTGGTGGTTTTGATTTTCGGCGTGTTGTTGGTTTTGTCGTTCATTTCTTCTGAACAAGATGAGCCCATTCAAAGGGGTGACGATGTGGCCAAGAAAAATGAAATCAAGCTCAGCGACGCTGATCGCATGCAAATGAAGGGTGCCCAAAAAATAGTGGGTGAATCCTACGCTGCAAGTGGACTCACGCCTGAGATGTTGTTGTCCTCAAAAATCGAGTCTGAACCCAGCAAAATCTCAAACGTTGTTTCTGGCGATTACGGCTCCATCAGACCAAGCACCACCGATCCAAAGACCAATTCGATTGTGGCTCAAGCTCAATTGGGGCCTTCCATTCACAGCGCCTTGGATTTTCAAAATTCAAAAGCCACAATGTCCTCTAGCCCTGCTTCATTGACCAACAGTGCCAATCGAGTCCAGCTATCAACAGCCTTGCCCAGCGGTCAGCCTCAGCGCGATGGCGTTCTTGCCTTAGAGTCTAAAAATGATCTTTTGGCCGTGAAGGCCGCCAAAGAGATTGAAGTGCTCAACTCCAAAATGGTCGTGGCTGACTTTGATGACCGACTGCCAGGATCGGGAGTGGGCTCCTCAGGACTTTTCTCAACGCAGAAACCAACAGGCGCTTTGGGCTTGAGTGAGGAACAAATGCAAAGTTTGTCCAATTTGAAGCAAAAAGCGATTCAATTGTCTGCTTCGAATCCAATGACATCCCCAGCAACAGTTCCCGCGCAATTTGGATTGAGTGCACCCCAAAAGGCAGGACTTGCCTCTAATCTCTTTGATGCACGTGATGCTGACATGGGCCCAGACAAGGGTAGTTTGCAAAAGGCAACTGAACTCATTGCCGCTTGGAACACCCCAATGGCTGAGTCTGGAGCCGTGGAGGGCTCTTCGCGGCAGAGCGCTTCGCATGTGAGCAATGACAATTCGTTCTTAAAGGAGTTTGCCTCTTCTAGCGGATCCAGTGCGGGATTGCGTCCCAGGCGCTTGGAGAGTGCAGGCTCGGTTCTGGAGGGAAGTGTCATTCCTGCGGTTTTGGCCAGAGACATCGTCTCTGACTTGCCGGGAACACTGACGGCCTTGGTTTCACAAGATGTTTACGACTCGTTGACCTCAAGCTCGGTTCTGATTTGCAAGGGTTCGAAATTGGTGGGACGCTACAACCACGACGTACGGGTGGGGCAGTCACGCCTGATGTTTGCTTTCACAAGACTCATCTTGAATACGGGTGAGTCCTTTGATTTGACAGGTTTTGAGGGCTCTGATGCCTTGGGTAGAGCAGGCTTTGAGGGAGATGTGAACAATCATTTTTTGAAAATCTATGGTTCCTCATTGGCCATCGGTGTGCTTGCCGATCAGGTGACAAAACAATCCCAAATTCCTCAAGGCACCTTTGCCCAACCCAGTGCAACAGGTCAAATCATGGTTCAGACCACAAGGGAGATTTTGTCCAGAACCCGAGAGGTGTCGCCAACCATCACCATAGAACATGGAACCCCAATCAATGTGGAGGTCAGGCGAGATTTGATTTTCCCAAACACCAAACGATCGAGGTGCACATGATGAATTGGGCACAAAACAAGCGCTCATTGGTGCGCTTTAGAACCTGTGTGTTCAGCGTCAGTTTTGTACTCGCATTGAGCATGGTGGGCAATCCCAGTTGGGCTCGTGGTCTAGAGAGGTTCCATTTTGATTACGGCGTTTATGGAGTGGGTCAACCCATAAGCCTACAAATTTTTGACGACGGAATGCGCACCTTTCTTTTGTGGGACGAATTCGTTGATGTTCCTCGGATACAAGATGAGACCTCAAAAACCGCACTGACGCTCGCAAAGGAGGGGTCATATTGGGTCATACAAGGTGTTCACTCGCACATGTTGCTGCGTTTTGGGCAAGGTTACTTTCATGTGTTGGACACAAGTGGGCCAGGACCAAGTCTATCCACGATGGCGCAGGTGCAATTGGATCTCAAAGCACACACGCCTTTTCAAAGGGTGGCTTTGGATGAGCCGTCACCTCAGTCGCCAAAGGGGAGAGTTGCGAACTCCTATGCCAAGCCGATTCGGGGCGATGAATTGTCGTGGAACAACACCGAAGGGCACCCGGACGATCGCGAGAGGTGGGCACTCGTTCCCTTCTCAAAAGGCTCTAAGTTGCTGGGCACCAAAGCCAAGGAGAAGGTCCGCGAATTTTTGAGTGGAAAAAGTGGTGAATTTGAGCTCACCGTCGTGGGATATGAGGACGATTCATATGTGGAGGATCTGGGGCGGGACAGAGCTCGGGCTATTTTGCAATTCCTGCTTGGCTTGGGTGTGAGGGCCGAGAGGGTGAAGTTGCAAATGGAGCCCTTCACCGAACTCAGAGACATGAACCCAAGCTTTGAGCCCATTGCAGCCAAAATCACATGGCATTCGCTTAACGCTCAAACCGTCAATCGCGAAAACAACACACCAAGCGTTATCAAGCAAAAGCAGCCCAAGGACGAATCGTTGGACGCGCCAAGTCACCCACTGCCCTTTGGAGCAGTTAAAAGTGAGGCTTCAAGCAAGGCAGAACTCAACGGAAAAGTTTCGGAGCCTTCTCCCGTGATCCATGGGGGTGAGTTGATTCACGAGGGCTTGGAGCGGTTTGCCAAATCGCGCAATTGGACATTGATGTGGCGAGTCAATTGGGATTGGAAGGCGGTGGCCGATGTTGATCTCTCTAAGGGTGTTGACGCGGTCGATGCGGTGAGCAAGGTCATTGAGGCTCTGAGGCTTGAGGGGCATGCTCTTGAGTTACGGGTCTATGAGGACAACCAAGTCATGGAGGTGGTTACAACAGAGGTGTTCAATGATTGATTGCAAATATCCCATGGCAATCGCGAACTGGAGCCCTCGTTTGCTAAAAGTCCTGTTGACCAAGAGCATCATCTTGGGCTTATGTGCATGCTCTTTTGAGGGCAATCGCCGCTTGATTGACCAAGGCATTTCGCAAACCCAAGGCATGATGCAAAGTGACCCTTCAAAGGTTGATCGTGAATCGAGGCCTAGCGTTGTAGTGCGCATGAAGGGACCGAGGATTGGAGGAGAAGGGGTCAGACTTGATTCCGAGGTGTTGCCCGAGGTGTTCTCGCAAAAGGTCCGTTATTTGAGCAAAGGCGGATCTTCCTTGTCTCAGACCATTGCAGACCTCTCCAAGCTCATCGGTGTACCCATCAAAGCGAGTGAATTGCTCTCCCAAGGCTTGGGTCGTGAGGATGCCTTGGGCTCCCATATGGTTAGCCCTCAAATGTCGATGCCTTGGGGGAGCGCTGTAGGAATTGAGATTGACCATGAGGGAAGCGTTCAAAGTTTATTGGACCTCCTGGCTGGGCAAAACAACATGTCATGGCGCTATAACGTTCAAAGTGCCGCGGTTGAGTTTTATCGCTATGAAACCAAGGCGTTTTCAGTCTCAGTTCCTGGAGGTCAAAAAAACATCAATGCGAGCATCTCCCTGTCTGGTGTGAGTGAAGGTGCTGCAGGTACAAATTCAAATGCAGGCACCACTGCAGGAACTGGAGCGGGAAATGTATCTGTCAATCAAGCCATGAGTGTCAACCCTTGGGTCTCGATCATGCAGGGGGTGAGATCCATTTTGAGTGATACCAATCAAAGTTCGAATGTTCAGAGCAATCCCCAGGCGCAAATGAGCATAGGTGCAACCAATCCCACTGCTTTGAGTCTTAGCCCAGTTGGCTCTTCAATGGCTGGAACTGGTTTAGGTGGAATTGGTGCACAGGCTGTCGCCAATCCAGAGTTGGGTCTCATCACAGTCACGGCCAAGCCTCAGACCTTGCAGCGGGTGCAGCAATATGTAAGGGCCATCAACGAGCGATTTGCCAAAAATGTACTGATTGACGTCAAAATTTACAGCTTCTCATTGGATGAGCAAAAGTCATTGGGTTTTGGTTTGAACATGCTCTACACCAAACTCAACCAAATGAACGCAAGCATTGTGAGTCCGCAGCCTTTGCAAGCGGGGGTGGATACGCCTGGTATTTTGACTTTAGGTGCACCCACGGGAGCTGGTGCTTGGAGTGGTTCGAACTTTGTGGCTCAAGCGCTCAGCCAGTTGGGGCGAGTCTCTTTGCTCAAGCAAGCCCAAGTCTTGGCCATCAATGGACAGCCCTCACCTGTGCAAGTGGCCAATGAAATCAGTTTTGTGGCGTCTAGCGCAACCACCTTGTCCCCCAATGTGGGCTCCATCACCACGCAGACCACAGGCACAAAAGTGGTGGGGTTCACCGCTAATTTCTTACCTTTGATTTTGGGCGATGGTCGCATTTTGTTGTCCTATCAAATTCAAATTTCCTCGTTGGCCAGCGCTCTAACGCCCAACGCACAAGGCATTCAGACTCCCAATGTGGCCACTCAGTCATTGCAGCAGCAGGCATTTTTGGATGACGGTCAATCGATTGTTCTGTTCGGATATGACGAGGAGCGAAATGCACAAGCAAAGGCCTTAAGCGTTGCGGGCCTCTCCAATTCAAGCAGCATGAACCGCGACATGGTGGTCATTGTTTTGCAAGTCAACACAGGAGCGCATCGTGTCAAACCTTAAATTTGAATCCATGACGTGGCTGGGATTGGGTGCCTTGATCCTGGCGCCAACGATTTGGGCGCAAAACACAAATTCAGCGCTGGGGGTACCCAACAATTTGGATGACCAAAAGGCTGTGATGCAAGCTCAAATTGAAATCATGAGAAAAGAGCAAGATTTGAAGAGCGCACTGAAGGCATTGGCACTGTCTGACTATCAACCACTGCCTAGAGTGTTGAGTCTGTCCATTCGAGGACATCAAGCACAAGTAAGGTTGCAGTTGGCGTCTGGTGTGAGTGCAAATTTCATGGCTGGGGACTTGGTTGCTGCTGGTGTCAAGATCACCGAGATCAAGGAGCGCGAGGTGTTTGTCGAAGTACAGCGAAACTCAAAAGCCCAACGAGTGCCCTTGGAGTTTGCGATCAGCCCAGTCTCTGCCCCTTTGTCCACGCCCACTGCCGCAAATGGAGCGGGTGCGATCATTCCTGCAGAACTCATGCCAAAACTGCCCTTTGTGCCCATGCCCGCGGTCAGTGACGCCAAAGTCCAAAATACTCAAAGGATGAAGCCATGATCGTTCAAGTCGCAGGCATGCATTTCGCGTTTGGAATGAAATGGATCATTTCACACGAAAAAAAGGAAACCCGACTGATCAAATCTCAGTTTAACTCAAGGGGTAAATTTTATTTCTGTCAAACCAATGCAGTCTCTGGTGTTGAATTCACTGATTGGGTTTGGATCGGGTTTTACCGCTTAAACGCTTTGGCGTCTTCAATGCCAGAGCCAAAACAGATTCATTGCGCAGCCCTTTGCATGGCAGCTTTGGTGCAAGATGCAATCGTTTGCCAGCCCTTGCATGATGGCTGCGTTTGGTTGTGTGTGATCAAAGCAGGTAGGCCTGTGGTGGGTTTTGATCTATTGCTCGGTCCTGGTGAGATTCAAAGTCATCTTGATTTTTGTCAACGCGTTTTCAAGAAAAGCGCTGCACAAGCTCAGACTGGTACACAAGCAGAACAAGGCTCCTTTGAAGTCATCGAAGCGTTTGATTTACTCAAGCGTTTAGAGACAGAAAAAATCAAAAACACAGACATCACGAAAAACATCAAGGCCTCCAGGTTGAGAGCACTGGATTCAAAGGGATGGTCAAGGTTAAGAGCCATTGCTTTGGCTTTGAGTGCAGCAGTGGCTTTGAGCATAATCTCGGGCCTTGCTTTGGGTGGTGGGGTGGTTGCGGTCTTGAGCGACAAAATTGAGCCTCCCTGGTTACAGAGTTCATCCCTGTTGGGTGGTGCGGTCAATGACGTTCAACACTGGGTGAGCGAAGAATTTTTCCCTGAATATGAACAACAAGAGGTCAGTCGCTTGGCGAGTCTGGCAGCTCAAAAGCAAGAGATGCAATCGAGCGAGATTCGTGAAAAGGCTCTGTCTCAATTGAGACAAAAGAGCCAGCAATTCGAACTCAATGTGGAGCGTTTTAGGGGCCAACAAGAAAGAATGAGATACAAAGTTTCTGCAATCGAGTTTTGGAAGGCGTTTAACCAAGTGCGGCAAAGTGTGCCCATTTCATTCAAAGGGCGACAGATGAGACACCTGAAATGTGTTGCAGCTCAATGTGATTTGGTTTGGACTTCAGGGCAGGTTGGTACTCAAAATAACTCTACACAGGTTGATTTGAGTTTGAAAGAGGTTCCACTAGAGACTCAAAGAGTTGATCAATTTGATCTCTTCATGCAGTCCGTTAAAGAGCAATTTGTGCATGTGCCCATGAATTGGAGTGAGAATTCCCCGTTTGAATATTCCCTCGTCTTGGGTGAGGGGACAGTCCAGTCGAGTCAAAAGTCCCTGCTGCAGGAAGGACGGGTAAAGATTCAAGGCGAACAATGGCTGATCGCAAAAACAGGTGAATGGTCACTGAGCTTGAGCGGAGAGACGATGCTTGTTCAGGGGGATGACTTTGTCAAAAGCCTCTCCAAGTGGCCCATGGAGTTGCGTGAGGTCAGCTACCAAAAAGATGAATCTTTGAGCTTCAAAGGCAGATGGTTTTATTTCCCCAAAGTGATGGATGCACCATGAATCCCATTGGCCCCATGGATGAGTTCATCATCACAGACATTACGCATCTCCCTGTTGGACAATACTTGAGCTTTGAGGCGGCCCAACTGCCCCAATCATTCGCCAAGCATTTCGCTTTGTTGCTCTCATCCATGGGTGCACATGAGAGCACACAAATGCAAACTGGCTTGGGTGTGGAGCAGGCTCGAGACTTGTTGTTGATGGTGGATGAAGCGCAATTTGCAAGTCACGAGTACTTTGATTTGATACATCGTTTGGATCCTGCGAGGGATCAACTCGCAAGAGGTGAGAGCTCGCTTGAATCCACTTCCAGTCATGTCGTAACGGGACTGCGCGTCGTTCAAATTTTGAAGGTGACGCATGAGATCATCAAAAGCATTCACGCAGCCAATGTCACCTTGACCAACTGGGTTGAGACCCATGTGGAGACCTCGGCTTGGGCATTGATTGATAGGGCCATCGATCAAAGGGCCTCGGATTTGCACATTGAGACCCGAGGAGCCTATGCACAGGTCTACTTCAGAATTGATGGTGAGAGACGTTCTCAGCCGAGCATTTCATCCAGAAGTGCAATGGACATGTGCAATGTGCTCTACGGGGTCCATGCCGATGCCGATAACAAAGGTGTCACGTGGGATGAAAAAACGGTGAAGGACGCGGTGATTGAGCATCGTTCAGCGTTTGGGAAACACGTTCAGTTAAGACTCTCGAGCGCTCCGATACACCCAAGTGGAAATTTTCATGTGGTGATCAGGCTATTGGTGATGGATACACACACCCTTAAGCCCTTGGCTGAAATGGGTTACTCGGATCAACAATTGGAGCTCATTGAAGATATGTTGATCGGCTCCCACGGCGTGGTCTTTGTCGTAGGCCCTACCAACAGTGGTAAATCCACTTCTTTGCAATCATTGATTGCCCACATTTTTGAACAAAAGGGGCGAGACATCAAGGTGATCACTGTGGAAAAGCCCGTTGAGTATCTGATTGCTTCGGCTTGTCAGATGGGGGTACCTGAGAGCCGGCGAGATTTGATGAATCAACAAACAGGATCTCACTACAGCGCCTTTGTCGCGGCAACTCTGAGGCAAGACCCTGATGTGGTGATGCTGGGTGAAGTCAATGATGCGGACAGCGCCAACAACATTTCTCAGTTGGTCTTGTCGGGTCGAAAGACTTTGGCCACCTTACACGTGTATGAAGCCTTTGGTGTTTTTGCGCGCTTGAGCGAGCTTGGTGTACCCAAATCGGTGCTTTTCATGAAGAGGTTCATCAGCGGCATTGTTTTCCAAAGGTTGGTACCCCTTTTGTGCGCCAAGTGTGCCTTGTCGCTGGAGGATACGGGTTCAAAGGAACGCATTGGTCCTCAACTTCTGAGGCGGGTACTCGCTTTGAGTGGGGAAGACTCAGCTCGAGTTCGCCTCCGTGGAAAGGGTTGTGAGGCCTGCGCTGGTACTGGTTTGGTTGGACGAACCCTGTGCGCGGAAATTTTGGTACCCGACGACTCTTTTTTGTCATTGATGAATGCGGGTCTTGAAGACCAGGCTAGAGAACATTGGGTACATGCTGGGGCAAGCTTGAACGCTCAGCTAGGTGGCACTGCAATGGCGCATGCCATACAAAAGATGCGACTCGGTCTCTTGGATCCCCGAGACATTGAGAGGTGGCTGGGGAGAATCGAGCTTGAATTGATTGAATTCAAGGGTTCAGCCAAGCTCAATGCTGGCTTGAGTGATCCCGTCAAGGCCAAAAAGGCAGGGCCCCGAAGAGTCAAACCGTTTGTGACACAAGCGCCTGCAAAGGTGGAGCAGGGTCTTTGAAGTCACAAGAGAGTGCTTTGAGTTTGCGCCTGTGGGATCGCTTGTGGATCACCTCACGACACCGAGAACAATGGTACTTGTCTGTTGCAAAGTTAGCCCGAGATGGCATACCTTTGTTTGATGCCATTCAAGGCATGCAGCGTGAAATGTCCCTTACACGCCATCCTTTGGCGCCACTCTTGAGTTGTGTTTTGCTAGGACTCAGAGGTCAGGCGCGAGAGGATGTCTTTGGGCGAGGAGGTGCGGCCCTTGATGTGATGGGGACATTCAAGCCGCCTGGCTTCAAGGCGGGAGGTGCCGATATGCAGCGAGGCATGAGTCTTCGCCCGACCCTTGCAAGTCAATTGAAGGGCTTGGTTCCGGACAATGAGGCGATGCTGATTCAGGCCGGAGATGTGAGCGGTAAATTGGCTGTGGGACTGGAAAACGCAGCCAAGCTCTTGAGAGCCAAACACGCGCTGCATCAAACCTTGCAAGGTGCTTTGATCAAGCCAATCACCTATTTACTGAGTTTGTGCTCGTTGTTGCTTTATTTCTCTTGGGTTATTTTTCCTCAGTTTGAGGCCGTGACTCCAAAAGCCAATTGGTCCAACGGTTTTTTGCAATTGGCTTTTTTAGCTGATCATGTGGGTGTTTTGGTTTTGTTTTTGGTCTCAACTCTAGCCATGTTGTTGGTTTGGGTTTTCTGGGCATTACCCGGGTTGATTCATCCGTGTCGCGTGTGGTTGGATCGTTATGTGTTTCCCTTCAATGTTTACGCAACCTTGAGTGGGGCATATTTTTTAACGGCATTGAGTGGTTTCATTGATGCGGGCTTGCCGTTCTCCAATGCCGTTCAATCCATTCGAGCTTGTGCCAACCCGTATCTCACTCATCAGTGTGATCTTTTGTTGATGTCTCTCAAAAGAGGGCAGACACCTGCGCGAGCATTGACGCAAATCTCCATCATTGCTCGACCTTTTCATTGGCTGATCTGGGTCTATGCAATGTCCGTGGACTCATCCAGAGCCTATGGCGAGATGGCCCATCAGATGAGAGAGCAAGTTGGAAGCATGTTGAAGTTTGTTTTTGGAGATGTTTTAGGGGCGATCATGCTGGCTGGTGTTGGAGCGGTGGTCTATTGGATTTATGCCCAAATGATGGGCGGTTTGAGCGCAGGGGTTTGAAGATGCAGAGCCTGCATCAAGGGATCTCATGGGTGCGGCCGAGAATGTAGTACAAAAAGGTGATTTAAGTACGTTTTTAGAGTTCTTTAGAAGTCTTTTAGCCGCGTACATTGAAACCTTCATTTTGAAGGAGTTGAAATCATGAAAACAGTACAAGTCTTAAAGCAACCCGTGAAGCATTCAAGTGCCAGGGGATTTTCTTTGATTGAGTTGATTGTGGTGCTTGCCATCATTGCGGCAAGCGTTGCGCTCATATTGTCAAGACAGAGTCGAGCCACTGAGAGCAGCAAAGCCAGTGACATGGTGCAGTCGATCACTTATTTGGTCTCTAAGGTGCAAAACTTCTATGCAAGCACTGGATCCTATGCGGGCTTGAACCCAAAAGTGGTGGGTCAAATGTCATTGGTCAATCAGCCCTTGAAGTGGGATGGTGCGTCCAGTATTTTGGATGCATGGAACAATCCATTGGGGGTGAGTGGAAACCAGCCGGGGGCATCTCCAACCTTTGCCATCACAATCGGCGGAAGTGTGAATGCTTTGAACAACGAGAGTTGCACTGCGATGGCCACTGCATTGGCCAGTGCTGCCGATGTGGTGGTGGTTGGGAGCACAGGAATGAACGTGAGTTCGGGATTGGTCCCTGCTACTGGTAATGTGTACAAAAGCAGTTCAGGTGCACTCGATTTGACGCAACTTGCAACAGGGTGTTCTTCCAGCAATCCTGTCATTGCACTTCAACTGCATTGAGTCCAATGTTCAAAGGCTTTAAAACCCTTAAAGCCCTGGTTTGTGTCATGGGCTGGGCCTCTGGTCAAGCCCTGGCCATCTCTATTGTGGTGACACCGGGAAGCACGGCGAGTTATTTGTATTTCCCCCCTGCGAGTTCCAGCTCCAGCTCCAGCTCTTCGGGTAGCAATAGTTCGACCGTGACATTGGCGGGAGTAGGAGGGGTGAGTGTGGCCAAGTCCGGTGCTTTCACAGCCTACTCCATTGCTCAGAGTTCAACGGGTAGTGTTTGTGGGGTCAGTTGCACCTTGGCGCAATTCAATTCGGGAGCTGGTTATGTGACATTGACGGCTTCTAGACCAAGCACTTTCACGGATTCAGGTGGCGTGCCATTGAGCAATTGCACGGCTGTGCTCAGTTGTACAACCTGGATCAACACCAATTCAAATGTGGCACTTCGCGTCTACCCAAATTGCTTTGAAGGGGATTATCGATTGAATTACGCAAGCACATGTACAACGGCTCTCTCGCCCGTTGGCATCAATCAGTTCTATGGAGTTAACTTAAATGCGATTGGAAGCTTTGGCGGGGTTTTTGCGGGAAATTTGTTGGTGTATCAGCTCACACAAACATTGGCTGCGTGGGAGTCCATCAGTGATCTGTATGCACAAACCTATCCGGTGGTCTCCACGGGGAGTTCAGGAGTTCAAAACAAAACCAACATCTTGAATGTCTACACCCACGGCTCGATTGAGGACACTTGTTCTGGTTTGGGTTC
>Ga0164296_1002726_pt1 | contig 17215 bp, 27 predicted proteins | sample GEODES057metaG_FD_113533 | JGI IMG/M metagenome (GOLD analysis project Ga0164296, IMG submission 113533) | Dystrophic lake water microbial communities from Trout Bog Lake, Wisconsin, USA - GEODES057 metaG | ecosystem: Environmental > Aquatic > Freshwater > Lake | place: USA: Trout Bog Lake... | reverse complement strand
TGGATGGCTAACATGCGCTCTGGACAGAAAAAACACCATAAGGAGTAAGCAAATGCGCTACGATACTTTAAGTAGTTGGACTGAGATAGATTGGTCCGACTGGGATTATCTGTTGGAAGACGTTGAGAATAGGCCTAGATATTCAAACCTAAAATCCCAAGCAGCACAATATATGGACCTTAGCCAGTGGCGCAGTAGCTCTGATCCTAGATTCCTAAAAGAGATAAGCTCTAAAGCCAAAAAGATCAAGAAGCATAACGAAAAACAGATCAGATCAAATGGCGGCGAACTACTCAGATATGTCAGATGGTATCTAGCCTATCACAGGCGAACAGATAAATATCTGCATGAAAATAACTGAGCTTGAAAAAGCGATAGAACTAAACCATAAGCACGGTCTCGGAGAGAATCTATCCGGAAGGTTATCTTCTCTCTCTATCAAATCTGAAGGTATCAACGAGAAAGCCGATGATAACGGAAACACGCACTGCTGGTCTGGATATCGTAAAGCAGGATTGAAGAAAAAAGGCGGCAAGATGGTCAATGACTGTCGTCCCATAAAGAAATGAGGAAACTAATATGTTACTAAGAAAAGGCGCCTACGCACCAGGCACTACGCAGAACTTTGCTACTTCAGGCAGCAGCCAAGTTTCAGCTGCATTTGGCACATCAACTAGCGTCATAAGGGTAGCTGTGCAAGCAGATACTTATATAGCCCTAGGCGGATCTAGTGTTACTGCTACAAATAGCAGCATGATCATTCCAGCTGGTCAGATAGAATTCATAGCCGTAGGCACAGGAACAGGCTTTACTTACATTGCTTTCCTGCAGGTTACCACTAGTGGTTATATCAGCATAACAGAATTGGCTTGATATGTTCCGTAAGCCAGGCCGAACTACTGCTATCAGCAAGATTGCAACTGTTGTTTCAGCTAGCAAAGGACCGGTAGGTAATACCTGGACCGGTACTAGTACTGGGCTGGTCATGAATCTTTTGAACGCTCCTAGTTCAGGAATTTCTTGGACTGATGTTAGCGGTTATGGCAATAATGGTACTATAATAAAAACAGGTACAGGATCTGCTACATATACTTCTGCGCATAACGGCGGATTGATACTAGGTCCTTCTCAGATTACTAATATGGCCATGATAGCCACCACATACAATTTAGTAGTACCTTTTACTGTAGAAGTTATCGTAAATTTAAATCCATCAGCCTATTGGTCGTCGCTGTGGGGCAATGAGAGCTACACTGCCTCTAAGGGATATCTCGCATATTGGAGCGGCTCTTCATTGCTTAGCATAGGTGGTTCAGCTGCTGCAAATTCTTACAGCATTTCGGCAAATACTGGAAACATAAGACAGATAATAGTTACCGTCGATGCTACCCCTAGCTTGAAGCTATACATCAACGGTAGTTTGCAGACTGCTAGCCAAACGCTATATGCTAATCCAGGAAGCACCTCTACCGGCCTAAATTTTGGATCTAGGCATCCAAACGCAGGAACCTCAAGCACTCCAATGGATGCGTGCGTCGGAACCTATTATCAGATGCGTGTCTATAATATAGCATTGAATCAAACACAGGTTACAGCCAACTACAATGCTGTCAAGAGCACCTACGGAATCTAATATGAAGAAGATCAAGGGATCTCCAGGAGTCGAAGATATCAAGAAACAGATAAAGGACCCAGTCAGTCCGGGTGCGCGGGGTCTCGAAACACTGGCCAAGGATAAGAGACTGAAATCAAATAATCCTCTCAGGCGCTACATAGACATAGTAAAAGATATAGAAACTCGGTGGGACGATGAAGATAAATGAAGTCAGTCCAAACACTTTAGAAGGTAGTTTTACACGAGATCTAGTGTTTAGCAAACTCTGGTTGATAAAAGAAATCACTAAGATAAGTGATAGATTTGATGTTATTTATATATTGGGTAGCTGGTACGGCAATCTCAGCATCATGCTGATATCTAAGCACTGGGATTTTAACAAGATAATAAACGTAGAGACAGATCCTAGAGTATTAAGAGACGGAAAGCGATTCGCCAAGAAATTAGGTCTGCACGATCGCATCGTAGACATGCTCAAAGATGCGAACGACCTAGACTACAGGCAAGTGACTAAAAAGAGCTTGATAATAAACACAAGCACAACTAACATGAAAAACGATGGATGGTTTGATGCGATTCCGAAAAACACGTTAGTAGCTCTTCAGGGTAGGAACAACGATCTCAGTGCGGTCAATCAGTATGATAGCCTAGAACAATTCCGGAGAGATTATCCACTGCGTGAATTGATGTTTGAGGGGACTATAACTCTAGAAGATCCAGAAACAGAATACGATCGCTACATGATCATAGGACTAACATAAACATTGACCTTAGTCCATCGTTCCTGTATACTATAGAAAATAAGGAGAGATAGATGAGTCGCACTTACGGATCTGAAGAAAAAGCAAAATTGTTGAGCGTTATCGATCAATGTGTGCAGGTATTGCAGGAAGTTGATGACCTCAAGGGCGGTATGAAAGACACCGTCAAAGCAGTAGCAGAAGAACTAGATATCAAACCAACACTGCTAAACAAGGCTATCTCGGTCGCGTATAAGCGTAACTGGGGTGCAGTAAACGAAGAATTCGCAGAACTAGAGAGTATTTTAGTTACCACAGGCAAGGACGTCTGATAAGTAACTGTGAGCAAGGTAGGTTGGGCCATAAACCACGCTATTGGTATTTTGCGAGCCACAAATCGCAATAGGAGACAAATGAATGAGTTATGTAGATGCTCTCTATAAGAGAGATGATGAATCTGTTAAAGTAGTTGAACGTGTAAACGGCAAACGATTATATAAAGAATATCCTGCTCGTTATATATTTTATTATCCCGACCCTAAGGGCAAGCACGAAAGTGTTTACGGTGAGAAGTTGGGTAGAGTAACTGCCCGAAATCTCAAAGATTTCCATAAAGAATTAAAGATACACGGAACCAAACGCCTTTATGAAAGTGATATCAATCCAGCTTTCCGCTGCCTCGAAGAAAACTATCTAAACCTAGATGCTCCGAAGCTGAACGTAGCGTTCTTTGACATCGAGACAGACTTTGATCCAGACCGTGGCTTCGCAGATCCTAGCGATCCGTTCATGGGCATCACTGCCATAACAGTGCATCTGCAGTGGTTAGAGAGGTTAGTCACTCTAGCAGTACCCCCAAAGAGACTGTCTGTAGAAGAAGCAAAGAAACAGTGTGAGGAATTCAACGACTGTTTCATATTTGACAGCGAAGCAGATATGCTAGAAACATTCTTAGATCTCATCGAGGATGCAGACATACTAAGTGGTTGGAACAGCGAAGGTTACGATATTCCCTACACTGTGAATCGCGTAGCACGAGTGTTGAGCAAAGAAGATACACGCCGTTTCTGCCTCTGGAACGAGTTTCCAAAAAAGCGTGAATTTGAGAAATATGGTCGGCAGCTTATTACCTACGACCTAGTAGGTAGAGTACACCTAGATAGCTTAGAACTGTATCGCAAATATACCTATGAAGAAAGACACACCTATCGACTCGATGCTATCGGCGAAATGGAGATAGGGGAAAAGAAAACCGTATACGAAGGCACGCTAGACAGCCTATATAATAACGACTTCCGAAAGTTCATCGAATACAACAGGCAAGACGTAGCATTGCTAGATAAATTAGATAAAAAACTCAAATTCATCGATCTCAGCAACGAACTAGCCCATGCTAACACGGTTCTGCTACAGACTACCATGGGTGCTGTCGCTGTTACTGAACAGGCTATCATCAATGAAGCACATCGCCGTGGCTTGATAGTGCCCAATCGTCCAAAACGTGATGACAGCGAGAACACACAGGCAGCAGGCGCCTATGTCGCATATCCAAAAAAAGGATTGCATGACTGGATTGGATCAATGGATCTAAACAGCCTATATCCATCAGCCATCCGTGCGCTAAACATGGCTCCAGAAACCATTGTTGGACAACTGCGCCAGACCTACACAGATGCATACATAGACGAACAGATAACCGTGCATAAAAAGAGTTTCGCAAGCGCATGGGAGGGTAAGTTTGCCTGTTTGGAATACGATATAGTCATGTCTCAAGACAAGGCTACTGATATAACTGTTGACTGGGAAAACGGCGAAAGCGTAGTGATGAGTGGTGCAGAGATCTATAAGATGATCTATGACAGCAACCAACCCTGGATGCTCAGTGCCAACGGTACTATCTTTACCTATGAGTTTGAGGGGGTTATACCTGGACTGCTAAAGCGTTGGTATGCTGAGCGCAAGGAACTACAGGCCAAGATGCGCGAATCACTAAACGCCGGTAACAAGATAGAAACTGAATTCTGGGATAAGCGACAGCTAGTAAAGAAGATCAATCTCAACAGCTTATATGGTGCTATCCTAAATCCAGGATGCCGATTCTTTGATAAACGCATCGGACAGTCAACTACACTGACTGGTAGGAGCATAGCCAAGCACATGGCCGGAAAAGTGAACGAAGTGATAACAGGCGTAAATGATCACATAGGCAAGAGCATCATATATGGCGATACTGACTCTGTGTATTTCTCAGCATACACTACCCTAAAGAAAGACATAGATAAAGGTGTGATACCTTGGTCTAAGGATAATGTCATACAGCTCTATGATCAGATAGCTGAAGAAGTAAACGGAACATTCCCTAAGTTCATGCTAGATGCGTTCCATTGCCCAAAGAGCAGAGGTGATGTGATCAAGGCTGGGCGAGAGATCGTGGCTATCAAGGGACTGTTCATCACTAAGAAACGCTATGCCGTCCTCTATTACGATAAAGAAGGCAAGCGTTACGATAATAATGATAAACCTGGTAAGATTAAAGCCATGGGATTGGATCTCAAGCGTTCGGATACTCCAGAATTTATACAGAACTTCCTTAGTGAAGTATTAGAAAGCGTGCTGACTGGTCATAAGGAAGAAGAGATACTGGAGATGATCACTGACTTCCGCACTGCCTTTAAGGGACGACCTGGTTGGGAGAAGGGAAGCCCTAAACGTGCCAACAATATTACTGACTATAGCAAGAAAGAAGCTAAGGCAGGAAAAGCAAATATGCCTGGTCACGTTCGGGCAAGCATCAATTGGAACACGCTCAAGAAGATGTACAGCGATAATTATGCCATGAGCATCAGCGATGGTGCTAAAGTCATCGTCTGTAAGCTGAAAAACAATCCAATGGGGTTCAACAGCGTAGCGTATCCTGTAGATGAATTGCGCTTACCCCAATGGTTTAAGGATCTACCTTTTGATGATGCTGAGATGGAAGCTACCATCATTGACGCTAAACTAGACAATCTCATCGGAGTTTTGGAATGGGACGTGGTCAGCACTGAACAAACTAACACTTTCAACAAGCTATTTGAGTTCTAAAATTATCTTGACTCTTAGACAAAACCTAAATATAATCATAACACATGGAGATTCATATGAAAGACATTCTTAAAGATTTAGTAGCACATACACACGCATTAGGCTTCATCGATTTAGTAAAAATATTAGGTGACGATGACAAGACCAATATCGAAGCATTGGCTGAGAATCGTTCGGTCATCGTGCAAGCAGAAACAAACAACGCAGTAAAGGAATTCAAGGGGACGTTTGGATTACCAGATCTAAACAAGCTAGATCTGCATCTAAAGAATCCAGAATACAAAGACGGCGCAGACATCCAAGTTGTTTGGGAAGTGCGCAACGGTGAAAATCGTCCAGTCATGATACATTTTGAAAATGCTGCTGGCGATTTCAAGAACGATTACAAGCTCATGGGCACTGAACTTATCAACGAAAAACTAAAGACTGTGAAATTCAAAGGAGCATCTTGGCAGGTTGAGTTTGGGCCAGCAGTTGCTAGTATCAATAGGCTCAAGTTACAGGCAGCGGCACATTCTGAAGAAACTGTGTTTATGGTCAAGACTGATAACGATTCCTTGAAAATATTCTTCGGTGATGCAAACACGCACGAAGGCAGCTTCGTGTTCCAAACAGGAATCACGGGAAAACTTAGGCAGAACTGGAGCTATCCGGTATCACAGTTCATCAGTATACTGAACCTAGACGGAGACAAGACTGTCAAATTTAGCGACGACGGTGTAGCATTGGTTACTGTAGATAGCGGTATCGCAAAATACAATTATTACATTCCAGCACAAACCAAATGATAGAAACACATAAAAGAACCATTATTAGAGCTATAACTTATAGAATTTTAGCTCTTTTAATAACGGCGTTGTGGACTGGAATAAGTGATGCTATTATTATTCATATTATCCTAACAACAGTTCATTATATACATGAAAGAATATGGTTAAAAATTGATTGGGGTAAGGAATGAACAAAAATTTAACAACAGCGCAGAATGATTATGCAACATTCTTACCAGCAGTAAGTTCGTTTTATTCAACATTTATCGGCAAACAGCGGTTTGGCAATTATGTCGATCCAGCCCGTTTGCCCGCAGGTTTTACTAGCGGAGTAGAAGGATTAAATTTCTTTGATCCAGAGAAAGGCTACTTCTATTATAAATGGGGGCTGTATTCAGCAGGTCATGCTGATCTAGACATGACCCGTGCTAGCGAGAAAGATGATATGTTCCGCAGCCGACCTCGCAACGGTGAAAGCATCGTCGTTGGCGATAGTGGTGGATTCCAGATTGGTAAGGGCGTATGGGAAGGCGACTGGAAAGATCCCAACTGTCCAAAAGCCAGCAAGAAAAGGCAACAGGTTCTTGCTTGGATGGACGGTCTCATGGATTGGGGAATGATATTAGATATACCGGCCTGGGTCGCACGTAGTCCTGCAGGTGCTAAAGCGACTGGTATCAGCACATACCAAGAAGCAGTAGATGCTACCCATATCAATAATGATTATTTCATACGCAATCGCAACGGTAACTGTAAGTTTTTAAATGTTTTACAAGGAGAAAATCATACAGAAGCAGAAGACTGGTATCAACAGGTCAAGAAATACAGCGACCCAAAGCTCTATCCAAATGAACATTTTAACGGATGGTCTATGGGAGGCCAGAACATGTGTGACGTCCATCTAACGCTAAAGAGGTTAGTAGACCTTCGTTTTGACGGTCTGTTAGAATCAGGTAAGCAAGATTGGATACACTTCCTAGGTACTTCTAAGCTAGAATGGGCATGCCTACTTACAGACATCCAGCGGGCTGTGCGAAAATATCATAATCCCACGCTAACCATTAGCTTTGACTGTGCTAGTCCGTTCCTCGCAACTGCTAATGGACAGATATATACGCAGACTGAAATAGAACACATGAAAAAGTGGACCTATCGCATGGAAGCCAGCGTTGACGACAAGAAATATTCCATCGATCAGCGAAAGTTCAGTACTGCTGTGAACGGCGACGGTATCTTCAAAAAGAGTAGTATGTTTAATGATAGTCCTATCACCGATCTCACTCTAGTAAAGGATGTATGTATCTATAAGCCCGGAGACCTAAACAAGAACGGCAAGGAAGGTCGTACCAGCTGGGATAGTTTTAGCTATGCGATACAGATGGGGCATAACGTGTGGATGCACATCAATTCTGTCCAAGAAGCTAACCGCCAATATGATCAAGGAGTGATCCCTAACATGATGGTATTCAATACCGTATATGATAGGAAGTATTTCCGAGACGTAGTGGATCGCATATTTGAAACTGATGATCGCAACAAAGCACTAGAACTAGTTGAAGAATACAACAAGTTCTGGATCAGTGTCATTGGAACACGCGGTGCTACTGGAAAGAAGACAGTGAATTCTTCTACCATGTTCAACAAGAACTTTGAGATAGAAGAACCTGCAGAATATCATCGCGATGATAGCGGGTTAGATGATGGCAAGCTCACCAACCTAGAGGAGTTAGTAGATGAGTGATAGAGAAAAATTGATTTCACACTACAAGAAGATCCAAGAGAAACACGATTTGCTTGACAAACAGATAACAGAAGCTTATAATCATTATACTAACGACGAGACCGTTCATAAGATGAAGCAGGAAAAGCTACTTCTCAAAGAACAGATGTTTAATATTACTCAGGATTTAAACAAAAAAGATGCAGAGAGAATACCAGGACGGTTCTAAAAGCAATGTGGTGCTCTTCACGGGCATAGAAGTCGAAAAGACTCCAGCGCATGGTATGCCTACACTATTCGTAGTAGGTGTACATGATGCTAAAATGTTAGTAGATCTTGCCAAGGAACACGATTGCTATCACATATATTTAGGTGCTAACCATAGTTATAGTGCTACAAATTATGAATCATTGACCATCTGGGAGAGTATGGCTAAAGACTTGTTAGATTCTGGACTATGGGTTACCTTAGACATGGATGTTTCTTATTATAACGCTAGCCTCGATCTAATAGCATATCTCTGCGAATACAACAAATTCATATTGCAGGTATCAGTGAAACTTCCTTATATAAGCAATATGAATTACAATACCTGTGTCAAAATCGATGATAAGGATTTTGATGCTACTAATCCTGGAGTTTGGGTACATCAACTACACGATCTCATGGATAGATCAAAGTTCAACGATTGGTCAGTATATGGTCAAGATAAGATAATCAAATAAGGCAAAGGAAAAGGCAATGAAAGAAGATAAATCATGTGTAATACATCTAGATTGTGAATGTCACTCTCCGGAACACATCGTACGTTATAGTTTCTACGATTGGGGTACAGATGATATGCCTGAGTTTTTCGTAGAAGTACAAGCATGCCACTATCTCCCTTGGTACAAGCGAGTATGGGCTGCGATAAAATATGCGGTTGGGTACGATGGTGTAAAGTGGCACGATGCTATCATAAAACGCAAGGACGTTGATGTCTTGCAAAAGATGCTGTCTGATTATAAAATAGCATACGATACATATTTTGAGGAAATGAAAAAGAATGAAAAGTAGTTCAATGATCTGGGTCACGTTCACACAAGAAGGTGTGCATTGTTACCCGGCAGCAGTAACGGATCCCAAGCTAGCAACAGGTGACTGGGATGACGTCGCTTTTTTAGGTGTTCCACATAGACATATCTTCCATTTCAAGGTATACCTTGAGGTATTTCACGACGATCGAGATGTTGAATTCATACAGTTTAAGCGTTGGTTGCAGAGGCTCTATACTGTAGAAGGAGTGCTGCAACTAAACTACAAGAGCTGCGAGATGATCGCAGATGATCTATACGATCAAATCATCGCAAGATATCCAGATAGAGAAGTCTGGATCGAAGTCAGCGAAGATGGCGAAAATGGTTGCCTCAACAAGTACAGCAAGAACTAAGGAGAAGATAGTGGCTGCTAGATACCCTGATATCAAGAAGATATTTGACGAGCTCGACGTTTATAGAGATTTCTGTAGAGAATTCGGACATGTGTTCAATGAAGCACACCTATATGATCCGAGGACTGCTTATGGTCACTTTGAACGCTATCGCCGAGGACAGCGTGTAACCAATAACTGGAAAGAAGACCGGAGGACTTGGCTTGCCAACCAACGCCACCACTAATTGGATAGTAGAAATAGAAGAAGATCCAAAAACTGGGGAGCTCCTGCTCCCCTTTCCTCCTGACCTATTGAGCCAGATGGGGTGGACCGAAGGTACAGAACTATGGTGGGATGTGCAGGATAACGGTCAAGTCATAATAAGAGAGAAGAAGGAAAAAGATGACAGTATATCTAGTTGATCTCGAAGCTGTTGACACACGTTACACAAAACAATGGAAGGATCATCTTCCGCAACAGATGCGAGATGCTGGACTGGATGTTTACATTATCTCAGGCGGAGATGTACCGCAGGCAACTACGCCAGGTGCGTTCCTCAACTTCGCAGGCACTAACAGCTACAAGAGCCAACAGATGCTGAAGATAGCAGAATTATTTGCTAATGGATCTGTTAAAAATGGAGACTATTTCCTCTATACTGATGCTTGGAATCCTACTGTTATACAGCTAAAGTACATGGCCGAGCTGCTAGGAATCGAGATCAAGATCGGAGGGCTGTGGCATGCCGGCAGCTATGATCCTCAAGATTTTCTCGGACGTTTAATCGGAGACGTTCCTTGGGTACGCAATGCTGAATCGAGCATGTTCTATTGCTATAACCATAATTTCTTCGCCACGCAATTCCATGCTAACATGTTCCTCCGTAATCTTTTTGGGGTTGATGTGTTGTTTGGTGATGATGAACTCGACGAATGGAACACACAGACAAATCTAAACGGACCTAAGATTATGATAGTAGGATGGCCTATGGAATACCTAAAAGACATCCTGAAACCTTACATGTTTGTTGATAAAAAGCAAAAAATCATCTTCCCGCATCGCTTGGCACCAGAGAAGCAGCTGGAAATATTCAAGGACTTAGCTAAAGCTATGCCAGAATATGAATGGTTCGTAGCACAGGAAAACACCCTAACCAAAGACGAATATCATCAGCATCTAGCAGAAAGCAAGCTGGTATTCAGTGCTAATCTACAAGAGACGTTGGGAATAAGCGTCTATGAAGGAGCATTGGTAGGTACGCTGCCGTTGATGCCCGATAGGCTGAGCTACAGCGAAATGTGGGATGGTGCGGGGGTGAAATATCCTAGCGAATGGACTAAAGATTGGGACAGTTATCAAAAGAACAAGAACAATCTGATGGAAAAGATCAAGGGGTTGATGGAAACGAATCAACCAACCGACGTAAATGCTAGACTACACGCTAAATGGACTGGTATGGAATTTTTCGAAGGTAATGCTTTATATAAAGCAATTCTTGACTCTAGAACCTAAATAACCTATAATAATATTTTAAGCAATCCACTGCTTTAACATCGGAGAAAAAAATTGAGCATTTCAGAAACTATACGCAATCGCATAAAAGAAGACGGGGGCCGTTACTGGGCCGGAGATAATATTTCAAAATACATAAAACCAGAAGAAATTGATCCACTTATTGATGAGTTACATGCTCGGTTTGATGCTGTGTTAGATAGCTTGGTTATCGATCGTGAGAATGATCCAAACAGCACGGGCACAGGGCGTCGATTGGCCAAAATGTATGTCAGGGAGATCATGAGCGGTCGATATGACCCTGCTCCCGATGCTACTAGCTTTCCAAATGACAGCAACGAACCTTATGAAGGTATGCTAGTGGTGCGCAGCGAGCTTAAGAGCATGTGTAGCCATCATCATCAACCAGTAAATGGTGTATCTTATATCGGCATTATTGCTGCTAAGAAGCTTATCGGACTTAGTAAGTACACTCGCATCGCACAATGGTGTGCTCGTCGTGGAACACTCCAGGAAGAGCTTTGTAATGATATTGCGAGAGAGATCATGAAGGCAACAGATAGCAGCGATGTTGCTGTATACATACAAGCCACGCATGGTTGCTGTGAGAATCGAGGCATTATGGCACATAGCTCGCTAACACAGACCACAGTATTGCGCGGTGCTTTTTATAGCGATCCTGCTACCAAGAATGAGTTCTTTGAGAACATAAAGCTACAGCAAGGATATCTACCACGATGACATTTACAAATATCACAATGGCAACTGGAGCAGGCGGAGGAGGAGGAGGCGGAACTGGTACTTTTAACACCTCGTATGGGGCTGTTCCGCCCATTGGCACCGTATCTGTCACCAGCGGAGGGACTAGTTATCCCCTAACAGCAAATCCACAGACAGTTACTATCGGTGCTGTAGGTTCTGCTATAGGTTTGTCGTCGGGAACCGGAGCATTCATCACTTCAACCAGTAGTGGCCCTGTTTGGACTAATCATAATAATGCCAACATAAGAATTAGTGGTGATAAACCAAAATTATCAACAGATAAAAATGAAATAGATCTAGACGAACTAGCAGAAACGATGCGTATCTTGCGCGAGCGTTTCTTGATCATCATTCCGGATTTTGAAAAGCATGAGAAATATGCTGCTCTTAAAAAGGCATACGAACATTATAAACTGTTAGAATCCATGGTCGTAGGAGAAAAGAAATGACCAACAAGATATACTATAATTGGAAAGATATAGAAAAGGCTGTAAACTCTATTGCTAGCCAAATTTATATGAGCGATTGGAAACCTGATTATCTTGTTGGACTTACACGAGGTGGTCTCAATCCTGCTGTCATGCTAAGCCATTATCTAGGTATTCCGATGCAGACTTTAAAAGTACAGCTACGTGACGGTGAAGAGATAGATTGCGATCATAACTGTTGGATGCCTGAAGATGTCGCTAATGCCACAAATGTCCTCATCGTTGACGACATCAACGACACAGGAGATACATTGGCCTGGATACGCAATGATTGGTTTAGCAGCGTAGCTGGGATGGATCCAGACCGCAACATGTGGTGGCACGAGCGTGTGAAGATAGCAGTGCTAGTAAACAATTTAGCCAGCAAGGAAAACGTTGACTTCTATGCTATCGAAGTGAACAAAGCCGAAGACGACTGCTGGATCGTGTTTCCATGGGAGGAGTGGTGGAAACGAGGACTTGACAGATCTGCACAAATACACTATATTAAAGACTAACAGGAATCATAGATAATGTTTGGAAAAAATGAGATTGTCGGACAAAAATATTTCAATGATGCTGGTGATAAGCTCTTTGTCACCAGTATTTTTTACACACTCCAAGGCGAAGGTCCATACCGAGGCGAGCCAGCAGTTTTCGTTAGACTTGCCAAGTGCAACTTGGCTTGCTCTTTCTGCGATACTTATTTTGATGGCGGCGATTGGTTATCTTTTGATGAGCTAGAAGCTAGGATATGGAATGTCGTAAACAATTATTTCGATGATCACGATGATATCATTCCAAACTGGTTTAGCCAAAAAGTCGGATTAGTAGTAACTGGTGGCGAGCCAATGTTGCAAAAAAACCTAGGTGCTTTCCTATATCATATAAAAGATCATTTTGCATGGACACAGATTGAAAGCAATGGCACAGTATGGCAGGATATTCCCAGTTCGACTACGTTGGTATGCAGTCCTAAATGCCTAGAAAAAGATGGCAAACCTGTCAAGTATCTGCGTCCCAATGCAGATGTTATGGAACGAGCCGATTGTCTCAAGTTTGTCATGAGTGCAGATCCAGATAGTCCTTACAGCAGCATCCCAGATTGGGCACATGAATATGCTAGCGTGGGCAGTGGCAAGCAGGTGTTTATCAGTCCCATGAACATCTACAATCGTGAGCCACAGAAGAGCAAGCAGATGCGTAGCACAAAGAACGATATCACCATCGAGGAACGCAGCGCCGTAGATGAAGTCATCAGTTTTTGGGAAGAAGGTCTGCTTGATATGAAGGCAAATCAAAGAAATCACGAATACACAGCACAGTATTGTGCGCAAAATGGATTCACCCTGAATCTACAGATACATTTATATGCTAGCTTGGCCTGAGGAGACATGATGTTAGATAAGTTTTTAAAGATGTTTGGTCAAAGTGTAAGTCCAAAAAAAGAAAACCAAGATCTCATATCAGAAAAAGATATGGCTACTGCACGTAAAGAACCTTATATAAGGGTCCTAGATACCAAAGTAGATAGAGCTAATCCAGCAGATGGTTATTTTGAGCTAGATTGGAACAGCTTTTTCATTGACGATTTGCGCAAAGCAGGTTATACTGGGGTTACAGAAGAAGAGATCGTTGACAAATGGTTCCGTGCATTGTGCCAAACTGTTGTCAACGAAGGTGAAGCAAACAGAGAAATCAGGATCATATGAACTACATCATAGTAGATACAGCTAATACTTTCTTCCGCGCTAGACATGTCGTGCGAGGTGACGCTGACATAAAGATTGGCATGGCACTACATGTTACACTGGCTAGCATCAAGAAGGCTTGGCAGGATTTCAAAGGCGATCATGTCGTGTTCTGCTTAGAAGGACGCAGCTGGCGCAAAGACTATTATGCGCCCTATAAGCGTAATCGCACAGAAGCACGAGCAGCTCTCACAGAAAAAGAAGCAGAAGAAGATAGGCTGTTTTGGGAGACCTTTGATAAGTTTAAAGAATTCATCACAGACAAGACTAATTGCACAGTCCTGCAGAATCCAAGACTTGAAGCAGATGATCTCATCGCAGGTTGGATTGAAAATCATCCTAACGACAATCATATTATCATCTCTACAGACAGCGATTTCGTGCAGCTCATTGCTCCGAACGTCAAGCAGTATAACGGCGTGCTAGAGACGACGACTACACACGAAGGTGTGTTCGATAAGAAGGGCAAGATAGTCATCGATAACAAGACAAAGGAACCAAAAGTAATCCCTAACCCCGAATGGTTGCTGTTTGAAAAATGCATGCGGGGTGATCCTACTGACAATGTTTTTAGTGCGTATCCCAAGGTGAGGAAGAACAAACTCGAAGAAGCATTTGAAGATCGCAAAAATAGAGGATTCGCTTGGAACAATATGATGTTGCAGCGTTGGGTAGACCACAATGGTGAAGAACATCGTGTGCTCGATGATTATGAGCGCAATCGTAGATTGATCGATCTTAAACATCAGCCAGATGACATCAAATACATCATCAAGCAGACTATTTCTGAGAAATCAGTAGCTAAAAATGTAGACCAGGTAGGCATGAGGCTGCTTAAATTCTGTGGATTGTTTGATCTAGTAAAGATCAGCGAACAGGCACAATCATATGCCGAACCGCTGAATGCAAAATATCCGGAGTGATAAAATGGAAATAAAAGCTAAACCAATCATAGATGGCAAGTTCTGGATCGTCGAAGACGCAGGAACACGCATCGGAACTCTACAGAAAGACGAAACTAACAAGTTCGTCCTAGTAGCCAAGAACAATAAGTCGATATTCAAGGATCTAAAGACCTTGGAGAAACAGTTTGGTAAGAACTTCTTCACTGTTTCTAAGAAAGAAGACATAAAGATCAATAACGAGATCTACGGTTTTGGTACTAACTGTGAACCGCATAACCCTATGTATGATGTTAAAAAGAAGCTGCCGCTGTTTACCAAAAGCGATGCTAGCAAGAGCGTTTACTGTGCAGGATACTATGCCATCCGTTTTGAAAAAGGATGGGTACGTAGTTTCTGTCCAAAGCTAATCACGGTACAGAGATATGAGTATAAAGGTCCATTCAAGACGGAGCTAGAGCTTAAACAGGTGCTTAGCAATGTCAACAAATAACATATCTACTCTGATACTAGAAGATTTCATAAACAAGGTCAAGATGGCCAAGCGTAGCAACAGCAAGGTCATAACATTACCCATAAACGAAGCCGAAGAGCTGTCCCATAATATGAATCTGTTATTGCTCCGACTGCTGGATAAGATGCAGAAAGAAGCAGTGAGAGATCAGCAGGACGTTATAGTAGTTGAGATGGATGGTGGTAATTTCAATGAAAAGCGATAAATATTATGTAATGAGCCGCCCTAAACCAACTATCATATTGGAATATACCAATAAGAAGAATTTTAAAGTTGATCAAGTTCTTGATGCCGAAGCCATCTGGGCAGTGTTCCATAAAGGTAAACCTTTCAATCTAAAGAGCGGTAGTCTAGTAAGCAACTATCCTGGTCCTAAATATAAGAAGACCAGCTTTAGCAATCCAGGTCATGCCATAAATCTAGCTAAAAAGCTAAACAAGCTGTTCAAGACAGATGATTTCCAGGTGGTCAAACTGACTGCTGGGGAGATCATCAAATGGCAAGCCTAAAAGAAAACCTCACACTACTATTCCTGCAGCAGGCAAATTTCCCCACAGATAAAGATACTGTAAAGAAATCAACAATAGCATGGTGGAAGAACCCGCGACAGAAGAAAGAAGGAGGTCTGACCCTCACTGAAGAAGGCTTCGATTTCCTCTCTAATACCCTAGGGCTGAAATCGTACAAGATACCTTTTCCGGATGATTTCGTTTTTACCACACAGGTAGTGTTATTCATGGACCAATTTATCGACTGTCCACATTTTTATACTAAGAAATCTATCTCTGTATTCAAAGAGGCGAAAGCAGTAGAACTGCTGCTCTTCTCCGGTGATGTTAGGAAATATGGATTAGCTAAAGCATTGGCTCGACAGCGCGAATTAAATCCTTAGAAAACTTTAAAAGTGCTTGACGCATATGCACAAGGTGCTATTATGTATTATAGACATTAGCAAGAAGGAGCAAAATAATGTCAGACTTGAGCACTCGCACTGTAAGCATTTCCGGCGCCAAAGCTGCTTTGCGCCATGCATTTAAAAAGCAGCGTCCATTGTTCCTGTGGGGACCTCCAGGTATTGGTAAATCAGACCTAGTCCATCAGCTGGGAGACGAGATGGAGAATTGCCACGTTATCGACGTCCGGCTTTCTCTTTGGGAACCCACTGACATCAAGGGCATTCCATATTTCAATGCTAACGACAACACGATGAGCTGGGCTCCTCCTGTTGAGCTTCCTAATGCGGAACTTGCCAGCAACTACAAAACCATCATCCTTTTCCTCGACGAGATGAACTCAGCGCCGCCAAGTGTGCAGGCTGCTGCTTATCAGCTGATCCTCAATCGTAAGGTTGGTACTTACAACCTCCCAGACAATGTGATCATCGTTGCCGCTGGTAACCGCGAAGCAGATAAAGGCGTTACTTATCGCATGCCTGCTCCGTTAGCCAATCGTTTCGTACACATGGAACTGCGTGTTGATTTCGAAGATTGGTTCAACTGGGCTGTTGAAAACAAAGTGCATCGCGATGTTGTTGGTTATATCAGCTTTGCTAAACAAGACTTGTATGACTTCGACCCCAAGACTGCGAGCCGTTCATTTGCGACTCCGCGCTCCTGGAGTTTCGTGAGTGAGTTGCTCGATGATGATATCAGCGAAGCAACGCTCGCAGATCTTGTGTCGGGGGCAGTCGGTGAGGGTACGGGCGTGAAGTTCATGGCACATCGCAAGGTTGCTGGACGCATGCCTAACCCTTCCGACATTCTTAGCGGTAAGGTAAAAGAGCTCAAGGTCAAGGAGATCAGTGCGATGTATTCGCTCACTGTTAGCTTGTGCTATGAGCTCAAGGATGGCGCAGAGAAGAAGGTAAAGAACTGGGACGAACAGGCAGATAACTTCTTCCGCTTTATGATGGATAACTTCGAAACTGAGCTAGTTGTTATGGGTGCTAAGGTCGCACTTACTAACTA
>Ga0164296_1002725_pt1 | contig 17216 bp, 14 predicted proteins | sample GEODES057metaG_FD_113533 | JGI IMG/M metagenome (GOLD analysis project Ga0164296, IMG submission 113533) | Dystrophic lake water microbial communities from Trout Bog Lake, Wisconsin, USA - GEODES057 metaG | ecosystem: Environmental > Aquatic > Freshwater > Lake | place: USA: Trout Bog Lake... | reverse complement strand
CCTTCGTGCTTCTCTTCGTTGCCGTCGTGCTCATCACCCTCGTGCTTCTCTTCGTCACCCTCGTGCTTCTCTTCATCGCCTTCGTGCTTCTCATCGCCTTCATTGTGCTTCTCTTCGTTGCCCTCGTGCTTCTCTTCGTGTTCGTCACCCTCGTGCTTCTCTTCGTGTTCGTCACCCTCGTGCTTCTCTTCGTGTTCGCCTTCATTGTGCTTCTTCTCGTTACCTTCATGCTTAGCGTTGGTGTTACCATTGTGCTTATTGTTGCTCTTGTGATTTACGGAATTCCCAGTATCGGGTGTATCCACATCATCCCAGTTATTTGTAGCTAATAAGTTACCCATTGCTCTATTCTACAGATAGTTATATTATCTGTAAAATACCACATTAAGAGTATCTATTAACGTTTAAGAGTCCGTCGTCTCTTAGTACGATGTCTTCGCGTCCCACCTGTCTGCTGGGATGAATTGGTACTAGATGTATTCACAGCAGGCGGTGAGTTGGTCGCAGCAGGCGGTGAGTTGGTCGCAGCAGGCGGTGAGTTGGGCACAGTAGGCGAGGCCGCAGGTGGTGTGCTGGTCGCAGTAGGTTGCGATGCTGCCGATCCGACACCAGGAATTACGGAGGTCATCTGCATAGATGATGATCCCGTCACCGCTGGAACAGCTGCTGCTCCAGCGACTCCTGTTACAGCCATACCTAGAACACTGGGGTTAGCACTGGAACCAACACCGGATGTAAGAAAGCTGCTACCAGACGATTGTTGCATGCTCTCCATTGTCTTCTGGGCGATGTTAGCAATGTATTTCTCAAAATTATGAGGGTTCAATGTCTGGGTCAGAACGGTGACCTTTACTGGTCCAGGGCGGCGAGGCGGCGTCGTATCCTGAATCTTCATCATCCATCCAAGCTGAGTGAACATCGCCGAGAAGAATCCATTCGCCGTACCAACAGAGACATAGTCATTCCAGAAGTTGATAGTACTATTGTGATCCAACATACCGAGAAAGCAGCCGTTATTGATGAACAGAGGGACAGTCGACCCCGTTCCCATATCGATATCGTGTTTTTCGACCGCACCAAAAGCCGAGACCCAGACCGTCCCTGCCGTCCCTTGGGATGCCGAAACGGTCGTATAGGTGAGATTCTCACCAACGAACATCATACGGAAGTTGCTAAAGATATTGATGTTACCACCGACAGTCAGATTCGGTGTCGCAGCTATAAAGGATTTATCGGCAAAACGCCAGGTCTCTCCCGCCTGTATATCTACCTGTACAATAGATCCCTGCATCAGAGGCGAGAGCACCATTTTGAGTGTATTAGACGTCGGATTAACAACCGAGTTCTGAAGAACACTGCTGCTAGTGAATTCACGAAATAACGCACTGAACAGCCCACCCGTCCCCGTAGTCGCACCCGTACTGAGACCACCGTCCATGTATGATACCGTATCCTGATTGGTGATTACGGAGGCTGTAGGAGCCATATTGAACCGTAACGAATCATATCCATTAGTATTTACCACTTCCGCACCCAGAATGGCATAGGGACCAGAGTTCAATCCAGAGGATCCGTCCCCGCTCGAGGAGATGGCGGTATTACGCTCAACACCGCGGCTGTTTGTTGTGGGAGTCCCAGTCCCTGCATGTTTCAGTACAGGCACACCTGGTACGGCAGGTGCTGGCGGTGCAGCAGTGTCACCACCCTTCATTTTGCGTGCCATATCCTAATTTAGTACTTTTTAACTTGGATCAGTGGACCCTTGCTGTTTTTACCAAATGAGCTAGGATCATAGGCATCTCCGTCCTCCTTCGGCTCCGGCCGCTGTGCCCAAAACTCGGGCGCACCAATCCGGAAATTGGGATGCGGCTGTGCCTTGTACCAGAAGACCTGATCCTCAATCCGATTCGATTTAGCATTATTGTCGATCACTATACACTCGTAGTTCTCCGTACATTGATCCATGATCTGATTGAAAGCCGAGAAGTCGGGAAACATACCGGCGAACTGCTCATAGATCTTACGGCGATTGGCCACAATGTTTTCACGCAGGATAAACACGAAATCGATATTAGTTCGCAAGACAGGTGGTATACCCATACAGTACTGAAGGGCGATGATATAGAGGATCTTCCAGTGGCGACCGTTCATAAACAGGGACCGCACAAACTTGTCGCGTGTCCACTTATCGTCGTAGAGGCAATCATCCATGATCATAAACGTGCGAGGATCGACTGACGTCGTCCCACGGCTCTCGAGATCCTTTTTAATCTTCTCAGCAAGGGTCTTCTGTCGCTTCAGAATGTTCGCTATAATCAGCGGGTTGAATTCTTCGTGGATGAATAGGGGGGGAATAACAGAACTATAAAAAGAATTAGCAGCTTCGGTACCGCTGATAACTGTTCCAATGGGGAGGGTACGATGGTAGAAAAGCAGGTCGCGAATCAAGAATGATTTACCAGTATCTCGTTTACCGATAAATACGACCACCTTGTCGTCCTTGATCCGTGTCATATCAAACTTGCGTAGAGAGAGGTTCTGGACTTTGCGAGCACCACCCGGGCCAATGGGTTCTATGGGGATAATCTCGTTTCGCTGTGACATAGACTTAATTCTATCAATCAAACTGAAAAATGGCACAAAACGCACGTCTGCGGCAACAGAGCCACACGTCTTCCGATGCCTCAAACAGTAAAATGCCCATGAAGCCTCGTCCTCAGAAGAAGGAACGGGCCCCACCGAAGAAGCGGACGGTAGCCCCCCTCCCGTCTCCGCTACCACGAGTAAAGGTCCTTCCCCGGGAACTTCTACCCGTAATATCGAAAACCAATATGAAAGAGAATTTAGATAACGAGTTTGCAGAGTTTCGTAATATAAACGAACACCTTCCGTCCCTGAAAAAGGTCAACGGATCAATCGAGATACAGAATCTCTATAGTCCTATTGAGCGCTTCACAATCTCAGGTGAATCTAGCAGTTATTTTGTAGATGTCAATGCGAATCTCTACGGTCAAGAAGCTGAGAGAGATCTCGCCCTATTTGTTAAACGCGTCCATCTGGTGGAACCCATTCAGGCAATGGAGGGGGTCTACAGATTCCCTGCGGATGGAGCCTTACCGCAGGAGGCAGAGGGTTGGCAGAACACCCTCACAAAAATCCATTCTGAATACAATGAAGCGTATATCGATGCTCTCTGTGGAGCTACACTCTCCCGTCTAGTGGAACTGGAAATTTCGCCCCACTGGATCCGTTTTTATGGCACATTTAATGCCCGTGTACAGAGCTATATGTATAATATAACAGGCGAGATCTCCACTCTCCGCCACGAAAAATGGTTCAAAAAGAACGAGGAAGCCGGTCTCTTCTCAATCCGTGTAGTTGGTGAGGAGCCCACAAGACCAACAGTTGAGATGGTTGATGACGACAATCACTCAGTTCATTCGATGTTGGATTGTGATCTCCTTGCCGACGATAATTCACACACATCGCAGCCACAATCAGACTCAGACGACTGTAAGTCCGAGACACCCAGCACAGATGATGAAGCCCCAGTGGCTGTAGTAGCCGCTCCTGCTGTTCGCATAGTCAAACTAGATAATAATAGTATATGTGAAGATGAGTCAGAGGACGATAACGAGTCTGATGCTTCTAGCCAGCATCAGTGCGAGTACTACGCCGAATTCGAGGATTTCCCTGTACAGGTCACGCTCCTCGAACGCTGCGAGGGGACGATGGACGCCCTCCTGGATATCGAAGAGACGAGTACAGACGAGGAGCTGGCAAAGACAAAAGACGCTAGATGGTCGGCGTGGCTCACACAAGTGATGTCAGCACTCACTGTCGCACAGTACTACTACGGATTCGTTCACAATGACTTACACACAAACAATATAATGTGGACCACCACAGATGAACCCTATCTCTACTATAAGTTAGTCGGTGCGACAAGCACCAAGTTCTATAGAGTACCGACGTACGGTCGGCTCATGAAGATTATTGATTTCGGCCGAGCCTCCTTCTGGTTGAGCAATCGCGAAGACCTCTTGATCACTGATTCGTATGCCCCAGATAACGACGCAGCGGACCAGTACAACTGCCCCCCTTATTACGATGAGACGCAGCCTCGTGTGGATCCGAGCCCCTCCTTCGATCTCTGCAGACTGGCTGTCTCTATGTTCGACGCCATCTATCCTGAGCAGCCACCGACGAAAGAACCTCATGTTGTCATGGCACAGGAGCGAGGTCGCATCACGTATGAGACAGAGTCACCACTCTACAATATTTTGTGGAAGTGGCTCACAGATGATCAGGGGAAGTCGATCATGCGTAATCCTGATGATTCAGAACGGTTTCCTGATTTCGATCTCTATAAACACATTGCACGTCATGCAAAGAACTCCATCCCTAGGGAGGAGATTCAAGTCGAGTATTTTGCCGGCCTCTATACCATAGATTCGCCTCCAGACAATGTTAAGGTCTGGACGGTCCCTCTTCAATAATCCAAAAAATATTCGAACAGGTAACTGTTCTACAGCACCGGATGTCCATCAGAAATTAAGTTTAATTTCTACATGGTTGGGAAACCTCTTATTGGCAGAGTTCTGTCAATCTGTAGGTCACTAAACTCGTGGTCAATCATCGCTAACGCCTTGACTGATCCTAAATTCTAACAGAAAGTTAGATGTACTAACAAGTACACCTAACGTCTTGTATCGCAAACATCTTACAGCCAGTTCGTCGTATCCAGCGTAGGAGCGAACATTCGATCGAGGCCAGGTGTCCACTTCTTGAAGTCCTTGTACTCCCAGAAACGATCGTTGCCATAGTCTAGAACGCCCTGCTTATCGAAGTAGGGATCCTGGCGACCCCCCTCTACCTCCACCTCTGCGGAGACGAGTCCATTGGCCTTTGCCCGCTCAATCGTATTCTCTTCGTTACCCGCATAATGCTCCTTTTTGATCTTAGGGCGGAGTTCGGCAACACGGTATTCATTCTCACCGATCTTCTCAACTACAGGTTCCCAATCAGGATCATTGGCGTACATCTTTCTCACCATCTCACCTACGTCGTCAACATTGTGTTCGAGGAGTTTTTCGGCAGGCTTAGCATCAAATCCCTTCAAACCGGCCTTTTCTGTGCTCTCTACCGTCTCTACATCAGGAGGATTGACGTCGGCAGCCTCTACCCCACGGAAGAAAACGCCAGATTTAGGGTCCCGCTGAGCCGAGTCCATACGACCAGAGATAAACTCCGTCTCGGCGTCTGCCTTCTTATCCGAATTAAACGGGAGTTGTGCCCAATCCCATTGTTTCTGGGCCAACATTGAGTTGATCGCCGTTTTGGAGATCTCACCGCGTGGCGAGTTCTCGTTCTGAAAGATCCTTGAGTACTCATAGTCATCGACCTTATTGATGGGTGTCTCGGCATAGGTCTGCTCCCCCTCCACCTGCCGAGTAAATACGTTACCAGAGGTATTTCCTACAGACGTCTGTTTCGATGATACACCTACATTGCGATCCGAAGTGGGACCCAGACCAGAGCCAGTCATCTCGACTTCACGTGGGCCCAGTACATAGGGTGGGACACACATAGAACCCGCCGCGGAGAGACTGCTCAACCAAGCAACATAGTCTGCCATCGTGTCAAAGGCACGATTTTGTGGCTGTACGTGAATTTTTCCGTCGTCTTCACGTTTGGCCGATATAGGGCAATCGTTATCTTTGTTGTCATCGAGGAACTTCAAGCCGCCAGAAAAGCCCTCACGCGTCCCTGTAAAGGCCTCTTTTACAAAGAATGATTGAAACATAGTAGCATACCACGCAGCAATTCCACAGATCACTACTGCTACAAATGTGAGTGCCAGATAGAATAGGTCTCTCTGGGCTTTGGCCATCTTAGGCTTCTCTCTGAAAAATACCATTATAAAAGTAGAGATGCTCTCGTCCATTCAAGGGCTATTTGGTAAGAACACTCGTCCAACAAAAGAGGAGAGTGCTAATATCTCAGTGCGTTCCCCCGACGACCTCAAGGATCTGGAGAAGCTGATCAGCGTCGGACCGGTGACATTTATTCTGGTCCACGCCGATTGGTGCGGTCCGTGCCAGATGTACAAGCCGACATGGAAGGAGCTGGAGAACGTTCCGGGACGGACAGCGAACATGGCTATGGTTCATCACGATATGGTTGACCACTCACCGATGCTCAAGAAAGCCAAGATACCGGGATATCCCACCGTATTGAAGGTCTACCCCAATGGGACTATTGAGAAGTATGAGGGAAATACAAATGCTGTACCTAATATTCGTGACAAGAGCACTATGACCAAGGAACTGACAACGAAGACACCCGGTACAACGTTCGCTGCCTCGTTGAATACACGTCGCAATCTGAACAACACCAAGGTAGCGGTTCACAACACTTTACAGCCCGGTAAGGGCCTTACGATAGGAGCGACGAATGCCCCTCGAATCAATCTACCTATTATGACGGGTGGTGGCAGAATGCGTGGCGGCAGCCTCTATGCGGCACTCACCCAAGCCCTGGCACAGGCGGGTCCCAGTGTGTTGCTTCTAGGGGCGACTCAGCTCCTCCCTCCCAAGAAGGGGACCGGGTCCTCTGCACGTCTTACACGTAAGGCGTCCAGAGGCGGCCGTCGTCGTAAGACACGTTCCCGGAATTAATGGGCAAAATTGACTTCTGATCCAACGTGATCCGAAATGACAAGAACAATGACAATGCAAAACGATAGTATCGTATTCCAGTGTCTAGATTTCGTCGCCCGCGACGAGTTTATCCTTGATGTCCCTCCTGGTGGGGCCACTGATAATCAGAGTCTCTCGAGTGGTAGTACGTGGAAGCCTAAACGTACATACTATCCAGCGTATAGGCCATCACCAGACGATGAGAAGAAGGGTTTCCAGATCCTCCTCTTTGGTGCAACGGATAAGGGGAAGTCGATCTGCGTGGAGGTGAAGAGCTATAAACCGTACTTCTACGTACAGATCCCCGAGGAGTGGACGGGGCAGCAGCGTCATCAACTAGAGTCTTATCTTCTCTCTGGCGTTCATAATACGCCCGAGGCTCGCCAGCACGTCCGTATCGTCGAGGAGCGTCACAAGAAGCTCTTCGACTTCGATAACAATGAGCTTCACCGCTTTCTTCGCGTGGAGGTCCCCTCAATTGGGATGTGGCGTCGTCTTAAGGATCTTCTTCTTACAAGCACGACCGAACCTAAGTCGACACGTATTGGCGATCAGTACTACAAACTGAAGGTCTATGAGGCCAACATTGACCCTGTTCTTCGCTTCTTCCACGAGCGAGATCTAGAGCCCGCCGGCTGGATGAAACTCCCTCAGTTCCACTACGATGAGTCGGAGTCAGATGAGGCGACCACGGCTCTTCGCTACACTATCGAGTGGGACAAGATCGAGGCGGACAGGACGCGTTTGACGCTGGCTCCGCTTCTACACGCGGTCTGGGATATTGAATGTATGTCCAGCCACGGCGATTTCCCGCAGCCGAAGAAGACCTGGAGAAAGGTGGCCCGCGAGCTGCTTGAGCAGGAGATTAAGACGGCCGAAGAGGCGGCCGAGGCTATTGCTGAGGCGATCAATGCGGGCTCAGAGGGCCGTACGAGCAATGGTCCGCTTCAATCAGTCTATCTGAAGTCCAAGAAGCCCTGGACTCCAGAGGCCGTTATGAATGAGTTCTCTGAGCCAGCTGAGTTTGAGGACTATCTGAACAATACTGACCTGAAGTTCGACGAGCGGATCTCTGAACTCGACACGTATCTCACGGATCGAGTCCGCCTTGGGAAAGTGAAGGGCGACGAGATCGTCCAGATCGGTATTGTGCTCTATCGCAACAACAAGCCCGAGGCCAAGCACATCTTCGTTCTAGGCACGTGTGATCGTGACAAGGTGGCTCCGCCCTCTGCATCAAGTGTGCCGATCCACGTCTATCCCTTCGATATGGAGAGCAAACTCCTGTCGGCCTTTCACGCCTGGCTAGGTAAGACAGATCCGGACGTGATGATCACGTACAACGGATTTGGTTTCGACGAGAAGTACGTATGGGAGCGAGCCGAGGAGTTGAGCTGTACACCGACCTGTATGTCGTGGTCTCGCCTCTCTTCGGGTAAGCCCAAGCTGGTCGAGAAGTTCCTCAGTTCGGCCGCAATGGGCGACAATACGATGCACTTCATCAACAGCCCTGGTCGTCTGAAGGTGGATCTCTTGCCCTATATCCGCCGTAACTACAATCTGGATTCATACAGTCTAGATAACGTAGCTGCGACGTTCATGTCGGGTTCTATTACGGGTAAGGTGGAGCCCCTGCCTAATGGTCAGCTTCGCGTCCCCACGAAGTCGACGAAGGGGGCGGTAGCGGGACGCTTCATCGTGTTGATGGACGACGACAACGACCACGTACTGGACAAGGCGGAGATCGTGGGTGTGGAGGCAAAAGCGATCATCATCTCCGTGCCGGATGCCCAGACCAAACTAGCGGAACACGGCCTACCACCGGTCCGCTGGGCTCAGGTGAAGGACGACGTGAGTCCTAAGGAGCTCTTCGCTCTTCAGCGTGGGTCCTCGGCGGACCGTGCTAAGATCGCTCGCTACTGCTTGCAGGACTGCGATCTGACGATGGAGATCTTTATGAAGCTGGAGGTTCTGAACAACGCTGTAGCAATGGCAAACGTCTGCTCTGTCCCTGTCAGTTTCATCTTTATGAGGGGCCAGGGCGTGAAGATCGAGTCGCTGGTCTTCAAGGAGTGCCGGTTGGAGGATCGCCTGATTGAGGTCCTTCCTGCCCCAAAAAATGGATTTGGTCGTGAGCCCCCGCCCCCTGTGATCAACGCAGACGGCGAAGTAGAGGCCCCTGCCGAGGAGGGTTATGAGGGGGCCTTCGTTCTGGACCCTGTAACGGGGATCTACTTTGACGATGACCCAGTAGGTGTGCCGGACTTCTCATCGCTCTATCCCTCGACTATCATCAGCGAGAACCTCTGCCACAGCAGTGTAGTCTGGGTGAAGGACTATAAGCCGAATGGTACTGTAATCCTACAGGAGGGTTCGGACAAGTACGATAACCTGCCTGGTATCGGCTATGTCGACATCGAGTATGACGTCCTGATCAATGATCCAGAAGACAAGCGTAAGCATCCGACAAAGATCGCGGACGGTAAGCGGGTGGCTCGGTTTGCCCAACCGCCCAACAACCAGAAATCCACTATTCCCAACATTCTGGCGAAACTGCTGAGTGCCCGCAAGGCCTCGCGAAAGCTGGCCGAGAAGGAGACGGACGAGTTCCGAAAGGCCCTCTTGGACGCTCAGCAGCTGGCGTACAAGCTGACGGCAAACTCGCTCTATGGACAGCTGGGTTCGGGTACGAGTAAGATCCGTCGCATTGTGCTAGCCGCCTCTACAACAGCGTACGGTCGCAAGCAGTTGATCTTCGCGAAGGAGTGTATTGAGTCAATCTACGGTGGCAATAAGGACCCGCGTTGTGACGCGATGGCCGTCTACGGCGACACAGATTCTCTGTTCATCCGCTGGCGACCCAAGGATCCAACCACGGGCAAGCGGCTCTCGGGTCTCGAAGCCGTAACCGCAGCCAGAGACCTAACGATTGAGGCGGGGCAGCTGGTCTCCTCCTGTCTGAAGGCCCCACATGACTTTGAGTTTGATAAGGCGTTCAAGACGTTCTGTCTGCTCTCGAAGAAGCGATACGTAGGGGACATGACGGAGGGTGGCCTAGATCCGGATGACTTCCATCGTAAGGCCATGGGAATCGTGATGAAGCGTCGCGATAACGCCCCAATCGTAAAATATGTCTATGGTGGCGTAATCGAGAACATCCTGACCAAGCAGGATATTACGGCAGCATTTAACTTCGCCCAGCAGGCGTGTAAGGAGCTCGTCCTGGGGAAGTTCCCCATTACGAAGCTCACGATCACGAAGTCGCTGCGGGCAGAGTACAAGACGCCGACACCGCCGGCTCACAAGGTTCTGGCGGAACGGATCGGTGTTCGCGATCCAGGCAATAAGCCGAGCACGAGTGAGCGGATCCCGTTCGTCTATATCCCTGCTCCACCCAACTCGACGCATCAGGGTGATCGGATCGAGACACCGACTTATATCAAGGAGCACGGTCTGAGTCCGGACTATGCGTTCTATATCACGAACCAGATCGCCAAGCCGGTGGCACAGGTCTTCGGTCTAGTGGTAGAGAAGCTCCCTGGTGTCACGAAAGCCGAGTTGGACGCAGCCAATAAGGCAAAGAAGCCTGTGGATGCTCGTGAGCGTCTGGCTGAGAAGCTTCTCTTCGGTCAGATCCTTACGGACATTGATAAGTTCCGTAAGGTGGCCACAATCCAGCAGCGGCAGCAGTCGGCGACGCAGGCACGTTCAGACTTCATCAAACAGTTCGCACGTTAGACCAGATGTTGGGACATCTGGTGACAGTAGCCCATCTCTGCCTCTGCCTGATAATGTCGTACGGTGTGCTTTTCTCACGTATTCCCGAAACGGCATTTGCTACCCTAGCCTGTCTGGTAGCCCTTCTTGTCATGATACGGTTCTTCAAAGGCTGTATCATGACAGATTGGGAGCAGGAGATCAGTACGTCCAAAATGGGCCGTGCCTTCATGGTCTTAGACTACAAGCAGATCCCGATCGGAGATTTTGAGGAGATTGTGGTTGGAGCACTGCTGATCACGTGCGTGATCCGTCTCTATACACTTCTAATTATTCCACGTCACATGATTTTTGATTAAGCGACTGATATAGTATGCCCCTACGGCATTCAGTGCCACACTATCCAGTCGCTCGAGCTGATCGAACCCCACAGCAGAGACCGCTGTAAGGGTAAAAAGAGTTACAACGGAGTTTGGTATGAGCCATAGACCTAGCCCCTCCTGTAGACCGACAATAGCAAGACCGACTCCAGTCAATGCCTCTGGCCACACTGATCTGTCGAGATAACGATAGATCAGATAGCCCACCCCGTGTAACACAGCGGCTCCTAGGAGCCCCTGCCACCAGCTGTATTCGGGTCGTACAATCAGAGCCGCGGACGCACCGAACACCGCACCGTATAATGCAAAGCGACTGATCCGTGCCTCATTCAGCATCGCGGCGGTTCCCTTAAAAGCACAACATCTTTGATATAGCCGACAATAACGAAGGCCGCCGCCGAATTAAAGAGGATCGGTGTCATGTCTTCGAACGAATCGTCGTAGTTTGACCCAATAATATGATCGACCGTGTCGGGACCGAAATTCTTATTCAGTTCAGTGTGGTGTAGGCGATGCGTCTGCGATCCGAACATGCTATAATTGATAATGTGTGTAGACATATACGTCAGTGTATAGAAGACTACGATCAGAGGATGAACAAACTGATAGCCAGCGACCCACTGTAAAAAGATCAGTGGGAGATTCATCGCTAGATCGGTCACCGTCTCAAAGACCAGCTCCAACCAACGTGGCAGAGGTTTCGCATCAGCGGGTGCGTGATGGAACGCCATATGGGTGCTCATCCAGGACGGGATGATATGTAGAGAGCGATGTATGAAGTAGGCCCAGAAGTACATAAATGCTATGCCGCATGTCACATTGATCAGTCCGCGTTCAGGATAGACTAAGAGAATCGAACAGAGCCACATAAAAACAATAGTGGGTCCCTGATTTTGTAGTACCTCGACTATGTCGCGAGCCATCCCTTGTCTATTGTTAATTTTTTAGTCTTAAACCGTTGCCCTGGTAAAAAGTTAAGTGTGCCGCGTGCACTTACCGCCAAGTACCGAAGTTAAGCACCCGTGGGGTGCTTATCTTTGGGACTGGCTTGGTTACTATTGTATCAAAAATCTAAGAACTCTCCTCTCAGAAGGGAGTTCTTAGATTTTTGATACAAGACGTTAACCTTTCCTACTACGGGGGTGTGCCTGGTGCACCACCGCAGCTTCCAAAGACCAGGCATCCGCCGCGCGACATGTCGCCGCAGCCTGTGCACCCAGTCTGTACCGTGAGTTCCTTGAGCTCGACGACGACGGACTGATTGATCCTCTCTCCTCCACAGGAGAACGTGTCAATCACGCAGGTTCCTGCAGCAACGTCCTTGGAGGCGACGACACCGGCCCAGTACTGTGGGATCTTCCCCGTTGCCCAGGTCACCGTGTGACCCGGCTGAATGTTGACAAACGTGTTCGTGCTCATTTTTCTGAGTGTTCGGGTTTCTTAACGCCTCCTATGTAAAATATGATGTCTTCAATTTTTCCATTTTAAACAGTTGCCTCCGCAATGGTGTTCATCTCCTTCTCCACAGTCAGACTGGTGGTGGTCAGTAGCTTCTCCCACTCGGCTAGAGCCGGCAGGTAGTGATCCCGCTGCCGTGCATAGTAGGTGTGCTGATGGGCACTCAGCTGTAGACCGGATGCGTACATCGTGTATCTCACGTCGTACTCTCTGTAGTTGAGGAGCCGGTTTGCCGCCGCAATAAGTGCTCGATTGGAGACGGGAAACTGATTGATCAAGCGGCCCAGTTTTCTCAGACCCAGCATAGCTGGATTCAATAGTGTCCGCCCATCCTGCTCTGCAGTGAACGTTTTGGGCATCTTATTGTAGCCCTCCTGCCATTTGGCCAATGCTTCGACGAAGAGACCGTATGGTGTCTTGATAGAGGACGGTGCGGTCGCAGCACCTGTCTGACTCTTCTTTAGAGAGAGCCGTTCCCAACTCTCGTCGAAACCGTGGATAGTCGCAGTGTAGCGCCGACGCAGCGAGTCCAGTGCATCATTGATAAACTTGCGGAGCTCATCCAGCTCACTGATCAGAGGCTTGAATACAGTTACATCCGTACTATCACCCTTCTCAGCACCCACAGTGATAATCCGTCGGAAGATATCTGCGGCTGCTCCTGTCAGCGTCTCGTACACACGCCGGACCTCGCGGTCCTTCTCCAGCTTCTTCTCACGACTGATCAGCGTCGCCATCATACCGTCGTCGTTGATCTCATTCAAGAGATACTGGATACGAAGGTCAATATTGTCGTTTACGTTGATTCCGTCACGAGCCAGAGCGTTCATATCGACATTCTGAACGTGGCTGATACGACGGTGTGCCAGCTCCAGAATAGAGACCCAGCCAGGATAGGCCCCGTTACCGGGCTTGAGGATAGCACGTCGCACGTCACCCCACTCAGGAAAGCCACCACACGGGACGTCGCCTGCCACACGAGGAGCCTCGCCGCCGCCCTGCCGACGTTGCCACTCGTAGTAGTGGGGATTGTGGACCACGCCCGTCGCCACCTGACCCGAACGCCAGGAGAAGGCGGTATGACAGGAGATACACCACATCTGGTCGCACCCATCAATCTTAGTGATCATCTCCCCGCACTTGGGACAGGACTTGGTGTCTTTGGCCAGCAGCTTAGCCGTCTCCACGTTGCCAGGATCACACGTGTGATCGGAATCACGGGCCACACCCTTGACCTCGTGGCAATCGGAACAGGAGTAGAGTTCGCATACACCGCACTTCCAGGCAGTAGACAAGAAGCCGCGGCAACCCTCGGCAGGACATCTGCGTACGAAGTTCTTATTCTGTTTCTCTACGACTTCGGTAACACCCTCACGCAGTCGAGAACAGTGGTTTTGGAGATCCCAGACCTGTTGCTGAATCCCCACCTCCTCCTGCTGCAATAGACGGAGTTGGACCTGGATCTCCTTGCGACGTGCACGCATCTCGGTGATCACTTCACGCTCAATCCGTTTGGCCTCGTTCATGGCCTCAATACGGGGTTGTGTCGCGGGCAGCAACGATCGTTCACGATCCATCAGGAGCTTCTCTCGATACTCACGATAGACACCGTCACGCCAGACCTTGGTCACAATAGTGTCAATATACTCGCGTGTCCAGCCCTTCTTACACGTATCGTTTGGACACCGCGGTTCATCAACTAGAGTGGTCAACCACGAGCCTACGCACTCGCGACAGTAGTCTACACGACAATACGGGCACGTGCACTTCTTTCGTGTCGAGCCGTTAAAGGGTTCGCAGCAGATCTGGCAGTCGGTCATAGTCTCTTACTAGTCCGTAGCAGAGAGCCACAAAGCTCAATTTTCTGCGTTAGACACTATATATCAAAATCGCTCTTCCCTATAAAGGATGGTCTCCCTCTTACTGACTGCGACGGTCAGTTCTGCTAATCGCAAAAATCCTGGATTCATGACGGTGGGACAACAGCTGAAAACTGCGGTCAATCCCGGTGAAACAGTCGGTGTGGTACTGAATCGTTTCAATCAGTACCGCACGCCAGAGAACGTAATTCAAAAGGTCTTTTATGATTCTGCGTGCCAAAAACCGGTCTCCCTTGATCTGAAACCAGCGGTGGACACTATTCTGTATGTGGCTTGACACCGCCCAGTGTCGATTAGACAGACGCCCTGTGCCCAGCGTCGATCAGACCGACGCCCTGCACATCGGGCAGGTCGTGTGGTTCAACAGCCAGGGACTGAGGCATGCTGTATGGTAGACATGCCCGCAGGCATTGATGCGACTGGCGGCCCCTGCCCCCACTTCCTGGCAGATGGCACACTCTGTAACACAGCACGCAACGCTAATGAGTGTCGACGGTCTGACCGATACGGGTGGTGCCACATAGGTATGTACACTCCGGTGATATGCTACCCCTCTGCGTGGTCTCAAACCAGCAAGGGCGTCCCTCACGGCGGGGCTGAACCCCGCAAGTGGATCATTGTAATACTCAGGTTCTGCTACAGGACCTTCCATACTCTCGATCTTGTTGCCGAAGAGTGTTGTGGTAATAAAGGTACAGATTCCGCTGAGCATCTATAGCAATTGTGCTTACCTACTCTTAGTGGTCATAGCTATTTCAATTTTTCACATCCCCATCCCCTCCTCTGTAGCATTACGGATATCTGCACGGCAGACAGGACAGTGTGCGTTACGAGCGAACCAATTGTCCACACAGACACTGTGAAAGAGATGGCCGCAACGATTGAGCTTACGCCATGATACGGCTGCCTCTGGTGGAGAGACAGCTGCCCCACTGCTCCGTGGTGATGCCGCGTCGTGATCCTGGCAGATGGCACAGATGGTCTCTTGACTGATCTCTGTATGTGGGATAATAGTGGAGGCAGCAGTGATCTCAGCTGGGGTAGCATTCACAGGAATAGGGTCGAAGAAGGTTCCGAGCAGTGCACCGAGATTGGCAGAAGTGACGAACTGATTCGTCGGACGGCTGGGCGTGGTATAGGAACTGCCTCCCCAGCCGGCAGTAGGTGAGGCTAGTAGAGCAGCTATAGCCGGTGGCCAAGGCGAAGCGGGAGCGGGAGCTGGCCACACCTGCTCCCGCAGGCGGATCGGCCGTGGTGGTGTGGCTATAGGGCGATTAACAAGAAACATCCAGTCATCGTAGCTATCGCGTTGTGCCGCCGCACGATGCTGTAGGTAGAGTGCCCGTTGCTGACGATAGGTCTGCGGGAAGAGGTTCGCCATCCGATACCGTACCCATCCAATCATGCTATTCGAATCAGAAGGGAAGATCATGTTGTCGTAGAGAAACTCTGGAAAGAGGTTGTGTACGTCATCCAGAAGTGCATAGTCATAGACCTGATGATAGGACATTTTTACTCTCCTCTTTATGAGTACTTATCAGTCAAATTTTCTTAAATCCAGGCAAGCGGAAAAAATGAAATGCTTTTAAACCGACCGTCCGTAGACAAAACAATGGACTCCGACAAAGCAAACGGCCGTGTCGGTCTGACCAACCTGGGCAACACCTGTTTCCTGAATGCGGGCGTACAAGTGATTCGCTACTGCCCCGAACTTGTCGCGTACTTCCACAGCGATACCTATAAGCAGCATATGAAGGCAGATCGCAACTCGACCCCCATTGTGGAGGAGGTGGCCGACGTAGTGAAGGGTCTCTGGCGCGACGACATCAAATTCCGTGCCTCAATGTCCCCTCGTGGGTTCGTGAGCACAGCAAACCGCCTCTGTCAGGAGTCGCCTGCATACGAGGATCTGGCGACCGGTGGGCAGCAGGACGCATCAGAATTCATTAACTTCGTACTGGAGAGTCTCCATATGGGTCTGGCTCGCCAAGTACAGATGGAGATCGTCGGTAATGCAAAGACCAAGGACGACGAGATCCAGATTAAGGCACTGGAGGCCTGGACGAGCTTCTACAAGAAGGAGTACAGCCCGATTGTGGAGAACTTCTTTGGGCAGACGATGATGACCACTACGTGTGACGCATGTAAGTTCAAGGGGGTCCGCTTCGAACCGTGGATGATGCTGAAGTGCCCGCTTCCAGCAAGTGGTGCCACCACCATTGAGGAGTGTATTGGTCTGGCTCTCAAGTCCGAGACGGTAGAGGGCTATAAATGCGATGAGTGTAAGGCTCACGGTACGGCCACGCGTGAGAGCTATATCAGCAGGCTCCCGCTCCACCTGATCGTCATGTTCAAGCGTTTCGAGAACTCGACCGCGAAGATCCGTACGAAGGTCGAGTTCAGTCTAGATAATACGGATATGAGTCGTTGGCTCGCATTCTCTGGTGTCACACGCAATGCTAAGCCGACTTATAACACGTATGCTATTGTCGAGCATCACGGAGTCTCCCGAGGCGGTCACTACGTGGCCTACGCGAAGCACAACGGTACGTGGCTGAATTACGATGATACGTCAATCACTCCAGCCGATCCTGCTACCATTGTCAACCAGGACACATACGTAGTGTTGATGACTCGTAAGGACTACGTGACACCCAGTCTCTTCACAAAAGATAGAACGGATTAGTAGAGATGCCCCCGCATAGAGGTGGATTTGATCCCTTTCAAGGGCCTGCTAACAATCTGTTAAATGGACCGAAGCCCTCGTTTTTTTCGGCTACATTCGGGCCATATGCTGCGATAATAGGAACTATGCTATTATTTGTGGGAGCCTTTGTAGGAATCTACTTCTATTTTAAGACTTATGGATATACGGTTCAGATGGGCTGGGAGAAGCTGAAGGGGGTCTTTAATAGAAAGGAACAGGTGGATATCAGCACTACAGAGGATGGTGATACTACATCGGCGATCTCACTGATGCCACCATCTCTTGGTGGTGGTGGCAACGCTACAGATGGTAACAGTCTCTATGGTGGCAACACCGCGGGCGGCGGCATCGCAGGAGGTAACGCCGCAGGAGG
>Ga0164296_1002723_pt1 | contig 17249 bp, 12 predicted proteins | sample GEODES057metaG_FD_113533 | JGI IMG/M metagenome (GOLD analysis project Ga0164296, IMG submission 113533) | Dystrophic lake water microbial communities from Trout Bog Lake, Wisconsin, USA - GEODES057 metaG | ecosystem: Environmental > Aquatic > Freshwater > Lake | place: USA: Trout Bog Lake... | reverse complement strand
GTCCTTGAACAGCTGGAACACCGCAGCAGTAACTGACATGAGAAGTATGTTCGCCGGTGCTACGTCATTTAATCAGCCTCTAAATAACTGGGACACCTCTAGTGTAACAATCATGACTAATATGTTTAACAATGCAACAGCATTCAACGGAGATGTGAGCTCATGGAACATGACATCGGTGACAGATACACAATTCATGTTCGCTAATGCGGTTTCATTTAACAAACCCATGACATGGACGCTCACTGTGTTGACAAACATGAGTTATATGTTCTACGGGGCTGTCTCATTCAATCAAGATCTCAGTTCATGGACGCCACAAAGTAATATCTTAGCCGCGAAAATATTTGGTAAAGGAGCCCCTATTGCTACTATTAGTACACATTGGCCAGCATTCTCTAATCCAGACCCAACAACCTATCCCATATACTACACAGGCGGAATGCAAGTAAGTATAACCGTCTCTACATCCGATATCACCGCTGGTTCGATAATTCTAAAGATGGGATTCTTACCGGCACAGACAGTCACTGTTGATTGGGGTGACGCAAGCCCTACTGACCAATGGTCCTCGGCACCAATCCACAGTTACGCGTCAGCCGGTACATATACAGTGACTGTGACAGGAACAGCCAACGCGTTTAACGGTATCGTAAATGCCGTAGGCGGCATAGTCACTATAACATCGGTAACACCATGGTTGGATTCCTTGACAGATCTCTCTTATCTATTTGCGGGCCAACAGCAGAACTTCACTGTACCCACATTCAGCGGTATAAAGCCATTCCCTCCTCCTCCTCCCACGTATCTGACCAATTTCAGTAATATGTTCAATGGTGCAGTAGCATTTGACGGGTCGAATTTAAATACATGGGACACAAGCACGGTAACAGATATGTCGAATATGTTTAATGGTACGACCTCACTCTACCCGGATATCTCAAGTTGGAATATAGGGCAGCTCGTTACAGCCAGATCTATCTTTGCCAATAGTCCTGCTTTTATAAGTGACACAACTACATGGCCAAATTTTGTCAGTAATACCAATCTCCCTGATCCCACGATTGATCCTGAATACTATACGACGTAAGGTCCTGTATCAATGTGGCTTGGCTACTATTGTTGATCTAAGAACCCCCTTCAGAGAAGAGGGTTCTTAGGTTCGGTACAAGAGGTTAGATCATATCACTTAGCAGTAGAGAGCCACGCCACCACATCCTCTGTGGCACTGGACGATAACCGTGACACGATCTTCTTGGGTGTACACAAAATGAAGGTGGGTAGTGACCGTACGGCACAGAATCCAGCAGTGTAGTCGTTCACAGTCTGCTCCACCTTCCAGATGGGGAGACCGACCGCCTTGGCCGCCGCCTCCACCGCATCCAGATCGAGCCGCTTACACGCCCCGCACCACGTTGCCGTGAAATAGACAACGAAGGCCTTATCCGCAGCACGAAAACCCGCGGGCTTACCCACCTCAGCCTTACCCTCCCAGTAAGTCTCAAACTCGAGTTGCGTATCAAAGGTTCTCATCTCTTTTTATCGGAGAGAAGTTCGGATATCATTTTGACCGCACCCGTAATCACTACGGCGGAGAGCGTACCGGCTATGATGGGCCCGCTACTACTGTAACTCGTGTTTTTATAGGCACCGCCTTTGTGCATGATGGCAGGCACCGCCGCCTTTGCCGCCGCCGCCGCCTGGATCTGCTCCATAATCCGATCCGGATTTGTAGCAGTCTCTATCTGTGTAGAGACAGCAGATGCTATTTTAGGTACCGTCTCCGCAACCTCATTTCCCACGGCTACAGCTTTATCCGCCACTTTAATACCGTGATCCACCTGTTGTACAGTCGTCCCCACGGTCGGCTGCAACAGTGGTACAGCCAACTCGCGATAGAAGAAGCGGAAGGTCTCTAAATTGAGAAACCCACCCAATATCCCGCCTCCGCTATTTTTTGCTGCTGCTCTCTCCTTGGCAAGCTGCTCTTTAGAGATCTTCTCAGGTACGAAGAGCGGCTCACCAGAGATCCCAGAGCCGAATATCGTACTATAAGGGGGAGGGGTACTGATCTTCCCGTGAACAATAGAGTCGGGATAGAAGAGAGTATGGATGATATCATAAAAGATCCACATCCATCCAAAGAGGAAGGTCAGTGGGAACCAGGTTGTCGCAAGCTTAGTGAAACCCTGAATAGGTTCGTTAATATAGAATTTATCGAGTCCGAAAAGCCCACCGAAGACAGTCAACAGGGCGTAGATTACAAGATCCTTCTTAGTTCGCACCACGGATCCTCCCTTTTCTGCCTCCGCCGCCGCCTTTACCGGGTCGATAAATACCCCGCGACCGATTCCGCGGATCCAGTCAAAGGGGCTGTTGAGTCCCTGGGTCTGAACCCGCTTGGGATCACTGAAGATCTGTATCAGATCCCAGAAGTACCACATGCCGAAAGTGAAGAGGTTGAATATGAATTTCTGTGTAGCTGTACCAAACGAGCGTAGATAGAAGTGATCCGTACCGAAGAAGCCTAATAAGACAGAGAGGCAGATAAAGACATAGAAATTCCGCTCTGGATACTTCCAGTGATCGATGTCGCTATAGTGATGTGGTACAACGAACGGCGGCTCCTTCATGTTAGCACCTACCGATTCTGTTTCGGGAGGCATACTCTCTATGGGACACACGTAATTTTCCTGATCGGTTCACACGCAGAGTAAACGGATCTTCAAGCGGTGTAGAGGATACCACCAAGACCCGCCGCGATGCGGAAGACATTGTAGTTGGTAGCGTAGACCGTAACACCCGAATCGTATCGAGTAATATTGGGATTCATCGCCACAGCCAGGACGATAGTGTCGATGCGACTGGCATTCAGAGCCCCCTGAGGCTGTGCCGCCTCTGGTGCCAGCGAAAACGAATAGACATAGATATAGTCGTCAGGAATCACCGTATGTCGCTGCCACGGCTGAACCAGGCGAAAATACGAGGCATCGCGGATCTCGAACCGATCGTAGCCGTCCAGCCGTAGAATAGCCGTGCTGATCTGATCATCTAATGTGACGTGTTCCTCCACGAGCTGGCGATTCGTATAGTTAAACCACTCGTTTGTCAGCAACATGCGGTCCTGCTGTACGACCCAGATCAGCTCTTTAAGGGGATTGTTGAAGTCAAGTGTTATATTAGCAAGTGCAGCCCCCGCTGGTACAGCCGTCTTCTGCTGTATCTGGACCTGCTCTACGAGGTACTCGTGTTTGGATGATGAGAAGCGTCGTCGCTCGTCCGTATCGAGGTGGATGAAGTCGCCCCACATCACAAAGGAGGTGGGATTAGGTGGCGGAAAGAGGCTCTGATTAGGGTTGAGAGCTAGCGAATCGCGATAGAAGAGCGTATTAGGTGAGCGGAGTTTCACATAGATGCGAACGGGGTGAGCCTGTAGTGCGATCAACGGCAGCGATAGTCCTACATTGTTACAGAACCAGAAGCGAAGGGGGATGTAGAGTTTAAGCGGCCCGGGTTGCGACGACTGTTCGAATGCCTCCTGATAGCCGAGCATGTTATTGAACCCCTGTCTCTTAGAGGCATCCACTTGGAGTTGAGAGGTGACATGTAGCCATTCACCATACTGTCGGTCGACCTCCTTACCACCCACCTCCAGACTGATATATTCGAGCATAGCATGTCCGATACCATTGACCCAAGATGTGTCTATCGTGGTAGGAGTCGATTGTGGGAGCATCGGGAGCGAAACCTCCAAGATCAGCGTATTGAGTAGATCGCCCTTTCGGGGTATCGTAGCGACCACCACCTTCCCGAAATCGGTAGAACCATCGAAATCAATCCGACAGCTCTCTACAGAGAAATTCGTGTGTCGACGATAGACCTGTTTGAAGAAAGTCGTTTGTGGATTTCCAGTTAAATAGATATCCTGTCGGCCGGTTGCGACGAGCTGTAATAGTCCGCCACCGAGCATCCTATGTGGGGAAGGGAACGTTTATTGGCCACAAGACCGCGGATCAAAGTGCCACTATTTACCCGCTACATACTAGGGAATGTCGTTGTATCAGAGTCTTGAGATAGATAACCTAAAGGTCAGAAATATTCTGACTAGAACCAATGACAACAGCCTTATCCCAGAGAATTTCACATTATTTTCGAAGGGAGACGGCAACACGTACTGGTCATCGGGTGTTACAGCAGCACAGTTCACGTCGCTGTCGACAACAGTGAGTTCATTGACATCAACTGTATCAGGTAATAATAATTTCATCCTGTCGGAAGTCAACTCAACTCTTGCCGGTGTGAGCAGTTTTGTACAGAATCTCAGTACGTATTCGGCAGCCACTGCGTATACGGATCTAGCGATCCTGAAGTATTCCACGGCAAATATGTCGACTCTTGCGACTATCTACACTCCGCTCAACTCAACTTATATTTTATCAACTAACATCAATCGTGCAATTATCAGTACTTCAATCGCATCGCAGACCTATGACACAGGTCTCTCTTCATTGATAGCCTCATCGATAGTCTACACATCTACAGTCACAAGCAGCTTATCAAACTCTCTGACAGACCTATCCACATATACGTCAACAATAACAGCCGTTCTCAAAGCGGCAGATTCCACTATAATGGGGAGTTCTATTCTCTATATCAACAACAATGTCGCTCTTGTTAACAACAATCTGACTCAGTTGACAGCAGAGGTCTCTACAGGGTTTGCCATAACTAACACCTATCCAGTCGCACTGTCGAATACGGCATCAACTCTGAGTACCTCTATAAACCTAGGCGACATCACTACACTCTCCACCGCCAACGCCTTCACAGTGTTGAATCTCAGCACTGCTGCCAGTGCTGTCTCTACAACATTTGAGATATATGTAAGTAGCAACGCAGCGGCCTCGGTCTCTACTACAAATGCAATACTCTCATCATTTAATTCTACTAATACATATCTATCGAATGAGATAGCCATGGTGAGTACGTCTTCCGCAGCGGATATCTCCACTATCAATCAGAATATCTCTACTTTGATAGCAACGGGTCTAGTTGACACACTCTACCAGACATTTATTCAATTAGAGGAGTATTCCTATAATATAATTGCCTCAACACTGAATACCAGTAATATTATCCTTATTTCGACTACGGCCAGTTACGAGGTACAGTACGCAAGTACACTTGAATATATCAACGTATCTACTTTCAACTACCTAGTAGCAAATGCCTATCTCTCTTCTATCAGTACCTTGGTACCAGAGGTGATCTCCACAATGGATTACTACATCTCCACAGAGGTGGTCTATTTTAACTCGACTATTCAAGGCGACGTGGAATATTTTGACTCTACTATCTCAGCCTCTATCCGTTATTTCAATAGCTCGCTCTCCTCTTTTATTGATGACGCTGGTACGACCGTCTCCACATTTATTGCACAGGGTCTGAGTGAACAATCGGTGCTCTTCTCTACAACAGTGGAGCTGATCTCGACGTTCGAGGCAGTGGCAGATATTTCAAGTCTTATTACGATCAGTTCGCTATTGGGACACCAATATGCGACAGCACCGAGTATAATCCTGAATTCCATAGACCATCTCTCCTCAATTACAGGTGTAGGGGGGATCACCGATCTGAATCCGATCACAGTAGGTATAGCTGAATTAGATATCTCAAATTACAATAATTTCTATATTCTTGTATCGGATATCCGTAGCGACGTCTATTATGGTATTGTCTATACAGGTGATGTAACGAATGCGAATCGTGATATCAATGTTGTGATCGACATCCAGTCCTCCTATAGCAATAATTTTCAGACCATCGACACGGGGACTCTTACACAATGGCTCTCCACTCCACCGATCTATAATCCCATTTCGTACAGTCTCACTACATCGAGCCCATGTCTTCCACCTGCAGAGACCACTCCACAGCTCTACATCTCTACGTTTCTGGGGACCTACAATCTGAATTTCAGATTGACAAATCAGGCAATGTTGCTACAGACAGTAGAGACGTATGGTTATATCTATTCGAAGCTGACATTTACCAACCCACCCATCCTGCCGCCGCCCAATGTTCAAGTGATAACCCCTAATTCCTTCCCAATAGGGGCTTCGTTCAGATACCGAGGCGGTAAGATGACTGTATCATGGAATACAAATGACTATAATGTACCTGTAGGGATCAACTTCCTGGGTGTGGATACATTCGGTAATACGGTCAGCACATGGGCCGGTCCTTTCAAGGCTACAGATCTGACAGCAACGTTTACTATTCCTACGCAATACAATGCACCATATGTCAGTTACAAGACGATCTCTCTCTCTGTATATCCTGATAATAACCAACGTACTATTGCAAAACCGTTCGCTAAACAGACTCTGGATCCGCTAGTCATAGTCAACCCAACATTGAATTCACGTGTCAGGGTCTACAATGATGGAACAAACCCACGCTATCTGAATGTAGCTGAGATCTATCTCTACAACGATCTCAATCAGAACGTTATCAGCGATCCTAATTATGCGAGTTACCGTAATCTGGTCTCTACTGCCTCTCTGCCCTACAATCAGGATCCTACCAAGGGTGCACAAGCCGCTATGGACAACAATCCGGCAACTGCTTTCTGGGGTGGCACTAACGCAACCACGATAGATAGATCGGCTTATGTGCAAGCCTCACTACAGTCCAATCTCTCTAGCTACACATCGCCAAATCTCCTCTCCTCTATTGTTCTTCTCCCTGATCACGTGAACTCGGTGGGGCTCTACAATATGTACATGACATTGTCAAATTGGCACGATCCTGCTATTACAACAGACGGACTTTTCTATAGTACTATTCAACTCCCCTCCTCATCTGTCTGTGCTTTTAGTTTTAGTGGATGAGAGGTCATCACAAGATGACTTCTCTGTAAAGGCCGTCGCCGCCGCCTTATCCTGCGTAAAGGCCGCCGCCTTATCCTGCCTCTCCCTCTCTGCCATCATCTCTGCTAACCTCTCATTGGTGGCCCGGACGGCCTCGTTGTCAATCGGTTTCGAACTAGCAGTGGACGCGGGGAAGCGTTTACGGGGACAGCTCATATCTGTTCTCGTAAACTATAAAAGCCGCGTCTAAAAGCCGCGATCCATGTACTGCAACGAATTATCACTATAGGACCCACGCTGCTTTCCCAGTCGTTCCACGAAGGCGAACCATTGTGCTCCAGGTTGTAGCCGCTTCCAGATCTGATCGTTCGCATAGAGCCAGTGTTCTCCCGTCGTCGCCAGGAGCGGAAGATAGGTCTTATAGAGCTCAATCAGCGGATCATAGAAGGTAGACGAAACAATATAGGCCGATGCCGTGTCTGCCGAAATCACTCTCATAATCAATTCGTCTACGGGCTCAGTCTGCTCCGTAGCATAGCTGAACATTAAGACGTCGAAGGGGCGTCCACTTCTGAAGAATCTGTTCAGCCTCTCCCAAAACACCTCTTTATTAACAATGAATTGAAAATCATCCTCAAAGATGAGCACATTTTTGAGCCCTCTATCACGAGCCAAATGTAAAACTGCCAGATGCGATTGACCGCAACCGACAATACCAGGTCTACCTTCAATTGCCGCAAATCGCTCCCCACTGAGACCTATCGTATCTAGTTCGGCTTCAATCTCCGCTCTACGATCTGATCGTCTATCGAGATTGATATAGAATACACCACCCAGGTGCTGCATTAGAGTTAGTCAGTTAAATCGGTTTAAGCAGATAATGACTATTTCAATCAATGAGAGCGGTTCATCCAAAGACGGGTAAGCCCATTCAGATCATCCGCACGGAGGCACAGATCACCAAAACAAATCGCCATCTTCTCTGGTTCAGTAAGGGGCTCAGCGGCCCGCGATTCCAGCGTTGGTCGATCCTCGTCTCAGACCATGATGCCATCAGCTCTTACACAGAACCAGATATTGTATTAATTAACGGTGAGCCTACAGAGGAGGCAATTCAAGCCTGGTCCGCCTGGCTAAAAACTACGACGAAGACTACCGAGACTCTGCTTATCGTTGCCCCGCAATGGATGAAACATCTTCGCCTGACAGCAAACACGAGCTCCCTCCTGGTCACTACGGAGCTATATCAGCGGTACCCCTTTCTCCCAGATCTGGCAACTGACGCACCACAGGAGGAGTGGGTCGCTGCCATCGCTACGTTGATGCGATTCCAGGTTCTTGTCACCACTACACCCCTCTCTACAACAACTACATTCAAGGGACGCAATCTAGTGATCCCTCCAAACTCCACGGATGAGGTAGTGCCACCCATCTATCTGATCCAGCAGTACTTCGTACCAGAGAAGGCTGCTAGAGCCAACGAGATTCGCAAGGCCCTGGATCAGAATCTGGCCTGTCCCTATATCGACAAGGTTGTCCTTCTGAACGAGAAACGACATCAGCTACCACACGGCTCATCCAAGCTGTTGGAGGTCGTAATCGGTCGCCGTATGACCTACCTGGATGTCTTCAAGTACATCCAATCCAGTGTCCCAAAGAACGCTCTAGTAGTCTTCGCCAACTCAGATATCTATCTAGATGAGACCCTCCGTCTCCTCTACAGCCTTGATATGGATAAGCGTTTCCTCTCTCTTCTCCGTTATGATGTGGATCAGCAGGGTCAGATCAAGCTCTTCGGTCCGCGACCAGATTCCCAGGATACGTGGATCGTGGCAGCCTCCTCTATAGACTTTGAGCCCACTGAGGCCGATTTTGGATTCAGTTTCGGCGTTTCGGGTTGTGATAACGCGATCAACGTCTCGATGCTACGTCGTCGTTTCATGGTAGCTAATCCCGCTCTCTCTATCAAGACCTATCATCTCCACGCGAGCAATATTCGCACATATACGGCAATTGATGTACTGGACAAACCCGTCTTTCTCTATGTAGAACCTACAGGAATTCAGGAGTATAATCCTGTGAAAGATCTGAAAGAGCTCACAGTATGGTCCCGTAAGCCGATGCAGACATTTGACAGACCTATCCGCTACGTGGAGAAGTCTACTGCCGAGACCATCTGCTCCATGATGAAGCGGGATTCGCCCTACAATTACAGTATCACCTCTCCTAACACCTTCAACAAGGGGTATGAGCAACACGACAATCGCCTCTACAAGTTTGAGGGGACGGTCTTCACCATGCCCGTCGGTGTCGTCTGTGATTTCAAGAACATCTATATCGGTACTCATCCTGTCTGGTTTAATGAGTGGTCGAATGTGGAGATGACGGTCCTGACTAACACCGTCCACGTCCCTGAACTGATCGCCATCCATCTTCCTCCCCCATTGGCTACAAGTGCAGCGAAGTGGTTTCTCCATTATCTCCCCCAGGCCATACAGATCCGCAAGACACTGGACCGCAAGCCGGATTTTATGGTCGCTCTCCATCCGGACACACAGCAGGCCCTACAGATGTTACAGTGGCCAGAACAGGGTCAGGTCTCTCTTATCCCCTATCTGGCTGATTGCCAATACGTTTCTGAGACGGTCTATGCCCTTACGCCAAACTCCTTCCTAGACGTACCGAAGGAGCACATCGATCTCTTGCGAAGCATGTATAGACACGAGGAGGAGGAGCAGCATCAGCCTGTCGCCGTCCTGGTAGCCGAACGCGATAGTGCCCTCCTCTGCTCCAGAGACTGGTGTAGCCAGGTCCAGACGAATCTCTTCAATCGCCGTGATCGTGCTCACTGGTCCGTCCACATTATCGATGCTGATCTACCAACTAAGGCTCGCCTAGAGCTCCTCTCCAAGGCCGATCTTCTGATTGCCAGCAGTGAATCGGAGTGGGAGGCTCTGGACTGGTGTTGGTTGATGAAAAAGGGGACGACGGTGGCCGAAATAATGCCTGATAGCAAGCCCCGTGGTGACCACATCCACCTAGCCGGTGCCGCCGAGTTGAACTATGTTCTTCTGGGTGTGAAGCGTGAGCCGATCCTCTATCAGCGTCAGCACGCTATGGAGGACATTGAGAAGATGCTGGTCCAGCATCTCTTCAAGGAGGAGCTGATCCAGGTCCCTCAGTCAGCCCTTCCCGCCCTCATTCTCCCATCGGGTAAGGCTCTCAGTGGTAAACACCATCACAGTGGAGACACCTTTCGTGAAATGGTCTCCATATGGCAAGAGCGTGGATACTGTCGGATCCAGCATAGTGAAGATACCCCCTATGTCTGGTGGAATGCGATCGGTGATACCCTGTTATACGACAGACCCCAGATGCATTGGTTACAGCCGACCTCTTATAAGCTGGCCTTCTTCGGCAATGCTGTCCCTGAGAAGCCTACAAAACGCGATAACACATGGTCCTTCTGGCCCAGGTCGCCTAGAGCGATTGAGGCCATTGTGAATTCGAACAAGGTCCTACGCAATTATGAGGACCGTCCTATCAGTTCGATCTTCTTGGGTCGTATTGAAAACGGCGTACAGAAGGAGCACAGGACTCAGCATGACTGGTCCAAGGCCGTAGAGAAGTTCTCTATGCCAACGGACTCTACAGCCGGCCCCTACAAGTATACGCAAGAGGAGTATTTGGATCTACTGACACAGTCCAAGTTCGGTCTCTGCCTTCGCGGTTACGGTCCAAAGTGTAATCGTGAGATCGAGCTCTTTGCTACGGGTGTAGTTCCTATAGTGGCTCCTGGTGTAGATATGAAGCATTACCGCGTACCACCAAAAGAGGGTACGCACTATTTCACTGTCAAAACACCTGAAGAGTTCACTAAGATAGTAGAGACCACATCACGAGAGAAGTGGATCGAGATGTCAGTGGCTGGCCGTGCGTGGTGGCGTCGGTACGCCTCGGCAGAGGGACTCTTCCGCTTTACGTGGGGTCTGATCAATGAGGCAAAGATGAACCTGACTGCCCTAGAGATGATGGAACAGACGGCCTAAGCAGAATCTCCTAATACAGACTAGAATGGACCGTTTGGCACCCAAACCCGTTCTAGACTCATTGAGCAAGGCGACCATCGACCTGCTCTATCAGCGTCTCACTCCGGATCACCGTCTCAGGCCCTACATCAACCTCTCTCAGTACGTACGTATTCGCGGGCTGAAACCAAGCATCCAGTACGCTACATACAGTATATTGAATGAGCAACGCGAGCTTGTCCCTATGTATGAGGTTGGGGCCGAAGAGGAGCAGACAGCATGGGTCAATGCAAAGCGGCAGTCAATCGTCACAGATCTCAACGAAGCGGACTGGTGCGTCTGGGAGGATCGTTTCTTCGAAACAGGCCACGCACCTCTTCTCCATCCCAGCAGCTACGTGGATGTCATGGGAAATACGCAAGCCCACCTACTGGCCTACGCGTGTCTGAATAACCGCTTCACGGACGTGGCCGCTTATGACGCACAATTCCAGGCGATCCAATTCCAATCCAACCCTGCCCTCCAGCACCGTAATGAGCGGCAGGAGACCCCGCTAGCCATCATGATGGGCAACGCCGATCTTCATGAATTTGTGGAATCGCTGCTTCTCCGCATATCCCACGCAAAACGCTGCCCGTCGCTCTCCTTCAGATACTGGCAGGAGCACTGGTCCACCTTGATGCGTGACACACCAGTAGATCTACTCTTGCTCGACCAGTCAAATACCCCTAATTTTCTCAACAGGTACCGTCGCATGACCTACAACAATGTAGAGGCTCTTCATCACCTTTTTGCTGCAGGGTATAGACTGAAACCAAACGATTCTCTTCGCGACTGCAAGGCCACTGTCTCCGAAGCCCTTATCAGATATCCGTCGTGGCACAACATCAGCTTCTGGCTCTATCTCTATTCAGAGACTCATCCAAGGGATCAGTTTCTGAAACGGACACGACTCTTTATAGAGGCCCGCAACTCAATCATACGCGACGAGATCCTCTCTATTGTCTTCCATCCAAGCCGTATAGCAAAATATACGGCACTGGGTTATCAGATGGGTGATTTTGCGGCTATCTTTTAACGGTGCCTGCGCGTCTGCTGTCTGCGTCCGCTGCCGCGGCGTCTGGTGCCACCGACAGCCAGTGCCGTCGGATCCGCAACCACCTCAGTATCGCCTGCCACCTTGGGCATATACTGAATCTTTACACCGTCTTCACCAAGGGCGAAATAGGCGATGCTCTTCAGAGCGGGGTTCTTCATACCGACCAGACGGAAGCCTCCCATAAAGAACATCCCTAGGTACTCACCGTGAGCGAATCCGTACGCGTAGACGGAGCCCTGCACGCTCACAAAATTGGGAATATGAATCTTGGTCGCCGCGTCGTACGTCCGTTTTGCCGCAGTCAGACCGAATCCACCCACCATCCCAGGAGCCGTGGGATCCTCGTCCGCATCGGCGACCACTGCGACCTTTATTGCCAGATCCTTGGGCATGACTACGTCACCCTGATCAGGAATAGTTGTTGCACCGAGCCGTGTCAGTCCGGCGACGGTCTGCTTGAGGGCCGCCGCCATGGCCCTGTCACCCAACCCGATCGGTTCAATAAAGGGCCATGTGGCCGGATCACGGTAGCGGGTTCGTGAAGGAGCACCATAAAACGTGCGAACGTTCTCAATAGAGTAGGGGCGTCCATTGGCTTCGGGTCTCACCTCGGTCGCCAGGGGTCGAAAGCCAGGGTGTGAGAAACGTGCGGGGATGGTGGGGATCACGTTATTGGGGCCCATCGGTCCACCTACTAAAACCTGAGTCGCGGCCGATCGTGCCGCTACCTTCTGTGAGACGACGCGGTCTAGTGTCACCAGACCCGTATCTAGGTGCCGATTGAATGTATTGCGGGCATTGTCACCAAGAATGGTGGGTGCACCGAACGATACGATGTGGATCGACGCAACATTCTTCATGTAGGGTAAGCCGTTGACCTTTGCCTCGGCCAGAATAAAGCCAAACAAGGTGCAGTACGCCCCGCCGAGCGAGTGCCCTGTCAAAAAGAGACGTCCATCGCGTACAGTGCAATGCTCGGTCAGAGCCCGTGTCAACGTGTGCCAGGCCTTCACAAGGGGCTTCACGAACGAGCCAGTCACAAAATTCCTCTCACCCTGGACTGTGATCCCCAATGACGCCACAAGAGCCCCTAAGTCAGCCGCGGTTAACTGGGACATGAGATCGTGCTTGAAATTGGAGACGGTACTGGAGCCCTTAAACGAGACGATCACATCGATTGGCTTCAGAATTGAGTTGGCATTAGCCCGCACTTTCGAGGCATTGATGAAGAGGCATGTCATGTCGTTGGGTGCCGAAATATAGGTGCCATATTTGTTGGCACCAGTCCCCGCCTTGAGAGAGTAAGACTCCATAGGCCGACCGGACCCATCACCGGGCTGCGACGTAATTGCTTGACGCCGTTGCTTAGCAAAGTGCCAGTCGTACGCAGTGATCACCTTATTCACTACATCGTTTGACAGGCCCAACGACGCCTGAATCACGTACCACATTATACCGGTATCGCAATAGACGATTCGGGAGAGCTGGGCCATTAAGTAGAGAATGTGTTCGTAACGTTTGAACTTCTCTGGCCCGACCGCACCCGCCGATGCCCTAGTCACACTCTTGTCTATGTCAAAACAGATCGGGCGGAGAGTTGTATCCAACATACCACCGGTGGTGGCAGCTGCAGACCCCGTTCGCTTCTTAAACAGAGAGAGCATCCTTAATCGATATAAAGAAAATCAGATTATACAAGATTGTAGAACTCTCATCCATTTAGGGTCAAAAATTGAGCCCAGTTGTAACTTATCGCAGATGAGTTGTAACTGGGGTGTCCGAGTGGTTAAGGAGTCGGCCTTAAGATCCGATGGAGCAATCCGCACGGGTTCGATCCCCGTCCCCAGTATCTCCTTTTACCTGAATCTTGTAGATTCAGATAAGAGTCTGTTAGCTCAATTGGTAGAGCGATGCCTTTACACGGCATAGGTAGCGGGATCGAAACCCGCACGGACTATATCCAGATGTTAGCCACTACGAGTGGCTAACATCCGATATGGTGTAACGGTTAGCATACGGCCCTTTCAAGGCTAAGACCCGGGTTCAACTCCCGGTATCGGAATAATAGACAGATAACGTATTTGAACACTTCATAAGTGTTGAAATGCGTGGATGTCCGAGTGGTTAAGGAGGCAGGCTCAAGATCTGCTGGCGCAAGCCGCAGGGGTTCAAATCCCCTTCCACGCAATCTTTTTTTGTACCATCAGTGATTGTACAAAAAAACCCGTTGACCGAGCCTGGTATTGCGGATTCAGGCATAGAGGTCCTCATCAGAGATGGAGACCAGGGCTGTTAGTGATTACATGGCGACAGCAGGCGACAAAGCAGGCACGGTCGGTTTCGTATACCACTTTACGGGCCAAACGAGGGGTGCCGCAAGGTCGTGGTCGACCACCCTGGCGATGGGATCAGAAGACGTCCCAGGAGAGGTTGCCATCAGCTTTGTCCATGCGTCCAATGATGTAGAGGCTGGTTGCGTCTGCTTCGCTTGTGCGAAAGCGGGCTGGCAGACTGTAGCAGCAGGGCAGGTGCCGTCGCAGCTGGGGCGGTTGCAGATCGCAACAAGCGACCCCTCTCGGATCCACGTACCGCGAAGCGGTGTTACCGGGTCATGGTGCCTGCCACCGCTGATCAGCTTCACGCTCATGAAGCCGATGCCGATCACGCCACACGCCTTCTGGACCAGATCGCCCACGGTCTCTGTAGCAAGATTGACGGAGACCGTGAAGGGCTCTGCTGAACGCATGACAGAGTCGGTCCCGTCAATAACCTTCACAGTCGTCTCGGTCGCCCACAACATCTGACTGCGTTTGAGCAGCGTGGCGATCCGCTCATCGACGGGCTTGAGCTCATCCAGGGTCGCCCCCTCACTCTTGCGATCATTGCGATACTTGATAAGATTGTCCATCTTCTTTGTGGCTTCTTACCAGCAAGCCAATAAGCACAACCCAATCAATTTTTCCGATTCCGACGTGTGATGGGACGCCGTACATAGGGCGAACCCACACGGTGAAGAGCCTTCAACATCGAGACTGAGCCGCGGTCTACGACCGTCCCCACGGCCACTGACGCCGGCTCGGCCTGGCGTCGCAGATACCGAACGTAGCGCTCAAGTGGTCCGTGAAATCCCGTGTATTTGAAGAGATCCGTGCCCCCACCGAGGTGCGTCATAATAGCCGACGAGATCATATCAATAATGGGATTTATGGCCGCCACATATCCATATTCGGGTACACGCACATAGTTTTCTCCAAGCTGAGCAACCAGATCCGTGTGTTCCTGATCGTCGACGAACAGTACATCCGAAGGTCGTAAGGAATCAGGAGCCCGAGCAAGACCCAGCGTCAAGAGATGATAGAGCTCGAACCAGGTCTTCTGATTAGACGCCCTGCCATCAGGCCCCGTAACCCGCAGTCTGTGATAGAAGTGTATCACGTCATCAAATAGTTTGTAGCGAAGAACGCGGTGAAACACGTCACGCACAAATTCAGCTAATTCAAGGGAGCCATTGTTGGTATAGATGATAACTCCGGCTATAGCACCGGCCTTCTTCATCTTCACCACACGACGCATCACGTCAAAAATACCGGGTCTGAAAATTCCGAGAGGTGTCGACCCCTTTTCGCGGATTGCCATCTGTCGCACGAAGTCGATGTAGAGAGGGTTCTTCTCACGATCACCGCCTGTGTGTAGCAATCCGGTGACGATAGGCCAGAGAACCATAAAATTCCCGAGCGTACCATCCATGTCGAAGGCGACGTAGACCATAGCCGCCTAAACCTAATCTAGGGAGACAATACAACCATGTCCGGTACGGATGCGAAGCAGTGCCCGCACTGCGAACGTTGGGCCCTGAAGGATGCCGCGTGTAACTATATCTTTGCGTGTGGTCTGGACTCGAAGCGTGGCTTCCAGAAGGGCCAGGGGTGCGGCAGATCCTGGTGCTGGGGCTGCGGCAAGAAATTCTGTAGCCTGTACTACGATCCCGTCACAGGCAATAGAGAGCCAGGAGCGAAGGACAACCACACGGCCACGTGCTGTCAGGCAGAGCCAGGATTCAAGAGAGAGGACTACTGTGGAGGTGGGTGCTCATCGCATTGCGGTAAGCGGTGGTAAGGTCAATCCTAAAGTAAACCACCACCTATAACAGATGGCCAACCCCTCCTCCTCCTCCATGCTGAAAGCCACAAATCACCCGATCATTATGCTACGCGACAACAGTTGCGACGTCCAAAACGACGACGGCAAGTATGTTTTTGTCGCAAAACTGGGCTTCGATAGCATTAATAAAGACCCCGCGTTAGTCCAAGAACTGCTTCACAAATTCACACGCTTGAATGACAAGGAGCTTCTAACCGCCAAAGACGGCGTCTATACCTGGATGATCTACACTGAATCTGAAGACCCAGCAGCCAGTTCCGACCTGAAATTCATCTGCACCGAAGTGGTATCGCCCTTTGAAATCGGCACCCGTCATCAGGCCCTAGCCTTTAATAACCGCACAGCCGTGGGCCGCATCTACGGTGCCGGTGAACTGACTAAAGTCGGTACCAAAATCAGATTTAACCTTAGCTCTGGCACCTACACATATCGGATGGTCCAGCATAACTTTTCTAGAAATCGGGCGAAATCAAAGCCCATTATAGCCGCCTTTCACCACTTTTTCCCCGAAGCCGAAGAGGAGACTGACCTAGATCACAGCATGATAGACGATGTCAAAATTGTGTCGAACTCAGTTTTAGACCTCTACAAACGCTACGGCTATCTGGTGATATTGTTCGACACAAAAAACGAATGTGTCATATTTAATAACAAGTTCAACCATCTTGATTGGACTATGCACTACTACCAGAAAAAACTGGATACGGAAAAACCCTTAAATGCAATACAAGAAAAAATATACAGCGACGCACTAATTCATGCCATGAAGTCGATATTGGAGATGGTGAAGCCGTATGTGAATGCTAAGCCAAAAGCTAATACAAAAGGGGGCAGACGGACACGCAGACGTCGGCGGTCTTATAAAAGTACGAGTGTCTAATTGAGTACTAACGTCTTGTACCGAAGTTAAGAACTCCTTTCGGAGAAGGGAGTTCTTAGATTTGCCATACAATAGTAACCAAGCCAGTCCCAAAGATACGCACCCCTAGGGGTGCTTAACTACGGTACTTGGCGGTACTGTGGTGACAGCTGCTCGTCGCATTGCGGTAAGCGAAGATAGGAGTAAAAATACCGCGGAAAATTGATCGT
>Ga0164296_1002722_pt1 | contig 17253 bp, 13 predicted proteins | sample GEODES057metaG_FD_113533 | JGI IMG/M metagenome (GOLD analysis project Ga0164296, IMG submission 113533) | Dystrophic lake water microbial communities from Trout Bog Lake, Wisconsin, USA - GEODES057 metaG | ecosystem: Environmental > Aquatic > Freshwater > Lake | place: USA: Trout Bog Lake... | reverse complement strand
TAGGTGAGTGTGCCGGTTTCAGGTGCGACTCGGAATCGGGCGATGCTGTCTTCGCCGCGATTGGAAACGTAAAGGATGCGGCCACTTGGTAGAATGTCGATCTCGGCAGTGGTATTTGTGTCGTTGTGTGTGGTCAGCGTACGAATAACCTGGCGTTCTTGTGCCACGCCGTCGTTCCATTCGAAGACCGTAACCGTGGAGTCGAGTTCGTTGTTGACGTAAAGGATCGGCAGTGTCGGATGAAATCTGGCATGGCGCGGTGCCGCACCGGCTGCGGAGGCGATGCGATCGGGTGACATCGGGTACAGCCGGCCGTCGACGAAACGAAAAAAGAAAGTGCAGTCCAAGCCTTTGTCGGGAACGATGACGAAGTGGCCGGTCGGATCGAAAATCACGGCGTGCGGGTGGGACGAGGTTTGCTGTATCGGGTGCGGACCGTGCTGGCCTTGCAGGGTGATGCTTTGCACGACCTCTCCCAGCGCACCGGTCTCATCAATCGACACGACCGCAACGGAACCGGTGCCGTAATTGGCCACGATAAGCGAGCGTTCATCGGGTGAAAGTGCTGAATCGACCGGGTTCGTGCCGCCGCAATTTATCTGGTTCATCATCGCAATCCGGCCGCTGTCGTGATCGATCGCAAAGCAGGACAGCAAAGGCCGAGCGCCGTGAACGGTGTAGAGGCGGGTCGCAGCGCGGTTGAGTGTGAAGAGAGAGGGATTTTCCAGGTTCCCGACATGCTGAATGTGATGCCATTCCAAGTTGGATGGATCGACGCGATAAACGTTTATGCCGTCACCGCGGCCATCGCGATCTGCTGTCGTATATCCGCCGACATAGGCAAACATGATGCTACTTCCTTCCGATATTGGCTTGTGCGGCGATGATGGCGCAGATGGTCGGATCATCGGCAACCGAACCGTGGAAAATAACCGGCGCGCCGAGCGATCCGCGGAGCTGTTGTTCTTGGGTGATCGCTGCGGGCACGTCGTCGCGCATATGCAGCCCTTCCCCGGCGAAGTAGCCGATCACGATCACAGGCTGCGCGCGCAAATTTTCCAGCGCGTCGGCCAGTGTCGGGGCTTCTTCCAGGCATGCTGTTGACACGTTGGCGAAACCACCGCGTGCGGCGACGTTCGCCGCATGATCGTACATCGCCAATGCTCGTCCCGGCGCGCGCGCCGAACCGTGGCCGACGATCAGCAAGGCGGTTTCTTTCAGATCGAGATTATGACGATCCGCTGCGGCGCGGCCTTGTTGATCGATGATGTCGGCCATGTGGGGATGGGTCCCGACCGGCGGGCAAAGCCGGACGCGCGGATCATTGCCGATGGCTTGTGGAATGGCGACGTTGCTGAAATATCCGGCTTCCATGAAGAATGGTACGACGCACACGGATGGTGCGGTGATCCGATTTAGGGCCGTCTGGACTGTCGGGTCGCCATTGAGCAATCCGATCTCGACTTGCGAAAAATCAAGCATCGCACGAAGCGTTTCAAGATGACGAAGAAGTGGTGCGGCAGCGTTTGGATAGCGTGCCGAACCATGTGCAACCAACAATAGCGCTTGTGCGTCAGCCACGGCCTCATCCCCGTTTTGCATCATGAAGCGACGAAGGCGGCAGGGTAATGCCGTGAACGGATGGCGTCGATTCAGGGCATGCAGCCGATCATCCGGGCGATATGATCGCGCGCGTCGTGGCCGCGCTGCGTGCTGTCACATGGCGGAACATATCACGAATTCTGTCGGATTATTCATCTTGTCCATGCGGCAAGGCCAATGACTTGCGGGCGATCGGCTGATAGGATGCGGGGATGCAAAATACACGTGCTGCAAAGCGGTTCGTTCTCATCGCATTGACGTTGCTGTCTGCCTGCGGCGCGTCAGGCCCCACGCCCAGCGGCGGCGCCTCGGTGAGCGGGGCGCCGGGTGAGTATCTGGTCGGACGGTTTGCGCTGGCGGAAGGGGATTATGCCATTGCCGCCGCTAATCTGCTGAAAGCCGCCGAACAGGATCCTGGAGATCCCGAGGTCACGCTGCAGGCTTTCATCGCGTCGGTTGATGCTGGGCGGCCGGAAGCCGTCAAGCTTGCCAAGCAACTTCCGGGCAACCCGGTCGCGCAACTGGTATTGGCCGACGCCGACGCCAAAGCAGGCCATTGGCAGGCCGCTGAACAGCGCTTCCGTGCGTTGCCACGTCAGGGCATGACGCAACTGCTGCAGCCGCTGCTGGTGGCATGGGCGCAGCAGGGGATGGGGCAGACCGACGCGGCGTTGGGAACCTTGCGTCCCTATATCAACAATGATCGTTTTCGCGACTTGTTCGTCCTGCATGCCGCGATGATCGCTGATGTGGCCAACAGGCCGGGCGAAGCGGGACGGTTGTATCGGATCATCGCCACTGACATGGCAGAAACCAACCTGCGGCTGGCACAGACCATGGCGAGTTGGCAGGCGCGAAGCGGACACGCCGTTGAAGCACAGCGCACCTTGGCGGCGTTACCCCTGATCGCCTCCGACATGTCCATCGCGATGCCTGGGCTGCTGTCGTCGGTGACCAAGCGGCCCGTGGCCAAGCCGACCGACGGCATCGCCGAGGCTTATTTCACCTTAGCGGCCTTGCTGCGCGGGCAAGAGGCCAATGATTTCGCCCTGGTCATGCTGCATCTCGCTTTGGATATGCGGCCCGATTTTGCCGCTTCCCGGATTCTGGCATCCGATACGCTCGACAGCCAAAACCATCCCCGGATGGCATTGGCGATCTTAAACGATGTCTCACCGACCGATCCGATCCTACCCGTCGTCCAATTGCGCCGCGTCATTTTGAACGAAAAGATGGGCCGAACCGAGGAGGCCTTGCGTGATCTGGAGCGGATGTCCCGAGATTATCCGAACAGCCCTCTGCCCGATTTTCAGCGTTGCGACATTCTGCGGCGAAAAAACCGCTACGCCGATGCCATTGCAGCCTGCGATCGGGCGATCGCGCGCATTGCCGCGCCAAGTGCGGGTGACTGGCCGATCTTCTATGCCCGCGGCGTCGCGCACGAGCGGTCGCATCAATGGGACAAGGCCGAGGCTGATTTCAGAGCGGCCCTGAAATTGTCGCCGGACCAACCCTTCGTGCTGAATTACCTCGGCTATTCGTTCGCCGAGATGGGGCGCAATCTGCCGGAAGCGCGCAAGATGATCGAAATCGCCGCGGAACGCCGGCCGGATGACGGTGCCATTACCGACAGCCTGGGTTGGATCCAGTTCCGTTCGGGCGAGACCGACGCCGCGGTGAAAACGCTGCAACGGGCTGTCGAACTGGACCCGGAAGATCCGACCATCAACGAGCACCTCGGCGATGCCTATTGGGCCGCCGGCCGCAAGATCGAGGCGCGCTATCAGTGGCAGCGGGCGCTGACCTTGAAGCCGGCGCCAGAGGACCTGGTGAAGCTCAAGGCCAAACTGGCCGATGGTGGGCCAGGCGCCGTAGCGCGTGGGCTGTAGACCGATGCCGCCCGCCGCGATGGAATTGGCGCCCGCGAAGGTCAACCTGCATTTGCACGTCACGGGCCGCCGAGCGGATGGATACCATCTGCTGGATAGTTTGGTTGTCTTCGCCGGCGTGGCCGACCGCCTGTGGGTCGAGGCCGCCGATGGTTTCGCCTTGCGTCTGACCGGGCCGTTCGCGCCTGAGTTGGAGGCTGAACAGGATAATCTGGTGCTGCGTGCCGGGCGCCTGTTGGCCGACGCCGCGGGGATTACGCCGCATGGCGCCCTGACGTTGGAAAAGATTCTGCCGGTCGCCTCGGGCATCGGTGGCGGTTCTGCCGATGCAGCCGCGGCCCTGCGGCTTTTGCAGCGTTTCTGGCAGGTTTCGCTGCCTCCCGACACACTTGCCACCCTCTGCCGGCAACTCGGCGCCGATGTCCCGGTCTGCTACGGCGTTCGGCCTGCCATGATGCGGGGGATCGGCGAAATCCTGACGCCAGTGGCCGGTTTGCCCGAAGCGGGCTTGGTGTTGGTCAACCCGGGCGTCGGCGTGTCGACGCCTTCGGTGTTCAAGGCGCGCACGGGGGCATTCTCGGCACCCGCCGACTCGCTGGAAGCTGGCTGGCCGGATAGCGCATCCATGGCTGCAGCGCTGCGGGCGCTTGGCAACGACTTGCAGCCGCCGGCTATCACCTTGGCGCCGGTGATTGCCGAGGTTCTGTCCAGTATCGAGGCGTTGCCCGGCTGCCTGCTGGCGCGCATGAGCGGCTCCGGGGCGACATGCTTTGGTCTATTCGAGTCGCCGACGGCAGCGATCCAGGCGGCAGAGGGCCTGCAACACCCGGGATGGTGGCGCTGGGGGGGCGGGTTTTTCGACAGCGCGCGGTTCTGACTTTACGAGAGCCGCTTCGCCTCTTATCAACGCATCAGATTGGGGCGTCGCCAAGCGGTAAGGCAACGGATTTTGATTCCGTCATTCGGAGGTTCGATCCCTCCCGCCCCAGCCAACCTCGCTCGGCAAAGCCCCGATACCGGCGCGCTGACACTCTTTCGCGCTGACACGTCGGCACACCGGGAACTCTGTGACTTAGCCCAAGGGGACCTAGCCCAAGGGGACCTAGCCCAAGGGGACCTGGCACACTCGCGCATTGGCACTCTGCCAAAGTCGGGGCCTCTTTCAGAGCGGCGCGCAGCCGTCCCGTGCGCGTTGCAGGGGCGCGGGTCAAACAGACGACGCTGAACATGGGCGGGAAACGAGCAGGGCGGTCTCACGATACCGGCTGCATGCGGCGATCTTGCCCTATGCGAGATACGAGACGCGACAAGCCCGGTCCTGGGCACGATGCCTTAGGCCCTATGCCTTGGGCCCACGCGCAAACAGGGATGCGATCAGTTGGCCGCCGGCCGGCCGCCGAAGCCCAGGAACCCGTCCGCGGGCTGCGGCGAACCGCCGTCATTGGCCCATAGTTTCGGTCCGGGCAGCGGGTTTTGCGCCGGAATTTTGGCGACGGCTGGCTGTTTGGGCGCGGGTTTGGGCGTACCGGCAACATTCGTCGCCGGCGTGCGGGTGCGTGTGCCAGCCTTCGGCGCGTCATCGCCACGCAGTGACAAAAGCATGAACGCGATGTCCGAACGCCAGAGATCGACGGCCATGTCCATCGGGGTCATTCCCAGCACGTTGACCGCGTTCAGGTCCGCGCCACGGTTGACCGCGTCCCGCGCGGCCGCCATGTCGCCACGGTTGATGGCGTCGAACAACGCCTCGTTCGGCGACATGTCAGCGACAGGCTTGGTCGGTGGTGCCACGGGCGCTTTCGCCTTTGCGCCCGGCAAGCCGGCGGGGGCCGGCGGCGCGGGCTTGGCGGGGGCAGCAGCGGCGCTGCGGCCGGTGGCCATGTTGGCTGCGGAACCGCCGATACCGGTCACCTGCTGCTGCGCCTTCGCGGCTTGCCCGGACAACGCCAAACTGGCGATCAGCAACGAGAGAGTGGCGGCGTAGCGGCGGATGACCTTGCTCATGACGCTGTCCCATAACGGTGGAGCCACGCCGACTCAACACCTGTCTTTGCCATAACCACCAGTGACCGGAACGCGCGGTTCCCCCATCCGATCCCGGATGGGGGGTGTTTTACCGCAGACGTGCGTTGATCTTGTCCAAAGCGGCTTGGCCGGGCACCAGTTTCTGCTGCGGCACGGCGTTTAGCGGCGATTCGGCGGTGTTGAGATGCTCATGCAGATCCACGGGGTCGGGATCGACGAATAGCAGGCCGGTGACGATTTCCCCCATGGCATGGCGCTGATGCAGGTAGTTCATCGCCGAGATCCGATCGAACATGTCATATTCGGGATGCAACTTGCGCAGCCGGATCGTGGAGCCATCGTGCTGCTGCACGGTTTCCACCGTGCCCGGGGCGTAATCCACCGTGATTTCCTGCCGGCCGGTGATGACGTCCAGGTAGTTCACGGCGGCATTGTGCTCTCGCACATAGTCGAAGCTCTTCGTCGACCCATCATGGTTATTGAAGGCCACGCAGGGGGAAATGCAGTCGATGAAGGCGGCACCTTTATGGCGCAGCGCGCCTTCGATCAGCGGCACCAGTTGCGCTTTGTCGCCGGAAAAGCTGCGCGCGACATAAGTGGCGCCAAGTTGCAGGGCCATGGACACCAGGTCGATCGGCTGGTCGGTATTGATCACGCCGCGCTTGGACTTCGCCCCCTTGTCGGAGGTGGCCGAGAACTGCCCCTTGGTCAGGCCATAGACGCCGTTATTTTCGACGATATAGACCATATTGATGCCACGCCGCATGGCATGGGCGAATTGACCCAGGCCGATCGAGGCCGAATCGCCATCGCCCGACACGCCGAGATAGATCAGATCCCGGTTTGCCAGATTTGCCCCCGTCAGGACGGATGGCATGCGCCCGTGCACCGAGTTGAACCCGTGCGAGGCGCCGAGGAAGTAGGTCGGCGTTTTGGAGGAACAGCCGATACCCGAAAGCTTGGCGATGCGGTGCGGTGGCAGTTCCAGTTCAAAACAGGCTTTGATGATCGCGGCACTGATCGAATCGTGGCCGCAACCGGCGCACAGGGTGGAGATCGCACCTTCATAGTCCCGGCGCGTATAGCCCAGGCTGTTCTTGTGCAGGTCGGGGTGATGCAGCTTTGGCTTTGTCAGGAAGGTCATGGTCAGGCCCCTTGCACGCGGCTGGCGATGGCGTCGGTGATGAAGCGGGCGCTGATCGGCGTGCCGTCGTAATGCACGACCTTCACCAGCTTCTTCGGGTTGATTTCCAGTTCGTTGATCAGCAGCGACCGCAACTGACCGTCGCGGTTCTGTTCGACGACGAAGATCTCATCATGCGCCTCGATAAAGGCTTCGACTTCTTGGCCGAAGGGGAAAGCGCGGACCCGCAGCAGGTCCAAATGCACCCCTTTTTCTCCCAGAATCTGCTCGGCTTCGTTCATCGCCGGGCTGGTCGAGCCGTAATAGATCACGCCGAGGCGTGTGGGTTTTGCGGCACTGCGGGTGATCGCGGGGGGCACCAAGGCACGGGCGGTGTTATGCTTCTTCAGCAGCCGCTCCATGTTTTCCTGGTAATCGGCGCCTTCTTCCGAGTAGCGCGCCATCCGATCCTTGGATGTGCCGCGGGTGAAGAACGAGCCTTTCGTCGGGTGCGTGCCGGGCAGTGTGCGATACGGAATGCCGTCGCCATCCACATCCAGGTAGCGGCCGAAGACTTTTCCGGCTTGCAATTCCTCGGCGGTCATGACCTTGCCGTGATCGAGTTTGCGGTTGTCGTCCCATGAGAAGGGCTGGGTCAGCCGCTCATTCATGCCGATTTCCAGATCCAGCATCACGAAGATCGGTGTCTGGAGACGATCGGCCAGGTCGAAGGCGCTGGCACCGAATTCGAAGCACTCGTACGGGTCTTCGGGCAAGAGCAGCACGTGCTTGGTATCACCGTGGGAGGCATAGGCGCAGATGGTGATATCGGTTTGCTGCGTGCGTGTCGGCATGCCGGTGGACGGGCCTGCGCGTTGCACGTTGAAAATCACGGCAGGAATTTCGGCGAAATAGGCCAGCCCGAAGAATTCCTGCATCAAGGAGATGCCGGGGCCGGATGTCGCGGTGAAGGCGCGCGAGCCGTTCCAGGCAGCCCCGATCACCATACCGATCGAGGCCAGTTCGTCCTCGGCCTGGACGATGGCGAAGTTGTTTTTGCCGGTTTCCGGATCCACCCGCATGCGGCTGCAATAGCGCATGAATGCTTCGGCCAACGAGGATGACGGGGTGATCGGATACCAGGCGCAGACGGTTGCGCCGCCGTAGACGGCGCCGAGCGCGGCGGCGCTATTGCCGTCGATGAAGATCCGATCGCCGACGCTGTCGGCTTTGCGCACCGTCAGGCCGATCGGGCAGTCCATGTTGTTTTTGACCCAGTCGCGGCCCATGTTCAGCGCCTGGACGTTGGCGGTGATCAGTTTTTCGCGGCCGTTGAACTGTTCGGACAGCAATTGCACGATCACCGCCGGATCGATGTTCATCAATGCCGACAGTGCGCCGAGGCCAACGATGTTCTTGAACAACTGGCGCTGGCGTGCCTCGGAATAGGCGGCATTGGTGATTTCCGTCAGCGGCACACCGAGGATGACGATGTCGTCGCGTAGCTTGCTGGCGGGGACCGGCCGGGTATTGTCGTAGAACAGATACCCACCCGGTTCGATCGACTTGACGTCGGCATCCCAGGTTTGCGGGTTCATCGCCACCATCAGGTCCGGCCCGCCGCCGCGCGCGGCCATGTGGCCGGCCTCGGAGACGCGGATTTCATACCAGGTGGGCAGGCCCTGGATGTTGGACGGGAAGATGTTGCGCGGTGTGGCGGTAACACCCATCCGCAGGATGGATTTGGCGAACAGCGCATTGGCGCTGGCCGATCCCGATCCGTTGACGTTGGCGAATTTGACGACGAAGTCGTTGACCCGCTGGAGGCCCTGAACGCGATCTAGTGACTGCAGCATGACTTGTCCGCCTGAGCTACATCGATAAGGAAACGCTGCATGTCCCATGCTCCGGTGGGGCAGCGTTCAGCGCAAAGGCCGCAGTGAAGGCAGACATCTTCGTCCTTCGCCATGATGCGGCCGGTTTTCAGCGGATCGGAGACATACAGCGCCTGATCCAGATTATGCGCCGGTGCCGTCAGCCGCGTGCGCAGTTCCGCTTCTTCCCCGTTCTCGGTGAAGCTGATGCAGTCCACCGGGCAGATATCCAGACAGGCATCGCATTCGATGCAGAGCTTGTGGGAGAAGACGGTCTGCACATCGCAGTTCAGGCAGCGCTGCGCTTCGGCCAAGCCTAGGCTGATGTCGAAGCCCAGTTCGACCTCCGAGCGGATATCCTGCAACGCCTGTTGCTTATCGACATGCGGGACCTTGAACCGCAGGTCGAGCGAGACGGCGTTGTCATAGCTCCACTCATGGATGCCCATCTTCTGGCTGGCCAGGGTGACCATCGGCGGCGGTCGGTCGTTCACGTCCGCATCGCGGCATGCCAGATCGATCGAGATGGCGGCCTGGTGGCCGTGGGCGACGGCCCAGATGATGTTTTTGGGGCCGAACGCCGCGTCACCGCCGAAGAAGACTTTCGGGTGGGTGGATTGATGGGTCACCTCATCGACGACGGGCATGTCCCATTCGTTGAATTCCAGGCCGATGTCGCGCTCGATCCAGGGGAAGGCATTCTCTTGTCCGACGGCGACCAGCACATCGTCGCATTCGAAGAACTGGTCAGGCTCGCCGGTGGGGACCAGGCGGCGGCGGCCGCGCGCGTCGAACTCGGCCTTCACTTTCTCGAACGTCATGCCGTAGAGGCGGCCGTTATCGTGCTTGAATTCCTTGGGCACGAGGAAGTTCAGGATGGGGATATCCTCCCGCATCGCGTCTTCCTTTTCCCAGGGGGAGGCTTTCATTTCCTCGAACCCCGAGCGGACGATGACTTTTACGTCGTCACCGCCGAGGCGCCGAGCGGAGCGGCAGCAATCCATGGCGGTGTTGCCGCCGCCGAGGACGATCACGCGCCGGCCGACCGTGGTGATATGACCGAACGAGACGGACGACAGCCAGTCGATGCCGATATGGATGTTGGCGGCGGCTTCCGCACGACCGGGGATGGGCAGATCGCGTCCGCGCGGCGCGCCGGAGCCGACGAAGACGGCGTCGTAGCCTTCCGCCAGCAGGGCCTTCAGGCTGGTCACTTCCTGATTGAGCCGCATGGTGGGCCCCAGGTCGGTGATGTAGCCGATCTCTTCGTCGATCACCTCTTCCGGCAGGCGGAATTTGGGGATCTGGCTGCGAATGAAACCGCCCGCCTTGGCTTCCTTGTCATAGACGACGACATCGTAGCCAAGCGGCGCGAGATCGCGCGCGACGGTCATGGATGCGGGGCCGGCGCCGACCAAGGCGACGCGCTTGCCGTTTTTCGCCGCCGTGGCTTGTGGCATGCGGCCGGAGACATCGCCTTTGAAGTCGGCGGCGACACGCTTGAGGCGGCAAATGGCAACCGGCTCTTCCTCCACCCTGCCGCGGCGGCAGGCGGGTTCGCAGGGGCGGTCGCAGGTGCGGCCCAGCACGCCGGGGAACACGTTGGAACGCCAGTTGATCATATACGCATCGGCATAGCGGCCGTTGGCGATCAGGCGGATATATTCGGGAACCGGCGTATGGGCCGGGCACGCCCACTGACAATCGACGACTTTATGAAAGTAGTCGGGGTCCTTGATATCGGTTGGCTGCAACGCTTGCTCCTGTTTCCTCCACAACGCCGGTCAGACCGCTTGATGGGTCTTTGGTCTGATCGCTGCGCCATGGCGGGAGTCGCACGAGGCGACACGAACGACAATGCAACCCATCGCACGGCATTGGGCAACGATCAAGCGTCGATGGCGATGGCGCCGTTCCTTCGGCCGTGTTGCGTCGCTGTTGCGGTTCGGCGGCGCGGGCTCGGTGGCCTGATGCCAGGTCTGCGCGTGTTTCTGCTGGCAGCGTCGGGCGGTGCGGTGTGGGATGGCCCGCGCGGACGGCCCAGTCGGGCGGCGCGCGCGGATGGCCCAATCGGACGGGCCAACCGGACGGCGCAATCGGGTGGTTGGGGGCCGTTGGCCGCTTAGGGGTGGTTCAGCACCAGAAAGCCCAGGTTGAGGTAAGCCGCGAAGGTGCCCCAGGCGAGATAGGGCAGCATCAGGATCGCAGCGAGTCGGCTGACCATGCGGAATGTCAGGGCGGTCCTGACCGCCAGGATCAGCATGGCGAGGATGATCACCATACCCAAAGCGGGGCTATGCAGACCGAAAAAGGCCGGCGTCCACAGGGCATTGGCGGCCAATTGCCAGCCCCAGAGGCGCAGTGGTCCACACGCCCCCCGCCGGCGCCAGACCAGCCAGGCGGCAGCGCCGATCATCACATACAAGACCGTCCAAACCGGCGCGAACAGCCAGTTGGGCGGCGTCAAAGGCGGGCTTGTCAGCGCGGGATACCAGGATCGCACGGCATTGGCGGTCAGGCCGGCACCGCTGAGCCCGACCAGCAGACATAGGCCGACGAACCCGATCAGCGCCAGCAGTGCCGAGGCCGGACCGGAGAAATGCGGCTGGCGTCCGCCGCTATCGGGGGCTGGCTTCTGGAAGACACCTCTCCTTACGTTTATCCGGGCATTTACCGGGGCATTCACCTAGGCACTGATCCAGCCATCGATCCGGCCAGAAACCGAGCTAGGCTTATCGCTCGGCCAGCTTCGCCTCTACCATCCGTTGGTGCGATACCAGATGGCGTTCACCTGCTGCTCCCCATCGACGACGAAATAGCGATCATAGGCGGCGGCGGTCATACAGGTATGATTGGGCGCAATGCGCAGTTTCCCGCCAATCGGCAGATCGATCGGGTGGGCGGGATCGTATTCGATGACGCCATGCTCCTGATAGGCTTTGCGGACGATCGAGAAACCATAGCTGCTCTGCCCGGCGATATCGCGCGCCAGACCGAAGCCGTAATCCCGAGGCGCCACTTCCGTGCTGCGATCTTTCGACAGCGCGATGCCGCCGGCATCGACCAGGACCTTACCGGGACGCCGGCCGATCACGCTGGTTAGAACGGTGACGGCGATCGAATCGAAACCATGGGTGCCGATTTCCGCCTGGAACAGGTCGCCGAACATATAGACACCGGCCCGTATTTCGGTGACGCCGGCGTAATTCTCGCCATGGATGGCGGTTGGCGAACTGCCGGCGGATACGATGGCGATGTCGAACCCGGCATCGCGCAACCGCGTGGCCGCGCCGACGATGGCTTCGCGTTCCGTCATCGCAAAGCGCGCCATGTCGGCGATGCTGCGCCCGCCATAGGAATGGCCGGCATGCGTCATCACGCCGGCAAGCGCGGGGCCGAGGCGGGCGGCAAGATCCAACAGCGCATCGCTGCCGGGATGCACGCCGCCGCGTTCCTCGCCGCTATCGACCTCGATCAGCGTGCGCGGTGGATCGCTTTGTTGGGCGATGATGTCGGCCATCATCGGGTCATCGGTGATGACGATGATCCGACCGCCGTCGCGGTTCATACGAAGCACGGTTTGCAGTTTCTGCGGCGTGATGCCGACGGCATAGAGCATGTCGGTGATGCCGTGGCTGAGGAAATACTCCGCTTCCGCCAGGGTCGAGACGGTGATGCCGCCGGGCTGGCCCTGTAAGGCGAGGCGCGCGACGTCGATCGATTTCGCCGTCTTCATGTGCGGACGCAACGGCACGCCCAGACGTGATAGCGCGCTCGCCATCACCCGCAGATTGCGTTCCAGGATCGGGCGTTCCAACACCAGGCAGGGTGTCGGCAGGTCGTTCAGCATCATGTCGGCGGGTTCCAATGCGCGGTGTCGTCGATCGGTAGCACGGGGCGTGGCATATGCTGCCACGGGAAGCGGCCCAGCACCGGGCTGGTAAGGCCGGGGGCGTCGACCTCGATCACCTGTTCATGGCGGAAGAATTCATCGAAACCGCCGCGGAAATGGCCGCGCGATTTCACCACGACGACGCGGGCCGCGGCGATGTCGAGGCCGAATGCCTCAAAAAAGATCGGATCGGCGCATTGGTAACGCGTGGACAGCACGACGACGGTGATGCCGTCGAGCACGATTGCGGCGGACGGGCCGATCGCGAGCGTGTTGCGCGCGTAGATGCCACGTCGTCCTTCGATCGGATCGGCATGCACCGATAGCACGCGGGCCGGGGCGCTGAACGGCTTGGAGAATTGATCGCCACCGTCGCGGTTGAACCGGGCGGTGAAACTGCTGCCGGTGCCAAGCTCGAACGCTTCCTGCGCCAGGGCCGGATCATGGATCACGCCGACGAGTGCATCGCGCACGCCGGCGGCGTGGAAGGCTTGCAGGATGGTCATGGTATTACCGCGCCCGCCGCCGCCCGGATTATCCGCGACATCGGCAAAGATCAGCGGTGTGCTGGTGGTTTTCGCCAATGCGACGGCGTCTTCCAGGCTGGTGAGGGCGGGGCGGAACCTGTCTCGACGCTGCCAGCCGGCGATCGCGATTTCACGCGCCAGCGCCTCGGCTGCGTCGCGATCCGTTGCCGTCACCACAGCCGTCAGCCCGTTGAATGGCGTATCGGCATAGGCGAAGCCACCGATCACCGAAACATTCAGCACGCGCCCCGCGTAAGGTGGCTCGTGCATTCGCGCCTGCCCCAGATCGATCAGTTCGCCATAGGGACGATTGGGCGCGTCCTGACCGGTCAACTGCGTGACGGTCGGCGGCACGATCGGCAGGCGCTGATGGGCGATAAAGGTTTTTTGGCCGGCCAACAGGCGCTGCAGCATCGCTGCCGCCTCGGCGCCGCGTTCGCGCATATCCAAATGCGGATTGGTGCGATAGCCGATGAAGGCATCCAGCATCGCCACATCGGTGTCGGAGACATTGGCGTGCAGATCGAAGGTGCCGACAATGGGCACCGCGGCGCCGACGATCTCGCGCACCATGCGCAGCAATGTTCCTTCCGGGTCATGATCGGCAGTGGTCAGGCCGGCGCCATGCAACACGGCATAAACGCCATCGATGCGCCCTGCGGTGGACAGATCATCGCGCCACTGCCGCATCAGGGTATCGAAGAAGCCTTGCTCGACCGGACCGTTCGGCTCTGCCATGGCCAACACGCTGGGTATGGGTTCCCATGCGCCGGCGGCATCCATGGCGGCGACGAAGCCGGGCATTTCCCCCAGCATCCGCGGCGCCGGCGCGCGCGCCTCGGCCAGCATGGCCGCGCCGGCGATCAAGGTTCGGGTGCGGAAATCTTCTTGCGTCGCAACCGGGGCGAAGCGGTTGCACTCGATCGAAAACCCCAGCAATGCGATACGCGGGATCACAGCGTGATGCCCATCAATTCGGCGATTCGGGGCGTGGCTTTGATCCCGGTGCCGGTCATCACCAGGACCGTGGTTTGGTCTTCGGTGATCGTCCCCGTCTCACACAATTTGCGCAGTGCGGCGGCGGCTTGTGCGCAGGTCGGCTCCACGTACATGCCGCCTTTGGCAAGTTCCAGCGTTGCCGCGGCGATCTCGGCCTCGGTCGAGGTTACCGTGCCACCGCCGCTTTCGCGCAACGCGCTCAGGACTTCCAGAAGGCGCACCGGTTGGGCGATGGCCGTGCCCTCGGCGATGGTGGGGGCGATGGTCGTTGGCACGGGCGTGTCCGAGCCGGCCTGGAATGCCGCGGCGATCGGCGCGCAGTTGGCGGGTTGCGCGGCGAAGAGGCGCGGCATGCGATCGATCGCGCCGGCCCGCAGCAATTCAGCAAAGCCGATATCGCAGCCCAGCACGTTGGAGCCGGCGCCGCAGGGGATGACGATATTGTCCGGAGCCCTGAAACCCAGATCCTCCCACAACTCATAGGCCAGCGTCTTGGTGCCGTGCAGGAAGAATGGATGCCAGTTGTGGCTGGCATAGAAGATGGAGGAGGCGCGGGCCACCGCGGCGTCGGTCGTGGCTTGGCGCGACCCGGGGATGAGTTCCACGGCCGCGCCATGTGCGCGCATCTGCACCGTTTTGGCGGGGCTGGTGGAGTCGGGCGCCATGATCGTCGCCTGCATCCCGCCGGCGGCGGCATAGCAGGCAATGGCCGCGCCGCCATTGCCGGAACTGTCCTCCAGCACCGCGCGCACACCTTGCGCACGCAGCAAAGACAGCATCACGCTTGCGCCGCGGTCTTTGAAGCTGCACGTCGGGTTGAACCATTCGCATTTCACCCGAACCGTCAAACCCGCGACGCGATGGGTGATCAGTGGCGTGACGCCTTCACCCAATGTGATCGGATCATCCACATCGATCGGAAACGCGGCACGATAGCGCCAGAGGCTGCGCGTGCCGGTGTCGATCTGCTGGCGCGTCAGGCCGCGCAGGGGGGTGATCATCAGCGGCGCCTGATCGGTGCCGCACCAGCGGGGCTGGTCAAGGGGGAAGGTCTGTCCGGTGCGAGGATCGAGGTATGAAGCGGCCATGGCGTGATTGTGCGCGGTGTCGCCAGCATGCTCAAGCGCCCAGCGTGCCATGATCCGATCGGACGGCGCCGAGGTGCCTCGTCAGCGGTTCAGAGGGCGAGGGGCACGCTGCGCGATATGCGCCTCGTTCCGTTCCTCGTTGCTACTCTCGTGGCGTTCATCGTTGCTCCCCCCGTTGCTACCCTGTTTGCTCTCCTCGTTGCTCTCCTAGTTGCTCTCCTAGTTGCTCTGGTGGGCAAGCGCGTCTATCCAAACGCGATGTATTCCATCGAAAAAACCATCGCCGATTTAGCCCGTGATCTCGTGATGATGGACAGCCGCAGCGCGCTTTCCAACATTCCCAACGCCGACCGCATCGAGCCGGAATTGCTCGGCTTTGACGTCGAGCGGGTGGATTATAACGATGCCGCGGGGGTGCAAAAACGGGTGCTGATCGCCAACCGTGGCGGCGCCGGCGGGATCGCCTTTTCGGGCCATATGGACACCGTCCCCGAAACCGGCTGGCAGGAAGACCCCTGGTCCGGCCGCATCGATAAACACGGCGTCCTGCACGGGCTTGGCAGCACCGACATGAAAGGCCCGGTCGCCGCGGCCATCGTCGCCGCGCGCGCATTGCCGGCCTCGGTTCCGGTGACGCTGCTGATCACGACGGATGAGGAAACCACCAAATTGGGCGCGCGGGCGATCGCCGAACGGTCGGATTTGGTTCGTCGAGTGCAGCCGAAAGCGATCCTGGTGGTGGAGCCGACGATCATGCGCCCGGTGCGCGGGCATCGCAGCCATATCCAGTTCACCTGCGTGGCCGAGGGGGTGCAGGCGCATAGCTCGACCGGCAAGGGACGCAATGCCAACTGGACAATGGTGCCGTTCCTGGCGGATCTGAAAGCGATTTACGACCGATTGCTGAGCGATCCCGCGCTGCAGGATCAGGCCTATGATCCGCCGTTCAGCGATTTCAACGTCATCATCGATAATCACGGCACGGCGGTAAACGTGACCGTGCCGCTGGCGACGGTGACGATCAAATACCGCTATTCCGCCGGCGTTGATCCGTCCTTCGTCCGCAACGCCGTGCGCCAGGCCGGGGAACGCCACGGTGTCGCGGTGCGTGAAAATGAGGAAGGGTCGCCGCCGGAACTGCCGGCCGAGCATCCGTTTGTGCGCCAATGCGCCGACTTGTCGGGCAAGCCGACGATCACCGCACCGTTCGGCACCGATGCGTCGATCCTGCAAGCGATCGCGCCCTGCGTGATCATGGGGCCGGGCGATATCGGGATTGCGCACAAGCCCAATGAGGCGGTCAGTATTCCCGAACTCGCCGCCGCCGTGCCGGTGTTTCAGGCCCTGGCGCAGCGCTTCGCCTGATCGGGGTTTGCTTGCTGACGCCTGGGCGGAACGGGCGGGCATCTCGCCCAGGCTGCTTGCTGATGAGCGGCGTTATGCGGCGACCTCGACAACCACCAGTTCGGTCGGTTCGGTGGCGGTGATGGTCACCTCGCTCTCATCGCTGATGGCCACGCCGTCGCGCGGGCCGGCGGTTAGGCCATTGATGGTGACGCTGCCGTTGACCGGCACCAAATAGGCGGCCCGGTTGGCGGCGAGGCGCAGCGTGGTTGTCTGGTTGGCGGCCAGCGTGCCGGCGAGCACCGCGGCATCGGCGTTCAGCGTCAGGGCAGGGGAGCCCGCATCCTGTGGCCGGCCGCTGGCCAGCACCGTCAGGCCGAGCGCATCGCGGGGAAAGCGGCGGGTGCCCCAGCCGGGGGTGACGCCTTGGCGATCCGGCAGGATCCAGATCTGAAACAGCCTGGTGGCGGTTTTTTCCAGATTATACTCGGCGTGGACGATCCCGGTGCCGGCATGCATGACCTGGACGTCACCGGCCTCGGTGCGGCCTTGGTTGCCGAGGTTATCGCGATGGGTGATGGCGCCTTCGCGGATATAGGTGACGATTTCCATATCGCGGTGGGGATGTGGGTCGAATCCTTTGCCCGGGGCGATTTCGTCATCGTTCCACACGCGCAGGCGGCCGAAGGCCATGCGTGCCGGATCGTGATACTGGCCGAAGCTGAAATGGTGGCGGGCGTTCAGCCAGTCATTGCGAAACGCGCCGAGGGTGGTGAAGGGGCGAAGGTCGATCATGGGGTGGCGATCCTGTCCAGTTGCTTGGTCAGGTGGGCGATGCGGGGGCGGAAGGCAAGCCCTGTTTGGCCGCAATCAGAGCAGCCGTGCGGCCT
>Ga0164296_1002721_pt1 | contig 17254 bp, 16 predicted proteins | sample GEODES057metaG_FD_113533 | JGI IMG/M metagenome (GOLD analysis project Ga0164296, IMG submission 113533) | Dystrophic lake water microbial communities from Trout Bog Lake, Wisconsin, USA - GEODES057 metaG | ecosystem: Environmental > Aquatic > Freshwater > Lake | place: USA: Trout Bog Lake... | reverse complement strand
CCCAGCCCCCGGGTGAACCTAAAGCCTTTCCCCAGTAGTGAGCCTGCAGTGAATCAGTTAAACTTGTCTTTATGAGTGATTCCACACCTTCTCAACCCGATTTGAATCTGCGCGTGAGGACTTATTTAATGTCCTTGCAGCACAACATCGTGCACGCTTTGAGTGAGCTCGATGGGGGCACTTTTATAGAGGACGCTTGGCGCAAAGGGCCACAAGAGACTTTGCAAGGTGACGGGGTCACTAAAATTTTGGAAGGTGGCGCTGTGTTTGAGAGAGCCGGATGTGGCTTCTCTCACGTTCGGGGTCCCTCCTTACCGCCCTCGGCCACACAAAATAGGCCCGAACTCAATGGCGCTGCCTTTGAGGCGATGGGCGTGTCTTTGGTCTTTCATCCGAGAAACCCGTATGTGCCCACTGTTCATATGAATGTGCGCATGCTCTGGGCAACGCCCAAGGGGGAAGGGGTTGCGCCTGTGGCTTGGTTTGGTGGGGGCATGGATTTGACGCCTTACTATGGTTTCCAAGAAGACGCCGTGTCCTTTCACACCTCTTGCCGCAACGCCTTGGCGCCTTTTGGGGATCAACTCTATCCACGCTTTAAGAAATGGTGCGACGAGTATTTCTTTTTAAAGCACCGAGGCGAAGCCCGCGGCGTGGGGGGTATTTTCTATGACGACTTTTGTGAGTTGGGTCTGGAGCGCAGTTTTGAGATGATGCAGTCGGTGGGGAACTCCTTTTTGGGGGCCTATTTGCCCATCGTTCATCGCAGGAAGGATATGCCCTACGGTGAGAGAGAGAGAGATCACCAACTCTACCGACGAGGTCGCTATGTGGAGTTCAATTTAGTTTGGGATCGGGGGACGCATTTTGGCCTTCAATCTGGGGGCAGGACCGAGTCGATTTTGCTCTCGATGCCGCCCTTGGTTTCTTGGTCCTATCAACACCAAAATCCGCCGGGCTCCCCCGAGGCTGCCTTGCTCACAGATTTCTTACCTCACCGTGATTGGATTTGAGTGTCAGCGCCTCGCGCGGTTCACCCCAACGGAGCGCCTGGCTTGAGGGTGGGGCTTTTTGGGGGAGCCTTTGATCCGCCACACCTCATGCACGTTGAACTGGCCAAATCGGCGTTGGAGCAACTGCGCTTGGATGTGCTGCACATTGTGCCCACGGGTCAGGCCTGGCATAAAGCAAGCTTACTGAGCGACGCATCCCATCGTCTGCACATGGCGCGTTTGGCCTTTTCTCCTGTGCAAAGTGTGGGCCGCTCGCTGGGTTGTTCGGTCTTGATCGATGAACGAGAGCTCAAACGCCCCGAACCCAGTTACACCATTCAAACCCTTCAAGAGCTCATGGCCCAGTACCCAGGGGCTGAATTTTTCGTGGTCATGGGAGAAGATCAAGCGCAAAAGTTCCAAACGTGGAAAAACCACGACGAAATTCGCCAATTGGCCCGACTCGTGGTCGCCAAACGCCCAGGAGCGGCTCATCAGTGGCACAATGAGGACTTGGGGCAATTTATCGCGCTTCGTTGTGGGCCCTTTGAGCTGAGTGCCACCCAAGTGCGCGAAGCCATTGGCCAAGGTCAAGACGTGAGCTCACTGATCCCTGATTCAGTGCTGAGCTACATTCAACAACAGGGACTCTACCACTTTACTTCATGACTGAAACTGCAGAAAAAAAAGACGTACAAAAACTCCAACGTGTGATGGTCGACGCTTTAGAGGACGTCAAAGCGCAAGACATCAGTGTCTTTAACACCGAGCATTTATCCTCCCTCTTTGAGCGAGTGATCATTGCCAGTGGCACCTCCAACCGACAAACCAAGGCGCTCGCTGCGAGCGTCAGAGACCAGGTCCGGAAAAATGGCTTTGCCAAGCCACGCATTGAGGGCGAGGAAAACGGTGAATGGATCATCGTCGATTGTGGCTCCGCCGTTGCTCACATCATGCAACCCTCCATCCGGCAGTACTACCATTTGGAAGAAATTTGGGGCGAAAAGCCTGTTCGTTTGAAGTTTGGTGCCCCTAAGCCCACGCTCGCCAAAGCCGAGGAACCCAAGCCCAAAGCAGCGACCAAAAAGAGCACCAAAACATCCCGCGCTGCACCAGAAGTCGAAGCCAAAAAAATTGCAGCCAAAAAAACCGCTGCCAACAATGCGGCCAGACGATTCACCAGCACTCAGCGCGCTCAAAAAGTCACTCAGTTTTTAGACAAAGAGACCTCCAAGTCGTCCGTTGCCAAGAAGTCCCCCAAGTCGACCACGGCCAAGGCGACAACCTCTGCCAAAAAGCCGGTGGCCAAGACCCCCACCAAGGTGGTGGCCAAAACCTCCAGCAAAACCTCCAGTAAGGTATCTAGCAAGACATCCAGTAAAACCTCCGCCTCCGCCAAACCCGCGACCCAAGCGAGCGCTAGCCGCAAACGAGCGGTCTAAATTACCATGCGGTTGTGGGTGATTGCGGTGGGCCAACGCAGCCCCAAATGGGCCCAAGAGGCATTTGAGGATTTTCACAAGCGTTTCCCACCCGACTGGCGTGTCACCCTAAAGACTGTCAAAACCCAAGCCCGTGAGGGAGAACCCAGCGCCAAGCTCATGGCCCAAGAGGCTGAACGTTTGCGCCAAGCGTTGCCCCCGGGCGCTTTGGTGGTGGCACTGGACGAGCGGGGTAAGAATTACACGACTCTGGCTCTGTCCAAGGCCATACAATCTTGGTCTTTGGAGTTTGCTGACATTGCCTTTGTGATCGGTGGCCCGGATGGTTTGGACCCTCTTTTCAAGTCCGAGGCCAGACACTTGATGCGTCTGTCGGATATGACACTCCCCCACGCCATGGTCCGAGTCCTTCTGATTGAGCAACTCTACCGGGCTTGGTCAATTCAAAACGCTCATCCCTATCACCGCGAGTGAGATAAAGAATGAGTCCCTCCAAGAAGCACGCTCGTCCCACAGTCTATCTCGCATCTCAAAGTCCTAGGCGGCAAGAGTTGCTCGCCCAATTGGAGTGGTGCTTTGAGTTGCTGCTCCCGCGGACTTTGTCGGACTTGTCTGGCCTTGGTATTACCCAGAGCGAAGTGGGTTTCGCTCAGGCCAATGCTCACGAGCGTTCAAGTAAGCGAGTCAAGGGGGACGACCCCCAGTCTACTTCGCTTGCCTCAAACGTTTCACTCAATTCAGCAACTTTTGCAGCTCAGGCCAACGAGCAGGCTCAACAAAACCAAGACCACAAAGCCACCTTGTCCAAGGCTTTAGAAGACTTGGAGCGCGCGCATTCCGGTGAAGGGGCGTTGGCCTATGTCAAGCGGGTGACCCATTTGAAGTTTGAGCTTGCCAAGAATTTGGCCCGTGCCATGGGGCGAGGCTATGACCCAAGTCGTCCCTTGATGTGTGCTGACACCACCGTTGTGCTGGACCGCACGATCTTAGGCAAACCGCAAAACCCAAGCGAGGCTAGAGAGATGTTGCTCGCTTTGTCTGCCCGTACCCACCGCGTCTACACCTGTGTGGTGGTGGGCAACTTGTCGCACCAAGCTCATCGCGTCTCGCGCTCTTGGGTGCGGTTTGCGCCTTTAAGTGAGAGCCAAGTGGATGAGTACCTCCACACACAAGAGTGGATGGGCAAGGCCGGTGGGTACGCAGTGCAGGGCAGGGCTGCTGCATTCATTGAGCAAATCCGGGGCAGCTATTCAGGGATCATGGGCTTACCGCTTTTTGAGACGGCTCAATTGTTGGAGGACTTTGTGCAAAGGGGGTTGAACGTAACCTAAAAGAGTCACTCATCACCCGCTTTTCAGCCACTTTACAGTCACTTTTAAGCCTCTAGATACAGTTAGCTTGGCTGCACTACCCTAGCCGTGTGACCCACCCTCCAGATGGATACCCTTTGCGGTTATTATTCCCTTTATGCAACAAGACATCTTGATCAACTGGTCGCCTCATGAAACCCGCGTGGCCGTGGTGGAAGGGGGCGCGCTGCAAGAGATTCATCTCGAGCGCACCTTGGCGCGTGGCATTGTCAGTAACGTTTACTTGGGACGAGTCGCAAGAGTCCTCCCCGGCATGCAATCGGCCTTCATTGACATTGGGCTAGAGAAGGCGGCTTTTCTGCACGTGGCCGATTTGCTCTCGAGCGTGAACGCACGCCACGCAGACTCCGACTCCAAGGACGCCGTGGCGCTCGTGCCCATTGAAAAACAAGTCTTTGAGGGTCAGACCCTCTTAGTCCAAGTGATCAAAGATCCCATTGGCACCAAAGGCGCTAGGCTATCGACCCAGATCAGCATTGCGGGCCGGTTTTTGGTGTATTTGCCCCAAGACCAGCACATCGGGGTCTCGCAAAAAATCCCGCTAGCCCAAAGGGAGGCTCTCAAAGCGAGGTTACAACACTTGGTGCAAGAAAGTTTTGCCAAAGGGCAGGCGGGTGGCTTCATTTTGAGAACCAATGGGGAGGATGCGACCGATGCTGAGCTCTCCGAGGACTTGGCCTATTTGCGAAAAACCTGGGAGGGGATTCGCGAAAAAAGCACCCGACTCCCGCCCATGAGCGAGTTGCACCAAGATTTGAACCTCTTAAAACGTGTCCTCAGAGACTTGACCAGTGAGTCGACCCAGAGCATACGAATCGATTCGCGAGAACAATATGAGGCTTTGCTTGAATTTGGCAAAGTGTTCATGCCTGCTGCTGTGAATCAACTAGTGCACTACAAAGGTGAGCGTCCCATTTTTGATCTCTTTGGCATTGAGGAAGATATGGCCCGAGCGCTTGGGCGTCGGGTAGATTTGAAGTCAGGCGGGTATTTGATCATCGACCAAACCGAGGCGATGACCACCATCGATGTGAACACGGGTGGATTTGTAGGGCATCGCAATTTTGAAGAAACTATTTTTAAAACCAATTTGGAGGCGGCCGGCGCCATTGCCCGCCAGTTAAGGCTCAGGAACTTGGGTGGCATCATCATTGCTGACTTTATTGATATGGAGAGCGAAGAGCACCAACAAGGGGTACTTGCTGAGTTCAATAAACACCTCATGCGAGACCGAGTCAAGACCATGGTCAGTGGTTTCTCCGCCCTGGGGCTGGTGGAGATGACCAGAAAGCGAACTCGCGAATCCTTGGCACATTTGCTCTGTGAGCCCTGCACCGTGTGCGCAGGCAAAGGCTATGTGAAGACCGCGCGCTCAGTGTCTTACGATATCCTACGAGAGATTTTGCGAGAGGCCCGTCAATTCAATCCCAAAGAGTTTCGCATTCTGGCGTGTCCCGCCGTGATTGAGCTTCTCTTGGACGAGGAGCGTGAGCATTTGGCCGGGCTCTCGGACTTCATTGGTAAGCCCATTTCTTTGCAAGTCGATGCACAAATGGCTCAAGAACAATTTGACATTGTGCTTCTTTGAGGGCTTGAGCGGTGATCCCCATTTTGACTTACCACCAAATCGCAACACCGCCTGCGAGTCCATCCCCTTTTCGCAGCTTATCCGTGCCCTTGACACACTTTGAATCCCAAATGGGCTGGCTCAAGCGCTTGGGCTACCAGGGGCTTTCGATGAGCGAGTTGATGCCTTACTTGAGGGGAGAGCGTTTGGGCAAAGTGGTGGGTATCACATTTGATGATGGATACCTGAACAATCTGCAAGCCGCCTTGCCCGTCTTGGAGCGTTTCGGCTTTACCTCTACCGTGTACGCGGTCTCAAAGCGTTTGGGACAAAGCAATGTTTGGGATCAAGAGATGGGTGTGCCCGAGAGTGCCTTGATGAGCGAGTCCGAGTTGAAGGCCTGGTCCCGCGCTGGCCAAGAGGTGGGCTCACACACAAGACACCATGTAAGGCTTCTCCAGTGCAATGAGGATCAAGCGCGCGAGGAGATCGTAATCTCCAAGGCTGAGCTTGAGGAGCTATTGGGGTGTGCTGTGACTCAATTTTGTTACCCCTACGGCGAGTTCAATTCCACCCATCTGAGACTGGTTCAGCAAGCGGGTTATACGGCTGCCACCACCACGGTTCGCTCAAGGGAGAGCGTCGGGCCTCGAGCAAGCGCAGACTGGTTCTCACTCTCGCGGGTCCCGGTGGTGCGCTCGACCCATTGGCCACAATTCTTACTCAAACTACTGAGCCGGTACGAGGATCGCCATGTCAAGGCGCCCAATCCCGCCACCCAGGTGGGCTCGATTTGAAGATTGCGGTGCTCACCCGTGAGTTCTCCCCAAAGGCCGGGGGGGCAGAGCATTACGCCATGTCCTTGGTGGAGGGCTTATCCACCACTCACGAGTTGCATGTCTTTGCCCAAACCATCGAGCACCATTGGCCTGGTGTGCACTACCACCGTATCAGTAAGCCCTTTAGTCGGCCACGATTTTTGAATCAGTGGTGGTACGCCTGGCAGACCTGGCGACACACCCGTCGCGGGTTTGACATCGTGCACGCCCACGAAAACACTTGGCATGGAAATGTTCAGACGGTGCACGTTTTGCCGGTTTGGATTCATTACTTTGCCCTGCAGCCTCTGAAAGGTCAGGGCTTAGAACGCTGGTTGGGTTCGAGCGCACGTGCACATCTCCTCACCGCCAAGAAGTGGCTCAATGTGGCTTTAAGTCCTCGCTTGATGAGCTACTTGTGGCTCGAACATGCAAGGCTTTCCATGCGAGGTGCTCACAGACAGCGACACATCACAAGTGTCTCGGCTTCCCTCACGGCCCAACTCTTTCGTCACTTTAAGCTCGACCCCCAGCGTGTCCACACTTTGATGCCCGCTGTGTTGGGTCCTCAAACTTGGTGGCGCCAAGCCAAGGCCAAAGTGGATGCCCAAGCTCAAAATCATTCCCCCCCAGCACTCTTAGAGCTCACACGTTGGCTTGAAGTTTTGTCACCCCAACTCTCCTTGCAAGACGCTTGCGATGTCCTCCATCGCCCAGCACCAGACCTCTCCAGCGAGGCACTCATGTCGCCAGCGCTCAAGACCCGTGCCCGCTCTGCCTTGAATCTTCCAACGAGTGTGACCCCAGATCAGCCCATCACCCAGTGGTTGCTGTGGGTCGGGCACGATGACAAGAAAAAAGGCCTGAGAGCTCTTTTGCTGGCCTTGTCCCACTTGCCCCCAAGCGTGGGCTTGATGGTGGTCGGTCGAGGAGCATTGAGTGCGAACGCGAGGTCCTTGGCAGAGCAGTATCACATCGCTAAGCGAGTGGCGTGGTTGGGGCCTATGGAGGATGTGAGTCCGGCTTACTGGGCCTGCGACGTGTTGGTACACCCCACTCTAGAGGACACCTTTGGCATGGTGGTGCTTGAGGCAATGTCTTGGGCTCGGGCGGTGGTGGTGAGTGCGCCTGAGTTTTGTGGGATCACTAGCCATTTGAGCCATACCCAAGAGGCCTGGATCTTAGAAGACCCGCAGGACGTGAGCGAGTTGGAGCGCGCACTGAGCCACGTGTTGACAGACTCGGTGGGGAACGCCTTGGCCACCCGGGCCTACCTTTGGGCGCAGGAGCACACTTGGGAGAGTGTGTGCAAGTCCCAAGACGCGGTCTACCAAGCCGTGTTGTCCCAAGAGTCGACCCCATCGTTCAAGAGGGGAGTCGGACATGGCTGAATTTGGCCCCAAGCCTCGAAGTATTTTGATGATCAAGTCCCACAGCCTGGGAGTGGGGGACTTATTGAGGAGTTCGGCTGCTTGGCGGGTCATGAAAAACGCCTGGCCCCATGTGCAATTGCATCTGCTTTTTTTAAGCAAACACCCAGGCTATCCGACGCAAGATTTGATCAAGCAGCACCATCTGCTCAGTAGCGCACACTTCATCACCTTGCGTGAAGGCAGTCCACAAGACCCCAGTAAAAAACGCGTAAAAATGTCCCACATCCTCTGGCAAGCGCAAAGCATTGCCAAAGAGCATGAGGTGGATTGGGTGATTGATTTTGAGATGCACGGCCTCAGAACGGCTTGGCTCACTTGGCGACTGGGACAACTCCCACTTAAGAGGCATGAGGGAAGCGTTCACTCCAATGAGGGTCTTGAAAATCATCTAAAGCCCAGACGAATTCAAACGTTTGGCGTCAATCAGTTTTGGCCACGCGCTTGGTTTTACCGTCACAGCTCAGTGAGCTTACCCCAGTATAGTCACCAAGAGGGGCTTGCCTCTCCCATGGACTACACCCATCGGGATTTTGTGGTGCTAAGCGCTTTGGGGCTCAGACGAGGCGACACCCCCATTGAGCTTGAAGCCTCAGAGGCCAGCGTTTTAAAAGCCCGGTCCCTTTTAGAGCAAGCCTTTCCACCAGACTCTCAGACCAGTGCAATTTCCCCACGACCACTCTGGGGGCTTAACATCGGATGCGGTACTCCGGATGCTTTGGCCAAACGTCCCCGACTGAAAGACTTGGTGCAGAGTGTGCTTGCCTTGGCTCAACGTTACACCTTCGATTTGGTGCTCACGGGGGCACCCTTTGAACGAGAGATCAATGAAGAGTTTATTGAGGCTTTGAAAGAGCAATTGAATGAACAATTGAATACTCAGTTGAATGCTCAATTGAATGAAGTAAAAACTGATCTTGTCCCTTCACCCGTTAAGCCCCGACTCTTCAATGCAGCAGGTACAGGCAGCTTAAGCGACTTATCGGGCCTCATTTCAAAGTGTGAGCTTTTCATCAGTACCGACTCGGGGCCTTATCATATGGCCGTGGCACTGAAGGTCCCAACACTCGTGTGGTTTGTGATTGATCAACCCGCCTCATACCATCAAGTGCCTTGGTGTGAGAGGGTGGTCAACCCCAATGTGTCCGAGGTGCTGGAGGCGGTTAAGACCTTAAAGCCTAGGGCTACTTAAGCGATTTTCACAAAAGCAGTCATCGCCTTGGTCAATCCTGTATTGAGCAACTCTGAGAGCTTAGTCAAACATGGACTGAGCGTATTGGATATGTTGACGCACCACAGGATAGATTTGTGTGGCCCATTTGGTGCCACTGAAGACACCGTAGTGTCCCACTCCCGCTTGCAAATGATGGCTTTTCTTCCAAGCCGCAATCCCTGTACACAGGTCTTGCGCGGCCATGGTTTGGCCCAATCCACAAATGTCATCTCTCTCGCCTTCTATGGTGAGTAAAAACGGTTTTCGAATTTCTTTGGGTTGAACGGTTTGACCTTTAAAGCGCATCCTGCCCAAGGGGAGTGCGTGTTCTTGGAAAATCTCCTTGACCGTTTCAAGATAAAACTTGCCCGGTAAATCCATCACCGCAAAATATTCTTTATAAAAATCATAGATCACCTGAGCCTCCTTGTCTTGCCCTAAAGTGCGCAACTCATAAAGGCGTTTGAGGGACTTTTGATGACGCTCCAAGTTCATGCTTAAAAAAGCACCGACTTGAACAAATCCTGGGTACACCTCTCGCCCAGCACCGGCGTATCCGGTGGGAACTCGACTCACTAAATTGTCTTTGAACCACTCAATGCTTTTACTTTTGGCCAATTCATTGACTTTGGTGGGGTTTTGCCGGGTGTCAATGGGGCCGGCCATCAAGGTGAGGCTCACGGGCACGCAAGGATCGTTTTGGCTCGACATCACGGCCGTGGCGGCCAGACACGAGACCGTGGGCTGGCATACCCCCACCAAATGGCTGCCTGGCCCCATGTGCTTGAGTAAGAGGATCAACTGATCTGTGTAGCTGTCCAAATCAAAGTCACCCGCTGAAGGCGGGACGTCACGGATGTTGATCCAATCGGTCACAAAGACCTCATGATCTTGGACCAAGGTTTGAATGGTGCCTCGCAAAAGAGTTGCAAAATGCCCTGACATGGGGGCGACCAACAACACGCGAGGTTCATGCCGACTGTGCTGCTTTTTAAAGCGCATCAGATGACAAAAGTCTGTGCTCCAGATTTTTTCTTGAACGACATCGTGCGCTAAACCCTGGGTGTCGACGACGGGCTGGATGGCAAATTCTTCTCTCTCGTGTGTGAAGCCAAGAAGCTCGACTTGCTCATAAAGACCTTTGCAGCTGCGCATCACAGGCGAGTCTGAGAAAGCACGCCAGTGATGAAGCCAATGCTTAGAAACTTCGGCGAAATCGCGCCACGGTTGCCGCAAGCGAGCGAGGTTGTCAAATTGCTGATACATCACGGCATGACCTTTTTTCTGCTTTGAGCTTGGTGCTCATCGGATGAACTACTCAAGCAAAAGCTATGCCTCGTTTGGCATATTTTTTGCGAGCCATCAACTCAATAGGAGAAAGAGACACCCCATGAGCATCACCACGTTGACTTTGAGCAGTAAGAACTATTCGTCATGGTCGATGAGGGGTTGGTTGATGCTCAAAATGTCAGGTATCCCCTTCGAAGAAGTGATGGTTGAGACGCACTCTGAGCACGCCCGTGCTGAGCTCTTATTACTCTCACCCTCCATATTGGTTCCTTGCTTGAATCACGGCAAAGTCAAGGTCTGGGACACCATGGCCATTGGTGAATATTTGAACGAAGTTGCACCAAAAGCAGGCTTGCTTCCGTCCAATACCGTGCACCGTGCACATTGTCGTGCGATTTGTGGGGAGATGCATTCTGGGTTTTCGGCCATGCGTGCCTCTTTGCCCATGAACATCAAGGCTCAATTCAAAGGTTTTAAAGTCTGGGCCAAAGCGAAATCGGATTTGGATCGGATTTTTGAGATTTGGACCTCTTGTTTAACAACTTACAAGGGACCTTACTTGTTTGGTAAGAAGGCGAGCTTGGCCGATGCAATGTTTGCACCCGTGGTCATGCGCTTGCGCACCTATGGCATAGCCATGGATCCGGTGTGTGAGGCCTATTGCCAGCAGATCTTGAAGATGCCTGCAGTCCAGGAGTGGATTGCGGCTGCAAGAGAAGAGCCCGAGGATATTGTTGAATTAGAAGTGGAGTTTTAACATGAACGCTGTAACCCCCTCAGCCCCCATTCCCGCACCCACCTTTGAAACGGAGTTCTCCCATATCAAGGGCGACGAGACTGAGTTTTTACCAGGAGGACTCAGAGATTTTTTTGTCTATAAGGATCTGGGTGTCGCCAAAGCCACCCACGGCAGAGTGATTGCTCATATCGCCAAGGCCAATTTGCCTCCCACCGATGGCACTGGCTGGCACTACCATGTGGCGGAGTTTCAAATTGTGTATATGCTCAAAGGTTGGGCACGCTTCATGTATGAAGACAAGCCCACCTTGGTCAAAGCAGGGGACTGTGTGCACCAGCGTCCGGGCATCGTGCATTATTTATTTGATTACTCACCCGATATGGAGTATTTGGAGATTGTGGGGCCTGCTGATTTCGGCTCGGTCGCAGTCGAGTCAACCTTTCAAGTGCCCAGCATCACGCCTTGGAATTGATACTCTCGCTGGGTGCCATTTGCCCGAGTTTGAAATAGGATGCGTAGACCCGCCCAAGGGATAAGAGCTCGGAGTGGGTGCCCATCTCGACTATTTTCCCCTTAACCAGAACAACAATTCGGTGGGCGTGCTCGATGGTGGACAAGCGGTGAGCGATCACTAAAGTGGTTCTCCCCACCGTCAAGCGGTTGAGGGCTTCTTGGACGAGACGCTCTGACTCGTTGTCCAATGCGGAGGTGGCTTCATCGAGCAGTAGGATGGGCGCGTCTTTGTACAAGGCCCTGGCGATGGCCAAGCGCTGACGCTGGCCTCCTGAGAGCTGTGAGGCATTGTGGCCCACTTGGGTATTCACCCCTTGGGGCAGGGTCTCAATGTATTCGCCCAAATTGGCCGCTTGCAAGCAACTCAAAGCTTTGGCGGGATCTTGTGCTTGTCCCAGCATGACGTTATTGAGTAGCGTGTCATTGAGGACGATCACATTTTGGCTGACCAACGCAATTTGCTGCCTTAAGCTCTTTAGGCGCCAATCCCGAATGTTGACCCCATCGATCAGAACCTCTCCCGCCTCTGAATCCACCAACCGAGGGATCAAATTGGCCAAGGTGCTTTTGCCTGAACCCGATTCGCCCACAATGGCCAGCACCTCTCCAGGATTCACCCGAAGTGTTAAGTCCTCCAGTGCAGGTTGGCGGTCTGCGTGGTAGCGCACCGAGATGCCCCTGAACTCGACCAAACCTTTGGCTTTCTCGAGCTCGAATATCCCCTCATTTTGATCGGGGGTTTTTTCAATCAAATCAAGACCTCGCTCGATTGCGCCCAGTCCTCGGGTGATGGGAGCGGCAACCTCGGACAAGTGTTTAATCGGGGCCACGAGCATCAACATGGCGGTGACGAAGGAGGCAAACCCACCCACGGTGGTCCCGTCCGTGCTACTTTGAAATAAGGCCACACTGATCACGGCAGAGAGCGCCACCGCCGAGAGAATTTGGGTGAGGGGGGTGATCGCTGCTGAGGACACCATCCCTTTCATCACCAACGCTTGTAAGCCTTCTCCCAGGGCCTTGAATCGACTCATTTGTTGCTCTTGGGCACCTTGAAGTCTCACCTCCCGGTAGGCCAGGGCGTTTTCCTCCACCGCGTAGGCCAACGCATCGGTGCTGGCTTGGCTCAGATGCGTAATGCGGGTGAGCCGCTGGGTCAAGACGCGCATGACCCAAGCCACAGCCGGCAATAAGAGAGCCACGATCAGACTCAATTTCCAGTTTAAGTAGAGCAAATAGCCCGCCAAAAACACCAGTGTGAGAGAGTCGCGAGTCAGGCTCAGAAATGCATTCACCAAGGTGCCAGCACCATTTTGAACTTCAAAGACCAAGGTGTTGGCCATGGCGCTGCCCGCTTGAGTTGCATAGAGGCTTGGGTGTGCTTTTTGAATTTTCTCAAACATCTCAAGCCTGAGCGAGAGCACTCCCATGTTGGCAATTTTGGCCAAAGCGACCTGAGCAATGAAGGCTCCAAACCCACGAACGCTGAATAAAGTGAGGATGGCGACTGGCACCAGCCACAAATTCAAGGAGCCCGACACGAACCCGTGGTCAAGCAAGGGTTTTAAGAGTGCGGGGATCATGGGCTCTGAGGCTGAGACCACGATCACTGACACGACTGCGGCAAGCCAAACACTCAATGGTTTAGAGAAGTACGGTAAAACCCGCTTAAAACGTCGCCAAAAGGATTCAACTGGGATGTCGTTCATTGATGGGAGGTCAAGCTCACATGAGGTTGTCACCGGACTGTCACCCGGTGAGGGTTTAAAATCGCCAGAGTACTTGCACATCCATCGATCAAAATGAAATGTTGCGTCGCACAATGAGCTTGTCTGGGAGCAGTCTGGGGCATTGTGTGGTATCTGATTGTAGGGGATTGGGGGCAGGGGGGAGAAATCCCTTGGGGACCTGGCTTGCTGAGCTCAAAGATGGCCTTGGGAGCGACTGCCTAGCCATGTGCAAGGCAGTATGATGCGAGTCTAGGTTCAGCGACCCATCTGTTGGCGCCCTTCCTTCTCAATTTTCTAACTTTTGGCCATTTCTGTAGATTTATCCATCTTATGAACCCAGCTTTTTTGAACTCCCCACTGCCCATGCTCGAAGAAAAAAACTTCCTGTGGGTGCAACCGTTCAAGTCCTCTTTCACGAGTCGCTTGGGCCTTCACAAGAGCTACCTTGAGCGTTTAGCCGCTTGGTCTCGTTGGAGCTTGCTGCTCTTGGGGGTGGTCATGGCGTCTTGGCTACCCGTGAACAGTTTTGCCCAACTCAGAGTGGAGGTGACAGGTCTTGGCGTCACTTTGATACCCGTTAATATGAACGGCTTTAGGGATGAGGCGAGTGCGAGTCAAAAAATATCCTCCATCGTTCAAGCCGATTTGGAGCGTGCGGGGCAATTCAAACTTACCAACTCGGTTCTCTCGATGGACGAGACTTCCCGTCCTGAGTTCTCTGTGCTGAGGGAGAGGGGAATGGAGAACTTTGTCTCAGGCAGTGTTACCAAACTGGCCGATGGTCGCTATGACGTGCGGTTTCGTTTGTGGGACCTCTTGAAAGCGCAGGATCTGGGGGGGGCCAGCTATGCAGTCTCAAGCTCTGATCTCAGGCGTTCAGCACATCAAATATCAGACTATATCTACGAAAAACTGACCGGTGTCAAAGGTATCTTCTCAACCCGCATCGCTTATGTGACCAAGGTCAAGGGTAGTTTTCATTTGTGGATCGCAGATGCAGATGGGGAAAACGCTCAAGCGGCTCTGACCTCTCCTGAGCCAATCATCTCTCCGAGTTGGTCGCCCGATGGCTTACAACTGGCCTACGTCTCGTTTGAGACCCGAAAACCAGTGGTTTATGTTCACGATGTCGCCAGTGGAAAGCGACATGTGGTGGCCAATTTCAAGGGCTCCAACAGTGCCCCGTCCTGGGCGCCCGATGGCAAGAGCTTAGCCGTGACCTTGAGCCGGGACGGCGGATCTCAAATTTTTTCTGTGCCCGTTGCAGGCGGCGAGGCTACCCGACTCACCAGCAGCAGTGGCATTGACACCGAGCCCACATACACCCCTGATGGCAGTGCGATTTATTTTGTGAGCGACCGTGCGGGCTCACCGCAGATTTACCGTATGCCCGCCAAAGGTGGTCCCACACAACGGGTGACCTTCACTGGAAACTACAACATCTCTCCCGCCTTGAGCCCCGATGGTAATACCCTAGCGTACATCTCACGACAAGGCGGACAGTTCAAGCTTTACGTGATGAATCTCAATACTGAGAAAGCCCAGCCCCTGAGCGATACCTCGTTTGATGAGCGGCCTAGTTTTTCTCCCAACGGTAAGCTCATTATTTATGCCACCCAACTTCAAGGCCGAGAGGCTCTCATGATGGTCAACCCAGACAATAAAATATCTTCACGTTTGAGTGGCAAAGAGGGCGACATCCGTGAGCCACATTGGGGTCCTTACGCCAAACTGAATTGAATTTGTAAATTCAACTTTACTCGGCTCATGGGATTTGGATTGTCAAGAAAAATGAATACAATCCCTTGAGTTTTGAGTTTTGGCACACCCAGCGATGTATCAAAACCAACATGCGAAATTTGAGTTTATTTTGTTAACCTTTCTTCCAACCGTACAACTCTGAGGATAAACATGAGAATCAAACTGTTCAGCGCAATGGTCATCACGGTCATGGTGCTTCTTGCTGGCTGTGCCTCCAAAGTCAAACTCAACGAGGTGCCTGTAGAGGACAAGTCGTCAAGTTCAGTGAATGTAGATCCCTCATTGAATGCCAAGGCTGGAAATGGCGTGACCAATGTTCAAGCCCAATCCTTGTCGGGCATGAACGCGGGTCCAGTGGGCGTTGATAAGATTGTTTATTTTGACTACGATAGCTACACCATTCGCCCAGAGGCGCAACCTGCCATTGCCGCACACGCCAAATTCTTGGCCGCCAACAAGTCACTCAAAGTGTCCTTGGAAGGTCACACGGATGAGCGCGGTGGTCGTGAATACAACCTCGCGTTGGGTCAAAAAAGAGCCGACGCAGTGCGTAAAGCGTTGTCACTCTTGGGTGTGAGCGAGAGCCAAATGGAGTCTGTGAGCTTTGGTAAAGAAAAACCAGCAGCCATGGGTTCCGATGAAGTGGCGTTTGCGAAAAATCGTCGCGTAGAAATCTCTTACCGTTGATGCTCTCCATGAGTCGTTTTTTCTGGTCCTTTGCCTTCTTGGTGGCGAGCTTGGGTGGAGTGGCGGCCCATGCGTCTCTTTTTGATGACGATGAAGCACGTCGCGCCATTTTGGATTTGCGTCAAAAGCTTGAAATACAAAAATCCGGTTTAGAGTCGGCTCAAAATGAGATCAAGGCCTTGGGCCAAGAAAATGCGCAGTTGAGAACGGCCCTGTTGGATTTGCAGTCCCACATCGACAAACTCCAACAAGAAATTGCCCAAGTCAATGGTGACAAAGATTTGATGGCTCGCCAATTGTCTCAAACCCAAATGATGATCAAAGACCAAGCTCAGGTCATTGAAAATCGATTGGCCAAGTTTGAGCCCCAAAAGGTGAGCATGGATGGGGTAGAGTTCACGGCTGAACCCTCAGAGATGCGTGACTTTGACAGCGCTTTGGCCCTATTTAAAAAGGCTGACTACGCTGGCGCAGTGCAGGCCTTCACTGATTTTGCGAGACACTATCCCTCGAGTGGATTCTCGGCTCTGGCGCTCTACTGGTTGGGAACAGCCCAGTACGCCTCCAGGGATTTCAAGTCGGCTCTCCAAACCTTTAAAGCTTTGGCCAACATGGCCCCCAATCATCCCAAAGTTCCTGACAGTGAGCTCTTGAGTGCGAGCTGCCAAGTCGAGTTGAAAGATACGAAAGGGGCTCGCAAGACTTTGGAGGACTTGATCAAGACTTATCCTCAAAGCGATGCTGCTCAAACGGCGCGTGAGCGTTTGACGAAGTTGAAATGACGTGTTGATCCGAGCAGAGTGCATGCGAATGAAAGCATGCATCCTCGTCCTTGCTCGTTCACCTGTTCCTTAGCCGAACATTGATCATCCCTGAGATGGGCTCAACCGACAAGTTGTTGGCCCATGTCACTCTATCACCCTCCCTGAATTCATCTCACCATGCAAGAAGCTGACTTTCATGCGCTTAACTCAAACGTCTTATGGCTCTCCTATGGTTTGATGGCCAGTTTGGGCTTCATGGCCCACAGGACCCATTTTTGTACCATGGGCGCCATTGTTGATGTGTTGAGCTTTGGAGCCTGGAAGCGTGCATGTCAGGTTTTATTGGCCATGGCCGTGAGTCTCTTGGGCTTTGCGATTTTGGTGGGCCTAGGCGCCATCAATCCTGCCCAAACTCTCTATGCCTCGGCCAAATGGTTTTGGCTCTCGGATGCCCTTGGAGGTGTCATGTTTGGTGCGGGTATGGTTTTGGCGTCCGGTTGTGGCAATAAAACCCTCATCCGAATGGGCTCAGGAAACCTCAAATCTTGGGTGGTGTTTTTGGTGATGGGACTGGCTGCATGGGCAACACTCAAAGGTGTCACGGCTGTTTTTAGAGTGAATGTGCTGGAGACCTTCTATTGGGTCCTACCAGGGGGCGGAAGCATCGCCGAATGGCTCTGGGGCCATTCGGCCTTGGACAATGTCAGCTTGATGGGATTGCCTTTGCACGCCACTGCATTCACCCTCACGGGGCTTGCTTTGTCTTTTGTGATGATTTTGGCCAGTGTCGGGCTATTAAATCATCATGAAGCCAGACCCCTTGGGTTTGGTGAGTTATTCGAGCAGTTGTACCCTGGTTTGCTGGTCGGTTTGGTGGTCACGCTGGCATGGACCCTCAGTGGAGTGGTGGGGCATGTGAGTGAGAGTCCATTGACCTT
>Ga0164296_1002719_pt1 | contig 17268 bp, 23 predicted proteins | sample GEODES057metaG_FD_113533 | JGI IMG/M metagenome (GOLD analysis project Ga0164296, IMG submission 113533) | Dystrophic lake water microbial communities from Trout Bog Lake, Wisconsin, USA - GEODES057 metaG | ecosystem: Environmental > Aquatic > Freshwater > Lake | place: USA: Trout Bog Lake... | reverse complement strand
ATTTACCAACATACGAAGAGTTCGTAAATGAAGGATTTCTTCAAAACGTCAAAGATGCTGTCAAGAATAAAGATCCTTATCATATATTCAAATCAAAAGAATCGTTCCAAAATAGAACAAAATTTACTTTTGAACTAGCCAAAAAATTATTGGACGTTTCAAAAGAAAAAGGAATGATTGGTGAGATCTTCGGTAAAGATGTATGGGTTGCTAAAGATGATAAGACTGATACCGCTGAATGGCATTTTGACCCAGAAGGCTACATTTATTATAAAGACGAGTATAAGAAAGAAATAGAAGGATTAAAAAAATAAAAAAGGACCCGAATTTCTTCGAGTCCTTTAGGGTTGTACTGATTAGTACTCAATTCCACCACTTTGTTTTAGGAACAAAGAAACCTTATTCAGTTACAATTGGCGTTTCTACGCTTTTGTTCTTTAATATTTCTAACATTTGCATTCCTAGCAATCCGCTGATAGAACCATTAGTTGCATCACCGCCATTGATTAGGATATCAGGAATGATCTTGATTCCATTAGCACCAATTGATTCAGTGATTTTGAATTTCGCAAAGTTTTCTCCACCCATTGCTTCGACCTGAAGTTTATAAGATTCAGCCGTTGCTTTACCAATCTTCTCAATACCTATCGCTTCTGCTTCTTTCGTTAGAGAGATTTGAGTTGCTTCCGCATCAGCATTCAGTTTCTTTTGTTTCGCATCAGCTTCGGCCGTTAACACTTTCGCTTTCGCTTGAGCATTTGCATTGATTTCAATTGCCTTTGCAGCACCTTCAGAACGTTTTACTTCAGCTTCGGCTTCTCTCTGTGCAATTTCAACCGATTGTTGAGATGCCACCATCTTTCCTTGCATATCGGCTAGAGCCTTTGCAGATTCCAATGTTTTACGAGTGTCTTCAGCTTTTCTTTGAGTATCAAAAGTCACCTCTTGTTCTTGAGCAATCTTACGATCAGTCAAAGTCTTCATCAAAGATTCTGGAGGAGTGATGTCACCGATCAAAGTGTCTACGGCATGGATATTGTAATCATCCAAAGCTGCAACGATCGAAGCTCTTGCATCAGATTGACGTTTTTGACGATCATTCAAGAACGAAATGATGTCTGAACCTTGAGCAGAGTTACGGAAGTAGTTACCGATAAGTGGTTGTAAGACTTGTGAGATCAAGTTTTCCAATGATCCGAAACGAGCAATCACCTTTGGTGCTTCATCTTTAGGGATGTGTATGATTTGAGATACATCCAAGTTGAAAGGGAAACCGTCCTTAGAACGAACCGTGATTGTGCTTAGACCTTTATCCAAGTTGTGAGCTTCTGACTTTGCATTTGCCCAGTTAAGAACCAGATTCGTTGTAGGAACCACTTGAATTTTGTGAGTGTAAGGATTGATGGCATATTTACCTGGATCAAGTGGAGTTACACAAACACCTTTCTGGCCTTTCTTAACGATTGAACCGTGTTTGAATGAATCACCGGTCACATCTTCGCCTTCTTCACCAACATAAGAGATAATTACACCTGCATGACCGATTGGTACGACTGTCATCGGAACTTTCTCGACTTGGACTGCCCATGGGTTCAGAGAGTAGTTACCGGCTTGAATGATTTGAATTTGTAAACCTCTTTGACCACCGGATGCAAGGAACTTATCAAAGTCTTGAAAATTGTTATGTCCACTGATTTCGATACCGGCAATTGAATTTTGATCCAGAGGAACGCCATCGAGAGCTGTGATGATACCAATCGAGCCATCCTCAATGTTTGTGATGTCGGCAGTTGCTACTTCAAATAGTAAAGTGTTGATACGATAAGATCCATTGTTAATAAATCCAACTTGCTTACCTCTTTGGCCACCATTTTTTAGAAATGCTGCAGCGTCTTGGAAATTGTCAGATGCAACATTTCGAGCAAGGATAGCACCGGTAGGGAGTTGAGCACCGTCTTTTGCCGAGACTAAACCAATCTTACCTTTAGGAATAATAGTAAAAGGAACTTGATCGATTGAATACTGCCAAGGCCAATAAGCCCAATAAAGACCTGGAGCCAGAGTATCAGCTTGGTAACCCGGTTCTCCGTTTAACGCAATAATCTTACCATCCGGTAACGACTTATTGGCACCGAAAAGAACGAACTTCTTTGTCACTAAACCGATCTTGTCTTCGGGGATAATGACCATTCCGAAGAAAACTCGGAAGATAAATTTGTAGAATGCAATTGCTAGAATTGGTAGCAATAACCATGAAAAATGCAAAAGTGTTTGCAACATGTTGTTTTATTTAAAAGTGAATGAATACAAAAGAAAGGTCGAGACTAATTGTCTCGACCAGTAAAAGGCGGATCACATATTTAGACGATTGCGTCGATTCTTGAACGAATCTCGGTCAATGTTGTTTGATTGTAGAATTTACCATCTTCGTAGATGGTGTGTAGCAATCCGGTTGCTTCGATTTCTGGTGTACATTGAGTATGTACTTCCAGATTTTCATCGACCATTACAAATCCTTTCAAAGATTTCTTGGTACCATCATCGGTTGCAGGATCTTTGTAGATGTCGTATCCTTTACGGATCAATTGACCGGTAACATCTTCGACTTCTACTTCGAACCAAGCGCCTTTGGCAGCAAATCCAAGAGTATCACGGGTTGTTGCTTGGTATGTATAAGAACCAACACCTAAAACGATGTTTGTAGTTGCAAATCCTTTTGCTTCCAATCCTTCATAGATAGCGATTTGACGAGCCAAATTGATAGAATCTCCATAGATTGCACCGATATGTGGATCTAGTACTTTGTAACCTTGATCGTTGACTGTACCACCAAAGATTTCCCATAAGCATTCGATCAATCCTTTTTGGTAGAATTCAGGATAGAAAGAACGACCTTCTGAATCAACATCGGATTGAGTTCTTTCACGATTATATCCACAAATAATTTCTACCGGATCACCGCTGTCAGGACGAATAACCAATTTACCATTACGGCTCATGATTTTTTCTTTCAAAGCGTATAAGATACCACCTTCTCCTGGTTTAACAACCTTAGTTAAATCAAAAGTGTCCATTACAACTGATAGGATTCCTTCAGGGAATTCATCTAACCAGATGTCCAACATTTTTTCTTCACCAACCGTAAAGATTTGTGTAGTCGATACAGAATGCTCAGAAGCATTCACTGAATTGATACACACCTCGTCTTCTGGTTCGTCATAGAAATAACGAGCTCCTGGAATTACGATGATAGAATCAGAACCACGGAAAGAAGAAGCATGACCTAAACCAGAAGATAGCATATCCCAAGGAGATAGACCACGAGCTGAGAAATCATGAGCCATATAAGGAATCAACCAAGAATTAGCTGGATCGGTTTTCATTACCCATTTAACCAAGTTTCTACGATATTGCAAAGCAATTGTGGCAGATGTGGTAGGTTTCCAGGCAAGAGAAGAGATAATAGTTTCTAAATAAAGAGTCAACCAACCAAAATCATCAACCGTATTGATGAAGGTCATGTGAGGCACGTTAGTCGGAGTTTCAATTCCTTCAGGAAGAGATTTGATACGAACTGGCAAGTAACCAAGATCGTGAAGTGCTTCGAAGTGAGAAGCGTCGTAAGGAAGGCCTAAATACTTTGACATATCCACACCAAATTTTACGGCAACAGATTTTGGCATGTCAAAGAAATTTTCTTGGAATTCGTCGTGTAACCAACGAACCATCAATTGCTGACCCAGTGAAAGTATTTTTGTAATACCACCTGGAGCATGTTTTGTACTACGAGGAATCCATGTTCCATAAAGACGTTTTGTACCTTTGGCCAACATTTTTTTGTGACCAACTTTGTAACCGTCTGCGTAGTAGAGAGTGTGCGGGCGAAACATAATTTTACATTTTTAAAAGTGAAAGTTTAATTTTTCTTTGTTATTACAAATATAACACAATATGATGAACTAGAAAAATTTATTTTATGAAGTTATTAACATTTTATGTAGTCCAAATTTAGTATTCGTGCTGTGTCAAATCCAGCACATGAAAATCAGCATCTAAAAAAGAATTGGGATCATTTAAGAATGTATCTACTTCATCATCGATATAGATTCTCTTAGGAGTTATTTGAAGGTATTTCTGAGTGTGTGAGTACTCTTTACTTTTATGAGTCTTAAGAGGATCTTCAATGTCTTCCATACCATTGTACTCATAGCAATTTTGTCCTGCTAAGTACATTGCCGGAGAGAGCTGATTGATGATAAAACATAGCTGCTTCTTGTCCTTCGGTAAATATTCAGTGTGCTTATAGACTTCTCTCAGAGATTTCAATAAGACAGTGAATGTATTATAAAAGTCATTGTCACCAAATTTGATGCCTAGCTTTTTGAGAGAGTCTTCGGGCTTATTTAGTTTCATTTTTCTTTGCGTTTTCTCTTTTAGTAAATTCTCTCATCAATCCAAATTCCAAGTTCATAGTCACAAAAGTAACAAACTTATCCGAAAAGATCGAAACTCTTTCCATGTCAGCTTTCAATTCTTTGATCATGTCTAATGCATCTTCTTTGTAATCGCATGCATTTGTACCAAAAAAATGAATGTAACCTAGAATTCTTTGTTTAAATTCAGGAGAAAGAACTGCTGTGTAATCCATTGCTTCTTGCAGCCTATCCAGTTCTTCGTTCTGCCAGTGATTTTTTACTCTTGTCATAATTATGCCTTTTTGTAGTTTAATATGTTCTTCAAAAGGATTATGTCGGTGTGAACGACATTGACAGCGGCAAAAAATCCGAGATGATCGTCTTCGTTCAATTTACTAGCGACTTCTTCTAGTTTTTCGAGATTTTCTTTAAGCTCCTTGATGTCTTTAAGTAATTCTTCTTTCATAATTAATTTGTTTTTGTTATTACAAATATAATCATTATTTTTGAAAGTAAAAAATTTATTTTATGAAGTTTATTAGGAGCAGGTTTTCCTTTTCTTGCCATAGAATGTTTTTTTCTAACTTCATCATCCAGGAAATATTCTTTTAAAGACATGGAAATTTTTAATCTATCTTCTTTAGAATGTGAACGTCCAGGTTTCCTCGTTCGTCATAAGCCGTTACAATATCCATAGTAGCATTATAATGGATATACAAAAACTCTTTCGTAGTAGATCCGTAACTGCCTTGAGTTTCGAATGCGATTTTTCTATATTGATGACTCATCTTCTATGGATTGTTTTCTTAGGATGGTTGCGTATTCTAGGATATTGATTGCTTCATTTAAGCCGGCTCTATCATCTAAATAGATGTTTGCGTAGATCTTTCCCCATTTACCGTAAGGTAGATCTATAGGATTTTCATTGATGGAATCTACACGCAAGGCATTGTCTTTACAATATTCTTCGATCAGTGGACGACGTGCTTCTACATCCGATGCAGTATTGATCACAAGAAGAGCTCCTGCTAGCTGAGCTTCTCTGATCACTCTCATGTTATGATTGAAATCATTTGTCATGGACCAATGACGAATCGTGTCATCGAAATCACAAGCTATGATGATTCGATCGTGTTTGTTCCATTCCTTTAGCAATCTTTCCAAGTAAGGCAAAGATTCAGGATGTTTTGCAAAATACATTTGTAGATAAGGCTCTCTGATCATTTTTTATTTTTTAAGATAAACTTGTTTTTTGTTCAATAAATCAGCCTAGTTTATTAGACAAATTTAGGTTTATTCTGTGTTCCTAAAAATAGTTTTAGTCTTTGGAACGTAAAGCATTTCCATACTCCTATATGCTTCTTCGACTTTTTGTTTTGCATATTCTTCCATCATCCATGCAGCATGGTGACCTTCGATGTTTATTGATTCTAGATGTTTTTCAAGCTCATTGTATTCATCTCTAATAAACTCCTCGGCAGTATTATATACTTTCATCTTCTTTTGGTTTTCTTTCGTTCATTACAAATACATCATAAGCTTCATCCCATTCTTTGTCGTATTCATCAATTTTCTCTATTGGTAGATGTTCGAGTAGATGCTTTTCAATCCATCGATACATGTGATATCCGAATTGAAGTTCTTTCAAATATCCTTTGCAATAGCGTCCATTTTCTGTGTGGTTACACATTAAAGGTGAGCAACATCCACTTTCTCCACAAGCTTCACAATCAGGACAGTAAGGTGAATAGGTGTCTTCTTCGGATTCTATTGGATCTGATAGAAGAAGACCCGGATTTAGTTCAGGTTCGACGTACAAAAATGCTATTTCGGTTTCTTCAAAATACTTTGGATCTTCACTATTTGTAATAATCTCATAAGCAGGAAATCCATTAATGAAGAATTTTACTTCTTGACCTTCTCTCAAAAATTCATCGTCTTGATCAGGATCTAAACGAACATAAAGGATTGCTGGATGTGAATCTAAGTAACCAGTTGGTTCTTTCGCATATTCGATAATCCATTTACCGTCTTCCTTTAATAGAGTTCCTTCTAATATGTTCTGAGTCTGTAGCATTACTTTTCGTTTAGTGGGCTGTTCAATGAATCATGAAATTGCTTCATTTGTTGAAAGTCTTTTACCGCTGAATCTTCTTTTACTTTTTGAATAGAATCTAATACTTTTTCTAGAGCGGCTATAGTTTCGTGAGCACCTTGCTTATATCCACTTTGTCGAGCAGATGTTATTAGCAAACCGACTCCTATTCCTAAGAAAACCCATCCTAGTCCCATTAGTGGAGTTTCTAAATGAATCTTAAAAGGCGAAAAATTGATCGTTGTGTGTGACAAATAGAAAAACATTGCAATCAAAATGATTGCATAAAAAAAGATTGTAAGCATATTAATTGTTGTTTGAATTTGAAACTTTTTCATTTGATTGATTTTATCTGTCCCATTGATTGTATTTTTTAGTGCAATCAAATTCAATATAAAAACCGTGATGTTGACTAGAAGCAGAAGTCCATTTAACCGAAGTCCATCCGGTGTTGAGATAACTCTGTTCGATTAAATCAAAGTGAGCAGATGTCATTCCATTAGGAGCAGGAATCGTAACCGAATTTCCATACATCCTCTTAGTTTTCAGAGTTTCGTCAATTTCTTGTTCGAATTTTAGAGCTTCTGATTTGATGCTTGCTTTTAATACGTTAGGTCCAATTGCCATAGATTAATTTTTTAAGTATTCAAATACATTGTAAACCTTGAGGTTGGAAAGATTGAAAGAATCAAATTTACTGTTGGTGCAGTAGATTCTTTCGTACGCATCTTCCAATGCAGGATTTGGATTTGGTACCGTGATGTGTGAAATAGCCAGGTAAAGATTACCGATGTTTCTGCTTCTTAGCAATTCAGCTAATCCAAGAAAGGTTCCGCCATATACCGACAAGTCGTCGACTACCAGTACATCCTTTCCACCAAAATCCTGACGGTCGATCATTTGCACCAATTTGTGTGTGACTGCATCGCGTGATTTGCTGGCGCCATAGACCTCACCTTTGAATTCCAATACATCGGCAAGTTTATTGATCCACTTGTAAGAACCACCATCGGTCGATAGCAAAATCGGTGTTGTGCCACGAGTAGCATTGATGTCTTCCAACACTTTCGAAATAAATGCAGCATTTGTTATCACCTTGATGTTGTTCAAACCCATTTGTGTTACATCAGAGTGTGGGTGGAAGACGTGAACTTTTGAAAAGTGACATGAATTGATGAAATCACAGACCAGCTTTAATTCAAAAGATTCATTGTCGTTGAAGCGCCTGTCGTGTTGTTGTTGAAACATACATGGTATGAACAACTCTACGTTTTGCACTCCATTATAATCACAAGCCTCTTTGATCGACTTTATGAAGAAAAGATCTTCGTAAGAATTGATTCTTTCGACTATCACAGGATTACTAAAATCTGTAACTTTGGCGTAAACCCCACCATCTGGGTACTTAATGCGTTCGTATTGCATATATTATTTTTGATTGTTGATAAATTCTACAATTGATTTGCGGTTAAACCAGCATTTTTCTGGCGACGGAAAAGCGTTTTCCAATGATGAAAGATAGACTTCTGATAGTTTTTCGATTGAATTCTCGGAAGAATAACCTATAGTCTCCCATGATTTGGTTTTGCGATCCCACCGTACGACTAAACCAAGAATGGTACTTTCGTCTATTCTGACGATTTGACGGTACCCTCCAGAGCTTGCACCTTGAAACTTAACGACGTCATCTTTAAACAGATGCTTGTGTGCATATTTCTTCAGAGCGGGCGCGATCTCAGTTTCCAGTTTTTCTTTGGCTCTGTCACGAGTGGCTTTGTTTTTTTCATATGAGGCTCTCAATTCATTTTGCCTGTCAACCCAAAGTTCATTTTCTCTAGTTCGAAAGCTAGGAGAGTTGATGAATGTCTTTAGCTCATTGATCTCATCGAGTGTAAAATGACTGATGTGCTTTGTGAGTAATTTGCTCATACTGATTTATTTTGTTATAACAAATATAAACCATTTTTCTTAACCAGAACAAAAAAGTTATTAACAATATTCCCATTTTTCCATCACCTTCTTCAGCTTGTCTTCGATGTGCTTCTTTAATGCTGGAATCTCGTCGCAAGATGATAGAGGCCCGTTGAATATTGTTTCTTTTTGTAGGCTACCGGTGCGGTCGATCAAAAACATAACGATGTAAGGACCGCTCTTGATAAAAGCAAATTTTGATTTTGATATCTTAGGGTACGTAGACTCTGTGTACTTTCTAAGATCGTTAGTTGTTTTCATTCTCGTCGATTTTTACCGTATTGGTATCATTGTACTTTGGCTTGATTTCTGCTAAGAAATGTTTGCCTTTTGATTCGGCACCCGCAAACGCATCGTATTTTGTTTGATCAAATTCTTTGTACAAGTATTTCTTACCATTGTTGAACTCGATCACAAGCTCTTGAGTTTCGGGATTGTATTCAGTTGATTTAAGCAACGCAGAGTTCCAAGTCTGTTGTATCATAGCAATAGTTTTAGGAGTTTATAATCATTTGAATTTCGAACACACAAGCCAACATTGAGATTGTCGGATCAATTACATGAATCCGTTGACTTTGGTAGTGCGCAACTTTTATAAGTATTTGTGGAATTTTCGAGGTCTTTGTGGGCGCATTGTCACGCAAGTAGTCGGGCAATTCATTTCCTAATGAATGCAGCACTTCGTCGACCTTGCTTGAGTAGTTCGTCATGAGAAACTTGTAGTTTTCGGAAGAATCCCCTGGCTTACAAACAAGTTCAAACACATCGCGAAACGAATAGTTTAATTTTTTGACGTCGTTGATTTCGATTGTCTTTACGCCTTGTACGACAAAGGTCTGTATTTTGTTTAGGATCGACCTCATGTCTGGAAAGTTTCTCTTCACAAATTCTATCACGGCATCTTTTTCGATGGCGATTCCTGCGGATTTGAAGATTGCCCATGATCTTTTGATAAATTCAACCATCACTTCTTTTTCTTCTTCTTTCGACATAAAGTCAAAATTGATACAAGTGAAACGTGATTGCACAGGATCTGGTACTTTGTTGATGTAGTTACAAGTGCCGATGAATCTTGCGGTACTGGCGAACTTTTCGATCGTCGCACGAAGAGCTTTGTAAAATTGATCAGAGGCTCCATCCATTTCATCCAGTATCACGACCTTGAATCTTTCTGCTCCATCTAACAAACTTATCGTTGAACACCAGTTGGTTATTTTTTCACGGATGACATCGACCGAACTTTCGTCAGATACATTGATGTACAAGTAAGGGTATGATGCTGCAAGCACTTTGGCAAGTGATGTTTTTCCTAACCCTGGCGATCCATAAAAAAGATAGTTTTGGTGCAATTCTCCTTGTCCTATCGAAGTACGAATTCTGCTAGGTAAAATCATCTGGTCCAGATTCTTTGGACGGTAACGTTCGGTAAATAATTGAGACATATAGTTATGGTATTGTGTACAAATTATATACAAAGTGATAAAGATAGTTCCACATAAAAAAAGTCTTGAGAATGAATCCCAAGACTTTGTGTATGTTTGATTGCTGTGTGTTACATTCCCATACCTCCGCCCATTCCGCCAGCTCCACCGGAACCTTGCTGAATCTCTTGTTGTTTTTTCATGTAGTCCAAATCCTCGATTTCTTGTTTCTTGTTCAAGCGATCGTTTTCTTTGATGTCTCCTGCCGACAATCTCAAGTACTTTCCGATCAAGAATTGCGGGTTGAAGAATGGAACATCGGCGTCCATACCGGTCGCGTCTTTGCGTTTTGTCGTGATTTCCATCAAATTCTTCACATGTTCGACGCGCTTGCTGGATATTTCCATTTGCTTCAATTCTTCAAAGATGTTATCAGCATTGAAGTAGAGAGAAAGACAAGATTTGAAAAGCTCATCTTCAGCAAGTTCAGGATATTTCAATCCCATTTGAATGAACAATGGCTTTAGAAGAATTTCTTGGAAAATTGATCTTAGTCGATTTACGAACTTAAAGAAACGAATTTCATCACGGTTTGTACTGTCAGCTGACATTGAAATATTTCCGCCACCGCCTTCTTGATCAAATCTTGAAAATGGAATTTTTGAATCTTCTTGGAGCTTTCCTTTGTAATACTTTACAACATCCATGTTACTCAGGTCATATCCTTCTCCACCCATTACTGAAATGTCAGGCTGTTCACCGTTCTTTGAAGGAAACAAATAGTTCTTATAAAACTGCATTGAAGGCGCACCGTTTACAGCCAATTCTCCAGAATCATAGTTAAGAGTGATGTCTTCTTTGTAAATCGCCATCATTTCAGCTAGTGATTCTTTTGCTTTCTGCGGAGATTTTGATCCGATTGGAACAACCATCTTCATACGGTATGCTGAGTTCATCACATTCCAAATAATGCGACTGTTTTCCATGATGCGTAGTAAATTAAAGCTACGAACCAGTCTTTCTACATAGGATACCCGGCTGGTGAAATTACCCTTTGCGTATGAAATGTAAATGATCTGTGAATCTAATAAGACTCTCTTCATTGAAGGAACGTCTTCATATTGAACCCAGATCTTTTTGTAGTTTCCATCTCCACCTTTTTCAACGCCTGGACGTAGACTTGTCGGATCAAGTTCTTTGAAACCTACGATGTTTTTTCCATCTGGATCAAAGATAACCTCAAATGCCAAGAATCCATCGATGAGAAACTGTCTAAAATAGCCCCATCCATCATGCCCTTCATTGAAGTGAAAGTGTGTATATATTTTTTTATACTCGGTTTGTACCGCGTCACAAATTTCTTCTAAGATATCGGGTGAAAGAATCTCCTTGATTTTTGTTACGTCAGGAGTTGCAAAATAATTTCCTTCATCATAAACGATAGCCTCATCCGATAGTGTATCTAGGATTAATTCTACTTCACCATTCATGGCAAACTTTCTTAGGTATTCTCGTCTTGACTTATAGTCTTTGTCGAAAAACGCAATGAACTTTTTTGATCCAACATCCGCTAATGAGAGTGAATACAAAAATTCTTCGGGAAGATAGCCTTGATTTCCAAATTCAGCTTCGGTCACACCCACAGCTCGGGATTGGCGTATCACCATATCCTCGTACTTCATTCCTAAGTTAGCTAAATTCTTAAGACTCTTAGAAAGTTGGCCAAATATGGGATTTATCCCAACGCGATCAATGAACCCAGCCATATTTTATTTGTTTTATTTATTAATATCTTTATATATCCACTTAAAACCGCCTGCGTGATTTCTTTCACCCCTGCAGCATTTATCAATGTGCCCAATCTTTAATTCTTTAATAGCAGCGGACACTGATGGCCATTCTTGTATAAAGTTTCCTTCCATGTCCTGCTGGATAACTCGTTTCTTTTTAGGGTTTTTATCGCTATTTACAAATTCACTAATCTTTTTACGAGCTTCTTCTGTATGAGACCGACTTATACCAGGTTTGCCCCGTAAAGAATCACCAATCTTTTGTTTATGTTCAGCTGATAAGGTTTTCCCTAAATTAATTTCACGAAGATGTTGTTTTGTTTCATCTGATAAATTCTTTCCTTTCATATTAGAGGTCTTTCCTCTTTTTGCAAGGCTCATCTTTAATCGGGATTCTTGAGAATGATTTTTACCATGAAAATGATTATTTTTTCCAGAATGTGCTTCACTCATTCTTTGTTTAACTTCTTCTGTAAATATGTATCCTGTAACTCCATCACCGCCATCTGTATGATTAACTAAAATGCCTGATCCTATATCTTTGCGTCCAAAATGATTAATCCAATAAACTTCTCTTTCACAAGCCTGTTCATCTGTTATATTTTCTTCTACTATTAAAACTTCATAACCATGTTTATTAACTACATTATGCCAAAATTCTGAGCGAGCCTTTTTTGAATAAGCTCGCTTATTTTTTCCTTTACCTACATGGAATACTTCGCCGGTAGATTTGTTTATATGATGGTATACATAAAATTCATTTTCCATGTTTTATATATCTTATGAATTAATGCCTACTCCGTCAATAAATCCATTTTTAAGCCCCTGGTTTCTTATACTTCTTTTGATTCTCCAAACCTTTTGCCATCGTCAATTTCTTTTTCTCACTGTTCTTTAGAATTTCCATTTTGCTTTTCACATACAAGCTGTATACATATCCAGGCGCCTTTCCTACCAGCTCCTTTGGAGTAAAGAACGGAATCATTGGAAAATCTTCGACTTCTATAAGAACAGGCTGTTTCATTCGACCCAAGTCATAGTTACGAATTGCAAACTCTAAACCAATTTTTGATCTTTTATTGAAATTCAATGTCATGAAATACCAATTGGTGACCAACTTATATATTTCACGCATAGTAGTGATTCTTTGTTTATCACTCATCTCGTCGGCTTTTTCGTAAGCATCACCAAAAAGCTTATATGCAGTATTGATAAAGTTGACACGAGCAGTCTCTGGCAAGAAGTTAAGATTGATGCCTTGTAAAATGTTGTAACCGGTGCTGTTCGAAACATATTCACCGATAACATATACCATAGGTCTCTTGTCATAGAAAGACAATTCATCCTTACCGTGAGGAATGTATTGGTATGTGTACACTCTACCAGGAATGAAATATCGTAGCTTTCGCGCGAGGAATCTTTCTTGTTGCTCAACGATCCAATACTCTTGAAACGGTGTCTTAAAATATTTGTCATTAAAGTACGAAAAAGTAGTCTGCCTCAATTTTTCTTTGTGCTCGGTCTTTTCGTATTCAGCAAGAAAGTCTGTGATCATTTGACGTTGTTAAATAAAAATTCTTCGGTCACTACTACAAATTTATATCCGACCATCTCAGCGTGCCTCTTAGCGGCAGCAAATTTGGCGGAATTAACCAGCCATGTTTTGGCTGCGTAGTTGTAACTTTTTAGTTTGCTTACTGTCTGTAAGCCTTCGAACACTGGCTTTTTGAGAGATTCTTTAGGTTTTACTTCGACCAAATAATCAACTTCATATTCGCCTTCATTCATTCTCATATAAAAATCAATGAAATATGTATGCTCCTTTCCATCGATTGGACTTATGTACTTTACTCCGTACGGTTCAGATGACCATTTGACAACCGATTGAGTATCATCGCAGTATCTACAAAACCGATATTCCCACGATGATCTATAGATGATCTTGTTAAGATCACCGATATATTTTTCGGGTTTTGCTGGACGATAGTAGCCTTGACGATAGCCTTTTCTTCGTGAAGGCTTGTTGTTTTTAATGTCTAAGTTATCCATTGTTATATGCTGTAAAAGTTATCACTACTTAATGATATTTTTTCAACTGAACTTATTGGATGTAATTTCTTCCAGCCTTTTGCAAAGCCATTTTTTAAGATTTGGGTGTAATAAGCAAAAGGATATTTTGACTTTTCCGGATTAAAACTCTTCCAATATCGGATGACATCCATCAGAGCAAAAGCGATGCAATCTTTTCGATCCTCTTCATCTTTATACCGAAACTTCTTAGAAATTTCATTTGCCATCAACTGAAACATCGCCACTGCTGTGGGTGTTAATTCTCCACGTTCTAGTGAAATTAGAACCTCTTTCTTTAATTCTTCGGGGTGTACGTAATTTGCCATTCTTTTAGTTTACAGAACTGCTGGATGCTTCCTTCCCTTCGTCTTCCATGCTCTTTATGTAGTTGGATAATTCTGTAATGGTGGAATCGATAGATTCGTGGGATAAGTTAGAGTTGTCTTTGACAAAGAGTCGTAATTCATCGAGAGTCGATACGATTTCTTTGATTCTTTCGGATACACGGTCGATCACGCCTTGAACAGCGTCGGGAGTATTTTCTCCTGTTTTAGGATTATTGTTTGTGTCCGTTTCAGAATTATATACACCATACTCAAATAGTTCTGTTGGTTCTATATACTTCTTCTTTAACTTGATGTTTTGTCCTTTGTATTGAACCGTGACGTCATCTTCGTCTCCACCTTTTGTAAATTCAATAGCTCTAAGCATTAAAGGTTCGCCGGTCTTGATACCAGCAACATCGCCATTTCTTATCTTACCCGATACAAACTCTTTGGCCTCCTTGACTCCAACCGTTGCACCGTCAATTTGAGTGATTATCTCCAAATCGTTGCCAGGTTGAGCCGAGGAGGCCTTTTTAATAACTTTGAGTTCTGTCGGACCAGTCTTGTCGGTGGTCCCGTCTTGATATTTTAAGAATATTTCACGATCAGCTTGTGAAACTCCTGTGACTATTGCTTTTTTTTTAAATGCTCTACTTCGTCACCTACGTTTGCGCCAACTCCTTCGCTGACTGCAGCTGTTGTGTATTTCTTGATTTCTTGTTCAGCTTGTGCGTAGCCTTCTTTAAGACCGTTGATTTCTTCAGTGATTGCTGAATAGATTTCCACGATTTCAGATGATTCACGTACGGCAACGTCTTGGATCGCGTCAATTTTTGCTCTGCGAGCATCAAGGTAAGTGATCGCATCAAGGAAGTTTTGTTTCTTTTCTTGAAGATCTTTGATGTGTGATTCATCGATTGATAATACACTGGTCAAGCTGTTTCCAAGATCATAGCTCATAAATTCAAGAACCATGTTTCTTGTTTGTGTTGCGTTGCAATTAGCGTAGAATTCATCTTCCTTCATCATTGTATCGATCTTGTTCATGTGCATTTTTTCATTGCAGCTGAATACATCGATTCTACGATAAGGATTAGAAGCAGAGAAAATAGACTTGATGAAATCCAATTCGTAAAGAGATTCCCAGTTTTCAACAAGCTTTTGGACTGCGTTGATTACTTCTCTTTCTTCGACTCTGAATATACCTGAGTTAAGATAGAATTTTTCAAAATCTACTCTTGATACACTCTTGCCATTGATAGAAAGCGATAATGCGCCTGAAGCTTCTTCAATGATTTCGACTTTCTTGTCACGAGAAAATATCTTGACAGTGTTTTCTTTGATTTCTACGTTAGATTGATTGATAAAGTTTGCGATCCACATGAAGTTCTCTGGCAAATATTGAACAGCTGTAGTCGTAAGCGGAGTTACATCGTTGCCGTTCTTTTCATAAGCCTTTCCGTAAACTACAAAGTACTCTTTTCCTTCTTTTACGTAAACCGGAGAATAGATTGTCTTTACGTACGCATCATTGCTGTTTGCTTTGATTTGGAAGCCGTCAGCTGATTCAGTGACAACATTGTAAAGATTCTTGATTTGCGGATTGAAAATGTATTTTGATAGAGACTCAAGCAATTTAGCACGATTAGATGCTGTTCTGTGGTTAAGATAGTTATCGATGCTTTCATTTACAGTTGTCATCAAATAGCTTGCTCCGCTATTCTTGATTTCGTAAATTGATTTGTATATCTTAATGTCTTCAGAATACAACTTGATATTTTCCTTAAGACCCGCAATGTTTTCTTTTACCACCGGGATCCATTCAAACTGCGCAAGAGATTCCACGACTCGTTCAGCGACCAACCATTCAGGAAGCTCACTCATCTTGTGGAGACTTTCGATTATGTATCTTACAGAAGGATGTTTTGATACATCCTCTTTCATGATGGATTCAATAGAAGTGCGAACACCTAAATTGTTGATCCCTTGAATTCTTCTTTCTACACGGATAAAATCCTTTGTAACAGTTTCATCGATTCCCTGGATTGATTCGATCAATCCAGCAAGAACTTCATCTTCTGATTTAGCAGGAGCAAACGATTGGTTTGTTTCTTCTATCTTGAAAGAGGCTCCAGCCATTAAGAACGAATTCTGTAGAGCGGGTGTAAGAGAGCTGGTCTTTGCTGGTGTAAGCAATTTACCTGCTTCTAAACAAGCTTCGCGCACTTCTAAAATTTGTGTGCTGTTATAAAGATGCTCAATTCTTTTCTTTAAATTCATCATTGTTTATGTATTGTTTTTATTTCTATAGTTATATATCCACTAAAATACAACAACTTTTTATTGAATTTCAAAAGTTGCGATGTTATTACTTAGCGTATATGTGCCTCCAGTTATTGTCAATGTAACATCCTGATCGATAGTTAGAGTATTATTTATACTATCAACATTCACGATGTTTGATCCATTTTGAATTCCCGGACCAGAGATTCCGCCTTCTAGGTTTGCGCCGTTTGATATCAATTCATTGACCGAAGGAGATATGTTGGTGATTTTTCTTATTTTTGAAGGCGTAAACGGATCAACGTTGCCTTTAAAATCTTGTGATGTGATGTATGCCTGGGACTGTGATGAGTTACCCGCATTTTCGATTTTGATTTGAATTGCATTGCGAGGTGATGGAGTAAATCCGCTTCCTGTGCTATGTATCTGTGATCCGATGATTACGCCATCAACAACGGACGCTGTAATGTTTGGAGCGACGAAAGTCTGAGATGAATTGGCGCCTAATAGAGGAGAAACTTGAATTGTGTCATTACCTGTGTAAGAGTATCCGCCATCGAAAATGATCAAGCGATCGACTATGCCGTCTTCATTGATGATTGCTCTGATGACTGAGTCTTTCCCATTTTCGGTTTCCACATTGGCACGAATAGGATCTTTTGATATCACGTTACCTTCATTATCAAAGAAAGGGACTATCCAATCATATGAACCTGTGTTTTGTATATCTCGTGCAATGTACTTCCATTCGTTTTCACCGATTTTATAATACAAGTTGACTCGATTGACGGTTCCTGTGTTTGTCCAATTTATAGGAAGCATCGATCCAGAAAAATAAGCAGAATTTGGAGTAGGCTGTGTAAATGAGAAAGATGTTTGTTTGCTTACGGCTTCGTT
>Ga0164296_1002718_pt1 | contig 17268 bp, 12 predicted proteins | sample GEODES057metaG_FD_113533 | JGI IMG/M metagenome (GOLD analysis project Ga0164296, IMG submission 113533) | Dystrophic lake water microbial communities from Trout Bog Lake, Wisconsin, USA - GEODES057 metaG | ecosystem: Environmental > Aquatic > Freshwater > Lake | place: USA: Trout Bog Lake... | reverse complement strand
TTCTTGGTCGTGATATAACGAGACATCCCCGGCAGACCGCTTTCTTTATGCTCGGTGCACTCTAAAATTACCTGGACCCTGTTGCCTTTCTTTGCCATCTTTTTAATTATTGAATGAGCGATTCAGTGAACTTGCGATTGAACTTAATCAACCAATTCAACCCAATCAACTACTATATATAACCTTTTTTAACGTATTTATTGATACAGGCAGTGATACCATTCTTGCTGATGGTTTTAACGGCCGAGGTAGATACTTTTAAAGTGATCCACTTATCTTCTTCAGGAACATAAAACTTTTTCAGTTTTAAATTAGGATAGAACTTACGTTTAGTTTTAACGTTCGAATTAGAAACGTTGAAACCGTTCATGGCACTTTTTCCTGTTAAATCACAAACTCTTGACATGACAAATGTTGATTAATATTAACCCTCTTCTTAAAAGAGTTTGCAAATATCAGGAATTTTAGTCGAAAAGGCAACAGTGAATTGAAAATATTTTTTGAAGGGGTTGGAGCGTTGCGGAGGGTGCGTGGCGGGGTGTTTGAATCAGAATTTTCAGAATTAAAGAATGAACAGAATAAGAATGCGAAAACTACAAATCATGCTAACCTGATACCTAAAGATATAAATTTGATACAATCGTTTCCTGTAAAATGCTTATTTTTCCCAAACCAATTTACTATTCAAATTACCGCATTACTTGGTGAGGCCTTGGAGGCATTAAGTAAACCCGATATTTTGACCAATTAGAACCAAAACAATGAAAAACACCTCGTTCGAAGCGTACCAGGAAGCATATAAACGCAGCGTCGAAAACCCTGAAGAATTTTGGGCCGATATTGCCGGCAATTTCCAATGGCGCAAGCCCTGGATAAAAACGCTGGAATGGAACTTTGAAGAACCAAGTATTAAGTGGTTCAAAGGCGCCAAACTAAACATCACCGAGAACTGTCTCGACCGCCACCTCGACAAACTGGGCGATAAACCTGCCATCATTTGGGAACCAAATGACCCAAGCGAAGATCACCGTATATTAACCTATCGTCAGCTACACGAAAAGGTATCAGAATTTGCTAACGTGCTTAAGAATAACGGCGCCAAAAAAGGCGATCGTATATGCATATACATGCCTATGGTGCCCGAACTGGCAATATCAGTTTTAGCATGCGCCCGTATTGGTGCGATACACTCCGTAGTATTCGGCGGCTTTTCCGCGCAGTCTATTGCCGACCGTATCCAGGATGCTCAATGCAACCTGGTGATAACCGCTGATGGCGGATTCCGCGGCACTAAGGAAATTCCTCTAAAAAACGTTATCGATGATGCATTGGTACAGTGCCCATCGGTTAAAAAGGTGATCGTGCTTACCCGCAGCCGTACACCTATATCCATGATAAAAGGCCGCGATGTGTGGTGGGAAGACGAGATTAAAAAAGTGGAGACCCAGGGAAACACTTATTGCGAAGCAGAGGAAATGGATGCCGAAGACATGCTGTTCATCCTCTATACTTCAGGATCAACCGGCAAGCCTAAAGGCGTTGTGCACACCTGTGGTGGCTATATGGTTTACACAGGTTATACTTTTGCCAATGTTTTCCAATACAACCGTGGCGAAGTATTTTTCTGCACGGCCGATATCGGCTGGATCACCGGTCACTCCTACATCGTTTATGGTCCGCTTTCACAAGGCGCCACCACCCTGATGTTTGAAGGCATCCCAACCTGGCCTACCCCATCGCGTTTCTGGGATATTGTTGAAGAATATAAGGTAAACATTTTATATACCGCCCCTACCGCAATCCGTTCATTGATGAGCTTCGGCACCGACCTGCTGCAGGGTAAAGACTTGAGTTCGTTAAAAAAACTGGGCTCAGTAGGTGAGCCCATCAACGAAGAAGCCTGGCATTGGTTTGATGAACAGATCGGGCATAAAAATTGCCCTATCGTTGATACATGGTGGCAAACGGAAACAGGCGGTATCCTGATATCACCAATTGCAGGTGTTACCAAAACTAAACCAAGTTTTGCTACGCTACCACTTCCCGGAGTACAGCCGGTACTGGTAGATGAAAACGGGGTTGAGATTGAAGGCAATGGTGTAAGTGGCAATCTGTGTATCAAATTCCCTTGGCCGGGCATGATCCGTACAACTTATGGCGACCATGAACGCTGCCGCAAAACTTATTTTGCTACCTACCCGGGCAAATATTTTACCGGCGATGGCTGCTTGCGCGACGAAGATGGCTATTACCGCATAACCGGCCGCGTTGATGATGTATTGAACGTATCTGGTCACCGCATCGGAACAGCTGAAGTTGAAAATGCGATCAATATGCACGCCAGCGTTGTAGAATCTGCCGTGGTTGGTTACCCACACGATATCAAAGGCCAGGGTGTTTATGCCTTTGTGGTTAGTCCGAATTTACATGGCGACGCCGAACTTACCCGAAAGGATATCCTGATGACCGTAACCAGAATAATCGGTGCCATAGCAAAACCAGATAAAATTCAGTTTGTTACTGGCTTGCCTAAAACACGATCCGGCAAGATCATGCGTCGCATCCTGCGGAAAATAGCAGAGGGTGATACGTCTAATTTAGGCGATACAACCACTTTATTGGATCCGGCAATCGTGGACGAGATCAAGGAAGGTGCGTTGTGATAATTGAAGGTTTATAACGCCTGGTTGTTGGTAAATAGAAACAGATCAAAAACCAATTGCACCCTGTGATGTTGTTAGCATACATCTAACAAAAAACATCATGGATAAATTACAGATCAAAGGCGCCTGGAACGAAACCAAAGGCAAAATTAAAAAAGCCTACGCCGAACTGACAGATGACGATTTGCTTCGCGAAGACGGAAAAGACGATGAAATGCTGGGCAAGCTTCAGCAAAAGACTGGTAAAACAAAAGATGAGCTGGTCAAATGGATCAATAGCTTATAGCACAAGAAGCCCCGCAATTGCGGGGCTTCTTGTGTAATTATATAGCTTGATGGACAGGAGTAGGCGATGATGACCTCACCAAATCATAATTTATTAACTGAAAAGGTGCACCTTCGTCCAGCATCATGTAGTCATCAACGGTATATTTCTTCTTTTCAGCAGTAAGCATGATCAATAATAACTAATTTTGCCCATAATGAAAAGCAGCCACCAACCCACAATTCTGGTAGTAAATGACGATGGCATTACTGCCCCTGGGATCAAAGCATTAATGGACGTAATGCGCGAACTGGGCCGGGTTGTAGTAGTAGCACCTGATAGTCCGCAATCGGGTATGGGGCATGCCATAACTATCGGTAGTCCGCTACGGCTTGACAAAGTGGACATTTACGAAGGAATCGAAAGCTACCGCTGCTCGGGGACGCCTGTCGACTGTGTTAAACTGGCCGTAAACAAGATATTCAAAGGCAAGAAACCCGACCTCTGCGTATCCGGCATCAATCATGGTTTAAACAATTCGATCAATATTTTATACTCTGGTACTATGTCTGCAGCCGTTGAAGGTGCGATCGAAAGCATCCCATCCATTGGCTTTTCGCTCGATGACTATAGATTGCAGGCCGATTTCAGTCACTGCCTCAAATACGTCAGGGAAATTGCACAACAGGTATTACAAAACGGATTGCCGCCAGCCACCCTGCTGAATGTTAATTTTCCGGCCACACCACATATCAAAGGCATCAAAATTTGCCGTCAGGCCAATGCCAAATGGGCCGAAGAGTTCGACGAGCGTATGGACCCTCATCGCCGGCCATATTATTGGCTCACAGGTGTATTTCAATTAAATGATACCGGCGAAGAAACCGATGTTTGGGCACTTGAACATCAATATGTTTCGGTAGTTCCGGTACAGTTTGATATGACAGCACACCATGCCATCCCAATACTAAATAACTGGAAGTTTAATATTTAAGGCTATGAAATACTACCTCGTAGCCGGTGAAGCTTCCGGCGATCTGCATGGCGCTAATCTGATGCGGGCCCTGAAAGAAAGGGACGCGCAACCCAATTTCCGCTTTTTTGGTGGTGATAAGATGCTGGCAGAGGGAGGCGATTTAGTAAAGCATTACGCCGAAATGGCATTCATGGGCTTTTTGGAGGTAGTAACAAACCTTCGGACGATAAAAAAAAACATGGCGGCCTGTAAAAAAGACATTGCTGCCTGGCAACCCGATGTGCTGATTCTTATTGATTTCCCCGGCTTTAATCTGCGGATAGCTGAATTTGCAAAATCTCAGGGCATATTAGTTTGCTATTATATTTCACCTAAGGTATGGGCCTGGAATCAGAAACGTGTATTGCGTATAAAACGGGTGGTGGACCATATGTTTTGTATCCTGCCCTTTGAGGTTGATTTTTACAAAAGCTGGGATATGCCCGTTGATTATGTTGGCAATCCACTGCTCGATGCTATTGCTGCATTTAAGCCCGACAATGGTTTCAATCAAAAGTATAATCCCAACAATAAAAAGATAATTGCGCTTTTGCCAGGCAGCCGGAAACAGGAGATCAGTCGCCTGCTGCCTGATATGCTCGCTGCTGCAAAAAGCTTCCCCAACTTCCGTTTTATAGTTGCCGGAGCACCCTCGTTCAATCGTGCTTATTACGACCAATATTTAGATAATAGCGATATCCCCGTAGTATTTGATAGCACTTACGATTTGCTGAAAAATGCCTATGCTGCTCTGGTAACTTCAGGTACTGCAACATTAGAGACTGCATTATTTAAAGTCCCGGAAGTGGTCTTATATAAAGGCGGGGCTGTAAGTGTTACCATCGCACGTATGCTGGTAAAGATCAAATTCATATCACTGGTAAATCTTATTGTCGATAAAAAAATTGTTACCGAACTGATCCAGGAAGATTGCAATCCTGAAAAGATTATAAAGGAGTTAGAACAAATTAGCCTGGATAACTCCGGCCGACAAAAAATGCTGGATGAGTATGAAATATTGCATAGCAAAATGGGGACACCAGGCGCGTCCGACCGGGCAGCTGCGCTGATCGTTCGGTATACGACACAAAAAAAGGCCACGTAAAACGTGGCCTTAAAAAACCTCTCACTTTATTCAAAATTTACCAGGTAGATGTATTTATATCGTTCAGGCTATGGACAAACGTGATTGTGCCCTTGCCTGGGAATTTACTACGGAGTGTTGATGTTTCAACCCTTTCACACTATTCAAGTCATTCAATAAAAGCATTCTCAGTTCATTGTCAAATCGGGTAACCAGCTTAGTGGTAGATGATTTTTTATGGCTCTTCATAAAGTTTTCGTTTTAAGGTGTTTAGCGTAATTATCTATATATACGGATTTCCCCCCGCCAGGGTTTGCTTATGTTTAAATTTTTATTCGAAACATCAATTGAGGGTGGCATTTTTATTCAATTTTAGTACTGAATTCTTAAATTCAAACTACATACCTGATTATCCCACTTATAAAACAATAGACTACAGAAACTGCCCAAGGTAAAGTCGAAAGAGAAAAAAATATTTTTTGTTAACGATAGAACAAAGCGTAGAAATAGCGAGGATAAGTAAACAGCTGAATAAAAGCTTGTTTTGATCACACCTGCCGCCGTGATCTCAATACGGTTTCTTTAAAAAGGAAATGGAACGCAATAGCAATTGATGACAATCCGATCCCTACCAGGCATACTCCAGTCCAATGGTAATTACTCCAGGCAATAGCTGTGATATAAGTTCCCAAACTTCCGCCAATAAAATAACTTACCATGTAAACTGTATTGATCCGGTTGCGTGCTTCGGGCTTGAGCGCATAGATCAGCGACTGGTTGGAAATATGGGTAGCCTGAACTCCGGCATCCAGTACAATAACACCGATAACCAATCCAATTAAACTGTAGGCCGAAAAAATAAATATCACAAAGGAAATCAAGATCAAAGCTAAAGTAAACGCCGACAAATTATAAGAATTACCCTTATCACTTAACCTACCCATAACACCTGCAGCGATCGCCCCCACAGCGCCAATGATACCAAACCAACCTGCAACATCGCTCCCCAGCCCAAGATTCTGATTTAGTAATACGGTAAGTGTACTCCAGAAAGCCATAAAGCATCCAAAACACAAAGCTCCCCGGAAAGCAGCGATACGTAAAATCGGCTCATCTTTGATAAGGGTAAGCATCGAAACCATTAACGACCGGTATGTTCCGGTATAGTGCGGTTCTACTTCAGGCAACATAAAAAACAGCACTACCCAAATTATGATCATAATTCCGGCGGCTATAAAAAACATCGCCTCCCAGCCTAAATACCTGCCAACTTCGCCACTCAGGGTACGCGATAACAATATACCGATAAGCAGACCTCCCATAACAAAACCAATTTTCCGCCCTCGTTCCTCGGGCTTCGCCAGGTGCGCCGTCATTGGTACCAGCATTTGTGGTATGAGCGAGAATACACCGATCAGAAAACTGGCCAGGATCAATAGGTTGGCATTTGGAGCCAGCGCTGCTCCCATTAAGGCAAGGATCGCAAACCCAAGGCAAACAAGTATCAATTGCTTGCGTCTTTTCATATCTGCCAATGGCGCAATTAACAACATACCTGTAGCATAGCCAACCTGGGTCATTACAGATACCTGAGCAATTTTGCCGGTACTAACGCTGAACGTTTTTGACATTAAAACTAAAAGCGGCTGGTTATAATATAAATTGGCAACAATTAATCCCGTGGCAATAGCCATAACCCATAAAAGCGATGAAGTTAATTCCGGAATTGCAGCCTTTGTTTTTATAGACATAACTTATAATCAATGCAAGCCACAAAAATGCAAAACAATGTTAAAAGGAAAGTTTGGGTCAGGTAATCTTTTAAACCGATGAAAAAAATGCTTTTTGAGCATAAAAAGCGATCATATCGTATAAAATAATGCATTCCGATCGATAAAATGAATAAAAATCACCAGAACAATGCTTTATTCTTCAATTTTTTTTAAAACCCTATGAATTATCAATGAACTAAAATTAAATATTAGACCTTTTTTGTAGAAAATAGCTCTATTTTGGGTCTTTAAACGAATTATTTTTATCATTTGGCAGTATTGATTCTATTTTTTTAGAATATTTAGAAATTTTTTAGTGTTTTGTAGAAAATTTATGAAAATTAACTTGCTTTTTCAATTTATTTCCTATCTTTGAATCGTAAACGATAGAAATTTACACGGAAACGCAAATATTTTAGATTTATTTCAAAATTTTTACTGTTTCCTTATTGTAAACGCAACGTTAACATTAGTTCAGTGAAATGGTGACAAAAATATTACAAATGTATATTCTACATTTCAAATGTTAGTGTTACCTTTACACCATAATATTTAACATAGTCTTCTCATAATTTAGGTTTATAATTGGTTAGTAAAGGCCCCTGCCCATCAGGGGCTTTACTTTTTAAAAAAAATCCCTAAAACTGGCCCTATAGCTTAATACAAAGGAAATTTTATTCGATCAGGACAATCGAAAACCTTTGCATAGTCTTGAATTTTTTTTGATCAACGTATCACAGTAACGTAACCGGAAATTACATGAAGTCCTTCAAATTTGGGGTCGATGATATAATAATAAACACCGTAAGGCACTTGCTTTCCATTATACGTTCCATCCCAGGCGGCACCATACCCTACAGAATGGAATATTTTTTGACCATTCCGGTCAAAGATATCAACGGTCGCCTGTGAATAAGCTTCCAATCCCTTAATATTCCAAAGATCATTAACACCATCGCCGTTTGGGGTAAAACTATTGGGCACGTTGATCAACGGTGATACGATCACATTTACTGTAGCAGTGCCTATGCAACCTCTGGCATCAATAACATTCAACGTATAGGTTTGGTCAACATTTCCTGTAATGACCGGCTCGGCAGCGGTATTGCTGCTGATATCTACATTAGGCGACCAGGCATAGGTAACATTAGGATCGCTTACGGTTGGTACCAGGGTTACGGTACGGCCTTTCAAAACATAAACCGGTCCTTTAATGCTTACTGTTGGTGGCGGAATAAACTTAACTGTCAATTGATCCGTTGGAATATAACAAGTACCAGCGCCATTTGCTGTAAGCGTTAAAACCACCGAACCAGCTGCAATATCAGCTGCACTTGGGTAGTAAGTTGCATCCAGTTGTGATGCATTTGGGCTAAAGCTTCCCGTGCCAGACGAGCTCCAGACGCCACCACCCGGTATTGTAATTTTCCCGCCAAGTTTAGCTCCGCTCTGCGAGCAAATTGACTGGTTATTACCTGCCGTAACTGCGGTCAATAGCTGGAATTTTACAACAGTTTGATCGGTCGATATTGAACAATTATCAGGTGTGGTTGATGACAAGGTGAGGGTTACTCCGCCGGCAGCAACATCTTGTGCCGATGGTATGTACTGAGCGTTTAAACTGGTTGGTGCAGGTAAAAAAGTACCCGAGCCGTTGGTAGACCATAGCCCTGTATGTGACACGCTCGAAACAGTACCCGTAATAGCAATCGGGTTTACAGAAGGGCAAACGGTTATCTGTTTATTACCAACTGTTGCCAATGGCAATTGATCGACAATAACATCTGTAGATCCCGGAGCACTAGTACAGCCATTAACTGTAATTGCAAGAAAATAGGTGCCATTATTAACAAAGATCGCATTGACGATACTTGGATTTTGCAAATTAGATTTCCATCCATTAGGGCCGGTCCACGAATAGGTTGCTCCCGGAATAGCAGGTGCTTTTAAATGAATGTCAGTATTCGTACATACCGGCGAATTAGAAGTTGGTGCTGGTACCGCAGGAATAGGATTTACCGTAACAGTGTATGTAAATGGTGCACCCGGACAAGTACCTGCCACCGGCGTGATAATATAAGGTACAGCTATAGGATTATTGGTATTGTTGATGAGCGTTTCGGTGATCGTAGCGGTATTTTGTCCAACTACCGGGGCATTACTTATGCCAGGCACAGCTGCCCTCGACCAGGTGAATGTGGCATTGGGAAAATCGGAAGTAATGGTATAATTCAATGCCGTGCCCGAACAAATCGGATCAGAAGGATGACTCGTTATCGAAGGCGATTTAAACGTGATCGTGATCGGCTTGGTCACTACACTACAATTATCCTTACTGGTTGATGCCAAAGTAAGCGTAACAGCGCCCGAATTTTGATCGGCCACAGATGGGAGATATTGGGCATTTAACACATTTGCCGCGGGTGAAAAGGTGCCTGTGCCGCTCGTAGACCAAACGCCCGTGGTTGTCCCTCCGCTCACCGAACCTGCCAGTTGTACCGAGGCTGTATTAACACAGACAGGCTGATCGACCCCGGGATCTACAATAGGTGGCGGGTCAATAGTAACTTTAGTTGTTACTGTCGGGCTCTGACAGCCATTAAGTGTAATATACAAACTATAGATGCCAGCGTCTGCCAGTGTTACATTTGGAATTGCAACATTTTGTAACGTCGATGAAAAATTATTAGGGCCCGACCAGTGGTAAACTGCTCCTGGTATCAATGGACTCTGCAAATTGAGCGTAGTTCCGACGCAAACTGGCGAATTATTATTGGCCGTAGGTGTAGGAACGGTAGGGTAAACTGTTACAATATACAAAACCTGAGTACCGCTGCAAGCCCCAAATATTGGCGTAATGGCATAGGTTAAAACTACAGGTTGTGCGGTATTGTTGATCAACGTTTCGGTTATAGTAGAAGAATTTTGCCCCATCACGCCCGGGTTACTGATGCCCGGCACAGGCTGCCTGCTCCAGGAGTAAGTTACTCCGGCAACATTGGAAGTGATCGTATAGTTCTGAGCCACTCCTGTACATGCTGTGCCAACCAGAGAGCTTGTAATTGTTGCAGTAGGGTTAACTGTTACCGGTAGTGTAAACACTAACCCCGTACAACTGGCAGTTTGGTAGTTAATAACATAATTTACAACAATTGGGGCATTGGTTGTATTAAAAAGCGATTCCTGGATCGTATTTGACGCTTGACCTGCTATGGCAGGGTTGCTGATACCAGGCACAACTGCTCTGCTCCAGGTAAACGTTACTCCTGCCGGATTGTTAAAAGCGATAGTATAGGCAACCGGAGAACCGCTGCATACTGTGGCAGTTGGATTACTACTGAGGGTTGGTGAAGGGTTAACAGTAACCACATAATCAAATGCAGTTCCCGAACATCCGGCTGCAGTTGGAGTAATAACATAGGTCACGTTGACCGGACTATTCCCGGTGTTAATGAGCGATTCGTTAATAAGTGCAGTATTCTGACCTGCAACAGCAGGATTACTTATATTAGCAACAGCAGCCCTGCTCCAGGTAAAAGTAGCCCCGGCAACACTCGAAGTTATCGTATAGTTCTGTGCGGTTCCGCTACAAATACTGCCTGTAGAAGCACTTGTTATATTCGGAACAGGCAATATAGTGACATCCACTTTTGTCCTGGTACTTGGGCAACCGTTCACTACTGATTGTACATAATAGCTTGTAGGAACAGTCAGCGTGGTAGTTGTATAGGTGCTATTGGTAGATAATAAATTACCACCGGTTTGGGCATCGTACCATTCATAACCACCTGCCGAACCAGAGGCTGTCAGGGTAACTGAACTACCAGAGCAAGTAGGAACCCCGGCAGCGACTGGCGCTGCGGGTGTGGTATTCAATATAACAGTAACCTTAGTTCTTGTACTGGTGAACCCTCCGACAGTTGTTTGTACATAATAGCTCGTATTGGCAACAATGGGAGGGGTAACAAATGTTGGACCGGTTTGCAGAAGCGTACCGTTAACGTTGGCATCGTACCATTGATAAGTTCCACCTGGCGCAGTTGCAGTTAGCGTGGCAACACTACCCGGACAAACAGAAGTACCAAGCGCAGTAGGCGCAGTTGGTAAAGCATTAAACTTGATGGTTACCGTGCGCGACAATATGGTACATGGTGCTGCCGGAGTAGCCGAAGTAAGCGTAAGCGTAGCGCTGACTTCTCCGGGCCCGGGCGTATATATTGCATTCAAAGCATTTGGATTCGAAAATGAACCCGTACCGCCAGACCAGGTACCGGTGCTTACAGCTCCGCTGATTGAACCGGCTAATGTAACCGGTGTACCTGATGCCACCGATTGATTAGGCCCGGCTGATATAAATATCGGAGGATTGATAACAACCGTTGCACTAAATGTTGACAATGAACAGGTTCCGCTCGCAGCTATGGTGTTGGTTACCGTATAGGTGCCAGGCGTGGAAGCAGAAGGATCGAACTGACCAGTGTTGGTATTAGTAAATACTAAACCTGCCGGACTCGCAGAAAAAACTCCTGCACTTGCGCCGGGAGCAAATGTTGGCAGCGCAACGTTTACCAGGTTGGGGCAATATGGTCCGCCATAGGAGAACTGGGCATTTGGCGTACTGGTTATGGTAATAACTTCGGTATTCGTAACCGGACAGGCGCCATTGCCAAGGAATGATACTGTATAGGTACCCGGTGTGCTGGCAGAAAGATTGATCTGACCGGTAGCGGTACTTACAAATACCAAACCAGCAGGTGCTGCACTGAATGTACCTCCAAGCGGGTTATTAATAACCGGGCTTGGGTTGGGTCCCGTTGGACAAAAAGTTGCCGTTGAATATTTAAACTGAGGACTAGCAACAGCGGTTACATTAACGGTAACCTGAGTTCGCGCCCCCGGGCATGTAGTTGTTGATTCGACCCAATAATTGGTTGTTGCAGCTAATACAGGGGTAGTATATGTGGCGCCGGTAAATAATAAGTTTCCGCCAACAGCGGCATCGTACCAGTTAATTGTACCTGCCCCCACAGCAGTTAATGTAGCATGGCTTCCCGGACAAACTGCGGGAATTGGATTTACAGTTGGAGCAGCAGGTGGTACACTAACTGTCACCAGTACCTGAGTTCGCGTACTCGAACATCCGGAAGCATTGATTGCCTCAACATAGTATGATGTATTTGCATTGAGCGCAGGCGTATTGTAAACAGAGCCGGTGGCTAATAAATTACCGTTGACCGGGGCATCATACCAGCCATAATTACCGGAAGGTGCCGTTACGCTCAAAGTAGCTATACTGCCCGGACAAATGGTTGCGCCAGGTGCTACAGGTGCAGCCGGTGGTGCAAGAATATTAACAGAAACGGTCGTTCGTGCGCTCGTGCAACCAGCAACTGTAGTTTGTACAAAGTAGGTTGTATTTGCTGCTAGAGCGGGTGTAACAAAGGTCGCGCCAGTAAAGAGCAGGTTGCCACCAACCGCAGCATCGTACCATTGATAAATGCCACCCGGTGCAGTAGCAGTTAATGTTGCCGATGTACCCGAACAAATAAACTGTCCTGATGCTGAAGGAGCTGCCGGGAGTGCATTCACAACCACGTCAACTTGAGTTAATGCACTTCCGCACCCGCTTACATCCTGTACATAATAACTGGTTGAACTATTTAGCACCGGTGTTGTAAACGAAGGCCCTGATGCCAGCAACACTCCTCCTACTGCTGCGCTATACCATTTGTATGTTCCGCCGGGGCCCGTTGGCGTCAGCGTTATACTTGAGCCTGCACAAATTGGAGCTATGGGAGCAAAAGTTGGAGCTGGTGGAATTGCATTAACTACTACCTGCACCGGTGTACGCTGACTAACACAGGTATTTACGGTAGATTGTACATAATAAGTAGTTGTTGCATTTAGCGGTGGTGTGGTAAAATCGGGGCTAGATATCAATGACGTTCCGCCGGAAGCTGATGTAAACCAATCAAGCGTGCCCGCACCTGTGGCATGTAGCGTGACCGCACTTCCTGAGCATACCGACGTACCGGCAGCAACTGGTGCCGCGGGGGGCGGCGTAACCGTAGCTACAACTGCGACTGGTGCACTCGAGCATCCTGTAGGACCAGTTAAAACTACGTAATATGTAGTTGTAGCGAACAAGGGCGGGGTAACGAATGTATTGCCTGTACCAACCGGCGTACCCGTACCGTTGCTGTTATTATACCATGCAAATGTGCCCACACCTCCCGCAACCAGCGTTGCCGGATCACCGGAGCAAACGGTTGCATTACTCTTCCCGGGATTAGGTTGCAGGTTTACGGTGACCGGTGTCCTCGGACTGGTACAACCGTTTAGTGTTGTTTGTACATAAAAAATTGTAGGATCAGTAACGATCACGGGTGTGATAAAGGTGGACCCTGTTCCCAGGAAATTTCCACCTACCGGAGCATCATACCATTGGTAAGTCCCTCCTGGTGCAGTTGCCGTGAGTGTTGCAGATGAATTAAGGCAGGCGATCGCATTGGCCGCCGTTGGAGCTGCTGGTGCGACACCGTTGACAATTGTTATATTTTGCTTTATCGGCGAACATCCCGGTGTTTTATCCGAAACAATTACGGTATAGGTACCTGCCTTGTTGACACTGATACTACTAGTAGTTTCACCGGTACTCCAGGCATACGAATAGGGAGCAGTCCCGGCCGATGCGTTGGCGGACAACACCACACTTCCTCCTGAACATATTGCGGGGCCAGAGGAAGTTAGATTAACACTTAAAGTACATTGGCCTGATCCCCGGATAGCTGCAAATAGGAGCAGGAATACGAGTAAACTGTTCTTCATAGATATCAATAGTCGACCAAGAGTAGAACCCTGGCAATTGGTAGATCGGGTTAACTAATTTCGTTTAAATTTAAAAAAAAATCGGCAAATGAAAAATGATATAAATAATTTATTAATATTCAATGTTTTACAAAAACCGTAATAAGAAGTAATTTGGAGAAGATAACTAGTCGATCTGCTTTACTGCAAAAATATCCTGTAATTTTTCCGCCAGTTTTTCTTTGTCTATAAGCGCAGGTCGGGCCCTACCCATTCTGCGAGCCGCCCATGCGAAAAAGGGAATAAATAGTCCGGCAAGCAAAGCGCTGCTGTAATAAAGCAGGTAGTTGGGAGGCAAAACAGCAATATTTTTTTCGGGGGCGGATACAATAACCAAAGCCGGTTCGGCAACATTTTCTGCGACTACCTTTGCGGGGGCAGTCAATTTAGCCGTCGTTTTCACTTCAGGTTTTTGATCGGCATGGGCGATCTCTTTATTTACAGCCGCCAGCAACTCCTGTTTAGAAGCGATCTTTTCTTTTAACGCCGAAGGATTGGGGTCGGCATGATGCCCCTCAGGCGTATCTTTGATATCTTTATTTAACTTTTGTACGATCTCGCTTTGTAAAACTGCCAGTCGTCTGTTCAAACTATCGATCTGAGCTTTGTTGTGCTGCCCATTGTTCATCAATTCGCGACGGTATGACTGCGCTTCATTATACTGGCTTACCTCCTCATCCAGATCAGCATCATTAACCTCGTTTGCATGCGGAACCTGTACAAATTCCTTAACCGGCTTCTTGATATAGGGCGACATTTCCCGATATATTTTTGCCTGATCATGGGTAGAGGTTATTTCATCTGTAGCTCCGCCTTTTGAAAGGGCAAGCATCCGGGCCTTTAATGTTGAAATTTCCTCATTCAGGTTTCTTGCTTTTTCATGCAAGGCGGCAAGGCTTTGCGGCGCTTTTTTATCCGCTTTTGTTTCCGCATTATCCCTGGATTTAACGGGCGCAGTCTCTGTATAAATTTCCGGAGTGATTTTTTGTTGATTTAACCCATTATAAACCTTAAACAAGGTTTGTAAAAAAACAACCCCTTTTTGTGCATTCGGATCTGTAACGCTTACCGTCAACCCATTTCCTTGCTGATCGGCCTCTACCTGCAACCCTTCATAAAAATGGCTGTATAACTGAGTACTATCGTTGATCTTTACGATATAATTTTGATTATCCGGCTTATTCCCGCCATTGCTAATTACCCGAAAATCGCCGTAGGGCCCGGAAATCAACTCACGATAAGCATAATTTTTAATAGTGTCACCATTGGTAAGCGCAACCTGCCCGTTGTCAAGTGCCTGAACTGCCATTTGGCCTGTCGGTTTTGAATTAGGTATATTAACAAACTCCAGCTTTAACGGTACCGAATCCGGGAATACCTCTTTTTGAGGAGCAGTATCGTTATAAAAACTTACCTGATAAGACAACTGGTTTAAAGCTTTTCCAACCAGAGCTTTTGACCTGAGCTGGCTTACGGCCGTTTGGCCTTCCATGTTTTTCAGGGCAATACGCGAACTTACTTTAAATTCAGTGATTAAAGACGAGGTATAAAAATAAGCTGCGGCAAGAAACAAGGGCAGGAAAAGAAATAACCATTGTCGCTTCACAAATAGCCAAAATCGCATAAAAGCCGATTCTTCGTCCATACAGCAATTTTAAATAAAATATATTACAAATTGTAAGTTACAAAGTTATGAATGATTTTGCTGCAAATTTCAGCAAAACGTTATCAATAACCCGTATGCAAGAATTATATTTTCTGTTTATCAACTTTTTGTTAGTTTTGCCGTCCTAACGGGGGATTAGCTCAGCTGGCTAGAGCGCTTGCATGGCATGCAAGAGGTCATCGGTTCGACTCCGATATTCTCCACCTACTCAAAAACCCTCAAAAACGACACTTTTTGAGGGTTTTTTCGTTGAAAACGGAACTTTTTTGATGAAAAATGAGCGTTTTTTGATAAAAAATGGGCGTTTTTTAACCCTACCAGCACGATACCAGCACGATACCAGCACGGTAAACAAGAAATTTCAGGGTGTTTTTTAGTGTTTTTTAGCTGGATTTATGGGTGATAGATACCTGCTTAAATTTTAATAATACCTATCCGAATACTACAAACTACTAAGAAATATGCCCTGAATTTCATTGATGATCTTAGCATCGAATATTTTCAATGCACTGTTAATTTGAGGTATTTTTAGCAATGAATTATTGGTATAATTTAGTTGCAAAAATTCAAATATGAAAGCATTACTTTTTCTATCAATTTTTATTACTTCAACTGTCACTGCGCAAATTCACGATTTTTATCCAAATTCAACGGTATGGATATTATATCATAATAACAACAGACTCTTTCCAGCTAGAAGTCAAACTTCAATCGTTTTCAAAAACGCCTTGATAAATTTGGTAAGAGGTCAAAGATTATATAAGAACGATGTAGAAGATGTAGCTGGCTTCATAACTTACAAAATAACTAAGATCAATACTTCATTGCCTTTAACTAGAAATAATGGACTAAAAATTTATAATGGCTTTAGACTAGATGCTATGGAGAATATTGACAATTCACAGGATGTTGTTTCTTCTTTTGTATTTGACATAGATAGTAAATCACTTTTTTATATTGACCTAGATAAAAATATCTGCCATCTCCAATTTTTACCTAGCTCACCAGATTTAGATAGATGTATTAGATATTGTGAATTTGACCACTAGAAGTCGAAAATATAAGAATCTATCAAATTTTAAATAACAATCCGAAAGAGCGAGCTTATACTTTTCAAAAACAAAACTCCGATATCAGGCTCATATTATTGATATTTTCAACCCTAATTATTAACCCGTTAAAATTTAAACTAAATGAAAAAGGTTATTATTCTAATCACGCTAATGGTGCTTGCTATTAATGGCTATTCTCAAAAAATCACTTTTCAAGACATTTTAAATGGTGTTGCCACTACTATAAATTCCATGGGGTCGCATGTTCAAAATGTTTCTTATCAAACTTTTGTAGTTAATTCATCTTCAAATGCTAGACTTTTAGGTGGGCACGATAAAGTAGATGTTCAAGTGAATTTACCAGCAAATACAATGAAATGGTTTTATCGTTTAACGGTAGTAGACAAATTTGCTAATTTTGAATGGCCAGATGACGAGAAGCTGTTCAGTTGCATTTCAAACGGGACTAACCCAAGACCTTTCGCAGCTTCAAGAACACCAATAAATGTATATTTAATGAATAATGCAGCCGATAATTACAACTTTACAACAAATCAACGATTTTCTTATATTGGGAAATATTCGGTTTTAAATACTGACTCCTATTTCGGAGCATGTAATTTAACAGGCGATTTATGGTTAGGGGTACAAAATGTAAGCCCAGTTGTTGGCTCCAAAGTCATTTTAGAAATAGTAGCTATTGTGCATAATTAAATAAAAAAAGTGTGCCAGAGGAGTAATACTATACCCAATATCCTATACTATATTTATACTTCGCTACCACCAATTTTAACTTCCTGTAATAAACAGGATGTTTCAGGAACTATAATCCAAACTAGCACCAAATCAATTTTGGTTTGCTAGGATCAATCCAAAATTGTTTT
>Ga0164296_1002716_pt1 | contig 17270 bp, 19 predicted proteins | sample GEODES057metaG_FD_113533 | JGI IMG/M metagenome (GOLD analysis project Ga0164296, IMG submission 113533) | Dystrophic lake water microbial communities from Trout Bog Lake, Wisconsin, USA - GEODES057 metaG | ecosystem: Environmental > Aquatic > Freshwater > Lake | place: USA: Trout Bog Lake... | reverse complement strand
TTATTCTTATGGAGATATGTATTCAGCGAATGCTTCAAATCCTACTTATTTAAGTATTAAAAATATAATTGACAAAATAGAAAATCCTATTTTATTTATAGAAACAGGTAGAATTGGTTATTTATTTAATGAGTTGAAAAATTTTACTCAAAAAGTATCTATTATATGTCATAATTCAGATACTACTTTTGGGAAAGAATTATTAGATAACACTCCTAATAATGTAGATAAATTATGGTGTCAAAACTATAATTATATAGAAACTGAAGTATTAAAATCTCTCCCAATTGGTTTAGAAAGAGTTAGATGGTTTCCAGAACAAAAGAAGCAAGAAGTTCTTTTTAACGAAAGTAAAGTTGAATGTATTAAAGAGAACTTAGTTTATATGAATTTCAATATAAATACTAATAAAGATAGACTTAATTGTTTTAATAATTTTAAAGATAAAAACTATGTGACTACAAAAATGGTAGGAAACGGTGGTGATTATAACACTTATATTAATGACTTAAAAAAACATAAATATGTTATATCACCTTTTGGAAATGGTATAGATTGTCATAGAAATTGGGAAGCTATTAAATTAGGTTGTATACCAATTGTATTAAATTGTTATTTTAATAATAATATGTATTCTGATATGCCTGTTTTAATTGTAGATAAGTATGAAGATTTAGATGATAATACATTAGAAAGTTTATATAATAATATTATAAACAAAAATAATGAAAAACAATATATAAATTATTGGAATAATAAAATTAAAAATAAATAATGGATGAACAAAAAAAATTACTTTTAGAAAAAAGTGCTACATTTATAATCCCAGTTAGAATAGAATCTGAGGATAGGTTAAGAAACTTAAAAACATCTTTAAGTTTCTTAAAAAACAATTTTAAAAATTCAAAAATTATTCTAAAAGAAGCAGATATTACATCAAAAGTAAAAGATAATATAAATTTAGATAATATAAACTATATTTTTGAATATGATAATAATTCTTTTTTTCATAGAACAAAAATTTTAAATGAGATGACAATGACAGCTGATACTGAAATTGTTATTAACTATGATTTAGATGTTCTAATTGAATTAGATGCTTTTTATGAATCATGTGATATGATAATTAATCAAAATTATGATTTAATCTACCCTTATGGGAGTGGAATGTATTGTAGACATATAAATTACGATAATTTCAAGGACATATTAACAAGGGAAAAATTTAATCCTTTAGAAATAAATTCACATAACGGCCCTTCGGAAAAGGGACATGTAAAGTTTCATAAAACTTCTTCTTATAGAAAAGCGGGGATGGAAAATGAAGAGTTTATATCTTGGGGCGATGAAGATAATGAAATTCATTGTAGATTTGAAAAATTAGGCTATAAAATAGGTAGATTAAATAGATATGTTTTTCATATAGAACATAGTCGTACCGAAAATAGTAATGAGAATAATCCTTTTTTTAAAAATAATAATAGAATTTTTAATTTTGTTAAAAATTTATCTAAAGATCAAATGATAGAATATTGTGCTAATTTAGCATATATGAAAAAATATAAAATATGATGAAAAAAATTAAAATTTATTTTAGTGATTTTTGGGGTAGTTTTTATTACGATAATAATTATTTTTATAATTTGTTAAAACTAAAATATGACATTATTTTAGATGGGAATGAACCAGATATACTATTTTATTCTGTTTTTGGTAATAATCACCATAGATTTGATAGAAATAAAACAATAAAAATTTTTTATACAGGGGAAAATATTCGACCTAATTTCAATGATTGTGATTATTCCTTTTCTTTTGATTATTTAGATGATAATAGAAACTATAGATTACCTTTATGGGTTTTATATATAAATTGGTTTAATAGACCAATTTATGAAAATAATTGTTATTTAGTTGAATTGGAAACTTTATTAAATAAAAATAAAAATATTATAATCAAAAATAAATTCTGTAGTTTTTTAGCATCAAATCCATCTGGAAAAAGAGTCGAGTTTGTACCTAAATTATCAAATTATAAAAGAGTAGATTGTGGTGGTAAGTTATATAATAACATACCTCAAATTTCAGGTACAGAAAATAGTATTGAAAAATTTAACTTTATAGAAAATTATAAATTCAATATAAGCTTTGAGAACTCAAGTTATCCAGGATATTGTACTGAAAAAATTATCCATTCAATGGATAAAAAATGCATACCTATATACTGGGGAGATGAATTTGTTTCAAAAGATTTTAATAAAAATTCATTTTTAGATTTTAATAGCTCCAAAACTGATGAAAAATTAATTGATGAAATAATTAAAATAGATAATAATGATAAATTATATCAAGAAATATTAGATGAGCCTTGGTTTGTTAATAACAAAATACCAGATTATCTAACTATAGATACTATCTTAAATTTTTTAGAAAAAATAATAAATAGATGATACATTTTTTAACATATGGGGATAACACATTTTCTAATTCTAAAAAAAGATTAAAAATAGAAGCTGAAAATTTTGGGGTTTTTGATACTATCTCTATCTATAATAGAGAGGATATTAGTATGGATTTTATAGAAAAAACATCTCCTTATATTAACATGGATAGAGGTGGTGGTTATTGGTTATGGAAATGTTTTTTTGTGAAAAAAACATTTGACCAAATAAATTATGGAGATTATTGTGTATACATTGATGCTGGATGTAGTATTAATATACGAGGTAAAGAAAGATTTTTTGAGTATTTAAAAATGATAGACAATGAAATAGGGGTACTATCTTTTCAATTAGAACATAGCGAATATAAATGGACTAGTGAAAAGGTATTTGATTTTTTAGAAATTGAAAAAGATTCGGAAATAAGAAAAAGTGAACAACTTGTGGGAGGTATTTTAATTCTAAAAAAATGTGAATACTCAATGAATTTAATAAATAAATGGTATGATATAGCAATAAATAACCCTGATTTATTTAGCGATATTTACAATAACAATAATAATGAATATTTTATTGAACATCGACATGATCAATCTATTTTTTCTATTTTAAGAAAAAAATATGGTTCAGTAATATTGAAAGATGAAACTTGGAGTGATAATTGGAATTATTTATTGTACGAAAAAAAAGCTCCATTTTTGGCAACAAGATACAGATAAAAAATAATAAAAAAAATGATAAAAAAAAATTTTCATGGTAGGTTAGGTAATTTTTTAATACAATCAGTTTGTGTTAGTATTATAGCAAAAAAACATAATTTAAAAGTAGAAAATTATAATTCACTTTATGATTTTTCGCTTTTAGGATTAAAATTATATAATGGAGAATTAATTTATAATGATTTAGTTTATACTTTAGACGATAAATTAATGTCAATATTAGAATCAGATCAAATAAACTATGGAATACTTTATGATGGTTATGCAGAAGTAAAAGAATTTGTATTAAAATATAGAAAAGAAATACTAGATCATTTTGATTTAAAGTATGATAATATTGATAATAATGATTTATTTATTCATATTAGATTAGATGATGTAGAAAATAAAACCCCAGGATTAGATTATTATATAAAAGCGATTGAATCAATTAATTATAATAAAGGATATATTTCATCTGATTCAAAAAATCATTTTATTATAAAAACATTAATAGAAAGATATAATTTAATTCTTTATGATGATACTCCTATCAATACTATAAACTTTGGAAAAAATTTTAATAACTTAATATTAAGTGGAGGAACATTCAGCTGGTGGATTGGATTTTTGAGTAAGGCTAAAACTATCATATATCCAAAAAATTATGAAAGGTGGCATGGTGATATATTTGTTTTTGAAGATTGGAAAAATATTTAATAAAAAATAAAAATAATAATGGATAAAAATAGTAAAGTAAGTGTTATTATACCAACATATAATAGATTTGAATATGTTGAAAAAGCAATTAATTCTGTATTAAATCAAACATATAAAAATTATGAAATAATTGTAGTTGATGATTGTTCAGATGATATAAGATATGGACAACTAAAAAATAGAATAGATATTAAATATTTTAGATTAGAAAAACGTGGAGGTATGCCTTCTATTACAAGAAATTATGGTATAAAAAATTCTATCGGAGATTGGATAGCATTTTTAGATGATGATGATACTTGGGAGCCAACAAAGTTAGAAAAACAAATGTCTTTAACTAATAAATATAATTTTATTTGTTCAGAGTCATATTTTAATGATAAATTATACGCAAAAGGGCAACATATTGAAGTTTGGAAACAAAAAAATCCTGAAGATAATTATGAGTTTGATAATGAACTACTAAAAAGACATAATTTAATAATTAACTCAACAGTTTTAGTAAAAAAAGACATTCTATTTGAAATAGGATTAATATCAGAATCAATACATTTAAGAGGAACAGAGGATTATGATGCTTGGTTAAAAATAACTAGCTTAGGTAATATTTGTTATTTTATTGATGAACCATTAATAAAATATGGATTAGATTCTTATAAATTTTATAAAGACAATTATATTTAATATGATAGATTACATAAATATCGAAAAAGAAATACAAGAATTAGATATAATAGATAATAAATATATTTTTCTTGAAAAGGACGATAATAATAGGGAAATTTTAATTTTTAATCTTAAAAATTCAAAACTAATAGGTAATAATATAAATTATCCAAATTGTTTAATTTTTAATGATAATAAAGTATATAACCCAATTAGAGAAAAAATAATGTCATTAGATAAAATAAAAAATGACAATAAAATTAATTTTATACACGAACCTCATAAAATAATATTTAAAACACCCGTATTTTACTTTATTTATAATTTAGATAATTATTATCATTTTGTATACGATACATTACCATATTTATTGTCATATTTTGAATTAAAAAAGAAAATAAAAGATTTAAAATTATTAATGAATTTCTCTAGTGATAAAAAAGATTTTTACCCTTTTGTAAAAGAATTTTTATCAATTTTGAGTATTAAAGATAATGATATAATTATAGCAAATAAACATACATTATATGAAGATATGTACATATCTTCATCATATACACATGATAATAAATCTAATATACCACCAAGAAAAGAAATATATTTTCTATATCAAAAAATAGTTTCTATTGTAAATAACATTATATTAGATAAAGAATTACCTAAAAAAATTTATATATCTCGTAGAAGTTGGATTCATAATGACTATTCTAATATAGGAACAAATTATACATTAAGAAGAAAATTAAAAAATGAAGATTTATTAGTTAATTTTTTAAATAAAAAAGGTATTGTTGAAGTTTTTACTGAGAAACTTTCAACAATTGAAAAAATACTAATGTTTAGCAAAGCGGAACTTGTTATAGGAGCAATTGGAGGTGGGTTATGTAATGTTTTATTTTCAAATTCTGATTGTAAATTAATTCCAATTATATCTCCTACTTTTTTAGATATTAATAATAGGTTTATATTTAGTTTTTTTAATGTCAAAACAGATTATTTTTACGATACAGAACATGTAGAAAAAGATTTTTGGAAAAAATATATGAGAATAAAAGATACCGAAAATAATATTATAGGAGAAATTGAAGATGTTTTAGATAATGATCTAATAATTTCGTATTCTAATGAAAAAGTTTCAGGTTGGAATAGTGAAACTACCTTTAATAAAATTAAAATAAAAAAATCAAATTGTGTACCATTAGATAATGGTCTAAATTCTTCCTGGATTATTAATCTAGAAGAATTTATAAAAAAATTTTCATAAAATGAAAGGTTGTGTTTATTTCCATCAAGGATGGACTGATATAATTAATTGTTTACCTTTGGTAAACTATTATGCGGATAAATATGATAAATTAATTCTAATAATTAGAGAAGATGCAAAAGAAATCGCACGGTATTATACAAGAAATATGGATAATATATCATTATTATGTAAAAATAAATATGATATAGATTTAAATCCAATGTGTATATTACAAGAAATACCACCTGATTATGATCTTCTTTTTCATGGGAATTTTGATTCATCAAGAAATGATAAGTATAAAAATATTTTTAGTAAAAGTATATTTTATGCCGAAGGTTTTTATACTTTTTATGAAATCCCTTTTAATGAAAAAATTAATTCTTTTAATTTTATAAGAGATTTTGAATTGGAAGAAAACGAATACTTATCCTTTATTAAAATTTATGGTAAAGACTATAGTCTTTACCATATTAGTTCAGAAGTTGAAAATTTTAACGAAGTTGATATATATAAACCATCAATTGATATAAATGGCTTATCTAATAATATTTTTTCTTGTATAAAGATATTAGAAAATGCAAAAGAATTACATTTAATGGATTCTTTATGGGCATCTTTTTGTTATTTATTAGATGCTAAGTATAATCTTTTTAGTAATAAAAAGATATACTTATATCCTTTTAAAAAAAGAAGTGGGGGGTTAGTTGAAACTTATAAACAATCAGAATTATCACCTATAAATTTAAAAAATTGGGTTATAAAAAATACATAATTAATGAAAGTAGCAATATTAATATCTGGATATTTAAGAACATTTAAAGATAATATTAATAATATTAAAGAAAAAATTATTAATAATTTTGACAATGTTGATATTTATATACATATAACAAAAAATGAAGATAAAAATGATAAATATCTAAATTTTAATAAAGAGTTAGACGAAAGTATAATTAAAGATTTAAATCCAATATCAGTAATATACGAAGAAAATGTTAAATTATCAAGTAACTCCAAAGAAAATGATGTTTTAAACTTATGGTTAAAATATTATAAATTAAATAATATTAAAAAAATAAATGAAAATAAATTTGGAAAATATGATTTAGTTATAAAATATAGACCTGATATGAATATTATATCGGATATTATATTTGATAATATTTCTTATGATAAAATATCAATACCAATAGATAGTAAAATAGATAAAAGTAAATTAAATAATATAAATGATAAATTTATATGTGATATTTTTGCATATGGCAACTCAGATATTATGGATTCTTATTTTAATATTTATAATAGTCTTAAACACTTAATAAGCAAATATGGTGTAGTTAATGAGACTCTATTATATTATTATCTTATTGAGAGTAATATAGACTATAGATTAATTAAAATAGACTATAGTATCATACTTTCTCATTGTAATATTTTTGCTATTTGTGGCGATTCAGGATCTGGAAAAACAACATTGGGAAATATATTAAAAGAGTATTTTAATAATTCATTTATGTTAGAGTGTGATCGTTATCATAAATGGGAAAGAGAAGATGATATGTGGAAAAAATTTACTCATTTAAATCCAAGTGCTAATTATATAACAAAAATGAGTGAAGATATTTTTGACCTAAAAATAGGTAAAAGTATTTATCATGTAGATTATGATCATACAAATGGTAAATTTACAGATGTTATGAAAATTGATAGTAATGATAATATTATTGTATGTGGGTTACATAGCTTATATAATGATAATAATATTTATAATATTAAAATATTTATTGACACAGAAGAAGAATTAAAAAATTTTTGGAAAATTAAAAGAGATGTCTTAAAAAGAGGATATTCTATAAGTGAAGTATTAGAAAAAATAAATTCTAGAAAAGAAGATTATAGTAAATATGTCGAACCTCAAAAAAAATCATCTGATATTATTATTAAATTTTATTCATCTGATAATATCAATATAATAAATGAGCATGATTTAAATAAAGATATTAATACTTCATTATTATTAATGGTAAATGAAAAATATTCTATAGATTTTTTATTAACAAATCTTAAAAATATTGGGTATAATTTTACTTTAAATAAAAATGATAATTATTTAGTAATAGATTTTAAAAAATATCAAGATTTAGAAATTCCTCTTATTAAGAGATATAATAATTATTATGATATAATCATATATTTTATTTTAAACATGAAAAACTTTTAACTTAATTTTTTTATAATAAAAATGAATAACATAAACAAATTATTAAAAATGTCAAAAAAACTCAGCCCTTTTGTAATAGGGGCTGAAGGAAATATATCTTGTAGGGTTGATAAAAACTTTTATATAAAAGGTAGTGGTAGATATTTATCAAATCTTTCTAAGAAAGACTTAGTTTTATGTGATGAATTTGGAAAACCAAAAAATAGTAATTCTGAACCAAGTATAGAAACAGGTTTTCATTCTTGGTTATTTAAAAATCTAGAAATAGATTTTATAGCACATACACATCCAATAAATACACTAAAAATATTATGTAGTGATGAAATTTATAATTTTTCAAAATCAAGATTATTCCCTGATCAAGTAGTATTTAATGGAATAGAATCTTGTGTGGTGGAATATTTCCACCCTGGAGAAGAATTATTAGAAGGTATAAAAAAATCAGTTAATAATTATTTTATTAAATATAACACTTCTCCAAAATTAATTTTACTTAAAAATCATGGTATAATTACTTTTGGTAAAAATATTAATGAGTGTATTTTAGGAACTGAAATGTGTGAAAAATCATCAGAAATTTATTTAGGATCATTAAACAAACCTAACTATTTATCTGATTACGATATTAATAAAATTGCTAATGATAGCAAAGAAAAATATAGACAAAAATTATTAAATGAAATATAAAATTATATATGTAGATATTGATGAAACAATATGTGAAACACCACAACCTAGAGTTTATATTAATGCTAAACCTATAAATGAAAATATAGCCAAAATAAACAAATTATATGACAAAGGTAATACTATTGTTTATTGGACTGCAAGAGGTAGTAGAACAAACATAAATTGGTATGATTTAACTTTTAAACAACTAACAGAATGGGGAGCTAAATTCCACGAACTAAGAGTAGATAAACCATACTATGATCTTTTTATAGATGATAAAAATATTAGAATAGAAGAACTATGAAAATAATCTCACATAGAGGAAATTATAATGGAATTATTCCCGATAAAGAAAATAAACCATCATATATTGATACCACATTATCAATGGGTTATGATGTAGAAGTAGATATTAGATATATTAATGGACATTTTTATTTAGGACATGATACTCCTGATTACCTTGTAACTGAAAATTGGTTAAATCTAAGAAAAGATAAACTATGGTTACATTGTAAAGATTTATATTCTGCAATAAAATTATCAGAATTATCAAGTGAAAATGATTATTTTAATTATTTTTGTCATAGCAATGATCCATATGTTTTAACTAGTACAAAACATATTTGGGTTCATGATTTATCAATGAACCTAAATGATAAAACAATTATACCATTGTTAGATAAAAATGATATTATAGGATATAATAATAATGTAGTTTATGGTATATGTACTGATTACATTAATATTTTAAAAGATAAAATTAAAAATAATTAAAAAATGAAAACCTGTGTATTTTATGGCAACTGCCAAGTGATTTATAATGTAAATCATATGTTAAATAGTATTCCTGATTTTAGAAATCAGTATATATCTATCTCTTATGTTAATCATGATAGAGATCAGATTAAAGAATTATCTAATATAAATATAGAAGATATTAAAAAATGTGATTTATTTATTTATTAACCACTTGGTGAAAATCATGGGGTGTTTTCAACAGATAATATAAAAAAATTCTTAAAAGAAGATTGCGTTAAAATAAGTTTTCCTTATGTATATAACTCATCTTTCTATACTACCTATTGGGAAGGAGCATCTCCTAGATGGACTTTGGGTACATTAGTTAATTGTGGGTGGAGAGATATAATGAAATTAATTATGAATAATACTTCTTTAGAAGAAATATTATCTTTATATGATAAAGGAAAAATTGACTTTTATTTTGAAGAAAGATTAAATATATGTATGAAATATCTAAAAGAAAAAGAAAAAGATTGTGATATTAAGGTATCCAATTTTATTTATGATAATTATAAAACAAAAAGGTTATTTGTAACTCAAAATCATATAACCAAATATTTTATTACATGGATATCCAACAGAATTTTAGAAATCATAAATATTAATTTAATATCAGAATCATTAGAAATAGATAGTACTATTGAAGCTTATTGTTTATATGATAATTATAATAAAAATCATTATGAATTTAACTATAATACTGATCATATGTTTAATAATGAAAGTACTAAATATAAAATTATAGAGTTTTATAATTTCTTTATAAATAAAAAAAATTCATACTCACCTGAAGATATTATACCATATATAATCAATACAGATCCAGAAAAATTTATTAATTCCCCTTATTAAAATGAAAAAAAGAAATATTCAATTAATTATACCTATGTCTGGTATAGGTAAAAGATTTATAGAAGCAGGTTATAAAGACCCTAAACCTTTAATTGAAGTTGACGGTCATCCTATAATAAAACATGTACTTGATATATTCAAAGGAATAGAAGATGTCACATTTATATGTAATGAAAAACATCTTAAAGAAACTAATATGAGAGATATACTTTACGGTATATCTCCGAATTGTAAAATATTTGAAGTTTCAAATGAGAATAGAAAAGGTCCTGTTGATGCTATATTACAAATAAGTGAACATATTAAAGATAATAGTGAGATTATAGTTAGTTATTGTGACTATGGAACTGTTTGGGATTTTTCAGCATTTTTAGAAAAAACTTCAAACGGAATATATGATGGTATGATACCTTGTTATACTGGATTTCATCCCCATATGCTAGGTAGTGATAATTATGCCTTTTGTAAAGAACATAATATGAAACTTTTACAAATAAAAGAAAAAGAATCTTTTACTGATAACAAGATGAATGAATATGCTTCTAATGGTACATATTACTTTAAATCTGGAGAAATTCTTAAAAAATATTTTAAAGAATTAGTTGAATTAGATTTAAATTTAAAAGGAGAATTTTATGTTAGCTTAGTTTATAACTTACTTGTTAGAGATGGTCTGAATGTAGGTATATTTGAAATTGAAAAAATGTTACAATGGGGAACACCTTATGATCTTGAAATATACAAAGGTTGGTCTAGTTATTTTTCAAACATAAAAAATGGTCAACAAATAGTAAAGAACCCAAAAAATACAACTCTTATTTTACCAATGGCGGGAAGAGGTAGTAGATTTTATGAATTAGGTTATGAACTACCAAAACCTATGTTAGATGTTAATGGATTACCGATGGTTATACAAGCCGTTAATTGCTTACCTCAATCTGATAATAATGTTTTTATTTGTTTAGAAGAGCATACTAAAAAATATTATTTAACTGAGTTATTAATCAATAATTATTCTAATTGTAAAGTAAAAACAATATCTGAGGTTACACAAGGACAAGCTTGTACATGTGAGATAGGTATAAATGAGTTTAATATAAATTTAGAAGATCCTATTATAATTTCTGCTTGTGATAATGGAGTTTATTATGATTCAGAAGAATATTTAAATTTAGTAAATGACGAAAGTATTGATATTATAGTTTGGTCATTTAGAAATAACCAAACAAGTAAAGTTAATCCTAATATGTATGCTTGGTTAGAGGTTGATAATGATAATAATATCAGACATGTCTCTTGTAAAAAATTTATATATGATGACCCTTTAAAAACTCATGCTATAATAGGTACTATGTTTTTTCGAAAAGCAAAATATTTTATTGATGGATTAAACAAAAATTATATATCTAATATAAGAACTAATAATGAATTTTATGTTGATGATGTAATTAATCAAAATATTAAAGAAGGTTTAAAAGTCAAAGTTTTTGAAGTAAAAAACTATATATGTTGGGGTACACCAAATGACTATAAAACTTATAATTATTGGAAAAATTATTTTAATAAAAAATGAAAAAAGCAACAATAATACATCACCAAGGGTATGGTGATTTATTTACAAATAATGGGATTTGTAAATATTATTCAGAAAAATATGATGAATTAGTCATATTTGTAACTGATAATAATAGAAAATTATTAATAGATAATATGTATTCCCATATTAAAAATATTAAATGTATAATACCTAATTTTCATAATAATTATAATGGGGTAGATTCTTGTTTAATTTGTATGACACCTGGTAGTAGTAATTATTGCCCAAGACTTGGACATTCTAAATGCCTCTATATAGATTATAGTGAATATAGCGAATATGATAATATAAAAATAGGTTGTTTTAGTAATGATTATCAAAAATGGGCTGATTTTTTAAAAACAAATTATGATAATAAAATATCTTTTTCTCATTCTTTTTATCTATATCATAATATAGATATTAATTATAGAATTAATAATTTTTCTATAAATAACAAAAATATAAATAAAAATATACCAAATCATGATTATATAGCTGTTCATGATGATCCGAATAGAAGACTTTATATAAATAAAAGTTTTATTAAAAATAATATTTATGAATTAAATAACTCATCTATTTATATGATAGATCAAATTGAAATTTTAGAAAATGCAAAAGAAATACATTTTATTGATTCAAGTTATTCAGTTATGATTTACTTTCTTTCTTTCCTTTCTGAAAAGATTTCTAATATACCAAAATTCTTACATGAATATGTAACCCCTAATAGGGATACATTAATTTATACAAACCCTATTCCTAAAAATTGGAATATTATAAAATAATTAATTAAAAATGAATATATTATGGACAAGCTCACCTAATTCTGGTTTAGGTGATAGACTAATTGATATTAGTATTATGTCAACATATGCTAAAGTACTAAATGCAAACCTTTATTTTGATTGGAAAGTTTTTACAAATGGTGGCCTACATGAATGGGATTTTAATGAAAATGAAAAACGTAAATGGGAAGATATAAGATTTGTAGATTACTTATATGAAAATTTTTCTAAATATTTTATTTTACCAAAAAATGTTTATGTTAATCAACCTATTGATAATTTTATTATTTTTGATCAAATTTTAGGTGGAGTATGTTCCCCCCATAATTTCCATCAAAAATATTTATATGATAAAATATCAATAGATAATTTTATCACTGCTTTTAACGAAACATTAAGAGAATTTAAACCTACAGAATTATTACTAAGTCTAGTTGGTGATATAAAACCAAATATTGCTCTTCACTTAAGAAGACAAGATAAAGTTAGAATTGATTCCTGTTCAGTTACCCTAAGACCAGAACAAATTAATGATTTGAATGAAAAAACAAATAATATATTAAATGATTTATTAATTGATAATAAATCATTATATATTGCGTCTGATGATATAATAGAGAAAGATAAATATTTAAAAAAATATGGTGGATACAATGTTGATAATTTTAATTTTAAAGAATTGTATGAGAAAACATATATAGATATATATATGATGTCAAGATGTGAAACAATAATATTATCACAAAAGCATTCTAGTTTTTCGTTATTTGCTTCTTTACTTGGGGGTAGTAATCTCATATATTTTTATGAAGATGGTAATATAAATATAGAAAACTTTAATAAATTAAATAATATAACATATTATAAAAATATTAAAAAGTAATAAATAAAAATGAAAAAAATACTCATTTTAGGTGGAGGTGGCTTTATAGGAAGCCACCTTGGTTTTAAATTAAAAAAGCTAAATTCTTATGTAAGAATAGTTGATATAAAAAAATCTGATTATTTTAATCAAAATGAAATATGTGATGAATTTTTTATTGGTGATTTAAGAGATCCATTATTAGTAAGCAAAGTTTTTCAATTGGAAAATGGAGATATATTTGATGAAGTTTATCAATTAGCTGCGGATATGGGTGGAGCTGGTTATATTTTTACAGGTGAAAATGATGCAAACGTTATGCACAATTCAGCTCTTATTAATATAAATGTTACAAACCAATCAACAATAACAGGAGTTAAAAAATTATTTTATTCATCATCTGCATGTATATATCCTGACTATAATCAAATGGATCCAAATAATCCAAATTGTGTAGAATCATCTGCTTATCCTGCTAATCCAGATTCTGATTATGGTTGGGAAAAATTATTTAGCGAAAGATTATATTTAGCATTTCATCGTAATTATAATCTAAATATTAGAATAGCTCGTCTCCATAATATCTTTGGCCCAAAATCTACTTGGAATAATGGAAAAGAAAAAGCCCCTGCTGCTATATGTAGAAAAGTAGCGGAAACAGAAGATAATGGTACTATTGAAATATGGGGAGATGGTACACAAACAAGATCTTTTTTATATATTGATGAATGTTTAGAAGCAATTGAAAGATTAATGAATTCTGATTTTATAGGTCCGGTAAATATTGGGTCAGAAGAAATGATAACTATTAATGATTTAGCAAAAATGGTAATAGATATATCAGGTAAGAATTTAAAAATTAATAATTTATATGGTGATGAATTCTACAAAAAAAATGGGTTTAAATGCCCAATTGGGGTTATGGGTAGAAAATCAGATAATAAATTATTTAAAGATAAGATAAATTATATTATAAATTACCCTTTAGAAAAGGGTATAATAAATAATTATAAATGGATTAATGAACAAATAAAAAATAAAAAATAAAAAAAATGAATATACAAGAAATATGTGAACATTCTATTATACCATCTTTAATAAACCAAGATGGATGGGTCCTAGATTTAGGATGTGTAAACTTTAAGTTTTATAATGAAGTAAAAAATTATACAAATAATATAATATGTGTAGATGCCAATCCAAATATTAAAGATATTCCAGAAGGATGTAATTTTATAAACTCAGCAATAATTTCAAATTCTGATATAAAAGAAATTACATTTTTTTTATATGAGGATATAAATAGTAACTCTATATATTTAAATACAATGGACCATTGTCCAGTAAAAGAAGAAATAAAAGTTCCTTGTTTGACAATAAATGAGATAATGGATATTTATGGAATAAAACAATTTGATTTAATAAAATTTGATGTAGAAGGTGCTGAGTATGATATTTTATCTAATTTAGATTGGACAATATCTAAACAATACTCAATAGAATTTCATGATTTTAGAAACTTCAATAAAGATGTTAATTTTTATGATAAATTTATAGGTAATATAATAAATTATTGTGATATTATAAAACATGAAAAAACTCACCACCTTGGAGGGTATGGATATAATTATTGGGATAGTCTTTTTACTTTAAAAAAAGAGTTTTATAAATAAAAAATGATAAATAAAAAATGATAAATATAACATTAGAAAAAAATTCAGATTTGTATGAAATGCCAATAACAAAATGTTTAGATTTTTTAAATACAATTGATGATAATCAAGATATAATAACAGACGAAAAAATTAAGTTTCATTTGTATTGGCATGTTGGTAGAAATTTCGAGAGAAAACAACTTTTACCTATTAAGTCTTTCTTAGCTACACAAAATTTAGAAAAAACTGAATTAATATTGTGGTCAAATATAGATTTATCTAATAATAATTTTTTAAAACCTTATATTCCATATATTACTATAAAAATATATGACCCAATAAAAGAATCTATAGGAACACCTCTTGAAGGAAGAAATGATATACTTTTAACCACTGATAGCATTTGTTACTCAAATGGAGATTTATTTAGAGTATTAATTTTACACAATTACGGGGGAATCTATGTTGATATGGATATGGTTCTTTTAAGAAATTTTTCGCCTTTATTAAATCAAGAATTTATGTATATGTGGGGATTTTTACCTGATAAAAATCATGGTATAAATGGTGCTATAATGAGAATTTTTAAAAAATCAAAACTAAGTTATGACTTATTAAATGAAATAAAAAATGGTCCTATAATACCTGCTTCTTATAATTGGGATAATGTTTTATACTCTAAAGTCAGAGTATATAATAAGGATTGGTTTGTTTTCCCATCAGGTATGTTTAATCCTGAATGGCAGGATGATCCTAACCAAAATTGGGGAGGAAATACATTTAATGCATTTATAGATTGTGAATATAAAATGTACGAAGGTGCTTTTTCTTGGCACTGGCATAATAGGTGGGATAATGAAATACATCCAAATTCTAAGTGGGCTAAAATAGAAAATATAATGGACAATAAATTAAAAAAAATGAATATACCAAATGAATAATGTAATAATAACACAATTAAAAAATCAATCTGAAAGAATTTTAGATTGGGTACTATATCATAATAATGAAGGCTTCGATACATTCATTATTTATGACGATTTTTCTCAAGATTCAACAGTTGAACAAATAAATAATATTAAAAATAATTATAATATTAATATATTATTATATTATACTGATAATATTGGTGGTCAATATGGAATAAATGATTGTAAAAATTCAAATTCTTATGCATCTGATCAAACTTTCCATCATAGACTTTTTAGATCATATATAAGTGCTAATGATTATGTCAAATCTATAAATCCAGATGCCATATGTGCTGTTATAGATGTTGATGAATTTTTGGTTTCTAATAGTGATAAAAAAATAATTGAAATAATTTCTGAATTATTAACATCGAAAAATGTGGATCAATTAGTCATTAATTCATTTGATATTAATGCTAATTATGATTTAAAAGATTGGTATACAGCTTCTGACTCTACAAAAAATAGATGGGATTTTGAAAATACTTTAAAAACCGAATTTAGAAATAGATATAAATCAGTAATTATATCTAAAAATTTTAATACTTGTGGATCTCCTCATATACTTAGATGGGTTGATGATCCCATAATTAATGGCAAAAATTTAATTGATGATTTTAGAATTTGGGATTTTGAAATACTAAGAATTCATCATTTTAGAAAACCTAATTTACACAGCAATATAAATTTTACTGAAGATTTTACATTGATTAATAAAATGAAATTAATAAAAGAAAGATTTAAATAAAATGTTTATATAAAAATGAAATATAACTACTTATTAGTGGGTTCAGGATTATTCTCCTCTACCTTTGCATACGAAATGAATAAATTAGGAAAAACTTGCCTAATCATAGAAAAAAATTCTCATATAGCTGGAAATTGTTATACCGAAAATAAAGATGGTATAAATATCCATACTTACGGACCTCATATATTTCACACAAATGATGATAAATTATGGAATTGGATAAATCAATTTACCCAATTCCATAATTATAAACATTCACCAAGAGTAAATTTTAATAATAAAATTTACTCTTTTCCTATAAATTTAATGACTTTATCACAAATATGGAATGTTACTACTCC
>Ga0164296_1002715_pt1 | contig 17273 bp, 15 predicted proteins | sample GEODES057metaG_FD_113533 | JGI IMG/M metagenome (GOLD analysis project Ga0164296, IMG submission 113533) | Dystrophic lake water microbial communities from Trout Bog Lake, Wisconsin, USA - GEODES057 metaG | ecosystem: Environmental > Aquatic > Freshwater > Lake | place: USA: Trout Bog Lake... | reverse complement strand
TGAAAAACCGATCAACCGGCCCGGCACCCAGGCTGCGTGCTGCCTGCTCCAAGCCGCGATCCACCCCCTCCAGCGATAAGCGCACCGCCCGCACCATCAGCGGAAACGCCATCACCCCGCAGGCCAACGCGGCGCCGGTTGTGGTGAACACCAGTCGCACGCCGAACCAGTCGCGCAACAGTGCCCCCACCGGCCCGCGCACGCCGAACAGCAGCAACAGCAGCCAGCCTACCACCACCGGCGGCAACACCATCGGCAGGTGTACCAACGCATCCAGCCCGGCCCGCCCGAAAAACCGCCCCCGCGCCAGCACCAGCGCCGTCAGCACCGCCAGCGGCAGCCCGAACAGCACCGCCCGCGCCGCCACCCCCAGGGTCAGCGCCACCGCGTCCCATTCATCCGGGGTGAGGAAATCCAGCATCCCTCCGATATAGCCGTATGCGCATAACGCGGGAAGGTGCCGATGCCGCGCTAGGTATTTCCCCCCACGCGACCGCGCCCCCCAATTTGCCCCATAGGGAACGACCCTCAAGGGAACGACCATGACAGACAGTGACGACGCCCCCCGCCCCGACGCGCCGCTCCTCCGGGAGGAGCCGGGCCGCCGGCCGACGTTTCTTCGGGACTTTGTCCATCTGACCGGGCATTATTGGACCCGCCACGGCGGCTGGAAGCCCCGCGCCCTGATCGCCGCCCTGGTTGGGGTCATTATCGGGCAGGTGTTGCTGGCGCTGCGGCTTAACGTTTGGAGCGCCGATCTGTTCGATGCGCTGGAACGCCGATCAACCGAGGGCGCGATGGCGCAGATCGGCATTTTCGCCCTTATCGTGCTCGGCACCATGGTCGCCAACACCGCCCATCTCGGCATCCGCCGCAAGCTCTATCTGGATTGGCGCCGCTGGCTCACCGCCCGGGTGATTGGCAACTGGATGGACAATGCCCGCCACTATCAGGCCGCCCTCATCCCGGGCGACCACGCCAACCCCGATGGCCGCATTGCCGAGGATATCCGCATCGCGGTGGAGGCGGCGATCGATCTGGCCAGCAGCCTGTTCTCCTGCGTGCTGCTGCTAGGAACCTTTGTCGGTATCTTGTGGTCGCTGTCAGGCTGGGTTTACGTCCTCGGCGTCCCCGTGCCAGGTCATCTCGTGCTGCTCGCCTTCCTCTATGCCGGCACCGGTGCGGTGGTCGCCTTCGTGCTTGGCCGCCCACTGGTGCACGCCACCGACACCCGCCAGACCAAGGAGGCCGATTTCCGCTTCAATCTGGTGCGGGCGCATGGGCGGGCGGAACCGATTGCGGTTGCACGCGGCGAGGCTTGGGAACGCGACCGGCTCGGCGGCCATTTTGAGGCGATTGCGCCATCCTGGGGCGCTCAATCGGTCGGGCTTGGCCGCCTGGTCGCGTTTTCCTCCGGCTATGGAACGCTGGCTGGGGTTTTCCCCGTCCTGGTCGGCACCCCGCGCTTTCTCAGCGGCGCCCTTTCGCTCGGCGGCCTGATGCAATCCGCCCAAGCCTTCCAGCAGGTCACCAGCGCCCTGTCCTGGCCGGTCGATAATCTCCCTCGCCTGGCCGAATGGCGCGCCTCGGTTGAGCGCGTGCTGGCGCTGGAGGAAGCGATCCGCATCGTCGCCCTCGAAGCTGCCCGCATCGGCGATACCGCGATCAATCTGGACCGTACCACCGCGGCCGCCCTCGGCGTGCGCGACCTGTGGGTCGCAGCGCCGGACGGCACCGCCATTCTGTCCGCCCTCACCCTGCACGTCGCGCCAGGGGAGCGGGTGCTGGTCGACGGCGATCCGGATGCCGCGGCGGTATTGTTCCGTGTCCTCGCCGGAATTTGGCCCTGGGGGCGCGGCCATGTCAGCCTGCCCAGTGATACCGAGATGATCGCGGTCGGGCGCAGCCCCTTTCTCCCGGAAGGCAGTTTGCGCCAGGCGCTCGCCTTCCCGGCGGATAGCATGCGCCACCCTGATGCAGCACTGGCCGAGGCGGTGACCTGGGCCGGGCTGCCCGATCTGGCCGAACGGCTCGATGAGGTGGCCGATTGGGAGAGCCAACTCACCGCAGCCGAGATGCAGCGCCTGTCCATCGCCCGCATGATCCTGTTTCGGCCGAATTGGGTTGTGCTCGGCAACGCCACCGACGCGCTGGACCCGACCTCGGCGGATACGATGCTGCGCCTGCTCGCCGAGACGCTGCCCCAGGCCGGCATTGTCGTCATCGGCCATCATCCCGGCTCGGCAGAAACCTTCAATCGCCGCATGACCTTGGAGCGCGCCGCCGGCGGCGAAGTGTTGCTAACCGAAATCTATGCCCGCCGTCACGCCGCCGAACAGCCGTATCGGCGACCTTTGCGCTTAGTGGACTGGCTACGCCGGGGCTTCGGGCATTAACGCGGCCACTATCCGCGCTGCGCGTGCCCGCTCACTTCCGTCGCCGCATGGCGCGGCATCAACAGCGATACCGGGGTGGATAGCATCGTACTCGTCGCCACCACCAGAAAGGCGATGGTGAAATCCGCCAGCATCGGCGTCGTATGTCCCGCCGCCGCCATGCTGATGGTCAGCGATGCCGCCCCGGCCGACACGCCCAGCGTCATCGAAACCTGTTGCACGGTGGCGTAAAAACTCGTCGCCGCGCTCATTTGCGGGCGCGGAATATCGGCATAGGCCAGCGCGTTATAGGCGGTGAACTGCAAGGAGCGGAAAAAACCGCCTGCGATCAAAATCGTATAAATCACCGCCGTCGGCCAATCCGGCCGAAACAGCCCGATCACCCCCAGCAACACCGCGCTCAGCACCGCATTGGCCACCAGCGTATCCCGAAAGCCGAGCCAGCGCAGCGCGCGGGTCGAGGCCGGCTTCATCAGCAATGCCCCCAACGAACTGGCAAAGGTAATCAACCCGCTTTGTGCCGCCGATTTGCCAAAGGTCAATTGCAACATCATCGGCAGCAAAAACGGAATGGCGCCAATCCCGATGCGAAACAGCGTCCCGCCGGTCACCGCCACCAAAAACGTGCGATGGCGCAGCAGGGTGAAATCCAGCAACGGCGTGGCGGTATGGCGCGCATGCCACGCATAAAGCAGCGCCGAAACCACCCCCAGCCCCAGCATCGCCTGCGTCAGCGCCGGCTCCACCACCCCGCGCCCGGCGGTCTCCAACCCGAACATCAAGCTGGCCAAACACGTGCCGGACAGCGCCAGCCCGCGCCAGTCGAACCTCGTATGCAGCGGCTCGCGCACATCTTCAACGAACTTGCTCACCAGCACCACGCCGAGCAGGCCGATCGGAATGTTGATGTCAAAAATCAGCGGCCAGGAAAAATATGTCACGATAAAGCCGCCAATCGGCGGCCCTAGCACTGGCCCCAGCAACGCCGGCGTGGACAACCATGCCATCGCCGCCACCAGTTCATGCTTTGGCACCGTGCGCAGCAGCACCAGCCGGCCCACCGGCACCATCATCGCGCCGCCAACACCCTGGAAAATCCGTGCCGCGACTAAAAACCCCAAACTATCCGCCCGTCCGCACAGCACGGAACCCACGGTGAACACCAGGATCGCCAGCCGGAACACCTGCTTGGCGCCGAACCGGTCCGCAATCCAGCCACTTGCCGGAATAAACACCGCCAGCGAGAGCAAATAACTGGTCAGCGCCACGTTCATATGCACCGGGTCCGCCCCGAACGCCCGCGCCATGGTGGGCAAAGCGGTGGAGATCACCGTGCTGTCGAGGTTCTGCATAAACAGCGCGCACGCCACAATCAGCGCGGTAATCCGGCTGCGCCGACGGATCGCCTCAGGGCTGGATGCATCGGGGCTGGTTGTTATGGCTTCGTGTGGCTCCATCTTCACAGCATCGCCCCGCCCCGAATGCGTTGCAAGCCCGGCCAGTTCCCGCCAAGCTGCCGCCAAGTCAAAATTGGGGGAAACCATCATGGACGCCGTCACAGCAACGCTCGCCAATGTGCGGGATCAGGTCACGCCCGAGGAATGGCAAGTCCGCGTGGACCTCGCCGCCTGCTACCGGCTGGTCAATCATTACGGCTGGGATGAGATGATCGCCAACCACATCTCCGTCCGCGTGCCGGGGGAGGAGGGGACTTTCCTGCTCAACCCCTACGGCTATCTCTACGATCAGATGAACGCGTCCTGCTTCGTCAAAGTCGATGAAGCCGGCAAAGTTCTGTTCGATCCCACCGGCCTGCGCGCCAACAAAGCCGGCTTCGTCATCCACAGCGCCGTCCATATGGCCCGCCCGGATGTCGATTGCGTCATCCACACCCATTCCCTGCCCGGCATGGCTGTCTCCGCCATGGCCTGCGGCCTGCTGCCGCTGGCGCAATCCTCGATGCGCTTCAGCGATATCGGCTATCACGAATTCGAAGGCCCGGCCCTCAACCTCGACGAACGGGCCCGTCTGGTCGCCGATCTCGGCGACCGGGAAGTCATGATCCTGCGCAACCACGGCCTGCTGGTCACCGGCACCTCCATCCCCGAAGCGTTTAACAACCTGTTCCGGCTGGAACGCGCCTGCGAACTGCAAGTGATGACGCTATCCTGCAACACCGACCTGCATATGCCGTCCGCCGAAGCGGTGGCGCAAACCAACCGCGTCTTCAAGCCCACCGGCGAACGCCGCCGTGGCCTGCTGGAATGGCCGGCATTGCTGAAGCGGCTGGACCGGATTGATCCAAGTTTTCGGGAGTAGGGCAGGGGGTAAGGTGTTCTTTTTGTGAACAAAAAGAACCAAAAAAACCTCGGCAATTCCTGGGCTACGCCGTACACCATAAGCCTGCCCGGGTGCCCGCCGAACCCATTTGTCGAACGTTTTTTGCTGCTTTTTTGCCAAAAAAAGCGCTTCCCCTTGCCTGCCCAAGTGCCGGCAAGGGGAATTTAGCCTCTAGGGCAGCAGCACCGTGCTCCCGGTCGTCTGGCGGGCTTCGAGCGCGATATGCGCTTTCGCCGCGTCCGCCAGGGCGAAGCTCTGATTAACCTGGATCTTCACAATCCCCGCCGCCACCACGTCGAACAGATCCTGCGTCGTCGCCAGCAGGTCGCCGCGCTTGGAGGTATAGCTCGCCAGGGTCGGGCGGGTCAGGAACAGGCTGCCTTTGGCGGACAGCATGCTGATATCCACCGGCGGCACCGGGCCGGACGCATTGCCGAAGCTGACCATCAACCCGAGCGGCGCCAGGCTGTCGATGCTGGCCATGAAGCTATCTTTGCCAACGCTGTCATACACCACCGGCACCATCGCGCCGCCGGTGATGCGCTTCACCTCGGCCGGCAGGTTGCCATGGCCGATCAGCACGTGATGCGCCCCATTGGCCCGCGCCAGTTCGGCCTTTTCCTCGGTGGACACCACGCCGATCACGGTGGCACCCAGATGGCGCGCCCACTGGCACATAATCAGGCCAACGCCACCGGCGGCGGCATGCACCACGATCGTCTCACCCGGCTGCACGTTGTGGGTGCGACGCAGCAGGTATTGCGCCGTCATGCCTTGCAGCATCATCGCCGCCCCGGTGGCGAAATCGATGCTGTCCGGCAGCTTCACCAGCTTGTCGGCGGCGATGCAGCGCTCGGTGGCATAGGCGCCAATGGCTCCACCGGCATAAGCAACCCGGTCGCCCACCGCCACTTCGGTCACGCCCGCGCCAATCGCCAGCACCGTGCCGGCTGCTTCCATGCCCAAGGTCGCCGGCAAAGCGGTCTTGTAAAGTCCGGTGCGGAAATAGACGTCGATATAGTTCAGCCCCACCGCGCCATGCTGCACCAGCGCCTCACCCGGCGCCGGATCTGGGGTCGGCACATCCTCCCAACGCATCACTTCGGGGCCGCCATGGGCGTGGATTCGAATCGCTTTGGTCATTTTTTGGGTGTCCGTATCGGTCAGAGCAAGGTGGGTTGACCCGCGAAGCGGGCTTCTAGGTCAAGCAGAATGCGCTTGGTCGGCAGCCCGTCACCGCCGGAGTAGCCGCCAAACCCGTTGGCGGCGACGACGCGGTGGCAGGGAATAATAATCGGAATCGGGTTGCGGCTATTCGCCCCCCCCACCGATCTTGGCGAGCCACCCGCCCGGCGCGCGATATCCACATACGTGCAGGTGGTGCCAACCGGGATCTCGCACAAGGCGGCCCAGATCCGGCGCTGGTAATCGGTGCCGGCCGGGGCCAGCGGCAGATCAAACCCGGCTCGCTTGCCATCGAAATAATCGTAAAGCTGGTCCCGCGCCGCCAGCAATGCCGGCGTTGTCGCCTGATCGCGGCCCCAACCCCAGTCCAACGCCACGATCGCGCCGTCCTCTTCGGATACGGTGATGTCACCAACCGGGCTATGCAACGAAATCTGGGGCAAGCAGGACGAGCCTCGCGGACATTGTGGCGAAGCGATGGCACCGCAGCCCGGCGCGAGTCAAGCCGGGGCCGTCCGGGCGCCACCGGCAAGCCGGCTCCACCGCCCCGCAAAAAAATTTGCATCCCTCACCTGCGGCGCGCTAGCGTTTCCCCAACAAAAATCAACAGGGGATACGCACCAATGAAATTCACTTGGTTCAACCTCATGCCATGGCCCGATCTGCCCGAGGATTTCCGGGAAAAGCATCGCTCCGTGTGGGTCGATATCGACAGCAACCTGTATGATCCAGTGCGCGGCCACGAAGTCTACAACGACTATCTGGACCTGCTCGAATATGCCGACACGCTCGGCTTTGACGGCGTCGGCATCAACGAACACCACCAGAACGGCTACGGGCTGATGCCCTCGCCCAACCTGATGGCGGCTGCCCTCACCCGCCGCACCTCCAAGGCCGCCATTGTCGTGCTCGGCAACTCCATCGCGCTCTACAACCCGCCGATCCGGGTGGCGGAAGAATTCGCCATGCTCGATGTGATGTCCGGCGGCCGCCTGGTCGCCGGCTTCCCGGTCGGCACCTCGATGGACACCAATTTCTGCTACGGCCAGATCCCGGCGCTGACGCGGGAAAAATACGCCGAAGCGCACGACATGATCATCCGCGCCTGGACCGAGGATAAGCCCTTCGCCTTCAACGGCCGCTACAACAAGCTGCGCCACGTCAACATCTGGCCCAAAACGCTGCAAAAGCCGTTCCCGCCCATCCACATCCCCGGCGGCGGCTCGGTGGAAACCTACGATTTCTGTATCGACAACACCTATTCCTATTCCTACCTGAGCTTCAGCGGCTACATCCGCGCCAAAGCACTGCTGCAAGGCTATTGGGACCAGGTGGCCAAGCGCAACGCGCCCGATGCCTCTCCCTACCGCGCCGGCTTCGCCCAGACCGTGTTCGTCGCCGAAACCGATGCGGAGGCCGAGCGGCTCTATTCCGGCCACGCGCATTATTTCTACAATCGCTGCCTGCATGTGTATGCCGGTTTCGCCGATGCACCGGGCTATCGCACCGTCAAAACCATCCAGACCGGGGCGCTGAACCAGTATGGCCGGGCCGAATACCCTTCGCTGACCTGGAAGGATCTCGTGGACGGCGGCTACATCATTGCCGGCAGCCCGGAGACCGTGCGCCAGCGCTTTGAGGAACTGATCAAGGGCCTCAACGTCGGCAACATCTTCCTGCTGCTGCATGTCGGCAACATGCCCAAGGATTTGTGCATGTATTCCACCAAGCTATTCGCGGAGAAAGTGCTGCCACATCTGCGCAACATGTGGCCGGAGTATAAGGACGATCACCGCTTCTGGTGCAGCCCGCTGGCGGAACGCGCTTTGCCGGCGCCACTCGGCCCCACCTTCGCCCCCAACACCCCCGCCGAAATGGTGCCCGCGAAATGATCACCGCCAAAACCATCCAAACCCCGAAAGGGGCGGTCGAGTATCTCGAGGGCGGCAGCGGCCCGGCCCTCGTCTTCCTGCACGGCGCCGGCGGCATCACTGCCGATAGCCCCTTCATGGCCGCCCTGGCCGCCAAATACCACGTCTACGCCCCGTTCCTGCCCGGTTATGGCGAGTCCGAGGACAACCCCGACATCCGCGACATGCTCGATGTCACCCTCCACACCTACGATGTGCTGGACGCGCTCGGCCTGCACAAGCCGATCCTGGTCGGCCATTCCCTCGGCGGCATGATCGCCGCCGAAATGGCCGCCGTGGCGCCAAACGATATCGACCGGCTCTGCCTGATCGCCGCCGCCGGCCTGTGGATAGACAGCCACCCGGTGCCGGACCTGTTCAGCCTGCTGCCGCGCGAACTGCCCGCGGTGCTGTTCCACGATGCGGTCGCCGGTGCGGCGACCATGACCCGCAACGTCAACATGCAGGACCCGGCCTTCCTCATCCCGTTCCTGGTCCGCAACGCCCGCCAGCTCGGCATGGCCGGCAAGCTGCTCTTCCCAATCCCCGAACGCGGCCTGAAAGACCGTATCCACCGGATCAAGGCGAAGACCGTGCTGGTCTGGGGTGATTCGGACCGCATGGTGCCCGCGCCCTACGCCCAAGCCTTCAAAGCGGCGATCAAAGGCGCCGAACTGGTCAGCGTTCCCGAAGCCGGCCACATGGTGATCGTCGAACAAACCACCGCAGTGATGGCAGCCATCGCCCGTCTGGGGTAACGTCGGCACCTGAAATCCGGGCCTAGTTAACCCTTTGACCACGGCTTTGCGGCATGGTCCCGGATGTATTTCAGGAGCCGTAGATGGCGGTCGACGTGCAGACACACATGGCAACCGCGCCCGATATCGGCGCGGTTCGTCGCGCATTGGTGGTCGATGATGAGCGGGTTCAGCGCCTGATCGTCGCTGGCACCGCGGCCAAGGCGGGCTTCACGGTAGACAGCGCCGCCAGCGTCGATGAAGCGCGCGCGCTCCTGGTCCAGCACGCCTACAACGTCGTCGTGCTCGATCTCAGCCTGCGCGATAACGATGGCATCGAGTTGTTGCGCTCGCTTTATACCACCGGCACCGACCCGGTGCTGGTGTTCATGTCCGGCTTCGATGAACGGGTGCGCGAAGCCTCGGCTCGCCTCGCCTCTGCCCTCGGCCTGCGGGTTGCCGGCACGCTGGCCAAACCGTTGGATCTCGACCGCCTCGTGACCCTGCTCGGCAGCCTGCCGGAGCGCCCGCAGATCGCGGCGGCGCCAAGCTATGCCGAGGTCACGCCGGACCGCATCGCCGCCGCGCTCAGCAAGGATGAGATTTTCTGTCTCTACCAACCCAAGATCAGCCTGCGTAGCGGGCGCATGGTCGGCGTGGAGGTGCTCGCCCGCTGGCGCACCGCCACCGGCGACATCATCCCGCCGATCGCCTTCATCCCGGTCGCCGAAGCCGCCGGGCTGATCGAGCCCCTGACCTGGGCGGTGCTGGAACAAGCCGGCGCCGCTTTGCATGACTGGCACAAGATCGACCCCGCCCTGACCATGGCGGTCAATTTCTCCCCCTCCAGCCTCAACAATCTCGGCATGCCCGCCAGCGTGATCGACCTGCTGGACCGCTACAACCTCGCCCCGGAAACCGTGGTGGTGGAAGTCACCGAAAGCGCCGTCATGGCGGATTTCGTCGCGGCAGCGGAAATTCTCACCCGTCTGCGTATTCGTGGCGTCAAAGTCTCCATCGACGATTTCGGCACCGGCCATTCGTCGCTGCTCTCCCTGATGCGCCTGCCGTTCAGTGAGCTGAAAATCGACCAAAGCTTCGTCCGCAGCCTGCTGCACGATCCGGAAAGCCCCAAGCTGGTGCAAGCCGTGCTGCGCATGTGCGAAGCCCTGGGGCTGAGCGTGGTGGCGGAAGGGGTGGAAACCCAAGCCGTCGCCGATGTGCTGCTCGCCTTGGGCTGCGACGTCGTACAAGGCTATTTCTTTGACCGCCCGCTTTCGCGCGCCGACCTGACCAGCCGCCTGGTCGCACAAGGGACCGTATGACCCGAGACCTCTCCGCTTTTCCTGCCTTGGCCTTGCTCGAATCCCGGCTAGGCTCCGCTTTGGTCGCCGCCATCGTGGAGGCCTTCCTCGAAGACACGCCCGCAACGTTGGGCAAGCTGCAAGCCGCCGGCGCCGCCGGGCGCGCCAGCGATGTGGCCATGTACGCCCACGCCATCGCCGGCAGCGCCGCCGAAATGGGGCTGGAAGCCCTCAACGCCGCCGGGCGCCAACTGGAACGCATCGCCCGTTCGGACCCGGCCCAAATCGCCGCTCACCTGCCCGGCGTACTCGCGCTCGGCGCCAGCGGCCTCGATTCGCTGGGCAGAACCTTCGCAGATTCATAGGCCCGCATCTTGTGTGCGCTGCGCCCGCCCACTAACTGACGGCGAGCGTCGCAGCCATGCCGGTTGTGCCCAACCCCGGCCCGACACAGCGTAAATGGATCAGGACATGCAGACCGAACCACAAGCCGCCCCCACCGACCCGCAGGCCGCCGAGGCCGCGCCGCCGCACGATACCGCCACCGTCGCCCCCACCGCGCTGATGGACATCGCCACCGCCCGCATCACCGAGCTCGAGGCGGAACTGGCGGAGATGAAGGAGCGTTGGATGCGGGCGGAGGCGGAAACCGCCAATGTCCGCACCCGCGCCAAGCGCGACGTGGATGATGCCCGCCAGTTCGCCACCCAAAAATTCGCCCGCGACGTCGCCGAGGCGGCCGAAAACCTGCGCCGTGGCCTGGACGCCATTCCGCCGGTCGCCGTCGATGAAGCCGCCCTGGTCGGCCGCCTGCGAGACGGCTTCACCGGCGTCGAGCGCAGCTTCCTTGATCTGCTGGACCGCAACGGCGTCAAGCGCGAAGACCCGACCGGCGCCGTCTTCGACCCCAACCTGCATCAGGCGATGGCCGAACAGGAAACCTCCGACCACCCGCCCGGAACCGTTATCCAAGCCTGGACCCAGGCCTGGACCCTGAACGGACGCCTGCTGCGCCCGGCCATGGTGGTGGTCGCCAAAGCGCCGGCGGCCGAAATTGCGGCGCCGGGGATCGACACCACGGCCTGACGGATAAAATTTGCCCAAAAAAATGGCAGCATGGCCCTTGCCCCAAGGCCATACGCTGAATACATCGGGGACGTATCACTCACGGGGATGCGGATGGTGCTTCGGGCCGTCTGCGATCCGCTAACAAGGAGCCTAAGATGAGCAAGGTCATTGGTATCGACCTCGGTACCACCAATTCGTGCATCGCGATCATGGAGGGCAAAGATGTCCGTGTGATCGAGAACAGCGAAGGCGCCCGCACCACCCCCAGCATCGTGGCGATTTCCGACAGTGGCGAACGCCTCGTCGGCCAATCCGCCAAACGCCAGGCGGTCACCAACCCGACCAACACCCTCTACGCCGTCAAGCGCCTGATCGGCCGCCGCTTTGAAGACCCGACCGTCGCCAAGGACAAGGGCATGGTGCCGTACGGCATCGTCAAAGCCGACAACGGCGATGCCTGGGTCGAAGCGCGTGGCGAGAAATATTCCCCGAGCCAGGTCAGCGCCTTCATCCTCGGCAAGATGAAAGAGACCGCCGAGGCCTATCTTGGCGAAGCCGTCACTCAGGCCGTGATCACGGTCCCGGCCTACTTCAACGACAGCCAGCGTCAGGCGACCAAGGATGCCGGCCGCATCGCCGGTCTCGAAGTGCTGCGCATCATCAATGAGCCGACGGCCGCAGCCCTCGCCTACGGCATGGACAAAAAGAAGGCCGGCCTGATCGCGGTCTACGATCTCGGCGGCGGCACCTTCGACGTGTCCGTGCTGGAAATCGGCGACGGCGTGTTTGAAGTGAAATCCACCAACGGCGATACCTTCCTCGGTGGTGAAGACTTCGACATGCGGGTGATCGAATACCTCGCTGACGAATTCAAGCGCGACCAGGGCATCGACCTCCGCAAGGACAAACTCGCCCTGCAACGCCTGAAGGAAGCCGCCGAAAAAGCCAAGATCGAGCTGTCTTCCTCCAAAGAAACCGAGATCAACCTGCCCTTCATCACCGCCGACGCCTCCGGGCCGAAGCATCTGGTGCTGAAGCTGACGCGGGCGAAGCTGGAAAGCCTGGTCGATGACCTGATCAGCCGCACCCTCGCCCCCTGCAAGGCGGCGCTGAAGGATGCCGGCGTGACGGCGGCGGAAATTGACGAAGTCATCCTGGTCGGCGGCATGACCCGCATGCCCAAGGTGATCGAAGCCGTGAAGGAATTCTTCGGCAAGGAACCCGCCCGCAACGTGAACCCCGACGAAGTCGTGGCGATCGGGGCGGCCGTGCAGGGTGCCGTGCTGAAGGGCGACGTCAAGGACGTTCTGCTGCTGGACGTGACCCCGCTCAGCCTGGGCATCGAAACCCTCGGCGGCGTGTTCACCCGCCTGATCGACCGCAACACCACCATCCCGACGAAGAAAAGCCAGGTGTTCTCCACCGCCGATGACGGGCAAACCGCGGTCACCATCAAGGTGTTCCAGGGCGAGCGCGAAATGGCGGCCGATAACAAGCAGCTTGGCAATTTCGACCTGCAAGGGATTCCCTCCGCCCCGCGCGGCGTGCCGCAGATCGAAGTCACCTTCGACATCGACGCCAACGGCATCGTCTCCGTTTCCGCCAAGGATAAAGCGACCGGCAAGGAACAGCAGATCCGCATCACCGCCGGTGGCGGCCTGTCGGACAGCGAAATCGAGCGTATGGTGCGTGAAGCCGAGGCGAACGCCGAAGCCGACAAAAAACGCCGTGAATTCGTCGAAGCTCGCAACGGCGCCGACGCGATGATCCATCAGGTCGAAAAGAACCTGAAGGAACATGGCGAGCAGGTGGAAGCTGCCGACAAAGCCGAAGCCGAAGCGGCCATCGCCGCCGCCCGCACGGCGCTGGAAGGCACCGACGCCGAGGCACTCAAAGCCTCCACTGAGCGGCTGAGCCAGGCGGCGATGAAGGTCGGCGAGGCGATGTACAAGGCCCAGCAAGCGGCTGGTGAAGCCGGCGGCGACGCCGCCGGTGGCCAGCACGCGGGCGAAAAAGTTGTCGATGCCGAGTTCGAGGACGTTGACGACAAATCGAAGAAAAACCACTAAGACCCTGGGCTTCGGGTCGCTTTAAGACGGTCGCGCCCGCGCTTCTTCACGAAGGCGGGCGCGATTTTGTTGCAGCGCGCAGCGATTTGCGCGTGGCTTGGGAAATCGGAGCGCTGTCTGGCGCCGCATGAGGGCTGGAATGGCAAAGCAAGACTATTACGAGACATTGGGTGTGGCGCGCGAGGCGGATGCCGATGCGCTGAAAAAGGCGTATCGCAAGCTGGCGATGCAATACCACCCCGATCGCAATCCCGGTGACGCCAGCGCCGAGGCCAAGTTCAAGGAAGTGAACGAAGCCTATGACGTGCTGAAGGACGAGCAGAAGCGCGGCGCTTATGACCGCTTCGGCCATGCCGCGTTCGAAAACGGCGGCGGCGGTGGCGGCGGTGGCGCACAAGGCTTCGGCGGCAGCGGTCTCGGCGATATTTTCGACCAGATGTTCAGCCAGTTTGGCGGTGGCGGTGGCCAGCGTCGCGGCCCGCGCGCCGGCAACGACATCCGCGCCCAGGTTGAAATCAACATGGACGAGGCCTTCGCCGGCACCAAAGTGCCGCTGCGGGTGCCCACCCGGGTATCTTGCGAGGCGTGTTCAGGCACGGGCTCGGAGAATAAGGAAGCCGCCTCAACCACTTGCACCGGCTGTAACGGCGCCGGCAAGGTGCGGGCGCAACAGGGCTTCTTCCTGATTGAACGCGCCTGCCCGACCTGCGGCGGCAGCGGTCGCACCATCCGCAATCCGTGCAAAATCTGCCGTGGCGCCGGCACCGTGCAGCGCGAACGCTCGCTCAACGTCGCCATCCCGGCCGGCGTTGAAGACGGCACCCGCATCCGCCTGTCCGGCGAAGGCGAAGCCGGCGGCCCCGGCACCGTTCCGGGTGACCTCTACGTGCATGTCGGAATCCGCCCGCACCCGATCTTCCAGCGCGACGGCGCCAACGTGTTCTGCCGTGTGCCGCTGCGCATGAGCCAGGCCGCCCTGGGGGCCGATATCGAAGTGCCGTCGATCGATGGCTCCAAGTCGCGGGTGAAAATCCCCGCCGGCACCCAAACCGGCGAGCAACTCCGCCTGCGCGGCAAGGGCTTCTCGGTCCTGCGCAGCACCCAACGCGGCGACATGTTCATTCAGGTCGTCGTCGAAACCCCGCAGCATCTGACCAAAAAGCAGAAGGAGTTGCTGGAGGAGTTCGAGAAGGAAGCCGTCGGCCACAAGCGCGGCAGCCCGGACTCGGAAGGCTTCTTCGCCAAGGTGCGGGAGTTCTTCGACTCGTCGGGCAAGGCCTGAGCTGTGATCAAGGGAAGCGGGACCAAAGGCATCGGGGTGGCCGGCATCACCGGCCGCATGGGCCGGCTGCTGGCGGAGGAAGTGCTGGCCGCTGGGGCCAAACTCGCTGGCGGCAGCTCGCGTGACCCTGCCTCCGGTGCCGCCTTCTCCAGCGCCGCCACCCTGATCCCGGCCTGTGACCTGCTGATCGACTTCACCCATGCCGGCACCGTGCAACAGCACGCGGCCTGGGTGGCGCAGGCTGGTTGCGCCTGGGTGCTCGGCACCACCGGCCTGTCCGCCGCCGATGAAGCGGCGGTTGCGCGGGCGGCGGAAACCGTCGCCGTGGTTTACGCGCCGAATTTCTCCCCCGGCGTCACCCTCGCCATCGCCCTTGCCGAGCGCATGGCTGCCGCCTTGCCCGCTGAGAGCTATGACGCGGAAATCGTCGAAATGCACCACCGCCAGAAGGTGGATGCACCGTCCGGCACCGCCATCGGCCTTGGTCGCGCGGTGGCCAAAGGCCGTGGCGTCAGGCTGGAAGATGTGATCGAAAGCGGGCGCGACGGGCACACCGGCGCCCGTAAAACCGGCGCCATCGGCTTCGCCGCCCTGCGCGGCGGGCAGGTGGTGGGCGAGCACACGCTGATTTTCGCCGCCGGCACCGAGCATATCACCCTAACCCATCGTGCCTTCGACCGCCGCGCCTTCGCCACCGGCGCGGTGCGGGCGGCACAATGGGCGCTGACCCGCCCGCCGGGCCTGTATTCGATGATGGACGTGCTTGGGATGGGTTGACCCCCCACCCCCTTTCGGTCAAACACCCCGCGTTCCGGAACGTTTCCGGGCTTCGCGGCATCCACTTTATCTAGCTTGGGGCATCTTATGCGCGACAAAGGCGAATTTCTGTTTACCTCCGAATCGGTTTCGGAAGGTCATCCCGACAAGGTCGCCGATCGGATCAGCGATACGGTGCTCGACGCTTTCCTCGCCGCCGATCCCCAGGCGCGTGTGGCCTGTGAAACCCTCGTCACCACCAACCGCGTTGTGCTGGCTGGGGAAACCCGTGGCCCCGACACGGTGACGCATGAGGAACTCGCCCACCTGACCCGGCTGGCGATCCGCGACATCGGCTACGATCAGTCCGGCTTCTCGTGGAAAACCGCCGATATTGCCGTCCACCTGCATGCCCAGTCCTCCGACATTGCCCAAGGCGTCGATAGTGCCGGCAACAAGGACGAAGGCGCCGGCGATCAGGGCATCATGTTCGGCTATGCCTGCACGGAAACCCCGAGCCTGATGCCGGCCCCGCTCTATTACGCCCACCGCGTGCTGCACACCATCCGCGACCTGCGCCGCGCCGGTGACAAGCGCGTGGCCGGTCTGCAACCGGACGCAAAAAGCCAGGTCACCCTGCGCTACGTCGATGGCAAGCCGGTCGGTGCCACCTCGTTCGTCATCTCCACCCAGCATGACGAAGGCATGGACCAGGCCGCCATCAAGGCGGCATTGGTGCCCATCATCGCCGAAAGCCTGCCGCAAGGCTGGATGCCGTCGGAAAATGAGATCTACATCAACCCGACCGGCAACTTCGTCATCGGCGGGCCGGACGGCGATTGCGGCCTGACCGGGCGCAAAATCATCGTGGACACCTACGGCGGTGCCGCCCCGCATGGCGGCGGCGCCTTCAGCGGCAAAGATCCCACCAAGGTGGACCGCAGCGCCGCCTATGCCTGTCGGTACCTGGCGAAAAACGTCGTCGCCGCCGGCCTCGCCGAACGCTGCACGCTGCAGATCAGCTACGCCATCGGTGTGTCGGACCCGCTTTCCGTTTACGTTGAACTGCACGGCAACCCGTTCGAGGTTGACGAGGCGAAGCTCGAAAAAACTCTGCGGGAGTTGATGAACCTGCGCCCGCGCGGCATTCGCGAGCACCTTAAACTGAACCGCCCGATCTATGCGACCACTTCGGCATACGGGCATTTCGGCCGTGAGCCGGACGAGGAAAAGGGTACCTTCACGTGGGAGAAGACGGATCTGGTGCCGCAGCTGAAGGCCGCGTTCGGGCGGTAAAACCGCCGCCGGATCGACTTTACGGGCGCCAGCGCGGCCAGACATTGCGGGCGCGGCAGCGCCTGCTGCTCACCGAGACGCTGCCGCGCCTGCGCTTCGATCACGTCGCGAGCCCCGCCACCGCTTTCGCCGATCCACCCAGCCAGATTTGGCTGGAGGTCGGCTTTGGCGGCGGTGAGCACTCGTACGCACAAATGCTCGCTCACCCCACCGTGGGGCTGATCGCTTGCGAAGTGTTCGAAAACGGCCTGTGCTCGCTCCTCTCCCGCCTGGTACCCGATGGGGCGGAGGCGACCGCGCCGCTGCCCGGCAATCTCCGTCTCTGGGACGACGACGCCCGCACCCTGATCCGTGCCCTGCCGGATGGCTGCATCGACCGGCTTTTTCTGCTGTTTCCAGACCCTTGGCCGAAAGCCCGCCACGCCAAGCGCCGCTTCGTGCATCCGGCCCTACTGCCAGACCTCGCCCGCATCCTGCGCCCCGGAGGCATCTGGCGCATCGCCAGCGACGATCCAACCTATCAGGCTTGGGTGGCGGAAGTGCTGGCCAACCAAACCCTGTTCACCGTGCCCGCACCAGCCACCACCCGCCCGGATGGCTGGCCGCCGACGCGCTATGAGGCCAAGGCGCTGAAGGCGGGGCGTGGGCCGTTGTATTGGGAAGTGACGAAGGCCGGTTAAGAACTGCTTTTTTGAAAAAAGCGCAGCAAAAAAGCGTCTATCCCGTCCTGGCGTACCGCCTGCACTCACCGGAACGATCACGGCGTAGCCCAGGTCTCGATGACGTTTTTTAGGTTCGCTTTGTTCGCAAAAAGAACACGCGTCTCACTTCTTCCGCCAAGTCACCACCGAAGAAACCGCATAATTCCAAACCAGGCTCATCGCCGCCCCCACCAACCCGGCGAACCACCACGACGATTGCTGGGCGTCG
>Ga0164296_1002714_pt1 | contig 17274 bp, 15 predicted proteins | sample GEODES057metaG_FD_113533 | JGI IMG/M metagenome (GOLD analysis project Ga0164296, IMG submission 113533) | Dystrophic lake water microbial communities from Trout Bog Lake, Wisconsin, USA - GEODES057 metaG | ecosystem: Environmental > Aquatic > Freshwater > Lake | place: USA: Trout Bog Lake... | reverse complement strand
GTCTTAGCCGTTGCCGCTCTGATCGGGCTAATCCTCTTTAGAAAGTTTGTTCCTCGTATTCCCGGAGCGATTGTCATTCTTGTTGGTGGAACAGCGGTCGCCTTTCTGTTGCACCTACCAGTGGAAACCATTCAGACCCGGTTCCATGGCATTCCTCAAGGATTACCCGGAATTCACGTTCCTCATTTTGGCCTGAATCAAGCTAAGGAATTACTGACTCCAGCCATCACTGTTGCTATGCTTGGTGCCATTGAATCGCTGATGTCGGCCGTCGTCTCTGATCGAATGATGCACGATCGCCACAATCCAAGCGTCGAGCTTATCGGGCAGGGAATAGCCAACATCGCGTCACCACTCTTCGGTGGACTTCCTTCAACCGGGGCAATCGCAAGGACCGCCACTAATATTCGCTCTGGAGCCAAAACGCCTGTGGCGGGCATGATTCATGCTGTGGTTCTGCTGGTGATCCTTCTGGTCGCAGCTCCATTGGCAAATCAAATTCCATTGGCAATCCTGGCTTCTATTCTGCTTATGGTGGCTTACAACATGGGCGAATGGATGGAGATTCCGCAAATTCTAAAACTGTCCAAAGCGGACATCGCCGTCTGGGCAGTCACCTTTGGATTAACCGTCTTTGCGGATCTTACTGTGGCGGTTCAATCTGGCATGATCCTGGCAGCGTTGCTGTATATCAGCAAAGTGACTCGAACTACCACCGTTACTCAGGTGACCAACGAGTATCTGGAAGACGGCCGAGACCATATGTTGCATTTCAGCGAAGTGCCAGATGGAGTGGCAATTTTCAGAATACATGGTCCATTCCTGTTTGGTTCAACCGATAAGGTAACCGACATCCTGGATCAAGAGGAGCATTTGCCTCCAGTTGTGATCATTCGTCTAAGGAATATGACCGCCATTGATGGTACAGGCATTCAGGCACTGGAAGAACTCACCCAACATTTGGTGGCAAACGGTAGACATGTGCTGTTTTGTGGCATGCGTGAGCAACCCGCAACCTTGATGAACAAAGTCGGATTTGAGCGCCATGTTGGCTCGGCAAATATCTGTCCAAACGTCAGATCAGCGTTGGTCAGGGCCAAAGAACTTTTGGAAGACGATCAATCTATACGTGGTAAAGCAATCGCACTCTAGGTTCTGCCGATCTTCCCGATCTGCAACCCTCAAGTCTGGTTTCTGGTAATACCAGGGGAAGGATTGGCTTGCTCCATTCATGGCATGGTTATGCATGGTCAGCTACACTTCTGAGGTTATATCGTGAATCTACACCCATCGAATTTGAGTCGCAATCGCCGTTTGGTATTACCCATAGTCTTGGGTTCAGGATTGTTAGCGGCCTTTGCGGGTGCCTATGCATTCCGAACCCTCTTTCAGAGGCCTGGTGAATCGGCTCTAAAATACATACCTGCGGACGCCTTCGTTGTGGTTTCAGTTGACCTGAGCCCATCACCAACCCAAGCACTGGCCTTTAAACATATTGATGACTCACTTGGCAGAAACGGATTGGGACATTTTGCTGAAGATTCGCTGCTCGATATGTTCGCTCATACAGCATTCAATGCTGAATTGGCTCCATTTATCAAACGAGGGGGAGCAGGATACGTGGAAAAGAAGCCAGGTAAAGGGGACGAGTTCACCGGATTGATCTTCTTGGCAATCTCAGATGCCAACCAAGTTCAGAAAATTCTCGCTAAGCATTGCAGCGATCGATTCTTCAAGGGCGTTAAGCACTACGCCTTGGCTAACAATAATGCTCTCGCGATGATCGTGGATGACTACCTCGTAATATCGGATTCGGCAGCAGAATTTCTTAAAGTCAAGCAAATTCAAGACGGAGAACTTAAGCCAATTACGTCGGTAGCCGAATTTACTTCGGCAAGAGATCAAGTTGCTTCGGATGCAAACGTTCTCGCCTTTGTGTCGAAGAGTATGGTCCAGCAAACTCTGAAGGATTCTCTAAAGAAAGCACCCGAGTGGGTCGCTATGGGAATGGCAGTCCGTGACGGTGGAATCGGCGTAAGCATGGCTGGGAAGACTGATATTAAGGAGTTCCCAGGCTTAAAAGGTTATGCCTCGGCCCCGGGAATTCGATCCGACCTGATGCAGGTTTTACCTTCTGGTTCCTACGGTCTAGTTGCGACCTCTGACCCTGCGGAAGCATTCAGTGGGATTGAGAAGACGTTGGAAGACGAAAAGGACGCCAAAAAGGCTATCACGGATGTAGAGGATTCCACTGAAAAGTCCATCGGACTTTCGGTAAAGGGCGACCTGTTACCCGCCCTCAAAGGAGATGCTGTTGTTGGAGTCTATCCTTCGACAACTGGCGATCCAGTAGGCGTTGATTTGTTAGCTGTTATTGATGATAGTAATGGCGCAAACCCAGGTGATGCAGTTGAGAAATTTGGAGCATTCATGGAGAAGCAGAATGCCAAAGAAGGAAATGCTCCCAAGATGTTTGTGAAGAAGGGCATTGAGGGAGGGACTCTGTACAGAATCAACGATACGATGGAAGCAGACATGCAGAAGAGCTTGGGTGATGGTATCGATCCCAAGCAATTCAACAAGCCTGCATTGGTTGGTAATAAGACGGTTGTTTTTGCAACTATAGGCAAAGTCGTTTTCGCATCAACCTCACAGACTCTTTTGGACTGGGCCATTAACTCCTATAATGCTAAATCTGGAAACTTGGCCGCAGACGTGAAGTTTGCTCCCTATGAGAAGGATTTACTCGATGGTAGCCAATCGATTATTGCTTTAAGCTTGGCTCGCATTGCCGAAGGTGTGAAAAACACTGTTCACCCCACCAACATGAAGGAGGATGACTCCAAGTTGTTTAACAGTATCTTGGATGCATTCTCGACCCTAAAAGAGCCGTTTTCCATCAAGACCAAAGCGCTACCAAATGGAATAGGTGCAGGTGGCGTTTTCATTCCACTCGATTACGACAAGATGATCGATATGGTCGGAACTCAGATGAAGAAGAAGTAACGTCTGCTACATGCTAATGCAGCCGCGAGGAAGACTCCTTGCCATGGAGCTAGGAACTTCATTAAGAGCCTACTTGCGGTGTTACGAATTGAAATTCACACAGCGCGGCCTTAGGCAATCATAAGCTAGCAAAACATGGGCAACTTCATAAGTCTCCTTATGAAGCTGCCCAAATTTTAAAGATCAGTTACCGACGTCGTGCTTGGGTGGCTCGGTTCGGTTAGCTACGGCATAGCCCGTCAAGTAGTAAAGCTTGGCTGAGTTGGCCAACTTGAGGAAGTTGATCTTGTCAACCGTGTCGGATGGCTGATGGTAGTCAGGCGTAAACCCGTCGAACAGGAACGCGATCGGAATATGGTTCCGAGCGAAGTTGTAATGGTCGCTTCGGGTGTAAACATCTTCAGCGTCGTACTTGAATCGGAAGCCAACCGATTGGTTTACCTCTTGGATCGTTTTGTCCAATTCTGTTGAGATTCGCTTACTCCCGACCAAGCGTATGGTATCTGTATTCTCCTTTTCCACATCCATGCGGCGAGAATCCCCATTTTGCGCTCCGTACGAGTCACGTGCAACCATGTCCATTTGGAGCTCTGCAACCATCTTGTCTAGCGGAACTGGTGGGTGTGCTACAAGATAGGATGAACCGATAAGCCCCATTTCCTCGCCACAGAAAGTCATAAACAAGATGCTCCGCTTGGGCTTCACTGGATTTACAGACATGGCGTGCGCGATGCACATTACCGATGTCGAACCGGAGCCGTCATCGTCTGCACCAGGATAAACGACCGAGCCCTGCTTGCCCAAGTGATCTAAGTGACCACCGATTCCAATATATTCCTTCTTTAGATCAGGATCGGTTCCTTCCAAGAGTCCGACAACATTTGGAACTCCAATTTGCTTGGCAAAAACATTGGCGACCAATCTAACCAATCCCTTGCTGAATTCGACTGTAGCCCCCTGTGTTGTCTTATTGGAGTCAGGGGTAAGTGTGATTCCATCCAACAGGAGCTTGGCTGCAGAAGTCGAGATATTTCCAACTGGTCCGCGAGTGGCTCGACGGCGGTTGTTTCCGGTAGCTCCACCTTGCCGAACAACTTGTGAGGAATAGCTAATTTCTGGAACGGTTGGTGTTACGTAGAGTGTCACCGCTGGCGATTGCCGCATCACAGCAAAGCGAAGTGAATTCGAAGGTTTATCAGCAAAAACAATTGCAATCTTGCCCGTAAGATTCACATCGGATAGGTCAACGGTATCGCTTGTGGCCCGAATCACAGCCAATGAGTTAGTGACAGTTGTGCTTTCATTGAGTCCCGAAAGCCTAAAGTTCGGGCCTCCCGGGATCGATTTGCCAGTAGCAAAAACCTCGATGGAACTACCTTCATCAATGAAGTGAGTTTGGAAGAAAGGAACGTTTTGGAAATAGGTTCCGTTATCTCCCATCGGTTTGAGTCCCCATGCCTTAAAATGAGCGGCAACAAAATCTGCGGCTTTCTGGAATCCTGGTTGACCAGATCCTCGCCCATCGCACTGGGTTGCCAAGAAGGTCAGTATTTCCTTGGCTTCGTTTGTCGTAATGGAATCCCATCCTTTCTTAAGCTCGGAGGGTGGTGGTGTGTGGGTACCGGGAAACTGGCCAAACGCCGTAGCAGCAAAGAGTGCAGTAGGAATCCATGTTAAGATTCGCGAGTAAGTTCGAGAGCGGAGCGCCATAAGGTCCATTGTAGCAATTGATCCATGGGACTGGGAGGAATCGCCCCCTTGGGTTAAAGTTTTCTTGAGATGTGAGGACGATAAATGAGAACAGGCTCTCTTCCTGAGAAGAAAGCCTGATCAGATTAAGCTCAGTGAGCTTAGAGTTGCTCGGCGACAAACTTGGTAATGTCGGCGATTCGGCTGCTGTAGCCCCACTCATTGTCGTACCAGCTAACAACCTTGACGAAGTTGCCAAGGCCGATTGTGTCGACAGCGGAGAAGATGGAGCTGTGAGGATTACCCTTGAGGTCTGTGGACACCAGCTCTTCTTCGGAGTATTGAAGAATGCCGGCCATTGGGCCCTCAGCGTATTCCTTCATCGCTGCATTGATCTCAGCCGGAGAAGCATCCTTACTCAAGAGAGCAGTGAAGTCCACAACTGAAACGGTTGGAGTTGGCACTCGGAAAGCCATACCCGTGAACTTGCCTTGCAGCTCAGGAATGACCAGACCAACTGCACGAGCAGCTCCAGTGGAAGAAGGAACGATGTTTTGCGATGCTGATCGAGCGTCTCGAAGATCTTTGGCAGCGGTGTCAACTGTCTTCTGAGAGTTCGTGAAAGCGTGAACGGTGGTCAAAAGACCTTTCTCAATTCCAAATCGCTCATGGAGAACCTTAGCGACAGGTGCGAGTCCGTTGGTTGTGCAGCTGGCATTAGAAATGACGTGGTGCTTGCTGGAGTCGTAAACATTCTGGTTTACGCCCAATACGACGGTCAAATCTTCGTTCTTCGCAGGGGCGGAAATAATGACCTTCTTAGGACCGTGATTTCTGTGAGCGGCTGCCTTGGTGGCATCCGTAAAGAAACCAGTGGATTCGATAACAATGTCAACTCCGGCGGAATCCCAGGGAATGTTTCCTGGTTCGCGCTCACCAAATACGGTGATAGGCTTGCCGTTGACAATGAACTGATTGTCTGTGTAGTCGACAGTGCCGTTGAAAGGACCGTATGTGCTGTCGTATTTGAAAAGATGGGCGTTGGTCTTAGTATCCGTCAGATCGTTAACGGCTACTACCTCGAGATCACCAGGATATCGAGAAAGAATTGTTCTAAGCGAAAGGCGACCGATACGTCCAAAACCGTTGATTCCGATTCGTGTTGCCATGTTAATACTCTATTGAATTTTTGATCGGCAACGCCGCCGCAGCTTGTCCCAGATTTTACTCTACGGGGGCATCTGCAAGTATCGGTTTCTCTTGATCGGTTGCTGGTTCTGATGGAACTTCAACCGTTGAATGAACCTTATGGTCACTCAATATTCTAAGGCTAAGCACGGTACCGATTGTCGCGCATACCGCACAACCCAAGAACGGACTGTATCGCCCAAAATCTATGCCGAGCCCCAATTGCTTCCCAACCGGCTGCATTTTTTCATACAGACTCGATCCGATAGGGGATCCAATGATAGCTCCCAACCCTTGAGCCGTCATCACCGCTCCCAAATTGGCGCCACGGCAGTTGGGGTTTATGTCTGAGACACTTGCCATCCAAGCGGGAATTGCCATTAAGAATCCCAGACCAACGGGAATACCGCCAAGCATGAAGAGCCAAGGACTACGCAAGGCAGGTACAAACGCTCCAATTCCGATAAGCCACATTCCCAACGAACAACCGGCAAGTCCAATGTGGACTGCTCTGGCCCGTCCCAGCTTCTCTCCGAAGCGTGAAACTGGCACGCTGGCTATTCCCATCGTGAGAGCGCTGGGGAATACAAGTAAACCTACAGCCGTTTCGCTCAGGTGGAATTGATCAAGCGTAAAAAGCTTGAAGATCGCCATCGGGAATCCGACTCCAGCAAAGGTAATGACCGCAAGGATGAGGTAGGAAGGAATCTGCTTGACACTGGCCAGAAAGGAACTGAATTCAGACTCCGAACCTTCCTTCTTTGATGCCAGAGTACTGTCAATGGCAGGAACAAATCGCCAAACGCAGATCCCAACCGCAGCAAATATCCCGGCAGCCAAAACCAAGCCAGCCCATTTAGTCCCGGTGATGTCGTTGATGGCACCTCCAAATGGGAAAGCGATTGCGATTCCCAACATGTAGCAGAGGTTTAGGAGCGACATCGCCTGCTGTCGTTCGCCGTCTTCGACGGCATCACCAACAGCAGCAAATGCTGCTGGCCAAAGCATAGCCGCACCAAGTCCGTCACAAGCCCTTAGGCATACGAATGCCAATACTTCAAGGGGTTGACCACCGGTTCGAGGAATTGCAAAACTGATCAAGCTGGTGGCTACGCTGATAAATGGTCCAAGCATCATGAGACGCTTTGGCCCAAATCGGTCCGCCAAGTGACCCATGGGACTCTTGAAAACCGCTTCAAAGAAGAGAAAGGCAACCAACACATATCCAGGGCCTGCTTCTCCCAGGTGACGATCGCCGACCAGGTAGACGGGCATCGTCGATATGTTGAGCACTGCATAGGCTATTTCTGCCAGCAGGGCGATGAGCAAGAGCTTGGCTACCCGAGGTCTCCGTAGCAACGGGAGGGTATTTCCGGTATCCGGAGAGGTAACGCTATCTGCCATCGAAATAGGGATGCGGAGATCAGGAATGATCCGTTGCGGTTAGTTTACAGAATGTCCCGCAAATGGGCAAAAAGGGCTGAAGAAATTCAGCCCTTTTCGACAGTGGATGGTGCAGGTTGGAGCAAGCAACCCAATCGATTGTTTGCTCCGAATCATTAGGCTGATATCAGCGCTTAACGAACTGGAAGCCACGTCGAGCTTTCTTTCGACCGTACTTCTTGATTTCCTTAACTCGGGCATCTCGTGTAAGATAGCCGCCCGCTCGGAGTTCCTTCTTCAGTTCTGTGTCGATCTCCAGAAGGGCTCGTGAGATACCAAGTCGGATCGCACCAGCTTGACCGGAAATACCTCCGCCCTTGGCCGTTGCCTTGACGTCGTATCGGCCGTCCATGTGAAGGTGAACGAGTGGGCTCTTGACAAGAATCTCAAGGACAGGTCGGCCAAGATACTCTTTGAAGTCTCGTCCGTTAATCGTGATTTTTCCTTCGCCTGGGGTGAGCCAAACGCGAGCGATAGCACACTTGCGTCGACCAGTACCGTAGTTTTGGTGTTTTACTGCCATCTTTAGTTCTTATCCTTTCTAATATCGAGGGGCTCTGGGTTCTGAGCCTCGTGTGGGTGCTCGCTACCGGCGTAGACCTTCAGCTTTTTGAATAGTGCCTTACCAAGCTTGGTCTTCGGAGTCATGCCCCAAACGGCCTTCTCGACGAGCTTGACGGGATCGTCTTCCAGCATCTTGCCTCGACTGATGTTCTTAAGACCATCGGGCCAGCCGCTGTGCCAGTAAATAATCTCGTCTCTCTTGTTTCCAGTGAGTACGACTTGCGAAGCGTTGATGATGATGACGAAGTCACCACAGTCTGCATTGTATGCGAAGGTTGGCTTATGCTTGCCGCGAAGAATCTGAGCAACTTGACCTGCAAGGCGGCCAACTGGCATTCCTGCCGCGTCGACTACGTACCACTTGCGCTCGATGCTTCCTTCTTTATTCGTGTATGTCCTGTTCATGATTGTTTCCTGCGTTCACCCTTGCGGGATCGTGTCTGACGATATTGTTCGGTAGTTTCAGAGCACGCTCTGCCGCTACACGATATTGGGAAGCTGTAAATCGGTTATTTGTCTTCAGTCCGGTTGTCTCTTGGATGGCGGCCGTAGCGCACCTTCATAAGGCAAAGCCCGTTGGCGGGAAGCACAACTGGCCACATAAGACTATTCCGCTCCTCTGTAAGGAGTCTGCTGACCTCTTCGACGGGTCGGTACCCTCGGCCTACTTCAAGTAAAGCTCCGGAGATACGGCGCATCATTCCACGAAGGAACGCCGTTCCAACCACATCCACCCACACCTCGTCGCGGACATTGCGCACATCGACTGAAAACAGAACCCTTCGTGTATTGAGTACATGAGGATCTAATTCTTCGGTGAACGCGCGGAAATCATGATCGCCTACCAGAGCCAAAGCTGCGGCTTGCATCTTTTCAACATCAAGCGGCCTGCCGTACGTATGTACAAAGCGGGATATCAGGGGATCCCTTTCTTGCAATCCAATGCGATATCGATAGAATCGATCTTGAGCACTGAACCGACTATGGAAGTCTGAAGGGACATGCTGAGATGTAAGAACAGCAATGTCGGGTTTCATCACACGATTGAGGATGCGCGGCCATTTGGTCGATTCAATCTTCACTTCAGAATCGAAATGACAGACTTGACCTTTGGCATGCGCTCCACTGTCGGTGCGACTGGCCCCTACGATCTCAATTTCCTCGCCCGAGACTAGGCGAACAGCTTCTCTCAATGTGCTCTGAACGGTTCTCCGTCCAGTTTGTGCGGCCCAACCGCAAAAATCGGTGCCGTCGTACGAGACGACGAGCTTGATTCTATTCATCTTAGTAGGCAAGGTTGGCCTTACCGGATGGAATTCAAGTCAAAGCCGGGTTACCCCGGCCTCTACAACTATTAATCGACTAATTCGAGAACGGCTTCAGGAGCTCCGTCGCCGCGTCGCGGACCGATCTTGGTCAGTCGCGTATAGCCGCCTGGTCGATCCTTGTAGCGCGGGCCAATCTCGTCGAACAGATGCTTGACGAGGTCTTCGCCGTTGATAAGGCTCATGCTGGCCAAAATCTGGGTCTTTTCACCCTGAGTCTTGCCGGCAAGCTTCTTCTCTGGCTTTGGCGAGGAGGAACTGTGGCCTACGAGAACGCGTCGTGCACGTCGTCGAGCCTCAAGTCCATCTTCCATCTTGGTCAAGGTGATTAGCTTCTCAACCAGTCTCTGGAGCTCCTTGGCTCGACCGAGAGTGGTTCGCGTATAACCGTGTCGGATGAATTGTCTCTGCAGATTGGTCAGCAGGGCCATGCGCTGATCGGTAGGCAGCCCTAGCTTTCGGTGATCTATTTTGTGTGTCATTTTTCTAGTCCGTTAGGCTTGGGCCCGTATCAGAAATCGTCTTCGTCGTCCTCATCGAAAGCATCGATGGATCGGTAACCACCCTTCGGTGGCTTCAGTTCCAGACCATGCTCAACAAGCTTGTCTCGAACTTCAAGCAAGGACTTCTTACCGAAACCGCGGATGGCGGTGAGGTCGGATTCGGTCGCAATAGCCAAGTTCTTGAGGGTCAAGATGCCAGCACGGCGGAGGCAGTTGAAGGTTCGCTGTGAGAAGTCCAATTCTTCAATTCGAAGATCAGGAACATTCTTCAGTAATTCATCATTGCTCTCTTCGTTAATGTCGAGATCAGCTTCGAAGCCAGCCTCGCCAAGGTCAAAGAACATTCGGAAATATTTATCCAGAATGTGAGCCGATTGAGAAAGCGCATCGTTTGGTCGAACCGTACCGTTGGTCCAGATATCAAGAACCAATCGCTCGTAGTCCGTTCGCATACCCACACGAGTCTGCTCGACGGTGTAGTTCACTTTCTTGACTGGGGTGTACTGGGAACCAGTCGGGAGAATTCCGATCATGCCGCGGTACTTGTCTTGCTTGTCCGGAAGAACGTAGCCGGTGCCCCAACCAACATAAAGCTCCATGATCAAACTCGCGTTTGGATCACTAATGGTAGCGATATAAACTTCAGGGTTGACGATTTCAAGTCCCTCTGGGCAGATGATGTCTGCACCAGTGACTCGGCCAGGACCCTTTACGTCGACTCGAATGATCTGCTCATCGAACGGGCCGTCGCCAGTCGATCGAATAGCGACCGAATTCAGGTTGAGAAGGAGTTCGGTTGTGTCTTCCTTTACACCTGGAATTGGGGCGAACTCATGGAAGACCTTATCAATGCGGACCGCAGCGATGGAGGCACCTTGGATGGAACTGAGCAGGACGCGGCGAAGTCCGTTGCCGATCGTCTGTCCGTAGCCTCTCTCAAGGGGCTCAAGCACGAATTTGCCGAAGTCCTGTTGCAGATCAAGAGTGGAGATATGTGGCATGGTTTGTTTTGCGGACTACCCGTCCGCCGGGGATGGTCGGAATCCAAAAGATTCCATTCAAATCTTAGACACGGCGTCGCTTTGGAGGGCGGCAACCGTTGTGAGGAACCGGAGTCATATCGCAAATGCTCGTAACTTCAAGGCCAGAAGCCTGAAGTGCACGGATAGCAGTTTCGCGCCCTGAGCCTGGACCCTTGACCTGAACGTCGACGCGGCGAAGACCATGCTCCTGTGCAATGCGGCTGGCCTTATCGGCAGCTACCTGCGCAGCGAATGGTGTTCCCTTTCGCGAACCCTTGAAGTTCACGTTGCCAGCGCTTGCCCAGGAGATCGTATTGCCCTGAGTGTCGGTGATTGTAACCAGCGTGTTATTAAACGACGCATGGATGTGCGCGACACCCACCGGAATGTTCTTGCGCTCCTTCTGCTTACCCTTTTGTACTTGCTTTCGTGCCATTTTTGATTGGTATAGAGCCTCCGCCTAACATCTAGAGCCCACAAGTGAACCCAAGAGAAAAGCGAGAGGCGGTCGTTTGTTACTTCTTCGCCTTCTTCTTTCCGGCAACTGTCTTTGGCTTACCCTTTCGAGTTCGAGCGTTGTGTCGCGTGTTCTGACCGCGCGTAGGAAGGCCGCGTCGGTGTCGTAGACCGCGATAGCAGCCGATTTCCATGAGTCGTCGGATGTTGCCGTTGACTTCTCGTCTAAGATCTCCCTCGACTTGGTAGTCGCGGTCCAAAATCTCGCGGAGATGTGCAATCTCGGTCTCGGTAAGATCCCGAACTTTCTTGCGCGGGTCAATACCCGCCTTCTCAACGAGCTCGTGGACATTGTGCTTACCAATGCCGTACAGCACGGGCAAGGCATAAATAACTGCCTTGTCACGTGGGAGGTCGATACCTGCAATTCTTGCCATGCTTTAAATCTCTTCCTGTGGTCCTACTAAATTAGCCTTGGCGCTGCTTATGCTTCGGCACCTGGCAAATCACCCTAACAACCCCGTTGCGCTTGATGATCTTGCACTTATCGCAAATTTTTTTGACGCTGGCCCTAACTTTCATATCACTTTCGCCTGTGTCGTCCGTCTCTACTGTATTCACTGGACATGGCTACGCCAAGTCCGGCAGTTGTTTGTGGCCGACGCAAGAGAGGATGATACCCAACTACGGAGCAGTTCGGCAACATTTCCGCATGAGTTTTCCCACATGGATGCCGGTAGTAGGTTTGAAATTCCTCAACGGTTGGTCACCGACCGCCTAATTTTGCGTCGGCAAGAGGTATCGCATGCCCCAGAAATGCGAGCAGTGATCGAGGAATCCTATGCTGAGTTTAGCCTGTGGTTCGATTGGTGTGCCCAAATTCCGTCCGTACAAGCGATTGAAGAGACTATCCGTAGGGTTCGAGCAAACTGGGAATTGGGTGATCAATTTCTTTTTAACATTTTTGATCATGCCGACCGATACCTGGGAGTTTGCGGACTGGAATGGGTGGATTGGAAAGTTCCCGCCTTCGAAATTGGATACTGGTTGAGAACATCTGCCGTTGGCAAGGGATTGATGTCCGAAGCCGTGCTGACCCTGGAAACTCGGATTGTCATCCCTGCTGGTGGGCGGCGGGTTTCGATAAAGTGTGATGAAAGAAACATCCGCTCGGCAGCAATTCCGCGCAGGCTGGGGTACACGTTGGAAGGTGTACTCCGAAATGAACGCCTGAGCCCAATGGGAATGCCGCAAAATACAATGGTCTGGGCAAAGGTTTTCGGCACGCCTCAATCGGCCTTGGTGTAAAAGGACACAATGACGTTAGGCAATGACTAGACAGAAACTAGATTTTCGTTTATTGGGACTTTCTATCGGCTTACTCACCGTAGTTGGTTGCGATGTCAATACCGTCCCGACGTCAACCGCCACAAAAGCGGAAACCGGTTCAGCTTCCAACCCTGTGCTGTCGGACCCAAACGTCCATACATCAGTTGCACCGGTTAAAGTGGGTCAAGCGGCGCCAGATTTTTCTGTTACAAGTTTTGATGGGCATACACAGAGGCTGTCTGCCTTCAAGGGACATCCTGTCTACATCGACTTTTGGGCCACCTGGTGCCCCCCCTGTCTCGAAGGACTTCCGCACACGCAGCTAATATTCAAACAGGGGGCGCCCCAGGGACTAAAAGTCATGGCGATCTGCGATGAGGAGCGTGCCCCAGTCGAAGCCCTTTTCAAAAAGGAAAAATACAATTTTCCTGCTTACATGGATTCCACTCACAAGATGGGTCCGAAATACGGGATCGACTATATTCCCGTGGTGGTTGTCATCGACAAAAACGGAAACCTCGTCGACTACATCGTCGGCGGAAATAATGACGAGCGAATCTTGGCCGCATTGAAAAAAGTTGGTGTGACCATTACCGCTCCTTAGGAGTGACCAATAATCGGGTGGGGAACATAGGCCTTCTCCAAGCGGGCAATTTCGTCAGCCGTGAGAATTAAATCCAGGGCGGCTGCAGCATCTTTGAGATGATGAGCCTTAGAAGCGCCAATGATCGGGGATGTTACGGCTGACTTGGACAGAACCCACGCCAGAGCGATCTGGGCCATTGGAACTTCACGCGCTGTAGCCACTTCTTGAACCGCATCAACCACCTTTTGATCGGCTTCTGCCATCCTCGAATACAGGAATTTTCCAAATTCATCCGTCTCAGTTCGATAGGTGACCTCGTTCCAGGGCCGTGTTAAGCGTCCCCGCGCCATGGGACTCCATGGAATTACTCCAACTCCGATGTTCGAACATAGTGGGAGCATCTCGCGCTCTTCCTCACGATAGAGCAGGTTGTAATAGTTCTGCATGGACACAAAACGGGTCCAACCGTGCTGCTCGGCAATATGCTGAGCTTTACTGAACTGCCATGCATACATGGATGATGCACCGATGTACCGAGCTTTACCCACCTTCACTACATCATGCAGGGCTTCCATCGTTTCTTCAATGGGCGTTTCATTGTCCCATCGGTGGATCTGATAAAGGTCAACATAATCCATTCCCAGCCGAGTTAAGCTGTGGTCAATTTCGCAGAGGATCGCCTTTCTAGAGAGGCCTGCCCCATTCACGTCACTTCGCATTCTCCCGTGCACTTTGGTGGCAACGACGACTTCGTCTCGACGGGCAAAGTCACGAAGGGCCCGCCCCACGATCTCCTCACTTGAGCCATCGGAATACACATTGGCAGTATCAAAGAAATTGATTCCAAGGTCTAAGGCCTCTCGGATAAACGGTCGACTTTCATCTTCGCGTAGGGTCCAAAGGTGGTTACCTCGTTCTGGCTCACCGTAAGTCATGCAACCCAGGCAGAGACGAGAAACTTTTAGTCCGGTTTTTCCCAACGATAGATAATTCATAGCGATTCTCAGCACTATTGTGCATTAGATTCAGTGACATGAAAAATCTTGACGGGTGAACCACTTTAAGTATTTATACTGTGGATTAACCCACTATCATCGGGCTGAAGCTGACTGATAGGGATAGGCGGTCAAGTTTTCGGGCGAATTCGATGAAGAAAGCATGATAAACAGCCAATCACCTACTGGGATCTTCAAACTAACAAAGGCTAGAAATCCTTGAACCTCCCCTTGAATTAATTCCACCTGCTTATGCGCCGCCTACCTCCAACTCCATTAGAGACATTCCTCCAGGTCGAAGTACCTGTCTTGGAGACTTTAAGCCCTTCAGATTCGGCTTGGGCATTGTCTGCTGGACTACGAGAGCAGGAGTTGATGGCTCATAGCGAACCTGACAACTCGGTATGGCTTTGCAAGATGGCAGCCATGCAAAGGAATCGGGGAAGAATGCATGCCGGATTGGGATATGCGGCTCAGGCCATTGAGGCTGCCAAGAAGGCTGAATCGTCGATTGATGTCGCCAATGGATTAGCCATCCGGGCTTCTATACAAACGGTGCAGGGAAACTATCAGTCCGCGCGGAATTCAATCCAAGAGATTCCGACTTGGGCAAATGGTTTTGATCACGAACTAGTGATGGCTATCTACGAAGAGTCTCTTGGGAGATTGCTATTACGTTCCGTCGGTATTGGTAGTTTTGAATTCAGTGAGGGAAGGGATTACTTTCAAAGTGCCCTCAAAACTTACCAACGCCTCAACGACGTGGGTGGCGAGATGCGTTGCACGATCGGATTGGCAAGTGTGACTGCTGGGGATGGTCACTACTTCCGATCGTTAGAGTGGGTTGACCAAGGCTTGAGGGTTGCTGCTGAAAGCGATGACTGGCGATATCTCAACCAATTCTTGGGGTGTGCAGCCTTTGCGTTCAGAGATCAGGGATACCGACAGCATGTAGACGACCTGTTCTTGCTCTCCATTGAATGGTCCACATTTATCGGGGACAGATCCCAAAGGGTGCGTAGCCTGTGCGGTTTGGGTGAATTCTATCGGATGATCTACACCCCTCCCAAAACATACGGTTATGACCTCAGCGTAGAGTATCTAAAGCAAGCGATAGCCGAGGCAGAAGAGTATGGTCAGGGACCAATGAGGCTACAGGCACAAATGGCCTTGGCGGACCTCTTCGAAAAAGCTGGCGAAGAAGATTCTTATCGAAAATGTCGCGAATTGGCAGAGCGCCTGGCAAAATCTGATGCGTTCGAAGGTGCTCATCGGGTCATGGATTGGAATGATCTGATTGGGACTGCGTTGGAATATTCCCGTGAAAAGCGGATGGCCAGTCGCTTGGAAGAAGCCATCGAAGGGAGCGCCGACCCATTCTTCGTATTTGACGGCCATAAAGGTACAGATCCCAGCCACGGTGATTTGGTAAGTGAGTTCCGGAATTCAGCTGCAAATAAATTGGTTGGATTGGATCCGTCAGAGGTGCGAGTTTTTGGAGACCTTGAACATTTGGCCCCGTTCGAAGGACTCAAGCAACCTCTTATGTCGGCAACTATCGACCGAATCTCCTTCGAAGACGAGATTCAAATTTCACTTGATAATGCGGAGATAGTTTGGTATGCCAGACGTGTCTCTCCTGCTGGAGATGGAGCAGTTGTGACTTTCCGAGATGTCACCAGTAGTCGGAAGATCGAGGACGCATTGAGACATGCTGCAGAGCGGGCCAGTGAAGCTGATCGGGCAAAGACCGAATTTCTCGCAAATATGAGTCATGAAGTGAGGACTCCAATAAACGGGGTTCTGGGTTTGGCTCAGCTTCTTTCCGAGTTAAATCTTGATCCTGTCGCAAAGCGGTATGTAGAGGGAATCGAGTCCAGTGGAACCATTCTGCTCAAGGTAATCGGTGATGTGTTGGATCTATCCAAAATCGAAGCACGCAAGCACCAACTCAAGCCAACTCCCACGCAAGTCAGACGCTTGGTCCAGAACGTGGTGGATCTCTTTGCCGGTCATGCAGCCAATGGACGTGTCGCCCTGACATTTAATGTCGATTCGAGTACACCTGAAGTTGTTGTGATTGACGATCCGTCCCTGAGGCAAATATTAGCGAACCTCATCGGGAATGCTTTAAAGTTCACCAATTCGGGTGAAGTCCACGTGAATGTTTCCAAGGTATCTGATCTCCTAAAGTTTGAGGTTTCAGACACTGGAGCTGGAGTTCCATCTGACTTGCTGGGAACAATCTTTGAGCCGTTCCAGCGCGCGGGCGCCGATGTTGACGGAATCGATGGCACTGGATTGGGGTTAACCATTTCACGCCGTCTCGTTGAACTGATGGGTGGTCAAATTGGAGTCACCAGCACAGTGGGGCAAGGTAGTACCTTCACCTTTACTCTGCCCGTATCCACCGTGCCTGATTCGATCCTTGTTCCTAGACCCTCGTCCGCATCTGAATCTGCTCGGTTCGATGGTGCCCAAATTTTGGTGGTCGAGGATAACCCAGTGAATATCTTGGTGTCTGAGGGCATTCTGAGCCAATTGGGATGCGAAGTTTCCCACGCTGAAAACGGTGAGATTGCACTCAAGATGGTGCAGGAAGGTCAATTTGATCTGGTTCTAATGGATGTCCGTATGCCGGTCATGGATGGACTTACTGCGACGGTGGAAATACGCCGCCGAGAGCTTGGAACACGGAATCACACCAAAATAGTTGCGCTTACTGCTGGCGCACTTGCCCAAGAGCGAGAAGCCTGTTTTGAGGCTGGCATGGATGATTATCTTGTGAAGCCCTTTTCCAAAGCATCACTTCGCGAGACGCTCTACCGAAATCTCATTACTGGATAGATTGCTTTGAGACATGGAATCAAAACCAAAAATGGGATCGTCACCTCAAATGCTGCCATGCGGCACCTAGCATAATCCGCACATTCTTGCCAGATAGGACGGTCTGACTTATAGACATGACTACTGGAAACTCGTTTAAGCCCCACCCAGAGCCATAGGTTGTCACGGAAGCGGATTTACGCGACAACCCACGCTATAGTGGCCTGCCCCGTTTTTCTGTACCAGTCATAACATTAGACTTCCTCTGTAACTGGTCTGGCGAGTTTTGAATGGAGGGAGGGCGTAGCCCGACCGGAATTCAGAACTCGCGCGGCGGCCCTG
>Ga0164296_1002713_pt1 | contig 17274 bp, 18 predicted proteins | sample GEODES057metaG_FD_113533 | JGI IMG/M metagenome (GOLD analysis project Ga0164296, IMG submission 113533) | Dystrophic lake water microbial communities from Trout Bog Lake, Wisconsin, USA - GEODES057 metaG | ecosystem: Environmental > Aquatic > Freshwater > Lake | place: USA: Trout Bog Lake... | reverse complement strand
TGGTCAATATCTGCTTTGAATACGAGAGCTAATTGACGGGCAAGAACTCAGCGATCAAGGTGCTATTGACTAGGTAGCAGGGTAGTTAATCTCTGCGGTAAACTTCGCCAACTTGGCCAAGCTAGTTTTTGTCGTGTGAACGGCTGAAACGGTAAAAACAAAATATCGGGATGTGGCTCAGTTTGGTAGAGCGCTGCGTTCGGGACGCAGAGGTCGTGAGTTCGAATCTCGCCATCCCGACCAACTTCGGTTGGTCGACAAGTTCTAGTTTCAACACTCAGTGGCTCAGTTTGGTAGAGCGTCCCGATCTGATCGGGAAGGTCGTGAGTTCGAATCTCGCCATCCCGACCATTTATCGGTCGTCCGGTTTGTTTTGAGCCTAATCTAACCGCTTCGTTCGGTCTCCAAAAGGTCTTGAAAAGACAAAAAGGAGACTCCAATTGACAAAGCGACCGCAGCGTTCGGGATCTTCTGCCGACGCAATCAACGTCCAAGAACTCCGTAAATTCGGCCACGGCTGGATCCTCGACGGACAGTATCGACAGCTTTCTCCTCTCACTGCGGAGGCCCGCAGGAACGTCCTGGATCACTTTTTCTGGTGGCTTGGCCGTGAGCAGGCCGTCACCTGCGGAGCCCTGGAGATCAAGGGCTTTCTGAATTACGCAACCATCGGGCACCGGGAACCGGGTGGAAGATTCGGAGCGGCAAAGCTGACCAAGCCCTTGCGACCTCGGACGGTCAAGGATATCTACGGAATCCTCCGTTCCTTCTTCCGGTATCTAGTCGCCGAGGGCTACATTCAAGAATCCCCGGTCGAAGCGGTTCGTCCCCCCATTCATCGGCCTGACCAGATTCAACCCTTCAGTGAGGAACAGATCAATGCATTCCGGCGGCGGCAAACCAAACGCCGACACCCGAATGGGGGATGGGCGGGTTGAATTTGAAAGGCTTGCCCTGATGATTTTCGAAATACGCGGATTGCTGGGAATTTAACACGGCGCGCAGCCCCTTCGAGAGAGATTGGTGACGCTGGTCGTCATTGCTAGTTCTTGACTTTTCGTCAAATTCCACTCCAGACATTGAGTCAGCCAATTCTTTATCGTTGGAAAGGAGAAAATTTTGCTCGATTGCTCTGACCCTTGCGGTTTGCGTTTGAGTTAACTTGGCTTTCTTTGCAAAGCTCGGAAGTAGTGTTGCGTTTGTTCCCAAAATTTGAAAAGACAACTCCTCAGCCCGTTTCTGCTGGGCAGGCGAAAGTGCAACTCGAATCCGAGACCATGATGCATCGTAGTCGGTGATGTCTTTTGGCCTCAGTAAAGCCTTGATCCTCACAAGTTGACTTGACGTGATCGCTAGCTCTTGCTGAACGTCCGGACGACTGGCCACAAGGGCTTGAGGTGATCCCGGCAAATACAGATGTGAGATGGTTTTGCTGTTCGGGTCGAAATGTCCGCCGAGCTGTGCGGAAGCTGTGGAGTATCCCACCAGGCAAATTGTGATGAAGAGCGAAAATAGCGTACGTTGGATCATTATTTTGAGGTGAGTTTTTTAAGCATATCGTCCATCCGCTGGTCGCCGTCGTCGTATCCCACAAAAGATCCAGCAACCTTCCCTTCTGCATCAATTACGTATGAAGTAGGAATTCCGGAGACTTTGTAAAGAGTCGACGGCACGTTAGGCTTCTTTCGGCCGGCCGGATCTAAGGCGATTGGAAAGGAGTACTGTTTTTTGGCGGCTATCCATTTCTCATAGGCCTGTTTGTCATCCCAAACGTTGATGGCAAGAAACGCGACGTTCTTATCTCGAAACTCCTCATACAACTTTTGCAGGTGTGGCAAAGATGCTTGACATGGACCACACCAGGTTGCCCAAAAATCAAGCACGACAACTTTGCCTTTGAAACTAGAGAGCTTGACTGGTGCACCATCGGTTCCAAGAACCGTGAAGTCCGGAGCCTCTATTCCGACGCTTAAGAGCGGAGGTGTCACCACCTCGCCGATCTTGGGTGCCTTGATTACCTGATACGTAGGTTTTAAGGTGAGATGCGATCCATCTGCGCTAAGGAGAGCCTGATAGTTACGTCCAGAATACTGAAACGTCCCGCGAGCGTCAAACTCCTTCTCACGATCCAGCATCAACCAAGTGCCGGCTGATCGGGGATTATCTGGATTGAAGCGTTTGTTGTAAAGTCCATCCGCTGCGTCTTCGGATACCAATACGTCATGCCACTTGCCTGAAATACGAATGCGCCCGGTCTGAACAGCAGCCCTAAAGTAGCCAATATTTCCACGATCTGGTGATCGGTAGAGGTTCAATCCGTAGGGTGCCCACGCGGTTTCCTTGTTCGCAGTCCCGTACGAGGCTCGGAACACAAAGGTTCCGCGATAGTCGGCTGCTGGTCCGGCAGGCTTAACGGGCCACTGGCCGTCTGAACCCCTTGTAAGATCGCCATCGCCTCCTAGGTCGATGTAGATCTTCGCCACACCGTTCCCAGGTTCGTCCAGTGCGAAAGCATGACGGGAGAGCGGACCATTTCCGAGCACGATCACACCGTACTTGGGTTTTGCTCGATATGGTGGCTCTTTGGTGATCCAAGACGGGCGGTCAGTCGAAACTTCGGCCGATTGTGGGGAGAACATTGCTCCTGTCCGCATCGTGTTTGCCCAGTCCATGTATCGCGGACTCGGCTTCAGCACCGTGGAAGAAATCCTCTGTGCGAGGGCCGGCTGGGAGGTTAAAGACATTCCGGCTAGCATCGAGCAAATTAGGCGTGAGCAGTTCATAAATGCTTTACACTCCTGATCTGAAATCTTGTCAGTAGTGCAACAACGAGTCTTTGATTTGAACGGACTTGCCCGGGACTCCTAGTCAAAGATTTTTCGTTCAAATAGATCGCGTCCGACGTGGGAATGCCGCAAATATCTAATTTACTAGGTGCGTTGGCCGGGAATGAATTCATGGTTTTTTTGCATCCGGTGCCGTTACCGGATTTGTCGAATTGCTGGCTAAAGGCTTTATGTCCCGAAAGCTCATTTTTGTAATGTCTTGTACTGATGAAGTCGAGGTAACAACCGGAGTCGATGCCTGTAATTGGGTTAGTCGAGCTTTCTGTTCAGGAGTGCCTATCTTCTCGATGGCTACACCAATGCGAGAGATTGCTATCGAACGGGCAGGAATCGCAGGCGTGAGAGCAATTTGAGCAAGGGCCTTGTTTATATTGGATCTCTGAATGGGAATGCTGGGCATTTCCACGTGATTCGCCGGGCCGTTGTCGGTGATTTTCACGCTCGAATAAATCACTACTAATGCCAAAAGACAAAGCACCAGAGCGAGTCCAGCTTTGGAAAATGAGTTATTGGCCATCGTACGAAACTAAAGTTTTCCTCCCAGTTTCAGGAAGGCATCTTTTTGCGCTTGGGTCCCGTGCTCCTTGATTTGCCGACTTAAAGATTGCAGAACAGGCCCACGAACGGCTTCCGGCGAGGAGCCTAATTTGGCCAAGGCGCTGTCAATTCCTTTGGCTTGAGTATCACTCGAAACCGAGGAAACCTGGTCGGATGGACCTGCACTCCCACATCCAATCGAGCTAGTCATCAATGCACACACGCATGCCGCTACCAGAAAAAATTGCACCACTTTGAATAGTGCAGGCTTGAGTTCCTGCAGGCGGATCATTATTTGATTAATGCTGCCGGATCCGACGAGACTGGTCCACTTATCGCATAGTACCAATAACGGCAGGTGGTGTCCATGGTCGTACAGTTGGGTGGAACTAGGTCGCCCAATCCAAGAGCGGCCTCCTGACTGTAATCGGAAAATAGGAAGTAAGGTGTGTATCTTGGTGATAGGTGGAGCGACTTTGCGTGTCCATCAACCCAAGCGACATTCGTGACACCTCCATGACGGGACTGGACCGAGGGCATTAAGTAGCTATCGAAGTAAGTGAAGCCGTAGGAAAGTCCGTCTGCGAGCGCTGTCTGCCCCACCGCCGGTGCGAATGCATCGAAATAAGCAGCTTCGCTAAACAGAATGGTTTGTGCCCCTTGAGAAACCTGGGTGGTTTGTACGTCCAGAATGTTCGGGTTGACTCCGTAGTCTAAGGGCAAAAACTTTTCGTCTCCTTGCATACCAAACGTGAAGTCGCTGTTCCCAGGATATGGTATGTTCCAAAAATCAGGCTGGCCCAAATTTGAGAGCGGATCTTTGTCGATCCCCGAGCTCTTAATGTATGGGGACACTATGCCGTTCGCGTCTGCCGTTCCCTTCTTGTGGGGATCTGGATAGGAATTCTCGTACCAAGTGGACCACCAAGCCTGGAAATAAGTATTCGACGAGTCATAACCGTTGCCTGCAGAAGCAAACATGTCGTCGTAGTCGTTAGCGTACATAAGCCAACCAAGACTTAGTTGCTTTAGGTTGGAAAGACTGGCTGTCGATTTGGCGGCGGCTTTAGCCTGAGCAAAGACCGGGAAGAGAATAGCCGCAAGGATGGCAATGATCGCAATGACGACCAGAAGTTCGATCAGGGTGAAGGCCCTTCTCAGAGTATGAAATTGGGAAGAAATCATTTTACAAAGTGCCCCAAGGCCTTAATCTTGTCTTGATAGGATTTGCTTATTTTAAGGGACAACTCCAGAGTTCGGTGTCAATGTAAGGCTAGTCGTTCATAAAATTAGATGATATTTGCCAATATTGCACTAATTTAGGTATCTTGTTGTCAGGAACCGAAAGCTCCTTCTTTCGGCGCACGGAAATGCCCAAGGTTGTTCAGCACTCAGATTCGGTCAATGCCCGGGTGTTTGGGCAGAACGTCAGAAATTTGAGACGAGTTCGAGGTTGGTCGATCGACTCGTTAGCCAAAAGAGCGGGGGTAGCAAACCATACCATTCATCGGATTGAACGCGGATTTCCGAGCACATACACGATTCAAAATCGAATTGCGCTAGCGCTTGATACCGTCGTCGCAAGGCTAGAAATGGTCGTCGACTCGTCACGCCACGACGTTGCCGTGCACACCCGTGAGCATGATCACTGGCTAGGTCTGATTGATCGGCGGTCGATGGTGCCAGAAGACAATGACGACGTCATTCAATCTCAGCCGGAGAGATCTCGGTTGGGACGGTTGGGATTCGTGAGTCAATTTGTCAAGATTCTCGGTTGTCGGCTGCCAACCGGAAAACTTATATCCGGCATCTTAGAAATTTATGGCGACCTACCAGCAAGCTGTTATCTGGGCGGCGAAATCTTTGCGTTCGCTTTGAAAGGTGACACCGTGCTCAATCATGATGGAGCAGGCTTCTTACTGCGGCAGGGCGAAGCAACCACCTTTGACTGCGCCAAGCCTTTTTCGTTTTCGAAGTCTGTGGACGCCTCCGATTCAACCGACCCTAATCTGGTACTGTATGTGCGGTTAGACGAGACGGAGCCCATCAACTCAAGGAAGCGCAAACGCGGACGAGTAGCCGAGGGACATCCGGGAGCGTGGGTAGACCCAGAAAATTCGTTCCAGAACATCGGCAAAAAAGATCAGAAGCTCAATTCCTGAAATCAACCCTTGCCCCTTCCAGTGAATACGCGCTTATCGGATCTACCGATTAAAATTAGTATGAACATGATTAAATTCATGCAATTTAAGAACAACGTTGTTTTCAGGCACTTCCTGATTACGCAACAATCAATCAGGCACTTTTGTTCATTGACGCCAACTAACAACTAGGGAGATCACCATGTACAAACACCTGACACCCATTTCACTGATCGGCGCATTCACGATGCTGGGACTCAGCGCGTTCGGACAGTCCAGTTACTCAGCCAACTTGAACTTAGACCTAAAAGGTCTTGATTTCAAAGGCTCAATGATGACTGGAACGATGTGCATGCCTGGCGGCATTGTGCTGTCAGAAACCAAACCCAAGGGAGTCAAACGCGAACCGATCTACAAAGGCGTTCCGCAATACGGCGTGCTGCACTTGGGTAACGGTCCCCGGTTCGCTCACGTCATTGCGGTAGATCTTCCTAAAGACGGATCAGACGCCAAGATCTACGTTGATTCTGACGGTAATGGAGATCTGCTTTCCGGAGGAACCGGCACTTGGGACGAGAAAAACGTTACAGATGGTATCCCTGAGTATCACGGCACCTATTCGTTCAAAGTCTCCTATGGGAATCCTACGAAGCAATCGCACACAAGTAGCTATGCGCTCAATTTCTACTGGAGTCCGACTCGTGCGAATCTCTTTTTTTATAGAGCATCTGCCCGAGTTGGGAAGATCAAATTGGGTTCAGAGAACTACAGTGTCAAGCTAATTGAGAACAACAACGATGGTGTTTTCAATGTGCCTTTCCTCATCAATAATAAGCCGACAAAGCCCGTTTGGATCGTGCTTGATGGAAGCATGGCGGATGCAAGAGGCACTTTTAGCGTTGGAGGATACAACTACATCGCGATGGTTTCAGACGATGGTTCGCGAATCACGATGAAGCCGACAACAAAGGCGGTCAGTGAGCCCAAACACGCGGTGACCAAGGAGCCAGATCTACTATCAATTGGGACAGACGCCCCCGACTTTGAGGTGCCCGTGTATAGAGGAGGAACCGTGAGACTCTCTCGCCTACGAGGGAAAGTGGTTATTCTTGACTTCTGGGCAACCTGGTGTGGACCCTGTAAGGCATCACTGCCGCACGTGCAGAAAGTCTATGACCAAGTGAAAGACAAGAATGTATTTCTGATTGCTTTAAACTCTTGGGACGATAAACAAGCTTATAACGAGTGGATTCCAGCCAATAAGCAGTATACGCTTCCGTTTGCCTATGACCCCGCCGGCCGGGGTGCCGCGAGCATTGCAAAAAATCAGTACAAGGTTTCTGGGATTCCCACAACTTACGTCATCGATGCAGATGGCAAGATTGCGGCCGCAATTGTGGGATTCAATGGGCTATCAGACCATCGCCTTGAAGAGGCGCTTCAAAAATTGAATGTACCGATTGAAGTTCCCAAATCCGTTCCAATGATCGGGTTTGGAACTAAGAACTAACCCACTTTTTTGAAAACGAGGGGAACAAGTATCGGGTAGTCACCTTAATCGAAACCTTCAAATTCTGACGTTGATCCATTGAAGTGCCTCGTTGCGACGCTATCTTCATTCGCCGAAACGGCAGTTAATGAAATGTACTACTCGATTTGTCTAGGATCACATCGGCAGATTGCTGTTGAACATATCGCCGACGCATAGCCATTTGCCGATTTTCTGCTTGCACTACACTTCGACATACTTGCCTTCGTCCTTCAACATTGTCTCCAGCCTTGGGATGAGTCGAGCCCGATGTTCAACCGTTCGAATTCGGACAAGTCGACCGTGAGAACTGAAAACCACGGGAGGTTCGTTCTGTTCGATGAGCGCCTTAAGAACTTGCTCTACCTGGGCTTCTAAGTCATGGTTCTGGGTCTCAGTGGCGGGCAGATCTTCCCGGAGCGCAACAAATCAATCTGGTCATGCCTGACCTGATCAAGCTTGCTGATCAATATCCAAAGTGGAAGTTCTTTGCGATCATCGAGCCTGACCAGGGAGGGGCTGCCATTCTCAAGGCTCTGGCAAAGTCGCCGCTGAGGGAGAGGGTTAAGTGCGTCAGGCTTGACCCCTTTAAGGACCCGAGTGACCTACACTGCGACGATCCAGACCTATTCTGGGATAGATGGAAGCCAGCTGTCAAAGCCGCCGTTTCCATAGAAGATGCGACAAAGGTACACGGAGTGACGGAGCTATCCGACCTTGCAGCTAGGGTACGGCACATTCTCGGGAATGGAGGCGGGCGAGAGGCGAAGGAGGAAGTCTCGGCAATGGTCGGTGACTTCTTGCTCAAGCAAGGTCACCTGCTCTCAGCCGAGTTCGATGAAGCCAGAGAAGGCATACCGTATATCATCGTGGATGGCACTCCTCAGGCTCTAGACGGCGGCAACGATAGTGTCAGGTTCCTTCTTCAGGAAGTTGGTCTGAACCCCGTCGAGCCCGCTTACAGCTGGCTTCTAAAGGTGCTGCAGAAGAGAGCTGTCTCCGAGGGAAAGCGAGTACGTGTCCATCGGTATTCCTTCAGGAGCGACGACAAGCTCTACATCTCGTGCGGACGCTCGAACCTGGTCTTGGCTCAGTTGGTCAACGACCACGAGGTTGAGCTCACAAAGCATGCGAATGGCTTCGAGGGGGTCCTCTTCGCTGGGAACAGCTGCTTTCCAGAGTGGGAGCCCGACGAAGACCTGCGGGCGTCGGAGGTCAGGCTCTTTCGACCTCAGGTGGAGGCTCCTCCAGAGTCGCTCAACTATCAACGGCTTACCCAGTTCAGTCTGTTGGAAACTTGGCTAACTTGCGTTCTTGCCGGAGTTCAAGCTCCAATTTTGGTTGCACTCGGGAGCTATGGCTCTGGGAAATCACTTTGCTTAGAGGGGGCTATTCGGCTCTTCATGGGTGATTCCCAAAACCTCGGGCAGATTCCCTCAGACGTGCGCTCCTTTTGCTCGATTGCGGCAACAGTTCCGATCTACGTGATCGACAATCTCGACTCTCGTCCGCCGGATTGGCTACCCGATGCTCTGGCTCAGGCAGTCACGGGAGGCGACTTCATCGGCAGGCAGAACTATACCGATTCAGAAGTCTTCCGAAAGCGGCTTAGGGCTCGTATCGGCGTGACTTCAAGAACGGCGGATTTTGCCAAGCGGAAGGACATCCAAGACCGGGTCTTGCCCCTCTTCTTTTCAGAGATGAGCCCGGAGCGTCGGAGGAGCCGAGATGAGTTGCTTGGCGAGATTGATGAGAGGAGGGATGAGATTCTCAGCCACTTGAGCATGGCTGCCGTTCTTGCCTTGAGGAGCAACCGGCAGGTACCTCTGCTTAAGACACGCTTCCAGTCATTTGGCCGAATCCTCCTCCAACTCACCAATGCGAAAGTGACCGCACGGGCTCTGGATGCGTTAGAGGCTGCTCAGCAACTGGCAATCCGAGACCCGGACACCTTGACCCGTGCTCTTTTGGAATATCCCCACGACTTGAGGGGAACGGCCACTCAGATCATGGAGAAGCTTCGAAACGCTGGGCATCGATTGACTGTCCCGCAAGGAGGTAAACCAGCCGCTGCTAGACTTCGAGAGTGCCGTTCTGCGCTCCGGCATAACGGCCACGAGATGCTGGTCAAACAGGTCGGCAGCAACACCATCTTCGAAATTATTCGAGGAGACCGTGAGGGAAATGAGGGCAAAGTGTCGAACTTTGGTTGAGGGAATCAGCTAACACTGAATCAGGTGGATTGGGCGGAACAAGGCAAGATGTTCCCCCAATCTGCCCTCACTTCCCCGACTCCGGACACTCAATCCGGAAACCTCTTGAGTGTGAACCAGCGCGGGGATTAATCCTTTCTTTTGGCGACGTTTACTGTGTTCGCCGGATGTTGCTTGATGCCCGAATCATCCCACCACCAACAACGGTAGAACTCTCCATCAACTACAGGCGGATACTTCAGGTTCAGCTTATCAACGATCGCTTTTGCATCGGCTTCGGCTGGCAACACAGAGGTTTTGAGAAGCCCGATGACCTCTTCAAAAGCGCTGTCAAGTTCGTTACGATAAGCGGGCCGCCTGGGTCCGAACACCATATGCGGTCTTGAAACTGCTGGCGTGGTGAGTCTTGACGCAGCGGTTGGGCTTCCACCCCAACAAACGTCCATAAGTACAACAATTCTCGCCGGACAGTTTGATTTCTTGACCGGTTCCAAAAATTTGAACCATTCGATCAGTTGGCCTTCGGCTGTTTCGCCTGACGTTCCGACATGTGTTTCATCTTCCGGTGCTCTTCCGTGAATTGACAGCCAGAGGAGAATAGGCTCATCACATGGGATGGTGTCTGACCACTCGGCAAACCTAGACATCGCTTCTTCCAATTCCTTCCGTGACTGCCCTTCTACGAACTCGTGTTGCCCGAGTTGTCCGGCTTTTGTCAACAACTCCTGCTCGACCTCCCAAGTGCCTTTGACAGACGTCTCGCTCTCAGGCAATTCGGACTCGACGATAAAGATGTTCACGGGCATGTTTATCAGAGTACCTGCGTCCTGGTGCTTGTTGAATGATTCGACGCTGTCGACTTGCAATTCCATGTTGACGTCTGTCAAAACTAAGAAAGTCGGGGGCTGAGTGACCTCAGCGTTCGGCCATTTTGGGGCCCTTTTTGAAGGACCTGGCGAAGCTTGGTAGGTTCAATTACAACGGCTGCGTTCGGGACGCAGAGGTCGTGGGTTCGAATCCCGCCATCCCGACCACCCATGTATTACGTATACATTCTCTGGTCAGAATCCCGAAGCCGATACTACATCGGATCAACTCCAGACCTTGAACGGCGCCTCTTGGATCACAACGCTGGCAACACCCCTTCGACTAAAGGTGGAATACCTTGGATTCGTGTTCACCAAGAAACCTTTACATCCAAATCAGAAGCACCAAAACGTGAAAAGCAGATCAAGGCGTGGAAGAGCGCCGAGTCCATATTTGAGCTAATCAACCGTTCCAAAAATTAGAGCGTCCCGGTCAAGACCGGGAAGGTCGTGGGTTCGAATCTTGCCATCCCGATCACTCATGTATGGGGCCATTCCGGACACATAGGTTACAAATTGCTCCGGACACATGGGTTACACCTTAGGCCCAGATCGATTCTCAGATCCAGGGCCAAAGGTGCGTTGTCTTCCCTACTTGAGATACCAAGCGAACGAAACGCCGACTTGCCATCGAGGTTTTACGTTGGTGAAATGAGGATAGTTCAAGACATATCCCGCGTTGCCAATAAGACCATATTGACCCATCCGATACTTTGCTGTCAGGCCCGTTTCTTGTTGCCACAGTCCGTCCAAACTGCTCTTAATCTTGGTATATAAACCTGGCTGGAGTCCCTGATTGGACAACTGGTAAACGATCGTTGCACCTGCTGTCCACTGTGGCTCAACTTCAGTCTTGAGCGGCCAAGTCTGAATATAGGCCACGTTGTATTTCAGCGTCCACTGCCCAGTGGTAACGAGTGGGGCGGAATAGCCAAGCTCCTCATTCCAGCTCCCTTTGAGGCCGGTATAAGGCTTGGTGTAAATGTTGCCATCCTCGAATGAATGGAAGTTCAATTGGGGAGTATCGGCGAAAGCGGCTGAGCTTGCAGCCACGAGAACAATTGTTAAGAAACGAGCCATAAACGGTTGGGAATATTATTAAGGAAAAGTTAACAAATTGTTAAGTGAAAACAATATGGCCAATATTTGTTAAGAATCGCGTCGAGCTTAACAGTACGTCTAGCTGATGCTCCAACAATTTCCCAAAATGATGGAGAGAACTCAAAAAGCAAAAGTTGGTAGGGATCCCGACAGGAGCAACCATAGCTCTCTCACCAGCAGACAGTGAAGGTTGTCAGTAACCTAGAGCTATAAAACGCGAACTGATACTTGGATCCATGCTACTCAGGTTGTGAACTCCATTCAAGCTACCATCCGCGTCTGGAAACATTGATGCCGCCAAATTTGCATAACTACTGCGTCAACTGTCAGAAGGACTTGCCGCCATCTGATAACTTCTGTCCAGCATGTGGGGCAGACAATCGGGCGCCAGAGGCAAGGATGCCGGTAAGGCCGCATAATCACGACTACCACGAGGGGCCGTTCTGTAACCAATGCGGGCAGCCGTACGAGCCTCTTGGGAAATCGACCGGTAACGGTAGAACTTTCTTGTTTCGCCCTCTCAACTACAACTGGTCGATTGGGTCGTTTTTGCTCTTGGCGGCTCTATGTGTCGGACTGTCGACAGATGTTGGAGTTTCAAGAGGACGGAATGCAGTTCCCGCTGAACTCATGGCCGGATTACTCGTTCTGTCGAGCATATTCGCTTTTTGCTATCGAAATTGGGTTGCGGTGGACCTCCAAGATCAAAGAATTCATACCTTTCGGGGAATAGGCCCTTTTAAGGCGCGCGACACCTACAAGGTTAGCGACATCCAATCGATCAGCACCGCAACACGCTTGGTATCGACCCGGTACGGCTATCGTCGGTACCACGATCTGTACTTGAACCTTACATCCGGTTCCTTGCGGGTGGCCTCCAGTGAAAACTGGGGAAGCCACTGGGAAGACGGTAGAGCTCTGGCTCTAGCGATAAACCGACCGTTCATCAGCGACGATGCAAACCAAACGGGTTGGCTCGGAACCTTTTAGCCAGAAATCCATCCCAATTTCTAGCTACTTTAAACTTTGACTTCGATAACCGTAGGGTGTCCATTTCGGCCCGTGGTACGGCGTAACTACTTTTGTCGCGCGGCGGGCTCCAGGACCATAGAGATAGGGGCATGGTTTAGAGCGGCTTTGCAGGAGATTCCATCAATCTCGATTTACCGCAAGACCATGAAACAACACCGATCTGAACTCCTTATGCCAGCCGGGTCGCTGGAAAAACTCAAGGTTGCCGTCCTCTATGGTGCAGACGCGGTGTACATGGGCACCCCAGATTTATCACTGCGGGTGACCTCTTAGATGTCCTTGGAGCAGGTGGTGGAAGGAGTGGCTTTTGCTCACGAGCATGGCAAGCGTGCGTACCTGACACTCAATCTCTTCTCACACAACAAAGACATCGCGAGGCTCCATGACTGTCTCGAAGTGATTCAGCAGATCAAGCCAGATGGCCTCCTCATTGCCGATCCAGGAGTATTCCAGTTCATTAAGAGCCGTGCGCCAGAGCTTGATCTGCATATCTCCACCCAAGCCAATGTCTGCTCGTGGCTTTCGGTGCAGTTCTGGCAGGATCTCGGCGCAAAGTTGATCGTTTTGGCACGCGAAGTAACGTTTGCCGAGCTCAAGGAGATTCGGGAGAAATGCCCCGATATCAAGCTGGAGACGTTTATCCACGGCGCCATGTGCATGACCTACTCGGGTCGCTGCCTTCTCTCAAATTTTCTTGCCGAGCGGGGTGCGAATCAGGGGAACTGCGCCAACTCTTGTCGCTGGAAATACAAAGTACACATGCGGCTGAAAGACGGCACGTTAAAGGAGATGGAACTCACCGAAGAGAACCGTGAGCTGTTCGAGTTCTTCGTTGAGGAGGAGAACCGGGGTGGTGAATTGATGCCGATCATGGAAGATGATCGTGGAGCGTACATCCTGAATGCCAAGGACTTGTGTATGTTGCCAAAACTGCCTGATCTGCTGGCGATCGGCGTGGATTCCCTCAAAGTCGAAGGGCGTGGAAGAAGCGCCTATTATCTTGCGATCACCACTCGTGCTTATCGTCGGGCGATCGATGACTGGTATCGGGAACCAGATTCTTGGTCACCTGCGCCCTATACGCGAGAGTTGAACAAGATCCCCAATCGGGGCTACTCGCTGGCATTCTATGATGGTCGCCTCACCCATCACGCTCATAACTATGAGAATACGACGACGCTTTCGGAGTGGGAATACGCTGGCATTATCCGAGAGACTCGGGAGGATTGTTTCATCGTCGAGGTGAAGAATCGGCTTGAAATCGGGGATGTTCTGGAATTTGTTCCATTCGGTGATCACAACCCGGTTCTCCTGCGCATTTACGAATTTGAGGATACGAAGAGCGGGAAGATTACACGTGAAGAGGGTTTGAATGCTGGAACCATTCCGCTGTTACGCATCCCGTTTGATTGGTTCCATGAGGAGGATGCTGAGTCCTTAATAGAAGCGTTCCCACCGTTCACAGTTGTTCGTAAAGAGCGGAATCTGAGTCCGGATGAGATTGCTCGTTTGAAGCTGGATAAGTCGGCGATGCAAGTTGAACAGGGCAATGCCGATGAGGCAACTTATCAAGAAAGGCGTTTAGGATTGATCGATGCCCTGGCCACTGAACATGACGGGAAGACTTTCCGAACGCCACGCACAGGTTCTGAGGGATGCTGTGGCCGAGGCTGTAATGGCTGTCTACGGTTCTGGTATGACGATCGATACACCCGCGCTCGTGAATTGTTGAAGGAAAAGAAGAAGACGGGCGGTCGGTGGCTCGGCGCGATCTAAGTGGCTCAAATGTAAGGGCAAAATGTGAGCATTCCAGCGTTCCATCAGGCTCAGTGCTTATGCTAGTTTCATGGGGTCATTCTAAGGTGCTCGAGCGTGGACGTTCTCATTGAGTTAGTTGTACTCCTCGTCCACATTCCCCTTTGGCAGATATCGTTTACTGTGGTAAAACATAGTCGTTTACCGTGGTAAATGGCGAGCGAGAAAATGGCAATTCGGCTAGGGGCGATTCAATTGGTGATTCTCCAATTCTTATGGAAGAACGGAGAGTCGACGGCTCGTGAGATCACCGACGGGATCTTTCCGCAGACTGGGCTAGCCCACTCCACCGTGCAAACGTTGCTCCGCAAGTTGGAAGTGAAACGCGCCGTGGATCACGTCGAACGAGATCGTAAGTTCTACTTCCGAGCGACGGTTGAGGAGGGGCAAGTCAGTCGAGACGTCGTGGGAGAATTCATTGACCGTGCATTCTCCGGTTCTGCGGGACGCTTGGCCGCGCATTTGGTCGAGAACGAATCCTTGACCCCCGACGATCTCAAGCGACTGCGAGCCTTGGTCGACAAGAAGCTGGAGAAAGACGCATGACCGACACCCTCGTGATGCTTTGGGTTCAACTTCTTCTGGTTTTTGGGACTGCCTTGATAGCCCGTAAGCTTTTCCGGCAGACATCCTATCGGATTGCCTGTTTGCAGGTTGGAATCCTAGTCGGGCTCATGTTGATTGTGGTTGCTCCACTTAAACCTGAGTTTTCAGGCCAAACTGCTCCAGCTATGTGGGCGCCAGATGCCGTCATGCACTGGTCGGTTACTGGGCCGGAAACCTATACCTATCCAAAAAGGCAAACACCCATTAAGGACCTGCGCGAACTGCCCAAACCGATTCCGGCAAATCTCCCCATGGAATGGATTCCGTTGCTTTGGTTCAGCGGCGCCGCTTTGTTTGGCATTTACACTGCTTGGGGTTGGTTTCAACTTGCTCTTGCCGGTAGGAGGTCGATTCCTTTGGGCGTGCCGGAAAGCGAGATACCGGTTCGACGGTCGTATCTCATTGATCAACCGTTTGTGGCCGGAGCCTTCAAACCTCATCTTTACTTGCCAAGGGATTGGAGTTCCCGGTGGACTGATCAGGAGTTCAATGCGATCCTGAAACATGAGCATGCTCATGTTCGCTTTGGCGATCTTCACACATTGTGGGTTCTGCGCTTGTTACAAATACTCGCATGGCCGGTACCGACGGTTTGGGTGCTGGGTAGAGCTCTTGCCATTGAATCCGAGAAGCGTTGTGATGAAGCGGTTTTGCTCCAAGGAGTACAGCCAGAGGTCTATGCCCACTGCCTTATCAACTTGGCAGAAAGACTATCCACGCAAGAAGGACAGGGGCGAATCGTTAGCGGCATCGGGGCGATCGGCAATCCATCTGTCTTGGAAGTCAGGGTTAGGCAGATTATGAGTTTCAGCTCGGATGCTCTGCGACGAGTAACGATGCGCGGCTGGGTGATGATGATCGCCGGCGGATGCCTGACCCTGGGAGCATTGAGCATTCAATTTGGGAAGTCTCATCACCAATTGCCCATTTTGCAAAATGAGGTGTTCATACAGGGGCCGATAACGTTAGCGGTAAAGGATACAAATCAAAAGCTACTTCCAATCGAGGAAATTCAGAATGGGCACTACCAGATGGAGGTTTTTTCGGAAAAGTATCCGCATGGAAAAGTGGTTGATTTAAGGCCCAAGGCAAACCCTATTAGGATCGCCTTGACGGACTGGCGGAAAGTTTATGCGCTCAAAATCCTTGGTAAACAACCCGGATTTGGTCTTACTTCCCATGAACTCTATTTGGGGGCCAATCCGAATTGTTCACTCATGCTTTCAAAGCCCACGAAACTTACTGGCACTGTAGCTTTGCCAGATGGATTGCCCGCGAAAGGAGTCAGGATGGTCGTTTCGATGATCTCTGGCTCATCACAATACAGTGCTGATGATTTCAGTTCACTAACCCAGACGGGCAATGATCGCCTGCTTCTGAGTGATGTTTGCGATGAGCAGGGCAGGTTCGAAATTAGCGATATACCTATGAATAGCGCGGTCAACGTTGAACCAATGGACAACAGGTTTCTCGTTTCCAAAGGATTCCATTTGGGAGCGAATTCTACTATCAGCTCTGAAGGGTTTGTTATGGATCAGGATTCCAAAGATGCTGGCCAGATTCATCTGCAGTACTCAGCCCTGATTACAGGCAAAGTGACCGGTTCAAATGGAGAACCTCAGGTTGGTTTTGGAGTGAAGGCGATGGGTGTCTCAGGAACGGGATATTCGCGAACGGATCACGAAGGCAAGTTCCAAATTACAAATATTCTCCCTGGTAAATACACAGTGGGCGTCGAAATTCCCGATGAGATTCAATCCAAGCTAAGTACGCGAGCTGTCGATAATGTTGTTGCACAAGCTGGTAAGTCAGCAACTGTTGATTTCGTATGTAAGCCGGGGGCGTCCATTTTCGGAACGGTCTATCACCAAGATGGACGTCCAGTACCCGAGACGATACTCTGTGTCTATTCAGAGTCTGAGTATTGGTTTCAATACGTTCGAACGGATAGCAATGGGAAGTATGAAATCAATGTTTCGCCAGGCTATCGGCGTATCTTCTTGCTGCTATCGGAGCATAATCCGAAGGCGATCGACAAACACGAAATAGAATTCAAAGAGGGCCAAAGGATCAAAATCGATTGGCCAGTGGACTAGAAAGCGTCCTCGCCTACCACCACCGTATTGAGCGACTTTACGAAGCCTTGCGGCTTTGAAATTGAACTCTAATGGGGCCCTCGGGCCACTCAATCACCAAACCTTGAACATCGGGAAGACAGATTTCTGCGAGCACTTGAGGTGTAAAGGGGGCCAAGCTGGGAACTCGTATGGTCCTAACTACGGCATGGATTTCTCCCCAGTTGGGAACGGAGAGTGTGATCAACTCACCTAACAAGCATTCTGCCTGAATGATGGAGTTATAGAGGATGGCTCCACCAGGGGCTACGATTACTAAGTCGACCATTTGCAAAGTTTAAAGAGTTCTTACCATTAAAGGGCACAGTAAAATTATCAGTAAATATGTGGATGGAACCAAGAATTTGGCTAGATGTCTACTAGTGCGAAGAATCTCTGGGCATAGCAAGCATCAACTTAAGATTTGAAGTTAGAACTCAGCCGTTTTTGAACTTAAAACGGAATCTGAGATGGT
>Ga0164296_1002711_pt1 | contig 17281 bp, 16 predicted proteins | sample GEODES057metaG_FD_113533 | JGI IMG/M metagenome (GOLD analysis project Ga0164296, IMG submission 113533) | Dystrophic lake water microbial communities from Trout Bog Lake, Wisconsin, USA - GEODES057 metaG | ecosystem: Environmental > Aquatic > Freshwater > Lake | place: USA: Trout Bog Lake... | reverse complement strand
GCCTCTTCCGGCGTGATTTCAGGATCGGGATTCGCCATCGCGAAAATGATCGGGTTCGGCGCCATGCTCTTCACCATCTCAGCCGAGAGAGCACCCTTTGCCGACAGACCGAAAAACACATCCGCGTCTTTCATCGCGTCTTCTAATGTGCGCGCTTTGGTTTCAACCGCATGCGCGCTCTTCCATTGATTCATACCCTCGGTGCGGCCTTTATAAACCACGCCTTTCGTGTCGCAGAGAATGACATTCTCAGGTGCAAAGCCCATCGCCTTGATGAGTTCAAGACAAGCAATGCCCGCCGCTCCCGCACCATTGCAGACAAGCCTTGTTGATTTCATCTCGCGGCCCGTGAGCCGCATCGCGTTCATAATGCCTGCCGCCGCGATAATAGCCGTGCCATGCTGGTCGTCATGAAAACCGGAATATCCATCAACTCGCGAAGCCGCTCCTCGATGATGAAACATTCAGGCGCTTTGATATCTTCGAGATTAATACCGCCGAAAGACGGGCCGAGATAACGCACAGCATTGATAAACTGGTCGGGATCTTCGGTATCCACTTCGAGATCAATGGAATCGACGTCGGCGAAGCGCTTAAACAACACCGCTTTGCCTTCCATCACAGGCTTTGAGGCAAGCGCGCCGAGATTGCCCAAGCCCAAAATCGCCGTGCCATTGGAAATGACCGCAACAAGGTTGCCTTTGGCCGTGTAATCAAAAGCCAGCGCCGGGTTCTCGGCAATCGCTTTGACCGGAACCGCGACGCCCGGGGAATAGGCAAGCGACAAATCGCGCTGCGTGGCCATCGGCTTGGTTGCGACAATCTCGATCTTGCCCGGGCGGCCCATGGCGTGAAAATCGAGTGCTTCTTTGTCAGAAATCGTCGGACGCGTCAGTTTTGTTGGTTTTTTACCCTGATCGGCCATATTTCTTTTCCCCCGCATAGTATTTTGTTGCCCGCAACCTTAGGGCGAGAATAAGCAAAGCTCAACAATGCTTATGGTCGTGGGGAGAAAATGTCGGTCTTTCTGGCTAGATGACAACAGACGGACATCATAACCACTTCTATCATAGACACGAATCAATCAAGAAATCTTCAACAGGCTCGCATGGAAATCCGAAAGATGCTTGCCCGCCCATTGCGCGAGACCTTCTAAAATCGGGCGGAGTGCACGGCCACTTTCGGTCAATTGATAAGCGTTGTTACGAGACACGGCATCAGGATGCGCTCTCTCAATCAGTTTCAGACGGGTCAGAAGCTCAAGTCTTGCTGCCAGAATATTCGTCGAGATGCGCTCAGGCGCGTTCAAAAATTGCGAATAAGTCCGCGGGCCGTGAATAATCAAATCACGGATAATCAACAAAGACCACTTGTCACCAAGCACGTCCAGCGCGGAGCTGACCGGACATGGTGAACGCCAATCCATATTTTTTTTCACTCAACACCATAGACTTGCAACGCCATAGACTTAGTTTTTTAACGCGAACGACTACCTACACACTTTAGCAACTCACGATCGCGACACGGCCGCTGCCATTTCCGTAAACGCTTTGTCCAACGGGGATGGCTGCCAATTCAATAGCGTCATTGTTGCGCTGTTATCAAGGACGGCCTTTCGTCCAATAAAGGGAAGCATTCCGAGCGCTTCACGATCAACAAGGCCCATCAATTTTAAGACAAAAGTTGGCGCTTTTATCATGGGAACCTTTTTATAGCCCGCGTCCCGTAATACTTTGGCCAAGGTCGCCATCTCAACAGGCTCCGAACTGCAGGCGATAAAGCGCTTTCCGGCGGCACCTACTGCAGTCATTGCTGCAACATGGATCTTCGCGACATCGCGCACATCGACCATGCCCATGGCCATATCCGGGATCATGGGGATTTTGCCTTTGATCATTTTGGTGATGAGCGACACGCTTTGACCATCAATCTTAGCGCCCAAAGACGGGCCGAACACCGCTCCGGGATTGATAACGGCCATCTCCATAGCGCCGCCCTCAACAGCCTTCCAGGCGGCGCGTTCGGCCAATGTTTTGCTCTTGGCGTAAGCACCGATATTTGCATTGGTGTCCGACCAATCGGCTGGCCCATAATGGCCTGTTTCCTTCCCCGCTATGATCGAAAAGGTTGATGACGTCAAAACAAGTCGCTTCACGCCGGCCCGTTGCGCAGCAGCGATAACACGCTCTGTGCCCTGGACCGCCGGCGCGATCATCTCATTTTCATCTTTTGGCTCTTCCAAGACGAAAGGTGAGGCGACGTGAAGGACATAAAGGCAGCCTTTCATCGCTTCGTCCCAGCCTTTGTCAGAGAGAAGATCGGCCTCGACGAAACTCAAATTTTCGACCGATGCGACCTTGGCAATCCCCTGGCGCGTCGACTCGGCCTTGGACTGTGAGCGAATGGTGCCAACCACTTGGTAGCCGTGCCGCAACAATTCAGCGGCACAATGTTGCCCGATATAGCCGGTGACGCCTGTCACGAGGACTTTTTCCATAAAACGATCTCCAAAGCTGCGGCTTCTATCACTTGTGATTTGCAAGCTAACCATAAAGCTTGCAAACTGCAAGTTATAAATGGGATCAGACGTGAAACCGATCATCCGGGCCTGACCGAATAGCTTCGGATAAGCCTGCTTTAAGGCGTGAATTCACATCGGGGCTTTGCTAGCGTCCGGTCATGACACAGACGCTCACTCCTTCTGACGCCGAACGGGGCGCGACCCCGATGATGGCCCAATATATCGAGATCAAGGCGGCCAACCCGGATTGCCTGCTGTTTTACCGTATGGGCGATTTTTACGAGTTGTTTTTCGAGGATGCGGAAATCGCCTCGCGGACACTGGGCATTGTGTTGACCAAACGCGGCAAGCATCAGGGTGCTGACATCCCGATGTGCGGTGTGCCTGTCGAGAGGGCGGATGATTATCTCCAACGGCTGATTGCGGGCGGCCATCGCGTTGCCGTTTGCGAGCAATTGGAAGATCCGGCGGAAGCCAAAAAGCGGGGGCCGAAATCGGTGGTCCGGCGCGATGTGACGCGGCTTGTGACACCGGGGACAATCACCGAAGAGCGTTTGCTTGACCCAACCGCTGCCAATCTTTTGGTCGCGATTGCGCGCCAGCGCGGCGAAGATGGCTCATGGCTTTATGGCCTCGCGGCGGCGGATATTTCGACCGGGCGCTTCAGTGTCACCGAGGCCTCGGAAGCGACATTGCTCACGGAAATTGCCCGGCTTGAGCCGCGCGAATTGCTGGTGCCTGACACTTTGATCGACGAGAATGGTCCGCTGCGGGCTTTGTTCCGCGCCGATCCGGGCCGTGTTTCGCCCTTGGCCCGCGACGGGTTTGACGGCATGACCGCCGACAAAAGACTTCAAGACTATTTTGGTGTCAAAACAACCGAAGGACTGGGCGCCTTTTCGCGGGTCGAACGCGCCGCGGCGGCGGCAATCACAACCTATGTCGAGCGCACGCAGCGCGGGGTGCGCGCGCCGCTCGCCATACCGCAGCGGGACGTCAGCCAAGCAACCATGCAGATTGATGCCGCAACGCGCGCCAATCTCGAATTGACGCGCACACTGGCAGGTGAACGGCGCGGCTCCTTAATTGACGCGATTGACCGCACCGTCACACCCTCTGGTGCGCGGTTGTTGGCCGAGCGCTTGGCGGGGCCGCTGATTGATGCCGATGCGATCCGCGCGCGGCATGATGCCGTTCAGTTTTTTCTTGATCATCGGCCCTTGCACGACGCCATTGCTGCGACATTGAAAGGCACGCCCGATATGCCCCGAGCTCTGTCGCGCCTTGCGATGGAGCGTGGCGGGCCTCGTGATCTTGCAGCCTTGCGCGACGGCATTGTGGCTGCGCATCATGTGGCCGAAGGTTTGAAGGGCGCCGGCGATCTGCCGGAAGAGCTCGCCAAAGCCTATCAGCATCTCACAGCGCTCGACATCACGCTTGCGCAGAGAATGCAACGCGCTCTGGCTGATGACATGCCGCTCAACAAACGCGATGGCGGTTTTGTGCGCGAATCCTATTCGCCCGAGCTCGATGAAACCCGCGCCTTGCGTGATGAAAGCCGCCGCGTGATTGCCAGTTTGCAAGCGCGTTATGCCGAGATGACGGGGATCAAAACGCTCCGCATCAAGCATAATAATTTTCTGGGTTATTTTATCGAAGTGCCACAGGCAGCCGGTGAGGATATTTTACGCTCTGAGCAGGCGGCGACGTTCATTCATCGGCAAACAATGCAGGACGCGTTGCGATTTTCAACCGGCGAGCTTGCTGATTTGGCAAGCCGAATTGCATCGGCAGGTGAACGCGCGCTCGCGCTTGAACTTTCGATTTTCGAAACGCTGCAACGCGCGTGTTGTGATGCTGATCAAAGCATAAAGGCTGCAGCGGATGCTTTGGCGGTGATTGATGTCGCGGCATCCTTTGCAAGGCTTGCCACGGAGTGTGATCACACGCGGCCTCAGATCACCACCGGTCTCGACTTTACGATCGAAGGCGGCCGACATCCTGTCGTCGAAAATGCGTTGAAGCGCGAAGGCGAAAGTTTCATCGCCAATGATGCCGATTTATCACCGCCTGATCGCCAGAGTGCCGGACGCATTCTGGTGATTACCGGCCCTAATATGGCGGGTAAATCGACTTATCTCAGACAAAATGCGCTGATCGCTGTGCTCGCCCAAGCGGGTGGCTTCGTGCCTGCGCGTCACGCGGTCCTCGGCCTTGTTGATCGTCTTTTTTCACGCGTGGGTGCGGCCGATGATTTGGCGCGCGGCCGCTCGACTTTTATGGTGGAAATGATCGAGACGGCGGCCATTCTCAATCAGGCCACGGAGCGCTCGCTTGTGATCCTTGATGAGATTGGGCGTGGCACGGCGACCTTCGACGGATTGTCGATTGCGTGGGCAACGATTGAGCATCTCCATGAATGCAATCGCTGCCGCGCTTTGTTTGCAACCCATTTTCATGAATTGACAGCGCTGACCAAACGGCTGAGCCGATTGGCCAATGCCACAATGCGTGTGACGGACCATCAGGGCGATGTGATTTTCTTGCATGAAGTGGTGCCGGGGACGGCGGATCGCTCCTATGGGATCCAAGTGGCTCGCTTGGCTGGATTGCCAAGAGCCGTCATTGATCGTGCCGCAATTATTCTCTCCGAATTAGAAGCCAGCGACCGCCAAGCGCCCGTCGAACGCATGATTGACGATCTGCCTTTGTTTTCAATTTTTACATCTCAACAGTCAACGACACTTGCCGTTACGTCAAAACCTGATTTAATATGTGAAGAACTGGAGTCGATACGGCCTGACGATATGACGCCCAAAGAGGCTTTGGCGGCATTGTACCGTCTGAAAGAACTCATGCAAAGATATTAGGAGCCTGCAATGTCTGAGATGGTATCAAACACGTCACCATCGGCAGACACAGCATCAGACAATGGAGAGCGTGAGTTAGGATTTGAATTTCGCGGGCGTGCGGGAGAGTATTTCGGGATTTGGATTGTCAATGTCCTTTTATCCGTCATTACCATCGGTATCTATTCGGCATGGGCAAAAGTGCGCCGTCTTCGCTATTTTTATGGCAACACATGGCTCGATGGTCATAATTTTGAATATCACGCAAAACCAAGGCAGATTCTGATCGGGCGATTGATCGTTTTTGGAGTTCTGCTCATTTATAATACTTTGGTTCATTTTTCTCCTGCGTTCGGCTTTTTGAGTTTTGGGTTCATTTTTGCTTTTCCTTGGATCATCAACAAAGCAATCCGCTTTAACGCCCGAATGACGAGTTACCGGAATGTCCGATTTGGTTTCGAGGGGTCGTATAGGGGTACGTTTAGCGTATTTCTCTTATGGCCAGTTGTGGTAATTTTTACGCTTGGCATTATGACGCCGTTTTATACCCGCGCAGTCTCGCGATATATTTATGGGAACCTGCACTATGGAACGGCAAAATTTGAAACGACGATGCCGCTCAGCGCATTGTATATCAATTTCGGCTTGTCCGCGTTGTTTTTCCTGATCCCCGCGCTAGCGGTTGTGGGACTTCCGATAGCTTATGCCTTGAGCAATGGTGTCCTTTTGAGCGATCTATCGATCATTCTTCACAAAATTTCTTTTTTACTGTTCCTGCTTATCTACATTTCGATTTCTGCTGCGGTTCTATCCTACCATGCTGGCGCGCGGAATATCGTCTTTAACGGTCTGACGCTTGACCGTCGTCATCGGTTTCGGTCATCGCTGGGTCGGTTGAGTTATTGCTGGGTGACCATTTCGAACTTGGTTGTAGTGGTCCTCACCTTTTTCCTGATGCGGCCATGGGCTGCTATTCGGTCCTGGCGTTACCTGATTGAGCGCACATCAATGGTCGCTGTAAGCGATCTTGGCGAATTTGCTGGGCAAACGGGCGGTGACGGCAATGTGGTCGCTGCCGAATATGCCGATATTGAATGGGTTAATATTGGACTTTGATCCGAAGGGCTGCTCTTGATCACACAGCGCGGTTTCGGGGCACATGGCGCTCTATCGGATCGGGCTCATCGTGGGAGGCAACCAACCTTTGGCCACAACGGTTCCTGGACGCTATTTTTTAACAAATGCTTCACATTTTTTTAGCGCTTCACTCACGCGGGATAATAGTGGGCTTGTTCTCCATGTCGAAAATTTTACTGAACCCTTCAGACATCGCCATTTTGAGCGTTCCCAACCTTTAGCTGGATTACCGACAAAGCTCACTTTCCCTGACGGCAGTATTTTCGAAGCCCTATCGGACGACGGACTGCTCGCAATTTTAGGCGCTCGGCCGAGCTTTTTCGACATTCTCACACGGCATGAGAGGAGCGTCAAAACGGTGGTTGCGACGCTTGTCATCACTGTGGCATTGGCATTCGGATTTTGGCGTTGGGGTCTCTCAACGGCAGCATTTTTGGCAGCTTGGATGACGCCGCCGACTTTCACGTATGCCATGGATGCTGGAACGCTCGCGACGCTTGATCGCGCTTTGCTCTCGCCTTCAAAACTAAGCGACGATCAGAAAGCGCGGATCACATCTGATTTTGATCGGCTGGCGACTGTGTCGGGCCTTCCAATGGGCCGTTTGACGCTTGTGTTTCGCGACGCCCCAAGGCTTGGTGCCAACGCCTTTGCTCTGCCCGGCGGCTCTGTCATCCTAACCGACCAACTCGCGAGCTTGTCTCGGGAACCTGACGAGATCGCGGGCGTTCTCGCGCATGAAATCGGTCATGTCGAGCATCGGCATTCTCTGCGTTTAATCTACCAAGCCGTTGGGCTTAGTTTCTTTATCACCATGATTAGTGGTGATCCGGGCAGTATGATTGATACTGTTATCCAGCAGATGAGTTCCTTGCAGACACTGGCTTACTCTCGAGAATTTGAACGAGAAGCTGACCGAGAAAGCACTGTCCTCATGCAGAAGCTGGGGCGCAACCCATTGGCGCTCATCACTTTGCTTGATCGCGTGGTGCCGCAAGGTGCGGGTCAAACAACATCTTTTCTCTCCACCCATCCCGGCAATGAGGAACGACGAGGCGAAGTTGAGGCTCTTGCTAGCTCAGAGGCTGTCAAAGACTAAAGACCTTTGCGCGTGACCTGTCACATGTGACAGGTCGGAGTCACCGCCCGGGCTTTGTATGGTCGCGGGCGATGATGAGAATTTTAATGAATAGACATGTGGCCGTTCGACGGCTTTCGGCGCTGCCTCGCGTGAGGAGGCTGGCATGGTAACGCGCGTCTCGACTGTGGCCTTTGAGGGAATTGAGGCTAAGCCTGTCGATGTGCAGGTGCAGACCATGCCCGGCAAAGTGCTTTTCTTAATCGTCGGCCTGCCTGACAAAGCCGTAGGTGAATCGCGTGAACGGGTGCGCGGCGCGCTTGTGGCTTCGGGCCTGACGCTTCCGGCGAAACGAATTATCGTCAATCTTGCCCCCGCCGATATGCCGAAAGAAGGCAGCCATTTTGATTTGCCGATTGCGCTCGCTTTGATGGCGGCCATTGGTGCCATTCCGCCTGATGCGCTCGATGGATTCACCGTGCTCGGCGAATTGGGGCTTGATGGGTCGATTGCGCCAGTCGCCGGTGTTTTGCCGGCAGCGATTGCAGCGCATACGCGCGGCCATGGGCTGATCTGCCCGCAGGGTTCGGGCTCGGAAGCGGCATGGGCCGCGCGCGATATGTCGATCATCGCGCCGCGCTCGCTCATTCAACTCGCCAATCATTTCAAGGGCACACAAATCTTGACGCAGCCGGAGCCAGCAATCCGCAAGGAAGCGGTGCCGCTGCCCGATCTTGCCGATATCAAGGGCCAAGAGAGCGCAAGACGCGTGCTCGAGATTGCGGCGGCTGGCGGGCATAATCTCTTGTTCTCGGGGCCGCCGGGAGCAGGAAAATCCATGCTGGCCTCGCGGCTCCCCTCGATTTTGCCGCCTTTGCTGCCGAAGGAATTGCTCGAAGTCTCGATGATCCAATCGGTGGCGGGGCAGATTTCGAACGGTGAATTGACGGATCGTCGCCCATTTCGTGCGCCGCATCATTCCGCCTCGATGGCGGCGCTTGTTGGTGGCGGATTGAATGCACGCCCGGGTGAAGTCTCGCTCGCCCATCACGGCGTGTTGTTTCTCGATGAGCTACCAGAGTTTCAGCCGCAAGTGCTCGATGGGTTGCGCCAACCGCTCGAGAGCGGCGAAGCCGTGATTGCGCGCGCCAATCATCGCATCACCTACCCGGCGCGGTTTCAGCTTGTGGCGGCGATGAACCCGTGTCGCTGCGGACGTGCGACAGAGCCGGGCTATGCCTGCAAACGCGCGCCGAATGAAACCTGCATGGCGCAATATCAAGCGCGGATTTCCGGACCGTTTCTCGATCGAATTGATCTGGCCATCGAAGTGCCGGCGGTGACGGCATCGGATCTCATCCAGCCGGGACACTCCGAATCCTCGCAGAGCGTCAGCGCGCGCGTGGCGGATGCGCGCGGGCGGCAAGAGAGCCGCTTTCGCAAACTTGGCCTCGACAATGTGACCACCAATGCTTTGTGCCCCGTCAGTCACCTCGCCGAGGTCGTGATGCCGGATCAAGACGGGATCGATCTCATTCGCCGCGCGGCAGAGGCAATGCAGCTGTCGGCGCGCGGCTATCACCGTGTGCTCAAAACCGCCCGCACCTTGGCTGACCTCGACGGGACCGACACGGTGCGCCGCATCCATCTCGCCGAAGCCCTGTCCTATCGCAGCAGGACCGTGTCACTGTGAACTATAGTTGACAAATGAGGGGTGATGGAACATACTGATCCCATAGAGCTTCGCTTTACGAAACGGTTTCACGACTGGCTTTTCGGCATTAAAGACCAGCGTGCAAAACGGCAGATTTCAAAGCGAATTGCGAGGCTGACGGCAGGTCTTTTTGGCGACGTCAAGACGATATCGGGACCGTTGCGTGAGATGAGGATTCATTACGGGCCAGGCTATCGGCTCTATTTTGTTCAATACGGTGCCGTTGTTGTCATTTTACTCGCAGGCGGAACAAAGGCGACCCAAGAGCGCGATATTGCGGAAGCTCAAGCACTTCTCAATGAATTGGAACTTTGAATTATGGCATTGAAAACCTATCCCTTTGATGCTGCCAAGCTTTTTACCACTCCCGAATCCCAATCCGAATTGCTGGAAGATGCGTTTGAGACTGGGGACCCGACTTATATCCGTGTGGCACTTGGTATTGTGGCACGCGCGCGCGGGATGACGGATATTTCACGCGAGGCAGGCGTCACGCGTGAGGCGTTGTATAAAGCGCTTTCTCAAAAAGGCGATCCGCGGCTCTCGACGCTGCTTGGCGTTGTCAAAGCCTTAGGCTTTCAGCTGACTGTGCGCCCGACCATCACCTGACTGTCACAAAACAGTTAGCTGGATATGATCAAACCGTCATAGAAATGAGGCGAATCGCCGATGTGACGGGAGAATGACGATGATCGATCTTTCTGAGGGCTTTCGTGGCTGGGATCACGGCCATACGCCTCTCAATCCCTTCGCAGCTTTTATGCGCCGCCCTGATTATGACGCGACGCTGACCTTAGGCCGGATCGGCGCGCTTGAAGTGCGCCTTGCCGGCACTAAGAAAGACATCAAAAAAGCGCAGCGTTTGCGCTATACTGTGTTTTGCGAAGAGATGTCGGCTGTGCCCGATCTCGTATCGCGGTTAAAGCGTCGCGATATCGACGCGTTTGACGCAATTTGCGATCATCTTCTTGTCATTGATCACGCCGAGAAAAAGCCGAAAGTGGTTGGCACCTATCGCTTGCTCCGCCAAGATGTCGCCGCGCATCACGGTGGATTTTACACCGCAAATGAATTCGATATTGGCCCGATGTTGGCGGCCCATCCGGGTGCAAAATTTTTGGAACTCGGGCGCTCTTGTGTTGCCAAACCCTATCGCGACAAACGCACGGTTGAGCTGCTTTGGCATGGCATTTGGGCCTATGTGAAGCGCCATCGCATCGATGTGATGTTTGGCTGCGCGAGTTTTGAAGGCACCAACCCGGATGCGCTTGCTTTGCCTTTGAGCTTTCTGCATCACCACGCCCGCGCAACGGGCAATTTTAACGCCCGCGCTTTGTCGCGCCGCGCTGTGCCCATGAACCGCTTACCGGAAGATCAGATCAATGCGAAATTGGCTTTGCAAGCCTTGCCACCTTTGATCAAAGGCTATCTCCGCTTGGGTGCGACAATCGGCGAAGGGGCCGTGATTGATCATCAATTCGGCACCACCGATGTGCTGGTGATCCTGCCTGTTGCGGCCATCAATCCGCGCTATATCGATTATTACGGGGCTGATGCCACGCGCCATGCTGCGTGACGGAACCCGTATTTTAACGCGGAAAGCCCTGCAAAGGGCCTGATTTTCTGACCAAACATATGTATCAATGGATGGTCATAAGAGATCAGGTTCATGCTGCCGCAAGAAATCATCCGCAAAAAGCGGGACGGAGCAACACTCTCGTCGCAGGACGTTGAGGCCTTCATCACTGGCCTCGCCGATAGCCGCGTGACAGATGCGCAAGCCGCAGCCTTTGCGATGGCGGTGTTTTTTCGCGGTATGACGATGGATGAGCGGGTGGCCTTAACGCTCGCGATGACGCGTTCGGGCACGATGCTTCAGTGGCACGATATGCCCGGCCCAGTTCTCGACAAACATTCGACCGGCGGAATCGGCGACACCGTAAGCCTGATGCTCGCACCTGCGGTTGCGGCGTGCGGCGGTTATGTCCCGATGATTTCGGGACGCGGGCTTGGCCATACGGGCGGCACGCTCGATAAGCTCGATTCCATTCCAGGCTATTGCTCGCAGCCGGACCTCACTTTGTTTCGCGAAGTGGTTACGACAACAGGATGCGCCATCATCGGCCAAACCGCGGATCTCGCGCCTGCTGATGGGAGGCTCTATGCGATCCGCGATGTGACGGCGACGGTTGAGTCCATACCGCTCATTACAGCCTCTATTTTGTCGAAGAAATTGGCAGCTGGATTGCAAGGTCTCGTGATGGACGTGAAAACCGGCTCGGGTGCCTTCATGCCAAGCCTTGAAGGCGCGAAAGAGTTGGCGGAAAGCATCGCCCATGTCGCCACGAGTGCAGGCCTGCCAACGACTGCGCTCATCACCGATATGGATGAGCCGCTGGCATCGGCTGCGGGAAATGCGCTCGAAGTGAAACTCGCGATTGACTATTTGACGGGCAAGAAACGTGATCCACGCCTTCACGCCGTAACCCTCGCACTCGGCGCTGAAATGCTGCTGCTTGGCAGGCTTGCGGATAATTATGATCATGCGATTGAGAAGATGGAGATGGCCATTACGTCAGGCCGCGCAGCGGAGCGTTTCGCGCAGATGGTGACTGCGTTGAAAGGCCCTCACAATCTTCTTGATCAATACGAGACGATGTTACCGCGCGCGCCAATCATGCGCCCTGTGCCCGCGCACCATGATGGCTTCGTATCAGCGATAGCAACGCGCAAGATAGGCCTTGCTGTGGTCGAATTGGGTGGTGGGCGCACACGGGCGAGCGATGCGATTGATCCTTCCGTCGGATTTTCCGAATTAAAACCGGTGGGTACAAAAATCTCACGCGGTGAGCCGCTTGGCTTTGTGCATGCCGCAACCGATGATCAGGCCACGCGCGCTTGTGCATCATTGATCACCGCTTATTCCATCACACCCAACGCGCCATTGCCGCGCGCTCTTATTCATGACCGTATCGAAGGACACAATTCACGATGACTGCGTTTCTCGTTTCTATGGGATCTGGCGATCCCGATCCGTGGGTTTCGAAGTTACAAGAGATGCTCCCACAACTGCACGTTATCAAATCGGGGCAGGCCGTGGATCCGGCGTCAGTGCATTATGCGATGACCTGGTATCATCCACCGGGATCGCTAATGGCTTACCTTAATCTCAAAGCAATTTTTTCGATGGGTGCTGGTGTTGATCATTTGTTGCGTGATCCGAATTTGCCGCCTGTTCCGATTTCGCGCGTCGTCGATTCAGACCTCACCAATCGCATGAGCGAATATGTCGTGCTGCATGCGCTCTCTATCATGAGACAGACACGGCGTTATCGTGACCAGCAGACGCAAATGCTCTGGAGCGATGATGATTTTCAACCCGCAGCCTGCGATGTGCGCGTGGGGATTATGGGTATGGGCGTGCTGGGACAGGACGCTGCAAAGAAATTGCAGGTCATGGGTTTTGATGTTGCTGGGTGGAGCCGCACACCGAAGGCGTTGAATGGCGTCACAACATTCTCAGGTGACAGCGGTCTCACAGATTTTCTCGCGCGAACGGATATTCTGGTTGTGCTCTTACCACTCACACCAGAGACGCGCGGGATCATTAACGCAAAACTCTTGAAAGGCTTATCGCGCTCGGGCCGGGTGACGGCACCATCGCTCATCAATGCGGGCCGTGGCGGTTTGCAGATCGAGAGTGAAATCTTGGCGTGTCTTGACGATGGCACTTTGCATGAAGCTGTGTTGGATGTGTTTGAGCGTGAACCGCTTGATCCAACATCGCGGCTTTGGACACATCCACGTGTCACCGTCACCCCACATAATGCAGCAGTATCTGATCCTATCGCCATCGGTCGTTTGATCGCGCGACAAGTCGGCCGCATTGAACGCGGTGAGGCGCTTGAAAATCAAGTCGATCCTCAAAGAGGCTATTGAGCGCTTACGCCAAGCGCTTGATGGATGTGATGGGTCCCGCGCCTTTGGACAGGATGCGATCAGCAGTCCCTTGCAAGGACTCGCTGACCACGAGCATTTGATGGCCACTCGCGTGTAAGACCTGTGTGGCATCGCGCATGATGCCGACATGGCCTTTCCAGAAAATCAAATCGCCGCGTTGGAGTCCTGAAAGATCAGGTGTGATCGGCAGAGCTTCGCCTACCGCGTGTTCCTGCATGTCGGTATCGCGCGGAGCAAAATGGCCCGCCGCATCAAGCGAGACTTGAACAAGACCTGAGCAATCAAGGCCAATGCTTGTCTTGCCGCCCCAAAAATAGGGGATACCGATAAATTGTTCTGCCACGCTCACAAAATCTGATGCGGTTTCAGTGAGCGGGCCGCAATGATCGGCAATGAGATAATGGCCGCGATGCGTGATTGCGAATTGATCTTTTCGGTCCAAGATCGTGACACGGCTGCCCATGGAGAGTGTCGCCATCGGTGGCAATTTGATGCTGGGTCCGCCATAGAGAAATGTTCTCAGCACCGAGACGCGATGTGTTGGTTCTGCAATATCTTGCGTGAGCGCATTTGACGGCACATAGCCGACGTAAGAATCACGCTGCAATTGGCCCCAGCTCCAGCCTTCCTCATCGCGATCATATTCGATGAAGATTTCGCCATGCAAAGCTTGCGTATCGAGTGGTGCATCAGGCACCGGTGCACGGCGCAGATCGGCGATGCCATCAAACACGATCCGGGCTTCGCCCTTCACATAATGCGGAGCATCCACGATGCCGCGCATCGTCTCAGCCGCAAGATCGGGACGCACGGGGGTCAAGCGGGGATGATGAGCGCTCATAACGACAATGCCTTTCCGCTTGCGACGATCCTGTCGCCAAACTCTTCGACAAATAACGCGCCCTTTGCCGTGCGTTGGATAATGACATTGCGCTTGTCATCATCATCACGACGACGCGATACAAGCCCCAAGTCACCCATCGTGTCGAGGGCGCGCGTGATCACAGGTTTGGTAACATTCAATTTCGCGGCGAGCCCGCGCACAGTATGAGGCGGCGGCTCAAGATAGATCGAAAACAGAATGGCGATCTGCCGCATTGAAAAATCATGACCACCCTTGCGCACCAAACGGTACGAGACATCATGCATCAGGCGCAAAGCCTCGGAACCTGTGAGAGCGACAGCCATCGGAATCCTATTGTTACGGTTCCGATATAAAACCGATTGGTCGGTCGCGGCAAGTGCCAATCAGAGATCGGCCTCTGCTGGCGGGATCACATAGCGTGTCGAGCAAAATTCGCATGTCACAGCAATCGCGCCGTCATCGGCAATCATGGCGCGGCGATCATCGACCGAGAAACTTTGCAGCATTGCGAGAATGCGGTCGCGCGAGCAGCGGCACCGCGCATGGATCGGCTCAGCATCAAAAACGCGAACACCGTTCTCGTGAAACAGACGGTAAAGCAGCGCTTCACTCTCAAGCGTCGGATCAATCAATTCATGATCCTCTACCGTTTCCACCAAAGCGCGCGCCTCGCGCCAGGCATCATCTTCCTGTTCGTCGAGAATAGCGCTGCCTTCCGGCGCATCACCGGGATGAAGATCCGCCTGACGCAACCGCTCAGGCGATGTCGGCATAAACCGCGCCATGATACCGCCTGCGCGCCAGCCGGGACGCATCGCGCCGCTGCCATCGGGATGCAGCACGCGACCTACAGCAAGACGAATCCGGGTCGGGATTTGCTCAGACTGTTTGAAATATTGTTGCGCCGCCGCCTCAAATCCTTGGCCATCCAAAGCAACAATGCCCTGATACCGCGACATCTCCGGTCCTTGATCAACGGTCAGACCAAGTTGGCCTTTTCCGAGCGCCGCAGGTAGCGTCAGCCCCTCGACCAAACGCTCGCGCTCATAATTGGCGTAACCGCGCACACGATCCGGCGCTTCGAAATCGACAACCACCATGCCGACCGGACCATCCGTCCGGGTTTGCAATTGAAAGCGCCCTTCGAATTTGAGCGCACTTCCCAACAACACGGCCAGCGTGACCGCCTGCCCCAGAAGTTCGGACACAATGTCTGGATAGGCATGACCCGTCAGGATTGTATCGACAACAGGACCGAGGCGCGCGGTGCGGCCGCGCACATCAAGCGTCTCAACGGTAAACGGCAAAACGCGATCATCAGGGCCTGCAAGCGTATCTGTCGCCATATTAAGCAAGCGCTCCGAGACAGAAAGCGAGAACACCCTTTTGCGCATGAAGGCGATTTTCAGCCTCGTCGAAAACAACAGATTGCGGACCATCCATCACGTCGTCGGTGACTTCCTCGCCGCGATGCGCAGGCAGGCAATGCATAAACAACGCTTTTGAATTCGCGCGGCGCATCAAGGCCGCATTGACCTGATAAGGTTGCAACAGATTGTGCCTGCGCCCCGCATCCTCATCACCCATCGACACCCAGCAATCGGTCACGACACAATCGGCACCTTCGGCCGCATCTTGCGGGCTGCGAGTGACGGTGACGCGCGCGCCTTCTTTACGCGCCCATGCAATCAATTCAGCAGGAGGTGACAATTCTTCTGGTGCCGCAATCGTCAGTTGGAAATCAAACCGTGCCGCCGCATGCACCCAAGAGGCGAGCACATTGTTAGAGTCGCCCAGCCAGGCGACTGATTTGCCTTTGATCGAGCCGCGATGCTCTTCATAGGTCATCACATCCGCCATCACCTGACAGGGATGGGAGAGTTTTGTCAGGCCGTTGATCACGGGCACTGTGGCATAGTCAGCGAGTTCACGCACCTTGGCGTGATCCAACATGCGGATCATGATCGCATCGACATAGCGGGACAGCACACGCGCGGTATCCGCAATCGTCTCTCCACGACCGAGCTGCATTTCAGCGCCCGTGAGCATGATCGTCTCGCCGCCAAGCTCGCGCATGCCGACATCAAAAGACACGCGGGTGCGCGTTGATGGACGCTCGAAAATCATCGCCAACACTTTGCCTTGCAAGGGCTTCGGTGCTTTCAACTTGTCTTTCGTGCGCTCGGCTTTAATCGCGCGCGCGCCGTTGAGAATCGATGTGAGAGCGTCGGGTGAAAAATCGCTCAAATCGAGAAAATGCTGCGGTGCCATGATCACGCGGCTCCCTTCGCGCTGGAGACTCCCATATCGGCCTCGATGCGCACGCATGCCTTTTCAAGGCGCGTAATCGCATCATCGACAATGGTTTCATCGATAATCAAAGGCGGCAACAAGCGAACAACATTATCGCCCGCACCAACCGACAGCATATGCTCTTTCAACAAAGCCGAGGTGATCTCAGTATTCGGAACGGCAGCTTTTACGCCCATCAGAAGGCCTTCACCGCGCACATCAGCGATTACGCGCGGATGCCTGTCTTTCAACGCGGCGAGCTTTTGTTTGAAAACGAGAGCGATCTTCTGGACATGCTCAAGGAAACCCGGCGCGAGGATGACATCAAGCACGGCATTGCCGACCGCCATGGCAAGCGGATTGCCGCCGTAAGTTGTGCCATGCGAACCGGCGGTCATGCCTTTGCCCGCTTCACGCGTGGCAAGACAGGCGCCCAACGGAAAGCCGCCGCCGATACCTTTGGCGAGTGCCATGATATCCGGCGTAATGCCTGATTTCTGATGCGCGAACAGATGCCCCGTGCGACCCATGCCGCATTGCACTTCATCGAAAATGAGCAGGAGACCGTGTTTGTCGCAGAGCTCGCGCAAGCCGCGCAAGCATTGTGTTGGCACAACACGCACGCCACCTTCGCCTTGGATCGGCTCGATCAGAATGGCTGCCGTCTCAGGCGTGATTGCCTTTTCGATGGCATCGTGATCAGCAAAGGCCACTTGATCGAAGCCATCGACCTTAGGACCAAAACCATCAAGATATTTTTGCTGTCCACCGGCCGCAATGGTTGCAAGCGTCCGGCCATGGAACGCGCCTTCGAAGGTGATGATGCGGTAACGCTCAGGGTGCCCCGAGGCTGCGTGATATTTGC